>SESG01006440.1_pt1 | contig 78757 bp, 56 predicted proteins | sample 3171421 | NCBI WGS metagenome assembly SESG01 (sample SAMN10866946, study PRJNA518727) | freshwater metagenome | biome: subpolar coniferous forest; feature: holomictic lake; material: water; isolation source: holomictic Lake 227, 6 m and 8 m depth | place: Canada: near Kenora, Ontario | collected...
ACCCAAAGAATAGCTAATTTTTAGTCTAAAGCGACACCATCATCCTAAGTCAAAAGATGGTTTAACTTCTATTATTTTACAGCCTTTAGAAATTGTAGCAATCCCTCAACAAATTCCTTTTTCAAAGGGAGGCTTGGATCTTTATAGGTAGCCAGGTTCTTTTGGGCATCTGCTTCGGCATCTTTCAAGATGTGATTCATCCCTACCACCAAAAATAGCCTTGCATCAGGTTTTGCCTTGGCTAAAAGCTTCGCCTCCTCTATATCGACCTGAAGATCACGGTTTCCCTGGATTATCATCACCGGAACTGAGATCTTCTTTATCTCGTCGGTGGGCTGATATTTCATCCAGGAAATCAGGTAAGGCTGAACGCTGGGACGATAGAGATTCGCAAGACTGGGATTTACCTTGACAAGGGTTTTCCCATTTCTGAGACTGTCCATGATGCTGTTAGATTCAGCCAGAAGACCAGGAGGTAATTTATCTTTTAACTGTTGCTGCAAAATTTTGTCTGCAGACTGTCCCACTCCTGAAACTGAAACAAAGGCCTTGACTTCTGTTCCTGAAGCAGCAATCATCCCGATCAGCGAGCCCTCGCTATGGCCCAGAACGATAACTCCGGAGAAACGACGATCAGCCTTCAGCAAGCCAATCCACTCTTCCGCATCCTGGATATACATCTCAAACCGGATCTCACTTTCCTGTGTCATCGCTGCTTTGCTTTTCGCAATGCCTCTTTTGTCATAACGTAGCGAGGAAAAGCCCTCTTTTGCAAGGGCTGTCGCAAGCATCTTATAAGCATCTGTCTTGAGAAGCATGGGGGAATTACAATCCCGGTCAGTAGGACCGGAACCGGCAATGATCAATACCACAGGAGAAGTCGGCATATTGTCAGGGACAACAAGGCTTCCGAAAATGTCACCGGTCTTGGTCTTTAAAGTGATCTCCGATTCCGAAAATGCCGGATTATTTTGATTTTGAGCAATCAGGCTGTTGAATCCTAAAGATAATACAATCAGCAAATAAAGCTTTTTCATTTTTATTATTTCACTCTTAATGTTAACGGTTTATTGCGCTATTGATTGAATCCTTGCCCGCAATTCAGCAGGTATTTTCACTTTTTCATTTTTTTGATAATCATAAAGGACAATGACATCATGGGCTTCTGCAGCCAGTTCGTTTTTGTCATTAAAAAGCTGGTGCGCTATCCCGAAACTGGTGGTTTTGATAAATTCGACTCTCGCCTGCATAAATACCTGGCCGGGATAATACAGCGATTGCCTGAAGTCGCATTTTGCAGAGGCCAATATCGGCCCGATGGTGATCTCCGGCGAAATGACTGTAAAACCCATCCGCTCCAGACAATTAATCCTTGATGCCTGGATATACTTAAAAAAGGAGATGTTGTTAACATGGCCCAAAAAGTCAAGCTCGCTCCAATCGATCCGAAGCGTGGTTTTTACTGGAAAAAGAAAATCAGACATAATCAGAAAGAAAATTGTTTCTTCAAAGATACACTAAGTCCTGATCACTGAATAAATGCATAAAAATTGTACCTTTGGTCCTCTCATAAAAAAGCTCATTATCTCTCTATGAAGAAGAAATTCGACCCTAAGAGCAACTACAAGCTGACCCGCAAACAAGTGGGCTGGGTTCCACGACAGGAATCAACTCAGAAAACTTACGACAGTATCGGTTTTATGTCGGGCCTGGAAGTGCATCAGCAACTGCTCACCCGCGAAAAACTTTTTTGCCATTGTCCGGCCGGAGTCTATAACTCCAGTGACGTATATGATGCCGAAGTGATCCGTCACATGCGCCCTACACTCAGCGAGTTAGGAGAATATGACGGAACAGCACTCATGGAATTCAAGACCCGGAAACAAATCGTTTATCGCCTGAAAAACGAGACTACCTGTACCTATGAAGTCGATGATACGCCTCCATTCCACATCAATCACGAAGCCCTCGACATCGCAATCCGTATCTCTATCCTCTCAAAACTGAATATCGTGGGTGAAGTTCATATCACCCGTAAACAATATCTCGACGGAAGCATCCCGACCGGTTTTCAACGTACCGCCATCATTGGTGTTGAAGGGGAGATTCCCCTGAAGAACAAAATGATACGCCTGATCCAGCTCAGCCTTGAAGAAGACTCCTGCCGGGAGATTTCTGACATTGGCCATGTTCGTATTTACAAGACTGACCGCCTGGGCATGCCTCTTATTGAGACCGTTACCTATCCCGAAATGCTCAACCCGGATGAAGTCAAAGAAGCTTGTGATTATATTCGCTTTCTCGGCCGCAGCACCGGGCTCGTGCGTACTGGCATCGGGGCCGGACGACAGGATGTCAACGTCAGCTGTAAAGGGGGAACCCGTGTCGAAATCAAAGGCGTGGCTCACACCCGCTTGATACCGGAACTTACTCATAATGAATGCTTTCGTCAATGGGCTCTGCTAAAAATCCGGGAGAAACTGTTGCTTCAATTCAAAGACTTTTCAGGATGGAAAATTAAGAAAGAAGCGCTTCATTTCCATTCTTTCAATTTCGTCTTTCCGCCCATCGTTTATGCCAAAAAGAAAAGACATAATCTGATCGCCGTCAACCTCCCGGGCTTTAAAGGGATCCTCTCCCATTTCACCCAGCCAGGCAAGATGTTCTCTGATGAAATTGAAGAAAGACTGAAAGTCATTGCCTGCCTGGAACGACCCAATATGGCGCATTCGGAAGAATTTGAGCCTGTCATCCTGGCGAAAGACTGGACCACCATCCGCGAGATCCTGGGTTCCGGTCCTGAAGATGCTCAAATCGTCATCTGGGGTGAAGAAGAAGACATGCCGACTGCCCTCGAAACCATCGAAGAACGTTGCCAGATGGCCTTCAAAGGTGTCCCGAATGAGACCCGAAAGTCATTTATCGACGGCACAACGATTTTTGAAAGGGTATTGCCAGGGGCAGACCGTATGTACCCCGATACCGACTCTCCTCCAATTCCTCTGGAGGACAGCCTGATCGACAAACTCTCAGAAGACCTGCCCGAAGATATCATGAACCGCTTCAGGCAACTTCAGGAATGGGGTGTCCCGGAAGATACTTTCATCTATATCTTTAAGAAAAACCTCTACCCCGAGATCTTTAGGATCGTCACGGAACTGAAAGTAAATCCTGTACTGACAGCTACCCTCTTTGCGCACAAACTCAAGTTTGTGGAAGGGCATTACAAAAGCGGACATGAGTTTCAATATAGTCTGATTTATGACCTGCTGAAGTTCTTATCCGACAAAGGACTTGACCCGGAGATCGCAAAAAAAATGCTGCATATCATCTATCAATATCCCAAAATGGACTTCGAATCTGTTTTGGTAAATATTCGTTTTCGAAAGATCGGACGCGATGAGATCATCTCCCATATCTCCCTGCTTCGAAATAAATATGCTGATATTAAATTCACAGAAAAGCTAGAAGCAGAAACCAACTGGATCATGGGTCAGCTTTACCCTATGGCTGCCGGCAATATGTCACTCACTGAACTTAGCACACACGTCGACAAATAACAAAACAAAAATGACAGAAGATTTCTTCCAAGGCTATAAAGGAGCTGCACTCGAAATACTGAAAAAATACCAGGTTCGCGTCTGGGGACAGGCAATTATTGAAACAAAACGTGGAAAATTCACCGGAACGGTATTGCCACGCTCGGAGAATGACGATGACAAACACATCGTCTTAAAGATTATTACAGGATATAATATTGGGATTGACATTTCCACAGTTACGACCATGAAAGAGACCGGCTATAAAAAAGCGGTCTATAAAATTCCTGAAAAAGAATTCCCCTTCACCCCGAATTTACCTTCGGTGAAACTCATTGGTACCGGGGGCACGATTGCCTCCCGCCTCGACTACCGCACAGGTGCTGTGATTCCTGCGTTTTCTCCCGGTGAGCTTTATGGTGCCGTCCCTGAACTTGCCGACATCTGTAACCTCACCACTGAAAAAATCTTCGCAGTCTTCAGCGAAAATATGGGTCCGGAACAATATAAAAAACTAGCCATCGTCATCGGTCAGGAGATTGAAAAAGGAGTAAAAGGCATCGTGGTGGGTCATGGTACTGACACCCTTCATCATACCGCGGCAGCCCTGACTTATATGGTGCAAAACCCTCCGATTCCTATTGTTCTCGTTGGCTCACAACGTTCTTCCGACCGCCCCAGCTCCGATGCAGCCATCAACCTGATGCATGCATGCACTGCAGCCGGACATGGCGACATCGCTGAAGTCATGGTTTGCATGTTCGGCCCTACTTCCGATGAGTATGGCCTTTTACACAGAGGGACACGCGTACGCAAGATGCACAGCTCATACCGTTCTACCTTCCGTACCCTGGGTGATACACCACTGGCTACAGTGACCCGTGCAGGCGTAAAACCCATTAAAACTGATTTTAATCACCGCCGACAGGATAATAAAGTTACCATTTTACCCTATTTCGAGGAAAAAGTAGCCATCGTTTATTACTACCCAAATATGATGCCCGACATCATCGACTCCTTGGTAGACAATGGTTACAAAGGAATCATCATTGCCGGAACCGGACTGGGACATGTCAACAAGCCCATTTATCCTGCTATTGAAAGAGCAGCGAAAAAAGGCGTTCATATGTATATGACTGTGCAAACACTATGGGGCTATGTTCATATGTTCGTTTACGACACAGGTCGTGACCTGATGGCCAAAGGGATCATCCCTGCAGAAAATATGCTGCCAGAAGCTGCCTATATCAAATTAGGCTGGGTTCTTGGCCAGACTGATGATCCGGCTGAAGTCAGAAGGTTGATGCTGACTCCGATCAATGACGAAATTACAAAACGTGAACCTTATAACGGATATCTCGTTTACCAGGGTGGCGTGCCGGAAGTAGAAGACTTTATCAGAAAATTTCACAAATAAACAGCTCCCTTATGAAAACGTTCCTCAGTATCATCGTATTTAGTTTTGTCATGTTTAACCTGGCAGCCCAGGACACCTTGCGATACATGCAATACAACCTCATGGATTACAGCATTCCATTTGTCAACTGTAATGACAACAACAATGCGATCCTGAAGAAAAATAACTGGCTCAAGACGATTGTGAGTGCTGTAAATCCCGACATAATGGCTGTTAACGAAATGGGAGCGAATACGACCAGCGTGAAGTTACTGCTGGATTCTGTGATGAACAAAGCAGGCACCCGTGTCTATAAATCAGCTGCCATCGCCAACCCCTCGGGTTCGCCGATCATCAGCATGGTTTATTATGATCCGGCTGTAGTTAAACTAAAATCACAAGATGTGGTCATCGATTTCCCAAGAGACTTTCCCATGTATAAGTTCTATCTGAATACCATGGACCTCGGTACGGCATTGGATACTGTTTTCTTTACAGTGATTCTTGCACACCTGAAAGCCGGGAACACCTCGAGTGATTCGCTACAGCGATCTGGTTCCGCAACCAAACTCATCGATTATATGAATGGTGCTTATCCACAGGGAAATTACATCCTTTCAGGAGACCTCAATTTATATACTTCCTATGAACAAGCATGGCAAACCCTGACGAATCAGACCGCTTCCTCACATAACTTCTTTGATCCGGCAAATCAAAATGGAGATTGGTCAGGGAGTCAGTTTTTCGCAAATCTGCATACACAGAGTACCCATAGCGATAATGATGGCTGTCATGCCTCCGGCGGCATGAATGACCGCTTCGACTTCGTGTTGGTATCAGGGAATGTACTGGCAGGTGCTTCAGGATTAAAAGCCTTAACGGATACTTATAAAGCATTAGGACAAGATGGCAATCACCTGAACCTGGCATTGAATACCAACCCACCCAATACGTCAGTTTCTCCGAACCTGCTCGCTGCCTTATATGGCAATTCCGATCACTTGCCCATCATCATGGATCTTGAAACGGAAAAACACCTGAGCATCAACGACTATAGCAATACAATCGAAGCCAGGATCATCGAAAACCCTGTGGCAGACAAAATCCAGTGCAGCGTCAAGGGAGTGAAAGGCGACTATACTTTTGAGATCTTTTCGCTGATGGGACAGTCTTTATTTAAAGTAAGCAAAACACTAAGCCAGGGAAATAACATGATTGAAATCCCGGTCCAGCAATTCAAATCCGGCTCATACCTGCTTCGAATTTCTGACCAGAAAAACTATTCCACTTCCCTGAAATTCGTTGTTTCTACGCATTAGTTTTTGATCCCGAATGGAATACTCACTCCGAAAGTAAGATTTCTTCCCATATCGTAAATACCAATATATTTGAGGCGACTCAGGTGGTCGAAATATTTCGTGTTTGTCAGGTTGTCACCCTCTACAAACACATGCATCATTTGTTTCTTTATTTTAAAGTCAGTTCCCAATCCTGCTTTGAGTAGACCATAGGCATTGGTCTGTGTTTCAAATATATCATAATGCGACTGCTTCCATACATATATCAGACCCACATACATATATGGATGCACGAGGGCTGAATTCTTTGACACTTCAATATTCCAGCGGAAGATATGAGTCTCGCGAAACGCCGGAATCAAAGGAAGATCGTTCCCGTTGCTTTGGTTCGTCCCGCGAACAAAGGCGAAAGTATTGTCAAAATGAAAGTGATCCTTTGGGTGGATATCGATTCCGGCTTCAAACCCGCGCAACAGGCAATTTCCCTGGACATAGCGATAAACAGGATATTCAATCCCATTGAGGTTAATCGTTTCATTCCCGATATTTCTCTGGTAAATGAAATTATTGATCAGGTTGTAATATATGCTGGCATCACATGTAAAATAATCCCTGTTATAACTCAATTCCCCATCGAATTGCAGGCTGGTTTCCGGATTTAGCTGAGCGTTCCCCACTTCATAACGGAAAGTGCCCTCATGGACGCCGTTAGCACCAAGCTCTGCAATATTTGGTGCCCTGAATGCCCTGCCGGCATTGAATTTCAAATTGGTTTGCTTATTTAATTCCCAAGCGAGGCCGAGGGATCCCGAAACCGCGGAAAAAGAAGCATTAAATTTTTCGAAAATAGTATCATTTTCAGTTCCATTTTTAACAAGAAGTTCTTTCCCTGAAACGCTGCGATGGTCATAACGAATTCCACCATTTACCGTAAGCTTCTGAAAGCTCTTTTTGAAATAGGCAAATGCACCGGCATCCTGCAAAAGATAATCCGGAACAAGAAACTCAATTCCTTTGTTGGCATTGGTCTGGGTCATCCCAGAGATACCATAATCACTTTCCAGGCGGTTTGCAAGAGGCACTTGCAACTTTGCTTCGTAGCTCAGGGTCTGAAGCTGAAAAAATAAATTGGGATAATCCCTGCTGTCGGCAAACTCTTTACGGTCATTTTGCTGATAGCCCACATTTATTTTCAACTGGTCCTTTCCCAGGATGATGTTGCTGACTGAGGTGATTTTATCGTGCGTAATATGCTGAAAAGGCAGCCCTGCAGTCCGTCCCTTCAAAACAGATTCCGGGACAATCTGACCTTGTGAATCAACAAAACGATGGGAAACGGAATCGCGCAAACCTTCAATAAGCCCGATGACTGTGTTAAAATGGCTGAAATGAAGGTGAGAATAACCCCATTTTTTATTAAAACCGGTCATCACATTGAGGTCAGTCTCCCTAAAACATGAGTTGTATACAGTTTCAACGGGCGTCTGGTAGCTTGCAGAATACTTATAGGAAGCCCTGGCGCGCCAGATAAAGCCGTTTTCATTACCTTCCAGCATCATTGAACTGCCGGCATTTTTACCGTTGGTGGAATACAAACCTGAGAATTCGCCTCGTAAAACACCGGGAGAGGGAGGTAATGGCTCCATGATGTTGACAACGCCACCCATGGCATCAGAGCCATAAAACAGACTGGCCGGGCCTTTCAGTATCTCGACACGGTCGGCAGAAAACTGGTCTATCTCGATTCCATGCTCATCCCCCCACTGATTCCCTTCCTGCCTGACTCCTTCATTTAAGGTCACAACCCGGTTATAGCCAAGACCCCGGATGACCGGCTTGGAGATGGCGCCTCCTGTCGATACCGCGGCAATGCCGGGAATCTGGGTAAGTGCATTGATTATGTTGGTTGCAGATGTTGAAGACAACTCCCTCCGCTCAATCGGCACCACCTGGTAACTCGAAGTCCTGCTGTCACTCGAAAAGGCATTTCCTGTGATCACGACCCCTTTCGCCTCCACGGTGGAAAGTGGCAAATGTACTGTCAAAACAGGGTTTTTAGTGAAATCAATTAAAGTATCGAAGGTCAGGTAACCAATATATTTCACTTCGACCAAAAAGCTTCGGGCAGGCAAATTCTTCATCAGAAATTTCCCATCCAGATCTGTAGTGATGCCGGTTTTCAGATCCGGTACATATATGATGACCCCGCTCAGGTTTTCGTGGTTCGACTGATCAAGGACTTTCCCTGTAAATGTATGCTGTGCTGCAACTGTTGCTGAGACCGCAAAAAGGGCCACCAACAAACAGCTTTTCATAAGCCTCATAGGTCATTTTTGAAAGGTAAATAATAAAGAAATCACAGGATATATTTTAATCGTGTGACAATTTCGATTATTTACACAACAGGCGGAGCCCGCAAGGGAGGCAGGAAACAGATCTCAGGCCTGAATGATGAAGCCGGTAAAAGCAAGGTAATGATGACCTTACTTGCGACAATTGACAAATGTTGAATACTACCAGGGAGGAAAGAAGGGCATTCAAAGCGGAGGACTGCACAGTGCTGATGCTGTTTTTCGAAAAGTTTCTCCTTATGACTTCGGCAAATCGAGTCACTATGACCAACCAGGGAATGGTAATATTCAGGCGGAACCAAGAGGATTGCAAAGCAGAATAACAGACTTCTCGCGATCCACTTTTTATGTCGTTCAATTAAAATTTTTGATCCCACCATTTAAAAATAAAACCCAGCTTATCGAAAAAAGCTTAACAACAAATCAGGGTCTTTGTTCAGCCATGAGTCGTTTAAAAGGGCAGGTCGTCGCCTGGTTCTGCATCCGGAACCATGTCGACATATGGCGGGACAGCACTTCCGCCGGATGACGGGCCAGCAGACTCACCAACGACTTTCCAGGCGCGGGCTTCGGTGAACCAGCGGCCGTTATATTCGCGACTTTCAAGGTCGAAAGAGAGCGTAATTGCATCGCCTTCACTGAATTTCAATTGATCAATTTTATCACCCCAGAGTGACATACAGACCTTTTTAGGGAACTGAGCCTGGGTTTCGATAACGATGTCTTGTTTGCGCCATTCACCGTTTTTTCCCTGGCCGGTGACAAGGGGTAAGACTTTGTAAAGTTTTCCGGAAATTTCCATTGGAATTAATTATTTAGGATGCAAAGATAAACTAACTTTGCATGCGAAAGGGGAGTTTAGCTCAGTTGGTTTAGAGCGTCTGGGTCACAACCAGAAGGTCATCGGTTCGAATCCGCTAACTCCCACAAAATTGAGTGCTAGAAGGCAAGAATGTGAGAATGCGGGAATGGATCCGCACTCGATTTTTACATCCCGGAATTCTTCTCAAATTCCTTTTACCTAAGTAATATTTTATTTATTCCCGATGATCTTCATCAACTGATCCAGTTTGGGCGTCAGGATGATTTCGGTGCGGCGGTTCTTGGCGCGGGCTTCCATCGTATTGGCCGGGTCGATTGGGAAATATTCCCCGCGACCGGCAGCAGTGATCCGACTTGGTTTAATTTCGCCGCTTTGTAGTAATATCTTCGTCACTGATGTTGCACGCATGACGCTCAGGTCCCAGTTGTCGCGGACCTGGCCCGGACCGTTGAATGTGACATTGTCAGTATGACCTTCAACCATCACATTGATATCGTTTTGTTTCTCCAATACATTGGCCAGCTTTTTCAGGGCTTCAATGCCCTTGGGGCCTACCTGCCAACTGGCGGTTTTGAACAAAAGACTCTCCTCCATGGAGACATAGACCTGCCCATCTTTCATGTGCACTGTCAGACCATTCCCGACAAAACCTACCAAGGCATCACTCACCGTTTTACGCAGCACATTGTTGATAGAATCGCGCTCATTCAGGATACTCTCCAGCTCTTTCACTCTTCTTTGCTGGTCTTTTAAGGTATTCTGAGCAACAAAGAGATTCTGTTGTTTCTCATCAAGTGCTGCAATGAGCTTATTCACAGAGTCTTGCTTCTGAAACAAGGCTTCTTGTCCTTTTTGTAACTCCGCCATCATCTTTTTCATTTCGGCGTCGGTCATCTGGCTCTTTTTGGCGGTCCTCGACTCCAGGTCAGACAATCTGTTAGTCAGTCCTGCCACGGATGCCTCGGCAGATCTCTTGGCTTCACCAAGGATCGCAGTGTCGTTTTTAAGCCCTTTGATATCTTGCCTCAGACTTGAGATTGTCGCGCCCGCCTGGTTTGCAATATCGGTTAACTCCCGAAACTGCTTGTCGAGGTTGCCTTTTGAGCTTTTACATTGTTCAAGATCGGCTGCGACTTGTTTGTATTTTTTGGAAGTAACACAGGATCCAAGCATAAGAACCAGCGAAACCATTAAAATTGAGATGTACTTCATGGGGATATTGATTAATCACACGAAAGTAAAGCATTTTAAGCCTTGAGCGGGTCTTTGCGAAACTAGATATTCACAGGGAAATGTTAATCGAAACCTAACCAAACTCCACTTCTACCATCACCGGACAATGATCCGAATGCATGGCTGAAGGCAGGATAATCGATCGTTGCAGCTTGTTGAGAAGATTCTCAGTGACCATGTTATAGTCGATACGCCACCCCAGATTTTTTGATCTTGCACCGGCCCTGTAACTCCACCAGGTATATTGCCTGGGTTCGCCAGGATGAAACACCCGAAAACTGTCAATAAAGCCAGTCTCCAGAAAACGGCTTACCCAGGCTCTTTCTTCAGGTAAAAAACCAGAACTCGTCGCATTACGGATGGGATCGTGAATGTCGATAGGCTTGTGACAGATGTTGTAGTCGCCGGAAATGATCAGCTTCGGTCGTTCCTTTTTCAACTCAGTTACATAGGTCTGAAAATCCTCAAGCCATTCCATTTTAAAGCCTTGTCGCTCTTCTCCACTGGAACCGGAAGGATGATAAACGCTTATGACACTGATCTCTCCAAAATCCGCTCTCAAAAAACGGCCTTCGCTGTCGTATTTGTGGTTACCCATGCCTGTCACCACTCGATCAGGCGCAGTCTTACTGAGGATCCCAACACCACTATAGCCTTTCTTTACTGCAGAATGCCAAAAGTGCTTATATCCGGCGGCTTCAAACTCCAGCACAGGGATTTGCTCAGGCTGGGCTTTGGTTTCCTGGAAGCAAACGACGTCAGGATCTGTTGCGCTTAACCATTCCATGAGCCCTTTGCTCATCGCAGCACGGATCCCGTTAACATTATAGGTGACAATCTTCTGGGATGACATATTTGGAATTTGTGTTTCTTTAAGACAAATGTACTAATTGATTGTTCATGAAACCCTGAATTTTTGGGCTGAAGTCATCCTTCATATATCATCCCTCATCCTTCAAAATAAGCCTTATCTTTGCCCCCATGATCAAAAAATGGTTTGAAGACTTTCTGAACTGGCGTGCCCGAAACATTCCGCATCGTCATTTTATCATAGTGCTTGCCGGGTTTATCGGGCTGATGAGCGGATTGGCCGCAGTGCTTTTGAAGAATACAGCCTATTATACACATTACTACCTCACTGTTGGCTTTACTGTTAAGCATGAGAACCTTCTTCTCCTCTTATATCCATTGTTTGGCATTGGGCTCACCGTGGCCTTTGTCTATTTTTTCATTAAAGAAGACATCGCACATGGCATCAGCCGGGTGCTTCAGGCTATCTCACAAAAGGAAGGACGTATGGAACGTCACGACAATTATTCCTCGCTGATCGCCAGTACCATCACAGTAAGTTTTGGTGGCTCTGTTGGGCTTGAGGCTCCTGTTGTGGCTACGGGCTCTGCACTGGGCTCCACGATCGGGCAGCTCTTCAGGATGGAAGCCCGCGTTTTGGTCCTATGCATCGGGTGTGGAACGGCGGGTGCGGTTGCAGCGATTTTTAAAGCACCTATCGCCGGTGTTGTTTTCGCCCTCGAAGTCCTGATGCTCGACCTGACAATGGGGTCGTTGTTGCCTTTGCTGATCGCGGCCATCACCGGTGCTGTTGTCGCTGCGGTGCTCATGGGGAAGTCAGTGCTGTTTAATTTCAATCTCACTGAACCGTTTCACCTTTGGACGCTGCCGTTTTTTATTTTGCTGGGCGGCCTTTGTGGCGTATTTTCTCTATACTTCACCAAGTCCAATATTTATATAGAAAACCTATTCAGCAAGGTCATCAATCCATGGAAACGGTTTATGATCGGGGGATTGCTGGTAAGTCTGCTTGTCTTCCTTTTCCCGCCCTTATTTGGAGAGGGCTATGAGTACCTTAAGAATATCTTATCGGGTCATCCTGAAGCGCTCCTAAACTCATCCTTGTTTTATGGGATCCCAATGGGATGGGTCTTCGTAGGTTTTGTCCTGATGCTGCTAATGGTGAAAGTCCTGGCCATGGCCATAACCACAGGAAGTGGCGGCGTTGGCGGGGTATTCGCACCTTCACTTTTCGTGGGCGGCCTTGGCGGCTTCTTCCTGGCTAAAGCCCTGAATCTCACCGGACTGGTAAATCTCCCTGAAAGTCATTTTGCCCTGGCGGGAATGGCCGGACTGCTGGCAGGGGTGATGCATACGCCCCTCACAGCAATATTCCTCATTGCGGAGATTTCAGGCGGTTATGAGTTGCTGCTGCCGCTGGCAGTCACAGCTTCAGGCGCTTACCTGACGCATTCTTTTTACGAACCCCATTCTGTTTATACAAAACGCCTGGCAGAGAAAGGCCAGTTGACATCCCGGAATAAAGACAAAGTCGTGCTCCAGCAAATGAAGATCGACGACATGATCGAGAAAAATTTCTTACACATACACTACAACGACTACCTCGGGGATCTCGTGCGACAGGTTGCCCGCTCAGAAAGGAACATTTTCCCCGTTATCGACCGGGAAGAGAACTTCTATGGGATGATCTTTATCAATGATGTCAGGCATATCATGTTCAAACAAGATCAATATGGCAAGATATTGGTGAAAGACCTGATGTATATGCCTGAGATCACGATTGAAATCGGGGAAAGCATGGAAGAGGTTGCCCGCAAATTCAATGATACCGACAAGTACAATATCGTCGTGCTGGACAAAGGGAAATACGTGGGATTCGTCTCCAGGGCGAACTTCTTTTCAACTTACAGGCAGATCCTTAAGGAATCCTCTGAGGAGTAACCTGGCCCTCCCCAAATTGGGGAGGGTTGGTGGGGCAATCCACTAATAATTTGGCCCTCCAATATTTAGAGAGCCTTTTGTGAGCCAAACTACCAAATTTTAACCCTCAGACTATCCGCGGTCCACATCTTATCGCCTTGCTTCACCCCGAAGGTATTATAGAATTCAGGCATGTTTGACAAAGGACCGAGTACCCGGAACTTCGCCGGAGAATGCTCGTTACTACGCACCTGGTTTGCAATGGCTTCAGGCCTTTCATTGATCATCCAGGCCATAGCATAGCCCAGGAAAAAGCGCTGATCAGGATTGAGGCCGGCGATGATTTCTTTGTTTCTAAACTGAGCTGTCTTTTTAAAAGCTTCATAACCCATGATGATGCCACCCAGATCTGCGATGTTTTCGCCCTGAGTGAGTTCTCCGTTGATATGCAGGCTATCGACAGCAATAAAGTTGCTAAACTGCTTAACGATCAATTTAGTTTTTGCATAGAATAAGGCACTGTCGCGAGGCGTCCACCAGTTATTCAGGTTCCCGTATTCATCATATTTACAACCCTGGTCGTCGAAACCATGTGTGATCTCATGTCCGAAAGTAGATCCCCCTATGATGGAATAAAGAATGGCATCATCCGCCAGTTTGCCTTCATAACCCGGAACGAGGATATTGCATCCCGGCACCACGATTTCATTGTTTGAGGGGTTATAATAGGCATTGTAGCTTTGAGGTTCCATATCCCATTCGTTGCGGTTGACGGGCTTGCCATACTTCTTGACCATATAATCGAACCAGAATTTGTTGGATGCCATGGCATTCTTCACATAAGAGCTACGGTCGACAGTGAGTAAGCTCAGGTCTTTCCATTTGTCAGGCCAACCCACTTTGAAGATCACGGCATTCAGCTTTTTTAGGGCCTTCACCTTGGTCGTCTCACTCATCCAGTCGAGCGCTTTAATATGATCTGCGTAAACAGACTTAATGTTGTTCCCGATTTCAACCAGCTTCTCCTTGGTGCCTTTGGGGAGATATTCATCCACATAGACCTGCCCAATCAACTCACCCAATGACTTGTCTGTCTCCTCCACTACCCGCTTCCAGCGCGGCTTTGGCTCTTTCACCCCTCTCAATGTCGTTGAATAAAAGCTAAAGACTTCGTGATAGGTCTTGTCATCAAGATTGCGCGCCAAACCTCTGACAAGATGAAACTTCAGATAGCTTTTCCAGTCTTCCAGTGGAAATGACTTCAGGTATCCATTCACAGCTGTGAGGAATTCTGGTTGTCCGACAATCACCGTATCCACCTGCTTCAAACCGGTAGCGCTGAAGAATACACTCCAGTTGATGTTAGGCGTAGTTTTCGACAATGACGCCAGAGTCATCTTATTGTAATTTTTAAGCGGGTCACGTGTGTCCTCCCTTTTCCGTGAAGTCTTCGCGATGGCTGTCTCCAGTTTCATCATATTCTCTGCTGATTTCATCGCGACTGGCGCTGTATATCCCATAATTTGAAACATGTTGGCCAGGTGACTAACGAATTTTACCCGAATCGCTTTTGCCTGCGCATCAGTGTCGAAATAAAAGCTACGGTCGGGGAGGCTTAGACCTGCCTGTCCAAGGAATACCGCATTTTTGCTGCTGATCCTGTCATCCTGAGAAACATAAAAGCCAAAGATCGGGGATCCGGATACACTGTGAATAAACGCTGCTTCCGTGAGAAGGCCATTCAGATCTTTGATGGCATCGATACGATCCAGGTCTGCTTTAATACCACTAATTCCAGCCTGGTTCAGCGTGACGCTGTCCATGCCAGCGTGATAGAAATCGCCGATTTTTTGTTTGTTACTGCCTTTTGCAGCATCTATTGTTGCTGCCGAGGAAACACAAACCTTACGAATCTGACTGTTGATGGTATCCTGAATCAACTGCCAAAGGCCATTGCCCTGTTCACTGGCAGGGATGGGGTTGGCTTTAAACCATTTCCCATTTGCAAAATCAAAGAAGTCATCCCCGGCCTTGACCGTTGAGTCAATATGAGAAGCCATGGTATCAGGTCCTCCGGGCTTGACGGCTTTGGGGTTACAGGAAAAAAAAATAGATAAAAAAACAATGACGGAAAACAGGGGAAGACTGTTTTTAAAAAGGCTTGTTGTTACAAATATCCGCTTAGGCTGAGGGCTGTTAGGCTGAAGGCTGTTAGATTGAAGGCTTATGAACAATTTCTTATTTTTCATTTTTTACTTTTTACTTTAGTTTAAAACTCACCGGCAAAGTAAAAGCCACATTCACGACTTTCCCTGAGGCATCGCTGCCCGGCTTCCAATTTGGCATCAACTTCACGATACGTATTGCTTCTGCATCGAGAGAAGGATACACCCCTTTGAGTGCCTTGACGTCTTTAACTTTACCGTTTTTATCGACGACAAAGCTAACATAAACAGTGCCTTGCTTGCCTGACTTTTTACAATAAGCAGGGTATTTAATGTTCTCTGACATAAATTTCATCATCGCATCTTGTCCTCCAGGATATTGTGGCGGGGTTTTAACTTCGGTATAGACTTTGTCATCTTGCTGACTGTCATTGTGTGACTCATAGAAAACGGGAAAACCAGGTAAATAGGCGGATGCTGGCATCCGATCCGGGCTCAGGGTTTTGGTAAACCCAAAAAAACACACAATAGCAATTGTTAGCGGTACTGCCAGGAACACTTTTTTAAAAGTCGTTTTCCTGAAAATTTTTTTTTTGTTCATTGGATTTTTTTTAAAGGTTGACAACATCAAGGTCTCATGGGATATAATCAATTAAAATTACGCTCATCCAATGAATTTTGAAAATAAAATCGATGAACTCCGGGATTGGGACGTTGAAAGGATAATTTTTTAAGACTCAGTGCGGAGGTTAGGAGACGCTGGGTATCGCGGAGAAGTTATTAATGTCAGATCGTCTCTCCGAGCATTTTCATGGCGACCGTGACATCCTCGGTTGGGAGTAAGCAGCCTTCTTCATTACAAATGTGGATGACAGTTTTACCCATTTCAATACGATTCTGAAGCAAGGGCACAAAACAATCTTCTTTACTGGCTACCTTGAAAGTGAAGGGGAGATAGTGCTGATTTAATTGCTGAATGATGGAAACAGCATCATTGCCCGCTACGGCGACTGTATGAAAAGGGACAATGTCTTCAAGATAAGCAATAGCCCAATTCGAATAAAAGCCTGGATGAGCCAGGGTTTTCTGACGCATCTTCAACATCATTTGACGCGATGTATTCAGGAAGGAATTCTCATGAAAGATCAGACCAAGGCGGAACAGCGAACGGCAAAGCGACGAATTTGAGGATGGGATGACATTGTCAGCCAAGTCAGCTTTTCGGGCAAACAAAGATTCTCCTTCGTTTGAGGTAAAATAAAACAAACCCTGCACAGGGTCGAAAAACTGTGCCATTGTCATATGCATCAAAGTCTTAGCCTGGTAAAGGTAGCGATTGTCATGGCCGGCAGGATAAGCCAGCAAGACCTCGATCAGGAAAGCATAATCTTCCAGAAAAGCCGGTATTCCTGCATTTCCATTTTTGTAACGATGCCAAAGGCCGCCATCATTCCGCCGACAAGTTTCCATCAGGAAGTCCAGATTTTTCTTGCCCAATTGAAAGAAACGTTCTTCCCCAAAGACAGCATATGCATTGAAGTAAGCCTTAGCCATCAGGGCATTCCAGGAAGTCAGAGTCTTGTCGTCGAGACCCGGATGCGGTCGTTTCTCACGTTCTGAAAACATCTTTTCCCGGGCTGACCGGAGCTTTTCCTCCACCAAGACATAGCTCAGGCCTGCTTCCTTCGCATAAGCATGAATATCTGTTTTTCGGTGCAAGACATCCTTGCCCTGGCCTTCTCCATAATAATAATCAGTAAAAAGCGCTTCATCTTCCTGCAAAACCTTTTGTATTTCCTGGATAGTCCAGGTGTAGAACCGTCCTTCCTCCCCTTCACTGTCGGCATCCAGGGCAGAATAGAAAGCACCGCTGATGTCGCTGAGCTCACGCGCAACAAAATCGAGTGTTTGATACACGACGTCCCGGAATTCCTCATCCCTTGTAAGCTGGTAGGCTTCACTATACAGACTCACGAGCTGGGCATTGTCGTACAGCATTTTCTCGAAATGAGGCATTCTCCATTCTGAATCGGCTGAATAGCGTGCAAATCCGCCCCCAAGCTGGTCATAAATGCCTCCATAAGCCATTTTCCGAAGACTGAGCCTTACAAAATCCAGGATCTTTCCATTGGACGTGGCTTTTGCATAACGTAAAAGCAACAGGAAATTCACCGGGACCGGGAACTTTGGGGCACCTGCCATCCCGCCCCAATCGGAATCGAAGCTTCGTTCCCATGAAGCAATGGATTTGTGAATATCTGCCAAGTCACCGCGGGAATGATCCACAGTGGCAAAATTAAAGTCCAGGCTTTTGATCTCCCGGGCAATTTTCACGGCCTGATTGTTGAGCTCATAAGTCCTGGTGGCGAAAGCTTCTGCGATCTGTTCCAGCGTCTCTGTCCACTGCTCCGGCCTGAAATAAGTACCGCCATAAAAGGGCCTGCCATCCGCAAAGGCAAAGGCATGTAAGGGCCAGCCACCCTGACCCCTGATAAGCTGTACCGCTAACATATAGACCTGGTCGATATCCGGGCGTTCTTCCCTGTCGACCTTGATACAGACAAAGTGCTGATTCATCAAGGCTGCAATAGACTCATCCTCAAACGACTCCCTTTCCATCACATGACACCAATGACAGGAGGAATACCCGATTGAGATCAGCAAAGGCTTGTTTTCGGTAAGTGCTTTTTGCAAGGCTTCCGGCCCCCAAGGATACCAATCAACAGGATTGTGCGCATGTTGCTGCAGATAAGGTGATACTTCCTGGATCAGGTGGTTTGGATTCGACATGGATACACGCATTTTCAGGGGGCTAATTTAGGGATTCCTACGGCTTTTCCCTTTTGAAATAATTCAAATAAAAACTGAAATCTTTCATATCTTTAACCAACAATAAAAACCCATGGACCTAAGTTCATTTTTCAGCCTCTCCTACGGGATGTATGTGATCACTTCGAAGTTCGCAGAGAAGACATCCGGCTACCTGGCCAATTCCGTTTTCCAGATAACCTCTGAGCCGCCGCAGCTGGCCATCTCCTGTCATAAGGACAATGAAAGCTTCGAAACCATTCGTCGGGCAAAGGCCTTTAATATCAGTGTACTCCAGGAAAACGCTTCTGTTGAACTTATCCAGCGCTTCGGGTACCAGTCGGGCAAAGAGGTCGACAAGTTCTCAAGATTCCTGTTTAGTGATGGAAAGAACGGGATACCCATTTTGCTGGAAGACACCGTTGCCACTTTCGAAACCGAAGTCGTCCAGGCCTGGGATGTCGGCACCCATGTCGTTTTTGTGGCCCGGATCACAGAAGCCGAATGGGTGAAACGCGAGCTAAAGCCCTTGACATATGCACACTATCACGAAGTCAAGCGGGCATTCTCGCCAAAGCACTCGCCAACTTATATTGCACCCGAGTTCTTGCCTGAGCTCCTCACCCATGGGATTGAATACACAGGGACAGGTGAATGGAAACTTTATGTGTGCCCTGCCTGCGGCTATGTCTATGATCCGGAGATCGGTGACGAAGACAGCGGAATCCCGCCAGGAACTCTCTTTGAAGACATCCCCGACGACTGGGAATGCCCGGTATGCGGCGTGATGAAGTCGGGGTTTATACCGCTGGACTAATAGCGGATTCAAGGACATTCGTTGCCATGATGTCACTGTGATTTTATTACTTTCCAATGATCATCTGCTTAGTTTTAGTGAAAAATCTAGCTTTTTCGGCAATCTCAATCTTATAGGAATAAACCCAAATAAGAAGGGTTGAACTTAAAACTTTAACAGAACGAACTCCTGCTGGCTGATTTTCGTCTACAAGTACTTTTGTTGTTCCATAAAAACAAAAAACCCCTGAATATCAGGGGTTTAAGTGTCTAATGTGTGGGAGTTACTGGATTCGAACCAGTGACCCTCTGCTTGTAAGGCAGATGCTCTGAACCAACTGAGCTAAACTCCCTTTTGAAGGGTGCAAAGATAGTACTTTTATTTAAATTCAAAAAAAATCTTTAGCATTTTTATAATCAAATTGATCTCCCCCCCACAAAATCAGGTTCAAGACTGCCAGATTGCCAAAAGGCAAGAAGGTTTCTGCACTCGATTTTTCATTTCAGCTTTCCGCCATTTTTCCCTTTCTTTGTATATATGAAAGCAATCGCCTTCAACGGATGTTCTGCCTGTAATAAATGCTTAGAGAAATATGAAAGACCTTGGCGAAACGATCGTCTGGCTGGTTAAGCTTATTGTCAATAATAAATGACGATAATAAAAAAAACACTCTTTATGTTGAGACCCAAAACACTGAATCACATTTTATTATCAGGGATTTTTATCCTTACAGTTTTATTCTCCGGTTGCAAAAAAGATGATGCCGCTAAAACTTTACAGCCTTTAAAGCTTGGTGTCATTCTGCCCATGGACCAGGATAAAGGCCCATTGCGTGAAAAGGCATTACTTACTGCGATTGACGAAATCAATGCGGCAGGCGGTGTTGGGGAAGGATACAAAATTGAACTTGTCATTAAAAGTTCCGCAGGAGCCGACAGGGAATTGGTCGCAGCCGCAGCTGCAAAAGAATTAGCTGCTTCTGAAAAAAGCCTGGTCGGTTTTGTAACAAGTTTCTCGTCATGCTCCAAAGGAGTGATTGAACAAGTCGGAATCCCTGATCACTACCCACTCATCGCAGGTGCTGCAACGGCTGAGTTTCTCAGCGGAATTTCACCTTATTTTCAGCGTTTGTGTCCGCCTGATGCATTTGAAGCAAACATTCTCACTGTTGAAGCAACGAAATATGGGATCAACAGTGTTGCCATCGCTGTTGAAGATGGAGACGTTTATTCCGAGAACTTAGCCACAAAATTCCAGGCTGCCTTTGGCTCAGGGACAGAAACGATGGTAAAGTTTTCCCTGGCTGAACCTGCCTACGCTTCCAAAATCGACCAACTACTGGCTGGAAATCCGGAGGCAATCTTTATCTCAATGCTCAATCCATCTTCTTACCAGGAATTTGTCACAAGACTTAGCCAATTGAACGGGAATACCGGTCCCGCCAATATGACTTTCATTTTCTGTGATGCCCTTTATTCTTCTGCTATTTTTTCATCTCCCGTGGGGATGATGATCGGCGAAATCAATGGCCACCCAAGGAATTTTGGGGCAATGCCATCAGCCGACACGACTACAGGTCCCTATAAGTATTTTCAATCGAATTTGATGAACCGTTATCAGCAAGCTGTTTCTTCATACACTGCCCAATTCTACGATATCGGCTTTCTCTACGCCATGGCCCTGGAAAAGACACTTTCCGAAATGGGCCTCAATGACATGAAAGCATTTCGCGACAGATTGGCTTATTGGATCCGACAGGTATCTCACGGCAACGCCGGCGACCCAGGCGTAATGCCTTCACTAGGTTGGAAATCAATGAAATATGCTTGCCAGCATGGTGGAGTCGACTACCAAGGGGCCAGCGGAAATTGCAATATCGATGCACAAGGAAATGTGGTCACACCCTATGCAATCATGAAAATCGCAGGGACTCCTATGGCTTATTATTTTGAGACGATTTCTGTTGTTTATCCGTAGGATCTTTCTCACCGAGGGCACAGAATGAATTCACACAGAAAATATATCAGCGATTCTGTGTGATTTGTGTGAGATTTTTTCTTTGTTATCTGTGTGAAACAAAAAATCATCCAATATTTAAGTATTTTTGTGCCGAAAATGCTTTAATATAAAAAATGATGTCAATCAATACAAGTGAAATCAGTATCGGGGAGATCGTAGCTCTTGACTTCAGAGCTGCGTCTATCTTCAAAGAATCAGGAATCGATTTCTGCTGCGGGGGAAAGAAAAGCCTCATGGAAGCCTGCCATGAAAAAAACATCAAACCAGAGACAATCGAAATCCAATTAAAAAAACTTGAAGCAGAAGCGCTTGATCCCGCACATAACTTCAACGAATGGGAATTGGGATTTTTAAGTGATTATATCATGAACACCCATCATAAATACGTATTAAAAAGCCTGCCCGACTTGCTCTTCTATACTCAAAAAATCGCCAGTGTACACGGGGAGCACCATCCCGAGTTGATTGCTGTTGCACAATCTTTTGCAAAGATCCATGATGAGTTATTGCTTCATCTTGACAATGAAGAAAAAGTTCTCTTCCCTGCAATCAGAGAGGTGATCCGCACGCAGGCATTCCAGGCAAAGGCAGTCATTATCTCGGAAATTGAAAGAATGCAGGGAGAGCATGAATTTGCCGGCGGCGAGATGGACAGAATCAATGTCATGACAGCAGGCTATTTCTTACCTGAGGGTGCATGCGCAACTTATGCGCTGACATTCAAACTTTTACAGCAGTTTGAAGATGACCTTCACATTCATGTTCACCTTGAAAACAACATCCTTTACCCGAAAGCACTAAAACTAGCCAATTAACAAGCCAGAAGTCTGTCAACCTTCTTCTTCATTTTCCCATTTAGCAAAGTATTTCCTAGCTTTGCATCTTCTATGAAAACACTTCTCGTTGCACTTGTATTACTATTGACACTTCCTCCGGGACTTTTTGCACATAAGCCGGAGAAAAAAGCTATTGCTATCCGCGCTGAAACGGCACCACGAATCGATGGTCGGCTGGAGGATGAAGCCTGGCAGAATGCCCCTACAATAATAGACTTTACGCAGTTTGTCCCAACATATAATGTTGCGCCTTCCCACCCGACAGAAGTACGAATCGTATATACTGACGAAGCGATTTATATTGCGGCAAGGATGTTCGATGAGGCGCCCGACTCCATCTTGCACCAGTTGGGCAACCGCGATGATGATGATTTAAACTGCGACCAGTTTGGCATCATTTTCGACACTTATGACAATGAACTTGATGGTTTTATTTTCATCGTCAGCGCCTCAGGCGTCCAGGGAGACCAGCGGATGCTTGATGCGACTTATAATGCGGTATGGGACAGCAAGGTACGAATCGATGAAAAGGGTTGGACGGCTGAATTGAAAATCCCCTATAGTGCGCTTCGCTTCCCGAAGACGCCCATCCAGAATTGGGGGATGCAACTAGTTCGTGAAGTGAGACGAAATCGTGAAACAGACCAATGGGCACTGGAAGAAAAAGGGGTCCCCAATCCTCAGAAATACTGGGGTGTGCTCGAAGGGGTCAAGGATATCGTCCCACCCTTGCGGCTGTCAGTCACACCCTATTTGTCATCAACAATAAGCAGTTCGCCTTCCGAAGGCGCTTCGAAAAATGACATCTCCAGCAGTATCAGTGGGGGCATGGATCTTAAATATGGCGTGAACGAGAGCTTTACCATAGACCTCACGCTATTGCCTGATTTCAGTCAGGTCCAGTCTGACGACCAGATAAAAAACCTGAGTGCTTTTGAGACAATTTATGATGAACAACGACCATTTTTTAAAGAAGCTTTCGACCTCTTCAGCAAAGGGAACCTATTCTATACACGCCGCATAGGGCGGATCCCTCTGAACTATTACCAGGCCTCTGATCAGCTTAAAGAAGGAGATATCCTGAAAGACAACCCGGTGGCAGCGACGATGATCAATGCCACGAAATTCTCCGGAAGAACTCGCAAAGGCCTGGCTATCGGGCTCTTCAATGCGGTTACCGCAAACACCTACGCGCTGATTAGCGACTCAAGCGGAAAAACCCGGCAATACCTCACCGATCCAAGGAGTAATTATAACATCGTGGTTTTCGACCAGGCACTTAAAAACAATTCCTCATTCTATGTCATCAATACAAATGTGACCCGCGACAAAGGCTATAATAACGCCAATGTCACAGGGACCGGATTTAGCCTTTTCAACAAAAAGAACACCTATACCCTTGGTGCAAGTGGTGCGCTGAGTCAGATATTCGGGAAGGACAGCACGCATGCCATCACGAATAAAACGAATGGATTGAAATACAACTTCAACGGCGGTAAATCAAAAGGGAACTTCCAGGCTTACTATTCTCAAACCCTTATTGATGATCACTTTTCTGCCAATGACATGGGAATCACATTAAGAAATAATGAATTTGACAATGAGCTTTCCTTGCAACTCTTACAGTTTGAGCCAAAAAATGGATTCAGGGAGTCGAACTTCACATTAAATTACCAGGATTATTGGCAATATACCAGTGGGATGACCCTGAAAAAACAGCTGATTTTAAACATCTATGGCAATAATATGCATTACCTGTCAATGTTTGGCGGCACCCAGTTTGACCTGGAGCAGGCTTACGACTTCTATGAGCCCCGAAAGGAAGGTCTTTATTATTTAAAACCACTGTATACCGCTTTGTTTGGCGGCATCTCTTCGGATTACAGAAAGGCTTTTGCCCTGGATTGCCAATTTACTTACGTCTATGCAAAACAGGATGCCTTTGACCTCTATGAGATTTTGCTTTCGCCTCGGGTGCGTGTCAATGATAAATTATTTTTTACATACAAAGCCTATTTGAATAAATACACGAACGACAAAGGCTTTGCCACGATGGACGAGGATGGGAATCCTGTCTTTGGACGCAGGGATGTCACCGTGATTGAAAACTCGCTGGACATGCGCTATTTATTTAAAAACAACCTTTCATTGAATGTGAAAGTCAGGCATTATTATTCCAGCGGAATTTACGATCATTATTATTCCCTGAATACAAATGGGACCTTAAGTGAAAATCCCAATTTTACTGGCAATAACGACTTTAATTTCAATGCCTTTAATGTTGACCTGGTGTTTAACTGGGAGTTTGCACCGGGAAGTCAACTAAATCTTATCTGGAAAAATGCAATCAAAGAAGAGCTGAATTATTCTGTTCCGGATTATATCGACAATTTGCACCATACCTTTAATTCGCCACAATCGAATATCTTTACTGTGAAAATGTTGTATTATCTGGATTATCAATATTTGAAGAGGGGAAAGAAGCAAAGGGCCGATAATACGAAGTCATAAAACATATTACCCACGGGAAACACGAGAAGGATGAAACGAATTATTAGTACTGATGCAGCGCCCAAGAGCATCGCCAATTACAGCCAGGCAATAGAGGCGAACGGTTTTTTATTTATTTCAGGGCAAATCGCTATTGACCCTGCAAGCAACAAGCTGATCGACGGGGACATCACGGCCCAAACAAGCCAGGTTCTCAAGAATGCTGACGCGATCCTCACTGCCGCTGGCTATACAAAAAACGATGTAGTGAAAGTCACTTGCCTGCTGAGCGACATGAATCACTATGCAGCGATGAATGTCGTATACCTTGGATATTTTGGAAGTGAGCCTCCTGCCCGTGCAGCTTATGCTACTGCCGGACTACCAATGGGCGGACTCGTAGAAATTGAAATTATAGCTACTAAACAATAGCCCATGAACAGATACCTCCTTTCGATCATATTGATTTCTCTTATATCTTCTGTAAGCCAAGCGGATGAAGGCTTGTGGATCCCCATGTTACTGAAAGGCAAGACAGAGCAGGACATGCAAAAACTCGGGATGCGTCTGAGCGCAGAAGATATTTACAGCATCAACAAGAACAGCCTGAAAGACGCCATCGTTCAATTCGGAGGAGGCTGCACGGCCGAAATCGTCTCAGCCAAAGGTCTCATCCTGACCAACCACCATTGTGGGTTTAGCAACATTCAATCGCACAGCAGCCTGGAGCACGACTACCTTAGCCAGGGTTTCTGGGCGATGCGCCCTGAAGAAGAACTACCCAACAAAGGACTTACCGTTGAACTCCTGATCCGGATGGAAGATGTGACGGAAAAAGTTATGAATGGCATAAACGCAAAGCTAACAGAAAAAAGACGGGACAGCCTGTTACAGCTTAACATCACAAAAATCACGAAAGAAGCCAAACAGGGCAATTCTTACGAAGCCCGCGTCAGGCCTTTTTACGGAGGGAATGCTTATTATCTCTTCGTGGTTGAGATCTTTAAAGACATCCGCCTGGTGGGTGCACCACCCTCAAGTGTTGGAAAATTCGGTGGAGACACTGACAACTGGGTTTGGCCCAGGCATACAGGTGACTTCAGTGTATTCCGAATCTATGTGGGAAAAGATGGCAAGCCTTCGGATTATTCCAAAGACAATGTCCCTTATGAGCCTAAGTATCATTTGCCTGTCTCACTAAAGGGTTATAAGCCAAACGACTTCACGATGATTTACGGCTACCCCGGCCGGACCCAGGAATACCTGCCTTCTATGGGTGTCAGCCTGATCACGGAAATGGAGAACCCGATAAAAATAAAACTTCGTGACAAACGCCTGGAGGTCATTAAAGCCCACATGAGCCTCGACCGGGGCGTGAGGATAGAATATTCTGCCAAGGCAGCGACCATTGCCAATGCCTGGAAGAAATGGCAGGGTGAAAGCCATGGCATCAAACGTCTTAACACCATCAGCAAGAAGAAAGAACTGGAATTGGATTTCCAGACCTGGGCCTTTACAACGCCCAAAAGAAAAGCCAAATATGGAAAATTACTGGATGCTTTTGAATCAACGTATAAGGAAATGATCCCATTGAATAATGCCCTGATCTATTACCAGGAAGCCGGTATGGGCATTGAAATGGTTCGCTTTGCCCAAAGGTTTAACCCCCTTGTAGAGCTATGCAGGCAGAAAAATGCGGATAAAGCAGAGATTGAAAAAACGGTGAAAGGCCTTCGGGATGGCCTGGCCGGATTTTACAAAGACTATCAAGTGGGCATCGACCAGGAAATCGCACCCTTTTTACTTGGAGAATATGCAGGTAATGTGGGTGGGACGCTCTGTCCTGATGCCTTTGACCGTTTTTACAAGAATGGCCGGTTCACCCGTGATCCGGCAGATTACTCCAGGGAGATCTTTGACAAGACGATGTTTTCACAGGAAAAGAAGATGCAGGATTTCCTGGATCACTACAGGCAATCTGACTATAAGAAACTCATAAAAGACCCTGGATATTCACTGTCGGCTAGCATCGCCGAGGCAGGGAAAAAGGTCCAGCCCGGATTGGTTGTATTCCGTGCCAGGCTTGACAGTATGCAAAGGATTTACATGCAAGGGCTGATGGAAATGCTGCCTGGAAAGAACTTTTACCCGGATGCAAACTCAACACTGCGCCTGGCTTACGGCAAGGTCGACAGCTACAAACCTGCTGATGGCATTGGGTTTAACTATTTCACCACCCTCGATGGGGTGATTCAGAAAGAAGATTCTACCATCTATGACTACAAAGTAGAACCCAAAATAAAAGCACTCTATGCGAAGAAGGACTATGGTCCATATGCCGACAAAGACGGCAGTTTACATACCTGCTTTATCGCCAACATGCACACCTCGGGAGGGAATTCAGGAAGTCCTGTCCTGAATGCTTCAGGACAACTGATTGGCCTGAACTTCGACCGATGCTGGGAAGGCACGATGAGCGACCTGGCTTATGATCCCGACCAATGCCGTAACATCACGCTCGACATACGCTATTGCCTTTGGGTGATCGATAAATATGCGGGAGCCGGGCATTTGGTGAAAGAAATGACGCTTATTCAATAGGAGAATCAGGATATTAAGTCTATATTGGTATTGAACTCAAAAAAACGAGTACATAAAACTAATTATCAAAATGGAAGTACTACTTGAAATACCTGATAATAAAGCGGCTTCATTAATGGAAGTTTTAAACAGTATTTCTTATGTAAAAGCCAAGCCATTAACCGATGCCAAGACCTTGTTGATGGAAGAATGAAAGGAAGCTGTTGAAGAAATGAAACTGATCAGGGTAGGCAAAAAAAACTCGTAATGCAGAAGATTTCTTAGATGAGTTATAAGGTAAAATCAATCTCTGTTTTGAGATGCAAGCCAAACGGCTGACTAAAAGATATGCTTCTTTGAAACAAGAACTTTTTAATCTGGTACAGGACTTAAAACAAAACCCGGAACATGGCACCCCTATTGGGAAAAATTGTCACAAAATCCGTATTGCCATTGCTGCTAAAGGGAAAGGGAAAAGTACCGGTGCCCGGATTATTACGAACTTTGTCGTTATTGAAAATTGGTACATTATTTTAGGAAAATCCATAACTTATCCCAAATATTTTTCTTTCCTTAATTGTCATTTCCCCTCCAATTTCCTTTTCTCTTTTTTGCTAAGCTCCTGGCACATCAGATCAAAGGGAAATGAAGACGTACATTCCCGGCTTTGGGTGAAATCAGTGATGATCCCGGCTTCAGTAAATATTCCAGGCGTGAGGGAATGATACCACTTTTGAGGGAAAAGTGGTTCCGAAAAATTAACGTTGGAAATATCCAGGTAATATATCGTGAATAATAAACTTGAAATATTGTATGTCCGGTCCACCAATCCAATTGGGTCTCCGGGACGAATCCTTTGCCCTTTCTTCACGAAAATAGTGTCCTTTTTCAATAAATTATAGTTGGCAAAAGACCCATCTTTATGAAATACTTCAACATTGGTTGAAGTATTTGTGTAAACAGCATATGCGTCCCTGATTTTATCGCCATAATTGACATCACAAACAACGCCAGCCCTGGAGGCAAAAACGGTATCCCCTTCTTTTACATGAAATTCAAGACTGTACCAATCTGAATAAGCCTTATTTAAAATAAGGGAATCCAGGTTGGCAGTCCTGGAAACAAGGATGCTACTGCCTTTTACAGGCATCAAATAAATTATTTTATCATTGACTTGGGTGTTCATTCTCCCCTTTATATAGAAACCCGTTAGTAGATCCAATGATACATTCCTATCATAAAATACTTTTGCATATATGCCTGGCAAACTGAATATTAAATTTTTACCAGGATGAACCGTAACTCTTCCATGTTCTTTTGGTACAAATGGAGTGCGCTTCCAGTCGAACAAAGCCAGATAATCACAACTTTCGTTATTATAACAGACAACATTGATGTTTTTCTGGATATCTTCTTCTGTCTTAATTTCAAGCCCCTGCTGGGCAAAGGCTCGGGAAAAGATAAGTAAGAAAACGAAAAATGTAAAGGAGCATTTGGAGCTTACGAGCATCTTGTTAAAATTCTAAAAAACCTGATGTGGATTCATGGAGTAAATTTGATATTTATTTCCTTTATAATAAGGTATCCAATATAAAATATTTCTACCTTTGCCTTATTCATATTTGGTCTTAATAAATCAGAAAATGCCTCATTATCACAAACTTGGAAGCATCCCTTCCAAAAGGCACATACAGTTTCGCAAGCCGGACGGAGGCTTGTATACCGAGCAGCTGGTCTCCACGGAAGGCTTTAATGACCTCTATTCTCTGACCTACCACAGCCACCCTCCTACTATGGTAAGCGCTGTGAGAGAAGCCTGGTCTGTAGCTCCTCGTATTGCTGTTGAGAAAAACACCCAGAACCGTAGCTTCCAGGGCTTTCAGGTAAGACCTGAGGATGACTTTCTGAAAAGCAGAAAGACAGTGCTTTTCAACAAGGATTGTCACATCAGTCTTGCAGCCCCAAGAAAGTCGATGACAGATTACTTCTACCGTAACTCGTCGATGCATGAGCTGATCTTTGTTCATGAAGGCAAAGGAACCCTGCACAGCATGTATGGCCGCCTGCCATTTGTGCCGGGTGATCATATTGTGATCCCGAAGGGCATCACCTACCAGATAGAATTTGACGGGCCTGACAACCGGCTTTTTATTGTGGAGTCCAGTTCGCCATATAAGTTCCCGAGACGTTATATGAACCGGGCCGGACAATTGCTGGAACATGCTCCTTTTCATGAGCGCGACATCCGCAAACCCATGGAACTGGAGACTTTCGACCAGAAAGGCGACTTCCAGATCCTGATTAAAAAGGACGACATGATGTTTCCGTATCATTACGCCTCTCATCCTTTCGATGTGATCGGCTGGGATGGCTATCATTATCCATATACACTGTCAATCCATGACTTTGAGCCTATCACCGGGCGCCTCCACATGCCACCACCAATCCACCAGACTTTCGAGACCCGTGCCTTTGTGATGTGTGCTTTTGTGCCACGGCTGTATGACTATCACCCTGAATCGATCCCTGCTCCCTATGCCCATAGTAATGTAGATGCCGACGAGGTGCTATACTATGTCGACGGTGACTTTATGAGCAGAAACAACATAAAAAGAGGACAAATTACCTTACACCCGATTGGGCTGGTCCACGGTCCGCATCCCGGCGCTGCAGAACGCAGCATCGGTAAAAAAGAGACCAACGAACTGGCGGTCATGGTGGATACCTTTGCCCCGCTTTACCTTACGGAAGATGCAATGCAGATCGAAGACAAGGACTATTATCTAAGCTGGTTATTTTAATTTCAAAAGTATAAACACAAAAAAATGGAAGCAAACACAGAATTCCTGCCACTCAACGGAACTGACTACGTTGAATTTTTCGTCGGTAATGCGAAACAAAGTGCTCATTATTACCAAACTGCCTTTGGTTTTCAACCACTTGCTTATGCAGGACTGGAGACAGGATTAACAGACCGCACCTCTTATGTACTGCAACAAGGGAAAATCCGCCTGGTGCTCACCACAGCCCTGGGACCTGACTCAGAAATCGCCGAACATGTCAAACAACATGGAGATGGCGTAAAATTTATTGCTTTGTGGGTTGATGATGCACGTAAAGCGTATGAGGAGACAGTAAAACGCGGTGCAAAACCCTACCTCGAGCCTACCGTGATGACAGACGCAAAGGGCGAAGTCGTGAAATCTGGCATTCATACCTATGGAGAGACGATTCACCTATTCATTGAGCGTAAAAACTATCAAGGGCTTTTCCTGCCGGGTTTTATTCAGTGGAACCCGGCGTATCGCCCTGAACCAGTGGGTTTGATGTATGTTGACCATATTGTGGGCAACCTCGACTGGGGTCAGATGAATGTCTGGGCCAAATTCTATGAAGACGTGATGGGATTTAAACAAATCATCTCCTTCGACGACAACGACATTTCTACTGATTATACCGCGCTGATGTCGAAAGTGATGAGTAACGGCAATGGTTACATCAAATTCCCGCTGAATGAACCTGCCAAAGGAAAAAGTAAAAGTCAGATCGAAGAATATATCGAGTTTTATAAAGGAGCCGGCGTGCAACATGTGGCGATGATCACCAATGACATCGCTCATACCATCACTGAATTAAAGAGAAGAGGTGTTGAATTTCTTGAAGTCCCGGATTCCTATTATGACACTGTTCTTGATCGTGTCGGGACCATCAAAGAAGATCTTGAGGTTATGAAAAAGCTGAACATCCTGATTGACTGTGATGACGAAGGCTATCTCTTACAGTTGTTTACAAAACCAGTTGAAGACCGCCCGACAGTATTTTATGAAATCATCCAAAGGCAAGGAGCTAAGTCGTTTGGGAAGGGGAATTTTAAGGCCTTGTTCGAATCGATTGAAAGGGAACAAGGGAGACGGGGGACTTTATAATATACCAATTTTCAATATACCAATATACCAATTTTCAATATACCAATATACCAATTAAAGGGTGAATGAATAAGGAAAAAAATATAGGCATAAAGTCATGGGTTGAGGTACCGGAAGGAAGTGATTTCCCTTTGTGGAATTTGCCTTTTGGCATCATCAAGTCACATTTTTCGGGACCGGTTGCGGCCACGCGCATCGGTGATACCATTGTGGATTTGGCGATCCTTGCTGAGGCTGGCTTTTTCTCTTTTTTGGGTGAAAATGCAAAGGTTTTTAAGCGTGAGACCTTGAATGACTTCATCGCATTGGGTCGTCCGGCCTGGCGACGGGTGAGGGAGAAACTACTGGAAGTTTTTGCGGAAGGGAGTACCGATCTCCAGAAGTCGGTTCAATTCAGCCGTGAAGCCTTGCTGAGCGCCAAAGAGGTCCAGATGCTGTTGCCGGTGAAGATTGGAGATTATACCGATTTTTATTCTGGCATAGAACATGCCATCAATGTGGGGACGATGTTTCGCGATCCCAACAATGCCCTGTTGCCAAATTACCGGCATCTGCCTGTGGCTTATCATGGCCGTAGTTCTTCTATTGCGGTGAGCGGCACTAACTTCCACCGCCCCATGGGACAGGTAACGACCGACAATGTCACGCCTATCTTTACGGCCTCCCGCAACCTCGACTTCGAGCTGGAGATGGCCTTTGTGGTTGGCCAGCCTAACAAAATCGGAGATCGTGTCAGTACTTCTGAGGCGGAAGATCACATTTTCGGGATGCTTTTGTTCAATGACCTTTCTGCCCGTGACATCCAGCGATGGGAATATGTGCCCCTCGGGCCCTTCCTTGCCAAGAATTTCGGCTCTGTTGTATCTCCCTGGATCGTCACACTGGATGCTTTAGAACCTTTCCTTACTGCTGGACCGGTTCAGGAGCCCGCTGTGCTTCCCTATCTGCAATATGAAGGTAAAAAGAACTATGACATCAAGCTTGAAGTATGGGTAAAACCCGAAGATGTAGAAGAAAAACGAATCTGTCTTTCGAATCATTCCTATCTCTATTGGAACATCTGTCAGCAGCTTGCACATCATACCATCAACGGCTGTAATATGAATATCGGGGACCTATGTGCCTCGGGTACGATAAGCGGACCTGAGCCGGGAAGCTATGGCTCCTTATTGGAACTCACCTGGAACGGGACAAAACCCATCCTTTATGCGGATGGAAAATCGCGTTTGTTCCTTGAGGATGGCGATACTGTGATGATGAAGGCCTTTGCTGAGAAAGACGGCTTACACATCGGATTCGGCGATTGTATCACAACAGTATTACCCGCGAAAGAACTGTGACATGCTGAAATTCAATCCCAATACCATCACCTCGCAACGCCTGCACCAGATCATGCTGGGGTCCATTGCACCACGCCCGATCGCTTTTGCCAGCACAATCGATAAAGATGGGAATGTGAACCTGAGTCCGTTCAGCTTTTTCAATGCTTTTGGAGTCAACCCTACGACATTGATATTTTCGCCTTCCCGCCGTGGACGCGACAATACCAATAAGCATACTTATGAGAATATCAAAGAAGTTCCTGAAGTGGTGATCAACATAGTCAATTACGACATGATTGAGCAGGTTTCGCTTGCCAGCACTGAATACCCGCGTTCTGTAAACGAGTTTGTCAAGTCTGGTTTTACACCCATTGCCTCAGAGATGATCCGACCACCACGTGTTGCGGAATCACCGGTTCAGTATGAATGCAAGGTACGCCAGGTCATAGAAACCGGCGAAGGCGGAGGAGCAGCCAACCTGGTCATTTGTGAGATTCTGCTGGTGCATGTAAACGAAGATGTACTGGATTCGACAGGCAACATCGACCCTCAGAAGATCCGTTTGGTTGGGCGAATGGGGGGTGATTATTATATTGAGGCATTCGGTCCTGGCCTTTTCAAAGTGGCCAAACCGCTGGCCAAGATGGGAATCGGAATTGACCAATTGCCTGTATTCATTCGCGACAGCCATCATTTTAGTGGCAATGACCTTGGGAAACTCGGAAACCTGGAGCATTTTCCGGGAGACCAGGACCTGGCTCAAACCCGTCAAACAGAAACCTGGCTCGATTTACAAAAGAATTTCGGAGACAGTCGCGAACGTTTGTCCGCAGAAAGACAAGTGTTGGCAAAAGATCTTTTAGCACAAGGACATGCGTGGGAAGCGTTTTGCTTACTCCTCGCTTAATAAATAAATTATGGAAATCAACCAAGTCCTGGACAAACTGCCCAAACACCTGCTGAGCTTTGTAATAGATCAGCCTTACAACAGCTATACGGCACGCGATCATTCTATCTGGAGATATGTGATGCGGCAGAATGTCAGGTACCTGAGCCAGGTTGCCCACCACACCTATGTGGATGGATTAGGCCGTACCGGCATCAGCATCGAGGAAATCCCTCATATGTATGGAATGAACCGTATCCTCAAGGACATTGGCTGGGCAGCAGTAGCCGTAGATGGCTTCATCCCTCCTGCCGCATTTATGGAATTCCAGGCTTATCATGTGCTTGTCATTGCTGCAGATATCCGTCCCATAGACCAGATCGAATATACACCTGCACCTGACATCATCCATGAAGCTGCAGGGCATGCCCCGATCATTGCAGATCCGGGATATTCCGATTATCTCGTCAGATTTGGCCAGATTGGAAGCAAAGCATTTTCGTCCAAACGTGACTATCAGCTTTATGAAGCCATACGTCATCTTTCTATCGTAAAAGCTGACCCTAACTCACCGAAAGAAGACATCTCCGAAGCTTTGACTTTATTGTCATCCCTGGAAAAAGACATGGGAAAACCCTCAGAGATGGCCATGATCCGGAACCTTCATTGGTGGACTGTCGAGTATGGTCTTATTGGTGACCTGAACGATCCTAAGATATATGGGGCAGGGCTTCTTTCCTCTATCGGGGAAAGTTTCTCAGCCCTGAACAACGGGGCACACCTTTTGCCTTATTCCCTGGAGGCTAAAAATCATAGTTTTGACATCACAACCAAACAGCCTCAGCTATTCGTAACTCCAGATTTCCAAACCCTTACAAAAGTTCTCGAAGAATTTGCAGAAACCATGGCCATACGACGAGGCGGTTTGTACGGAGTTCATGCAGCAATAAATTCGGGCAATACCGCATGCTGTGTTTATTCGTCAGGATTACAAGTCAGCGGGACTTTTATTGAAGCCAAAGAACTCGACGAGGAGCCTGTCTATCTGATCACAGAAGGGCCAACATGTTTAAGCTTCAGCAATGTTCAATTGCCTGGTCATGGAAAAGAAACCCACGCAGAAGGCTTTGGATCACCAGTTGGACGGCTCAAAGGGCAAACCAAGCCTCTGGAAGACCTGTCTGAAGCAGAATCACAAGAGGAAGGTTACATTCCAGGACAGAAAGTGACATTGGAATTTGCCTCTGGCGTTGTAGTAGCAGGTCTTTTAGATTCTATTTTCAGAAGAGATGACAAAATCATCCTGATGAGCTTCCGGGAATGTACAGTGAAATATTACAGTAAAGTTTTATTCAAACCAGAATGGGGCATTTACGACATGGCGGTCGGAGAAAAAATCATCTCAGCATTTAATGGCCCTGCTGACGCTGATGGGTTTGAACTCACTTACCCAGCTCCCATTGAGAAGACCCATAAAATCGAACATGACTTGAAGTCAAGGAATCTTTTTAAACTGTATAATGAAGTAAGGCACATCCGTGATGCAGACTTAAAATCTGACTTTCTACCAACGATCTGGTCAGAACTTAAGTCGAATCATCCCGATGACTGGCTACTTCCCATGGAACTTTATGAGTTATTGGCAACCAAAGCCTGGTTCCCTGAGGTTGCTGCAGAAATCAAGACGGCCCTTATCAGAAAACAGGAAAAGCCGGCCCTGGAGAAGCTGATCAGAGATGGGTTTGGGATTATTGGAGAAGGGGGATTGGGGGAATAGGGGACATGGCGCATAGGTGATTGAAATTTATTCCCCTGGATGATACTCCTTCTCTTTGTGCTTCAGCACATCCTCTTTATAAAAATGGACTTCCTTTAACTGCCCTTTGCAGTACATGGCTGCCTGGTCGCTGAAGTGTTTTGAGTTTGGATCGGAGGATTGCCCACCGGCGACGATGCTGCTGGCCTTGAGTTGTGGCCCGAATTCCACGATGGCCACAAAGCTATTACCTCCACGCGTATATCGCTTTTTGTTTTTACCAAAGGCCGTATAATTGGCAGCAGGTAAAGAACCCAGGCGCCCACTCTGGAAATATAATGGTGTCGAAGGCAGCTGGTCATCAAAGCCATCAGTACCTTGGGCCGGACGCTGAAACCTGAAAACCTCCCCTTCCGCAACTTTCCAGGTCCCATAAATTGAATTCAGCAAAACAACGGCGTCGGAAAGGCTTTTTAGCAGTTCACCCGGACTCACATAAGTAAAGACGGACCGCGTATAGGTGTCAATATCTTTATCCGGCTTGAGGATGCTATCAAGCGGAAAGCTTTTGAGGTATTTTGCCAGAACTTTTTCCCGCCAGACGACGGCAAGCGTCGTGGCTTCAGAATTCACGGTTGATCTTTTGTCCCAATTCAGTAGACTCTCGACAGGCTCCGCAAGAAATATTTTCAGAGAATCAGGCATTGACTTGCTGACCTCATAAGCAGCAAACAGCTTGGGAAGCGCGATTTCATAGGCCGAGAGATAATTATCGTAGGCGATATCCCGAAGTTTCTCAGGAGTAAATGCAGTATCCTTTTGCAACAGCCTGATCATATTAACAGCCCTGGCATCGTTGCTTTCGGTGGCCATATAAAATGGGTATTTCGCAGGATCCGGACTGTTATTACCCGCGGCGTAATACGGACTTGAGTTACAATTCTGAATCCATCCATTCGCTGGATTTACAAGATGGATTATCTCGTTCAGGGAATGTTTTCCCTTCCATTCTGTTGCAGGATCACTTTTTTGCTTTTTTGACCAATCAAAAGATGGATTACGTTTTGGAATGGAGTTCCCGTGCCAGTAAGCTATATTTCCTTTGTCATCTGAATACATCGTATTGTTGGTTGCATTGCTGCGAATGTTCATGGCTTTGGTGAAATCTTCCATGTTTTTGGCTTTCATCATCGTCCATTGCTGTTCAAGCTCCTTGACTGGCTCGTGTAATGGCGTGATACTGATATATTTGCCATTTACCTGAGCCATAATAGGTCCATGATGTGTATAATTCACCTGGAAGTGCCGCTGCTCCAAAACAGAATTTTTGTTGCGTACGCCAATGCAAATCTTTTTAGTTCCCAGTCGACGCTCCTCTTTTCCATATTTATAAAAGCTCTGGTCTCCCTTTTTTAATACTGTTTCTTCGAAGGCATCCTGGGTGTCGGCATAGCTTGTTGTATGAGCCCATCCACAATGCTGATTGAATCCATGATAAACAAAAAACTGTCCGCGGCTAACGGCTCCGTATGCATTTAGACCTTCGTCGCTGACGATGTGTACTTCGGTACGGTAAAAGACATCCACATGAGGGTTAATCAGGAGCAGGGCATTCCCGCTTTTGCTTAATTTTGGCGCAATGGCAATGGCATTGGATCCGCCGTCGGGAAAGGGATGTTTCTCTTCAGGAACACAGGCAGTCGCTGTCTGATCAATAAGAAAATGGGAGATTAAAGAATCGCGAATACCGCTCTGATTGTCGAGATTGCCTTCTGATGATCCTTCACTGAACAATAAAGGATACCAGGCTTCATAGTGATTCAGGACTCTTGGCTTTACCTCAGGATGCATAAAAAGGTAATAATTCATACCATCTGCAAATGCAATCATCAACTTCTTCAACGGAGGCTTTACTTGTGTAAATAGCTTTTTAATACTGATCGTATCCGAATAGATATGCGACCAAAGGTCTTCATATAGCTTTTTCTCGCCTTCAATTTCAGCAGCACGACCGAGGGCACAGATATAGTTATATTCGACCTGGCGGAAGTCATCTTCGCATTGGACATACATCAGGCCAAAAACTGCATCGGCATCGGTCTTACCATAGATATGTGACACACCCCATTCATCGCGGATTATCGTAACATTCTGTGCCAGGGATTGCCAGCGGGACTTTTCTTTTTCTGAAAAGCTTTGCGCTGATGCCATATAAAGACTAAAAAACAGCAAGATGAAGATTCCCGATATTTTGCACATACTTTTTAATTGTTGTTAAAAAATCAGCCCGGTTTAAACGTGAATTCCTCCTTATCTCATCAACATCACTGTCCCCTGTAAATGTTGAACGACCGGAATTGCTCCTTTTCCGGAACCTTCAAAAGTAGCATAATAAAAATAAGTTCCTGCAGGACAAGCATTATGGTTGAAATTGCCATCCCAGCCCTGAGTGATTTCCGTTGAATGATACATCAAAACACCCCAGCGGTTAAATACACTCAATTCGAATTTGTCGACATTAACATATTCTGCGAGAAACGCATCATTGTAACCATCCTGATTGGGCGTAAACACATTAGGCAGCCTGACAGTTACGCAATCTACAACCTCAGCGGTATCTGATAAGCTGCAAAACTGGTTGTATATCAATAGTGTATATATGCCGGAAGTTGACACATTAATGGAAGGCTGCGTTTCACCTGTATTCCATAAATAATGACAGGAAAGACAGGAGTCTGTTGACAGGATAAGCATTTCTCCTGGACAAAGTGCTGTTTTACGAATCAGCGTTGACTTAGGGTGTGGCAAATCCAGGACGGAGACCTCTTTCACTTTAAAGCAACCCATTTTATTGGTAGCCGTGATTGAATAGATACCTGGATTTGTTACCCGGATTTTTTGATTTGTGGAGCCATCATTCCATAAATAGGAATAGGCCGGATCACCTGTATCAAGGATCAAAGTATCCCCGACACAAAAGCCCGTATCGGCCGGCAAGTAAAATAATGGCAATGGGTCAACATAGAGTGATGTTTGAATGATACTGTCGCAACCGATTTTACTTAAAAGTGAATCGGTATATATGCCGGAAATGTGACGATACCCTCCCGCAATGAAAGCCGAGTCTCCCTGGCAGATAGAATCCTTAAACTTAAGAAAATAATACAGAACATGTATCATTTTTTGTATGGTATCGAAACCGGCAGCATTACTCGCTGTGAGGGTAACGGTGTAAAAACCAGGATTCTGATAGGCATGAGCCGGGGCGTATGCCGTTGACGTTTCACCATCGCCAAAATTCCAGATAAAGTGGTTATAACACCTGGAATTGTTTTTGAAAATGATATCACTATACCGGCAATCCTGAAAAGGCACTGTAAAGTCGGCCGTTAATATTTTATCCATACTAATCCTGGCAAAAAAACCTTCATAATCCGTGAGTCCGGGACTTGCTGTTGTGTCAAAGCTAAGCGGGGTCATTGGCAGATCATGAGAATTGGTCTGGCCGGCAATATAAGCCATGTTATTTTTTACGACAAGCGCAGGGGCTCCTGTTGTCCGGGATCCTCCAAAATACGTATTGTACAACAGCTGTGTGGCATTGGCATTGAATGCCATGATTGAACATTTAGTGTCAGAAGGAAGCACGGGAAAGGTCGAATCAAAGGCACATAAAGTTGCAGGAATGGGAGACCATCCAATGGAAGGCATTGGTCCTGTGACCTCAGCGCTTAGGAAGATTTTGTTTCCTGAAAGATAAAGCCCGGGAGGCTCCATGTAATCTACAGGGCCTGTGTAAAGAAGAGTTCCAAAAAGCAAGCTATCCAGGTTAAGGCTTATTTTAAACAAAGCAATTGGCCCCTGGTAACCAAACACCAGGGATGGACCATTGGTGAATGTTCCGGCAGTAGTGGAAAAAACAGGGTCATAGGAAAACCCAGTGCAAACAAGCCCCTTTTTATCAATAGCCATCTCACTCAGGGGAATAATAAAATTGTGTGCCAGCCAGCCAAGATAGGTCCCGTAAAGCAAAGCAGATCCATTGGCAGACATCTTGCAAAAATACAAATCCCGCACACCGCTAATGCTGGTATGCAATGCACCGGCCGTGGTTGGGTCAAAGCCCATGCTGACGCAAGAGAGGTAGCTGTTTCCCGCAGCATCGACGGCTAAAGTAGCGCCCTGTTCCTCACCAACACCACCGATATATGTTGAAAATATCAAAGTATTCCCAGCTGCATTTAATTTACAAAGAAACATATCCCAGCTGATGACACTGCTGTGCTGTGGCTGATAGCAGCCTGGAGTCACGGGAAATCCCCCGATACTCAATCCCGAAAGGTAAAGGCTCCCAACACTATCCACGACCATATCATACAACCAACTTACTCTTATGCTTCCAATGAAAGTGGAAAATACCAGCGAAGTACCCTGGCTGCTAAGGCAGGTCGCAAAACAATTCCATTCCTGGCCTGTAAAAACCGGCATATAGGAAGTTGAGGTGGTCGGAAAATCCAGGGAGCGGGTCGTTCCACTGATAATTACCTGATGCGTCAATGGTTTGACATGAATCTTTGCACCCTGGTCGTTGGCCTTACCACCGATAAAGGTCGAAAAAAGCAGCTGTTTTCCTGTGGAGTCAAATTTCAATACCGCGCAGTCAATAATGCTATCGAACAGCACCTGGTAAGCTGTGGGGCTTACAGGAAAATTCTTACTGGCTGTTTGCGCAAGCAAATAGATACAACCAACTTCATCGACATCCATCCCGACAATGATATCGTTTTTCAAACCACCAAGGTATGAAACGCTTAATAATAAGGGATTTGAGGTGAGGCCTGACTTTGGGTGAACCGGCTTATTTACCCCATCTACATAGATTTGAATTCCTTTTGTCGTACATATAAAAATATAATCTATGCCATTATATATATTTTTATAACATAACTTTTTGTAATTTTTTAGCTTGGTGACCCATTTGGAAGAATCATTGCCCCGGATATAATTTGAAATACTGCCATCCCCTTTCCCCGGGATCAGTTGCAATGAGTCATTCCGGCCCGGAAAGGTGAAGGTTTCGCAGCTGACCGTCATGGTGTCTTTCGGGACTTTGAAATCTTCATATTTTTTTAGCTTCTTCCTGCTTTGCAACCAGCTTAGGGCATTTTTGGGGACGATCTTTTGAACCACAACAGAGTCTTTATAGAAATAGATATTGCCTGATGAAGTTGTAGCAATAAATAATGCCTGGGAGTTGACTTGCCCCTTGTTTTCCCTGATATAACTGAGATTCAGGTTCTTGTTTGCCATCTCCTGGGCAAAAAGTGGGGATACATCAACACAGATCAGCAGCAAGGCAACGAGAAAGCAACTGAAGTGATTTAAATGAACCCGCATAGAAAATCGAAGATAATTACAGCTAAGATAAACAATAATAAACTCTAACAAGGACACGTGAAACCGTCAATCGTTGCCTGTCACTGATAAAACTTCTCCTGAAAATTCAGCAAATACAGCTTTCCGGTAGCTCTTGTCATTGCCGTGTAGAGCCAGCGAAGGTATTCTGTGTTGACCATTTCATCAGTGAGATAGCCCTGGTCGACGATGACATTGGGCCATTGTCCGCCCTGGGTCTTATGGCAAGTCAGCGACCAGGCAAATTTAACCTGGACGGCATTGTAGTATTTGTTGTTTTTGACTTTTTGGATCCGGTGTCGTTTGTCGGGGACATCCGCATAATCGGCGATTACCTCATTAAAGAATCGGATATTTTCGGCCTGGCTAAGCGCAGGGGATTCAGAACGGAGTGTATCCAAAAGGATGAGGATCTCCAGATCCGGTTCATCAGGATAGTCGAGCATCCTTACCCTGACTTCGGCAAAATGAAAGCCAAAGATTTCTGTCCTTTTAATGACAGTAAGGATCTCCAGCATATCGCCATTTGCAATAAACCCGGCTTTGGCATCGTCAGGCAACCAGAAATAGTTATTTTTCACAGCCATAATGAGGTCTCCTGCGGCAATTTCCTCTTCCCGGTATAAGATACGGTTGCGGATTCCCTCATTAAAGAGGTTGGCTCTTTTGTTGGAGCGGGTGATCACGACTGTATTTTCGGAGTCATTGCGCGAGATAAGGGTTTCCAGCACCTCTTCCAATTCGCTGCCTTTCAGATCGATGACATCAGAATGGTCATGCAAGTCGAAAAATGGCGGTTGACAACTACCCTTTGCAATCTGTTCCCTGATACGTGTTGCATTGAAAAGGATGCCAGACTCCAGTGACTGACGGACGACTTCTGTGAGATGGGCTGAACGTGTGTTGAAGTTGAAATTCTTGTTGATATACTGTTCGTCGAGGGCAGGACTCAGGGTGATTCCGACAGGCGGAAGTTGGGCACTGTCGCCAACGAGGATAAGATGACAATCTTCTCCGGAAAACACATAATAAAAGAGATCTTCCAACAGGCTACGTCCGCTGCTGAACATCTGCTCGGGGCTGGCAGCCACATCGGGGATCATCGAAGCTTCATCGACAATAAAAAGGGTGTTTTTATGCTGATTTGGCATGAGACTCACAGAAACACTGCCTTCAGAAGAAACGGTAGGACGGTATATTTTCTTGTGGATCGTAAACGCTCTCTGGCCTGAATAATTTGAAAAGACTTTGGCCGCCCTGCCTGTCGGGGCGAGCAGAACAGAACTCATGCCGAGCCTGGGCAAGATTTTTACCAGTGTGCTGACAAGCGTTGTCTTTCCTGTGCCAGCATAACCTTTCAGCAGGAAAACGGTATCAGGCTGCGGGCTGGAAAGGAAGTCGGCCATAGCTACGATCACCTTTCGTTGTCCGTCAGTCGGGGCAAAAGGGAAACTTCCCGCAAACATATTTATGATACTGAGGCTATTCATGCGAAGGAAAACAAAGCCTTGTGATCAAAAGGGATAGCCAATACCGAAGTTCCACATCACATCTTTGAGCTGAATGTCCTGAAAATTGATCCACACCTTGTCGAGTGGGTTGGCAGGGTTTCTAAGCTTTAAGGCCCCATCGAGGCGGAAGACAAAGAAACTAAAGTCGAGGCGAAACCCAAGGCCGGCATCCATAGCAACCTGACTCATAAAATTTCGTGAAAATGTGCCCTCAGGAAACTGATCATTAGATTTAAGAAGCCAAACATTGCCTGCATCTGAGAATACAGCGCCTTTGAACATGCCAACAATAGGAAAGCGGTACTCCCCATTTACTTCGAGTTGAACATCGCCCATATGATCATAGCGTTGTATATAGGTTTCGTTACTAAAGCCACCAGGCCCCAGGGAGCCATAGACCCAACCGCGGAGGCCATTGGCACCACCGGCATAATACCCCCTGTCAAATGGCAATGCCCCGGAATTTCCATAAGCGATGCCAATACCTGCCATTGCCCTGAGCACCAGCGAACTCTTCCCAAAGAGCTTGTAGTCTCGAAAATCCCCGTTGATCTTTACAAACTGGGCATAGGGGATTCCCATGAATAAATTTTGCTTTTCTGAGTTTCTCTGAGCAGGGATTGTCGTATTAATCAAGGATAATATATTACCGGCTGCCTGGAAATTCCCCCTGAAATAGATAAAATTTACCTTACGGCTGATGTCCTGGTTGCTGAAGATAAAACTATAGCTCATTCCTGCGATGAAATGGTCGGTATATTGTTCGCTATACCATGGGTCCTTGATAGAGTCGAGGTAATGCTGAAAATCAGGGGTATTGAAGATACTGATCACGCTGAGCTCAATCGGATTGAGGATATGCCGGATCTTTTTATTTTGTTTCCATTCGTATCCAAATGCCGCATCAGTGACAAAACGTTTGTAATCGGGTGTGATTTCAAAGTTAAACCCTCCGTTAATCCTGGTTTTCGGCCTGAAGTAGGCAGCCAATCGTTCCTGGCGCAATGGCAGCATGAACTTGGGAAATAGGATCCCCGCCCTGAATCCCCCTTCATAAGTATTAAAAATACCATTATTTACCGCTGAGTCATTAAGGTAATTCCTGCGTATTTCCATGGATCCGTTGAGGCTCAGCGTGAGTAATTCGGCCCCGCCAAAGATGTTACGGTGTTCGTATCCGGTGACCATAGATACGCCAAAGTCACCCCCCGTATTGGTAAGCTCACCCCCGATACTGGTGGAAGAATATTTATTTCGTGAAAGCTGAACGACACAATCGAGCAAACCTGGATTTGCTTTAGCGGCCATGGTGTCACCGGTTTTCTTAAAGGATACATTGATGAGCCTGAAAAACTGCAGGTCACCTAGCCTGTCATGGGCCTTGGTTGCTGATTCCTGTGAATACAAATCCCCTGTTTTTATCCCCATTGACCGGGCCAGAACAGCTGGTTTCACTTTAAGCTTTTCCCGGCATAGAAAAATGACAGTATCCTCGGGTAGGGATTCGTACCTCCTGATATAAGTGATGGTGTCGTACAACTTTGAATTTTGGTTCAGCGGATCGAAGTCGGGGACGACAAATACCCTTCTTACATGAAATAATCTATGTTGTTTTTCAATATTCTGCCCGGGTTTCGCCGGATCAGGCACCAGAGGGTTGTTGAGTGTCAAAACAAGGTCCATGGCATTTTTAGAGAAGGCACTATCGACAGTAAAATGCAAATAATCCTTCGTAAAGGCATAATAGCCATTATTTTTCAGAATCAGAACTATCCTGTCGCGCTCACTATCAAGCATATAAGAATTGTATGCTTGCCCCGGCTTTACTTTCGAATCAATTGCATTTTCGAGTACGATTTTTCGAAGAACACTGTCTTTAATATTATAGGTATATGACCGGAGTCTGTATGCTTCGCCGGGAACGATGTGAAAATTGGCTGTAGTCTTGTGCTTTTTGCAGGTAAATGTCTTTTTGACCGTAGAATTGAAATAGCCAACATTGTTTAAATATAACTTCATTTTGCGGCCAGCCATCTCTGCAAGCAAGGTGTCGAGGAAAACCGGTTTCTCGGCTACAGCTCTATTGAGCCAGGACTTAATCAGGCCTTGTTTCCCAGATGAAGAATATCGGTATACCCATAGCTTGAAACGAAAAACACCCAGCATCTTAGAATTCGGTTTCTGTTGAATAAAATTATTCAACTCGGACGTAGTCTCAATCGGCTTGGCCAGGTGAATCTTGTTACCGACTAAAAGTTTATTTTCCTTCTCAATCTGGGTGGGCAGAATACAGCCTGTAACCAAACCTGATAATATCAGGATGATAAAAAACAGACAGGGGTTGTTGGTTTTTAAAGGCATATTTATTCCTCAGTACAAACCTAAGTAAAATCCATTAAAGAACGACATTCACATAAGGAAGAGCATCCCTTTATTCACGACACATAATTGATTTTTCGGGAAAGTAGATTCTATGGCAGGCTGTTTAGTATTAAATTAATAAGACCGATTCTAAATAACTGTATTTGAGGTGAATTAATGTTAATATTACAAAGGTGCAGTGAACATTAGTATGAAATTTGTGTCTATTTCCGCAAATGCAAACCGAATTACTTTTTACAAATAAATGATGAAAACAAAAACAACAATTATCACGCTTGCCTGCGCGCTCTTCTTCGCCTTTGGATTGAGCAGTTTTGACATTACTTCATCTGCCGGGGCTGCGGCTGGAAACACCGGTTCGCCGGCTGACGGGTCCACATGTACTTCATGTCACGGAGGCACGGCTTCTGCCGCAAGCGGTTGGATCACCACCGACATTCCTGTAGAAGGCTATACCCCAGGCCAGGTATACAATATCACCTGCACAAACAACTTAACTGCGTCAGGCAAATATGGATTTGAGTGCTCTCCCCAGAGTTCTACTGGTACTTTACTAGGGACTATTGTTGCCGGTACTAACAATCACATAACCGGAACAAAATATGTAACCCACAATACTGCTAATTCTACAACAAAAGCATGGACATTCACCTGGACAGCACCAGCTGCAACAGTTGGAAGTGTCACTTTTTATGCTGCTTTTGCCCGCGGCACAAATGGTTCAGTTGCCAAAACGAGTCTGACCGTCAATAAAGCCAGCGGTGTTGGCATCGCATCTATAGCTCTGCAAGCACCATTAACAATAACACCCAATCCAAACCAGGGACGTTTCAGCGTGGTGAATCTTCCTGAAACCGTGGATTTAATTAGTGTATTTGATCTCACCGGAAATATCATTTACCAGGCAAAACAAGCTCAAACCAATTCAGGTATTCTTGATATCGATCTTGGCAGCCCGGCAGCGGGTATTTATTTCCTCAACATTAATATGCAGGGAAAACAAGTTAGCAAAAAGATAGTCGTTAGATAATCGATTTTAATAATTGTAAAAGAGGGTGTCTCAAAACTGAGAGCGCCCTCTTTTTTTGTTTTCAGACCTTGGTAAGCCTGGATTTTTTTTGCCAAACAACTTAGAATCAATATTAATAAGCATAGTTTATTGTGAATAAATGTTAATCCAATAATTACTGAGACATATTTTTGCATTTTCGCATTCTAATATGTAAATACATACTTATTTTATCCCAAACAAACAATTTATGAAAAGAAAAACTACCCTGATTACTTTTGCGTGTGCATTTTTTATTGCCTTTGGCCTAACGAGTTTTGACATTTCTTCTCCGAGCGGTGCACCTGCCGGGTGTACCGGTTCTCCTGCCGATGGATCAACCTGCACTTCCTGTCATGGTGGAACAGCTGCTGTTGTCACCGGTTGGATTACAAGCGACATTCCTGCAGAGGGTTATACTCCTGGTACCTTATATCATATTACCTGTACAAATAATCTCACTGCTTCAGGCAAATATGGTTTTGAGTGTTCTCCTCAGAGCACAAGCGGTACTTTATTAGGCACATTAGCAGCTGGTACAGCATGTAAAGTTGTCAGTTCCAAATATGTAACACATTCCTCATCTAACTCCTCCACAAAGACATGGACTTTTAGCTGGACAGCTCCTGCTGCCACTGTGGGTAGTGTTACTTTTTATGCGGCTTTTGCCAAAGGGTCAAATGGTTCAGTTGCCAAGACGAGTCTGACGGTGAATAAAGCCAGCGGTGTTGGCATCTCTTCTATTGCTCCACAAGCACAACTTATGATCACCCCCAATCCAAGCCAGGGACGCTTCAGTGTGGTAAATCTTCCTGAAACCGTTGATTTAGTTAGCGTATTCGACCTTAGCGGGAAAGTAATATATCAGGTTAAACAAGCTGAAACCAATTCAGGAATTCTCAATATTGATCTTGGCAGCCCGGCAGCAGGCATTTATTTCCTCAACATTGACATGCAGGGAAAACAAGTAAGCAAAAAGATTGTCGTGAAGTAATCTATTATAATCTATAAAAGAAAGAGGGCGTCTCATCACTGAGCGCCCTCTTTCTTTTAGGTTAAGTCGTTTCTTATTTACCGAAAGTCCTCATCAGGTTTACAAGCATCCAACGCTCATCTTCACTGGTGATCTTTTTCTCGAAAGCAGGCATTTCATCTCTTCCACTTGTGACCTGGAAGAAAATAGCGCCATCTTTCTGTGACTGAAACTCTTTGGTTGCGAAACTGGGAACGGCAGTTTTAAGTCCACCAGCCTTTGTTCCATCACCCAATCCTTTAACACCATGACAAGATTTACAGTTCTTGTTCCAAATCACGGTAGCAGCATCAATAGAAGCGGCATCGCTCTTTACAGGATTCTTCTTTGACACAAAATTTGCCGGAATTGTCCAGGGTTTACCTTTTGCCTGAGGAGTACTCGTCATACTAAGCATCATGAGGCTGCCCATTAATACAACGAAACTAAATACAATGGTTTTTGTTTTCATGTTTTTTTTTGTTTTATGGTTTATGTTGTGAAAATACAATTAATTACTTGAATACTATTTATTCATCTCGGGAAGATTAAAATAAAAAGCCAGCCTTTTTCATGACCCTTTGGAGATCACATTCTGCTAATCGCGTAGATCTTATAAAAGATAAAGAAAATCAATCCCCAGGCAGCTGCAATTAAAGAGTTTACCAGGATCAAAAGAGTTATCGGGGCATTGGCCCCGGCCGCCCACAAAGATCTCCTTTCGAATTTCTGATTGCTGATTACGGGAGTCCCCCATTTAATTTTCTCTTTGATTTCGGCATCAGCATACTTCGATAGATTCTCCAGCTTTGCGATGATCATTACATTCCCAGCGGAATCCCCCGGAAGCTTATCCGGAAATTGGGCTGAGATTCTGCCGCTTGAGTCTGTCTTCATTCCTTCTTTTCCGAAAGGAAACAAACTAAATGACCGCTGAACATAAAAGTGAACTTCTACATTCGGGACCAGGCCTTTCGTAGCATTATTTTCGACCTCGTTAACAGTGGCCGTTACAATTTTCAGCGAATCCTGGATAGAACACTGAAGCTGGATTTTCGCATTCTTTTGTGAATCCTGTCCGAAACAGCTAATCAGGGGCATGAACAAACAGCCCAAAAGAATAAAACGTTTCAAAAAATCATAGTTCTTCATAATCGGTTCAGTTAACAGGTTTTTCATGTCCTTCATTATGCTCTTCCGTTTCCCAGATAGGAATAACCGGAAACAATTTAATCAACATTGTAATTATTAGCATTACCCCTGCAAAAGAGGCGAAAGTTATTGCCCATTCATCCCAGGTTGGGACATAATGCCTGTAAGATTCATCAACGTCCTGGATCGGAAGATAAGGATGCTGAAGCGAAGGGATAACGATAAGAAAACGCTTAAACCAGGCACCCAGGACTACAACAAAGGCTATGATACTTATTGGAACCGGTTTTCGCCAGAATTTAAATATCAATAAAATAATGGGTAATAGCAGGCCAAAGATTTGGACGAACCAATACAAAACGGAATACTTTCCAGAAAACAATTCCGTAATATGCTCACCTTCAACACCCACCATTTTAAAAGCAGGGCCCAGGTATTCATTAATATTGAAATACAGATAGATGAGTGAGAGAAGCACAAGAAGCTTTCCCATATGGTCAAATTGCAGATCAGTGATATATTTATTTAACTGAAGGGCTCGTCTGATGATATACATGGCAAGAATAATCACCGCAGCACCCACCATAAATGCTCCCGACACAAAATAAGGCCCAAGGTTCGTACTATCCCAGCCCGGGCGCCAGGTAGTGGCAAACAACCAGGAAGTCACTGTGTGAATGGCAAAGGCCACAGGGATGACCAATACTGTCAATATCCGTGTGATCTGGAAAATAGTTTTATACTGAGGCTCGGTTCCTTTCCAGTTAACTGCAAGGATTGTATACAGCTTTCTCTGCCATTTCGGGACATTCTTTAGTCGGTCACGACAAACAGCAATATCAGGAATCAGGGCAGTATAGAGCAGTAAAATGCTTAACATCAAATAAGTAGAAATAATAATTACATCCCAGATAATCGGAGATTGAATCCGGCCATGTAAAAAGACATTCAGAAACCTGTCGGGCCTCCCCATGTCAATGATGATAATGATACTGGCGCACATGATCGCAGAAACCGCAATGATTTCTGATATCCTTGTCAATGGGATTGCCCAATGAAATTTCAGTAGCCTGAGAATTGAGCTCATCAGGGAACCGATCAGGCTGACCGCGACAAAAAACACGAAGTTGGAAATGTAAACGCCCCAGGAGACATAGTCTCTCATTGCCGTCACGCTTAAACCAAATCGCAATTGCCTTATGTAGGAATATATCCCCACCGCAATGATAAGCAGCAGGATAACGACCCAAATTTTGAATCCACGCCCTTTGAAATTTATGTGACGGAGCAAATTTTCATCCAAATTGGGGAATTCACCCAAGATCTCCTTGTTTGTTGAAATATTATCTTTGAAAGTTGGTTCCATAATAAGTTAGGTTAAAAGATTAAGCATTTTTTATATTTTCCTCGTCTTTAAACGGAAACACCCTTTCAACAGGTGGCAGATAATATACCCTGGGTTCTGTACCCAGGCTTTCCATGTACCGGTATCCGGCTTTATCTCTTAACAACTCACTTAAGCGCAGAGATTCTTCACCATTGGTGACCACGTCATCGTTTTCATCTCCAAAGTACAAAGTGCCGTTCGGACATGCGAGAATACAATGAGGCAATTTCCCCTGGCGCAGTTTATCAGGACAAAAATCGCATTTTTCGACTGTGCCAATTTTACTTGGAGTACTGGTTTCAGGGGAATATGCCTCATGGTAATCCTCCGGATTTTTCGGCGCACCCCAGTTAAATACACGGGCAGAATATGGACATGCGGCCATACAAAACCTACACCCGATACAACGTTCATTGTCGATAAGGACAATGCCATCGGAACGTTTAAATGTGGCGCCAACTGGACAAACCTTTACGCAAGGCGGGTTATCGCAATGAAAACACTTTTTTGGCATCCAATAGGGAGATGACTTTTTATTATCATTGATTTTTAATACTTTAATAAAAGGTCTGTCATGGGCAATGTGATGGGCTTTTTCGCAGGACTCAACACATTTGCGTGCATTCCGACATTTTGCGAGATCAACTACCATAACAAATTTCTTTCCGGGAATTCCTATCCTTGCTTCAGCCGGGCTGACAGGAGCACAACAAGATTCAAGGTTTGATTTGTCAGTGGTTACAATCTTCCCATCAGTGGTTAATAGCGTAACTTTTTCTCCGGATTCAGCTGAATTATGACTTGTACAGGCTGAGAATATGCCAGGAACAGCAACACTTGCAATACCAACAGTACAAAAAGCCTTAATAAAATCTGATCTCGTAAAATCCTTTGGTGTTTTCTTGGCCATAATATTTGATTTTGATAATTAAGAAACAAAGGGTTTGCATGCATTATCTTACGACAACGCATACGGATACATTAAGTGCCTGTAAATGAGTATTACGAGAATAAGAGCAGACGATTCAATTCAAACTATACCACCCCCTGGTTTTTGGTCTGAATCTTGTTTTTCATCTTTCTAACATAAAATACCGAGACCCCAATGGAGATAATAGCCAGGAAGAGGAATGCTACAATCCGATACACTAAATCTACATTGGCAAGATCAACAAGGAATAGATAAAAAGCAGTAGCTACCAGGGTCCCCATGGCCATATAACGATATTTCACGTTACGGATGAGGATACTCAGGACAAAATATAATACAGCCGCGATAATCCATGATAAGGTAACATAGGATGCTGGAACGGCATGAAACAAGGCATAGAGTAAGGTAAAGAATGCGGTAATCAGGTAGGTGTTTCTTAACATCTCTGAGCGTATCTCCAGCCTGGCTTTCTGCCAGTTGAGAATGCGTGCGGTAATGAGGGCAACGCCCGCAAAGGCAAAGTTAATGCTATCGAGGCGATCCGGACCGGCAAGGTAAGCGATGAGTAAGGTCACAAAAAGAAAAGTATTCATCACGACCATAATCCTGGATTTGAACCAGAGTGCAATGGAGACAACCAGCAAGCTCTGCAGCGACAGGAGGAAAAATACTTTCGGAAAATAAAAAAGCCCGTACAAATTAACACTGATTGCCATGAAAGCATAGAAGGCATAAAACGCAGTAGCATATTCCCAGGGAGATTTGCGTTTTAACAAAACAGCATAACCGAGGCAAAACAAGGAAACAGGCGTTAAAATAATGCCATAATTTTTTAGATAGAATGAGATCACAAATAAGGTCATCAGCATAGAGAAAAAGAATCCACTAAGCATGATTGAGGGGATGACGACATTTTCTTCCAACATTCCCTTTTTCGGCAACAATGCGACCAGCGAATATATAGCCGCGATCATGAAGAGATAGATCAGGCTATTCTGATGGTCAGCAATTAAAGCCATCGGATGACCGACAAGTGGATTTCCTGCCAACCAAAGCAGCATCGCGGTATACACAAAGACAAGAGTGACGAGCAAAAGTTTCCACCAGTAATTACGGAACATCAGCCAGACCGACAGGCCTGCGGTCAAAGTAAGTACAGGCATCATAAAATGCGTGGAATCACTAAACATTGCGGTTGAAATAGCCAGTAGACCAGCGATGCCAGCTGCCAATTCAGATTTGCGTTTCAAGGCAATATAGATTTGAAGCGCAACGATACCCAACAAGAGGATTAAAACAAATGCTTTTGAGTTTACCAATGGCGGACTCGAGAAAAAGAACAAGCGCAAACTGATATAATACAACAAGACATGCGCTGTTAGCTGAAACAGATGAGAAAGGTAAGAAAAGGACTTTCTGATTGTATTCGACAGGACAAAGACGATGGCTACAGAGGAATACCCGATCAATGTAGAAGCAATCATCGCGCCTTTCCTCGAGAAATACTGCATGAGGAAAGCAATACCAAACAGGAGTACAATATTCCCGAGCCAGGGCAGCACATACTCCCCGAATTTGGACTCAAGTTCCTCGTCCTGCTCAGCAGCAAGCACTTTGTTCAAGGCAACTGTCTCTGGAGTCTCTTCTTCAACTTCCTGACGAGCATGCCGTGCCTTAAAGAGCTGGTATTCACTCCCTTCCAGTCTTTCTTCTATCCTCGTCAGTCGTTTGTCGAGACTTCGGAGTTCCTTAAGAATTTTATTATAATTGACCTGGTTCGCTAAAGAATCATCTTCCATTGCTAACAGAATCTATTGATACCTCTTCAGCAGCATCATGCTTTTTCCAGGGTGGTAAAAACCACATCAGGAAAGCGAGAATTCCAAAAGGAAGGAGCCCCAGGAACAATGCCCATAGGTAACCTTCGGTTCCAATAAGTCCGATTTTAAAGGAGGTGAATCCATAAAAACTCTTAGAAAATAACTGTCCCCCGATAACAACATTCCATCTCATAAAGAAAATGCCGAAGAGCACCAGGTTACTTATCAGGAAGTAAGCAGTTTTACGGATCTTATCATTGGGTTTATAAAACTGGAAGAATCCAAGTGTAAAGATTGGGACCAAGGTTCCGAGGAATAACTGAATCACGATGAGGGTGAGGTAAAGTTTCCCTGCCATCATCATCTGAAGGATTTCGAAAGATTCTTCTGCAACATAGATACGGTGAACCTGGTCGAGGGCTTCCAGGGTAAAGTCGATAAGGAGAATATAAAACAAATATTTCCCGACACCATCCAGGCAAGCCATGTCAAGTTTTTTCTTCCGAAAAAAAGTAACAACCATATAAACAAACAAAACGAGTGCAATCCCCGAGACCATGGCAGAGAAGAGAAAGATAACCGGCATAAGGACCGTTGACCACCATGGATTTGCTTTGATAGACCCAAAAATAAAACCAACATATCCATGCAGAAGGAACGCTGAAGGAATACCGACAACCGTGATGAAATAACCGATCTTGTCGTCCCACAGATTCGTCTTGGGTGACATATCATTGACTCCGAGAGTCAGTGCTTTGTACGCCCATTTTAACAGGCCTTTCTTTTCATTACTCCATCTGACCATATCCTGGCGGTACTCGAACCAGATCTCAAGGAGAAGGACAACCATCAGATACCACAAATAGACAAAGCCAAATATGGCCATGGCAGATGTTGAATGCGGTGTGATCATAATCTCATAAGCTCTGATTGGCTGCGCCAGGTGGCTGACGAGCGGCAAGGTGGCCACAAGCAAAAAGGCCAGCGAGGTAAGCAACGCTATATGATACGTTGGTTTAAGAACCTTCACATTGAACACCCTTTCGAGGGAAGCCAGGATGAATGCCCCGGCAACCAGCCCGGTAATATATGGATAGAGGACGATGAGCACGCCCCATTGCAGATCGATTTCATTCGGGTAGATATAGCCTTCTACCAGCTTCTGCATGTCGTATAAATTTTGGAAATGTTCTGTCATTTTATCTTACCTCCATGCTTAGGCCGTTATAATACAATTTCGAACCCGTAGCCATGTCAGGTTTAAGCACCTGGACCGTGTGGGTTTTAATGAATTTGACAAGTTCGCTTTCCTTGTCGTGAAGGTCGCCATAGATCCTGGCATGCGTCGGGCAGACTTCCATACAGGCAGGTTTCATACCTTTTGTGACCCGATGGTAACATAAAGTACATTTATCCACGACATTTTTGTCGGGGTGGATATACCGGCAGCCATAAGGGCAAGCCTGCACACAATAGCGGCAGCCGATACAATAATTCGGATCGACAAGCACGATACCTTCCGGGCTGTCGAAAGTTGCGCCAACCGGGCAAACCTGGACACAGGGTGAATTATGGCAATGGTTACACATTTTCGGCACAAAGAAGGATTTAAAAATCTCTTCATCCGGGACCGATTGTTTGAGTCCGCCGATTCCGCCATTGGGAGATTCAACTTTTATCGAACCATCGTTCTTTATTGTGTATTGCTCAACCCAGCTGCGGAAAAAGAAAGGTTCTTTTGGAACATCATTCTCATTTTTACAGGCATTGGCACATCGGCCACATCCGATACATTTTTCGAGGTCGATACCGATACCATACCAGGGTCCGTCTTTTTTCTCGGCGTCAGCGGCATACACAATGCCGGTGAAGGGCAGAAGCGCGGAAGAGGCAACCGTAGCACCTGCTACAGCAGCAGCTTTTTTAAAGAAGCTCCGGCGTGATGTTTTTACTTTTTCAGTTCCCATGGGGCATGAGGATTATGACAATCAATACAATTTTTCTCAGGATAATGTTTCGCCATTGCGAGTTGAGGAATATTTTCCTTACGCTTGGCTTTGTTTTTTTCATGGCAGATGCCACAGAAATTCCGGGTGCCGACTTTGGGCATTGGTGTGTTACGCGCTTTATGAACGTGAATGTCGCCAGGACCGTGACAAGTCTCACAAGCCAAACCGGCATGAACATCGAGTGCTTTTGCATCTACGATTTTGGAATGACAGTCAGAACAGGAATCCTGCCCGCTATACTTTGGGATCCTCGCAGCATTCTCAGCGAGAGCATCTCCGCGATAATGTCCATATTTCCCAAATGACGCGGGAACAAGGTAACTGCGGACTAAAAGGAAAAGTGCAATAAAAACAGCAAGCGCAACGACATGTCGCTTAATTTGCGGAGGTATGTACATAAATGTAGATGTTTGATCGCAAATATACCCGCTCCACAAATTCGTGAGACAATTTTAATGCAGGAATTCAACCCTTTTTCGCTTATTAGGCGCTAAAAATATTTAGATTAAATTCACATAAGAGAATGAAATTATCAAATTCTCCAACAACCAAAAGCTTTACAGACGATTTATATTTAATATTTTCCCTCGCAAAAATTCTACTAAAAAATTGCTTTTTTGCCCCTAAAAACAGGTGTTAACTAATTCACAATATCGATTATTCTCAATTATGTGATTAAATCGATATGAAAGAGGGTGAAAAGTGAAAAACGAAAAACGAAAAATGAAAATGGCTTTTACCGCAAATCTTGGTTTGTTGATGTTTCTATCCATTGAAGAAAAAATCTTCTCATGAGGCATAACGCAGTAAATCCCCAATTGCCTTTATCTCCCCTTTATTTAAATAACCCATTTTATGTTTAGCGGCCATATATCATTTTCAATTCTGAAGGGAGAAAAATGGCATTAAGAATCGGATAACAAGTTACGCTATTGTGGAATATTGTTAACAACGCAAAAAAGGTTTGTATCGCCGAGGGACGCAGTTTATATTGTTTTTCTTCCTGCATCCGGGCTTTTGTTGCGCAAAAGGACGCAGTTTTTACGATTAGCTCATAGCCAAGACAGTCAATACTGGATCTTTTCTTGTTTTATCAATTACAACCTGATAAGTATTCCCACGATACTTGATTTTAAAAGACATTTCGTCCCAAGCCTCAGGTAATGCAGGGTTTAATTGGATCTTGCCATCACAGAAGCTCAAACCTGCAAAAGTACTCAGCGCTACCATGATCGTTCCGCCCATCACACCGGCATGAATTCCTTCCCCGGTAGTACCGCCCTGGATGTCGACAAAGTCGCTGGCAAGAGCTTCCGAGAAAAATTTCCAGCTCATCTCAGCTTGTCCGGCCATGGCAAAAAGACGTGCATGCACCAGGCGACTGAGCGTTGATCCATGGGAAGTGCGGGCCAGGTAATATTCCAGGTTTTTATTGAGATAATCAGAAGGCAGCGAATAGTTTAAACTTGTAAGTGTTTCCCTGACTGTTTCTGCGTCGAGATTATAAAAGGTCATCAGGGTGTCAGCCTGTTTGGCGACCTTAAACGCATCGGGCGACAAGCCTTCTGATTTCAGTATCCGGTCCATACGGTATACATTTCCGTATTTGGAACGATAATATTCCCAATCCAGCTCTTTCAGATTAAAATAAGCCTGGTATTGGGCGATTATCCCTTCATTGCTGATATCCAACATCAGGTTGTGGGCTATATTATGCCAATGTGCTAATTCTTCTTCAGTTAACGAAAGCCTCTGCTGCAGTTGTTTGCCTGATTCATCCAGGATCTCAAGTAATTCAGGCACCAAACCTAACATCCAGCTGACCATAATATTCGTGTAGGCATTGTTGTTAAGTCCGCCTTCATCCGATCCCGGGTATTGTTCATGAAACTCATCAGGGCCCATCACCTTCGTGATATCGAAACGTTGTGTTTCCTCATTCCAATGTGTCTTGCTCACCCAAAAGCGTGCAATCTCAAGAAACATTTCTGCGCCCTGAGCATTCATAAAGGCCAGGTCAGCGGTGATCTGAAAATATTGCCAGACGTTGTAAGCGATAGCAAGAGAAACATGACGTTGCAGGCAGCTGTGATCGGGGTCCCAGGAGCCTGATAAAGGATTCAGATGGATGACCTGGGTCTCTTCTCTGCCATCAGAACCACTTTGCCAGGGAAACATGGCGCCTCGGTAATTCACCGCGGCTGCATTCTCTCTGGCTTTTCCCAGGCGCCGATAACGGTATAAAAGCATCGACTTTGCAACTTCAGGGAAACTCAGGCTGTAATAAGGGATGATGAACAGCTCATCCCAGAAAATATGTCCCCGGTAAGCTTCCCCATGCAATCCCCTTGCGGTGATGCTGGCATCAATCTTTTCGTTATGAGGCGACATGGAAACCATGAGATGATACAGGTTAAATCTGAATAGTTTCTGTGAAAGCCTGTCGCCTTCAATTTTGATATCCATCTTATCCCAGAGCTTTTGCCAGGCGTCCTGGCTTTGAAACAGGCAGGTCTCAAAATCTGTCGTTTCATTGGCAAGCTGCTGTGTATATTCCGTTGGGTTTGACGTATCGTCAGGCTTATCAGAATAAACAGCAACTTTTTTAACCACCGAATAGCTAAGTCCCGTCATTGCCTCAAATTCAATGCTTCCCATGACGGAATTGTGCGTCAGTTGCTGGTTCATCTCAAAGGCTTTTTGCTCATTGTCAGCAGTGAAGGTATAATAAGCCTTTAAAGCCAGGTTGATCCCTGATTGGGTGGTTCTGACCCACAAGGATTGAGAACTTTCATCGCCTCTGACTTCAATGGCATGCAGGTGATTCTGGTTGAGACTCTTGTATCGTTCCACGCCACCATTAATGATCGCGCCATCCAGTCCGGCTTTAACAGTTATTTTACCAGAATAGTTTAAGGGCTGAACTGTATACCGCTGCATCAAAAGATGCGGATTGTCCATACTGGCAAATCGTTCAGCAATCACCAACGTTTCTCTCTTCTCAGAATCTATGGTGATCAGGGTTCTTTTCAACAAACCACTTCGGAAATCGAGTTTACGTTCAAAAGATAAAATCGAATCCTGATTGCTATCAAACCAATCCCCGTCGCCAATTCGAAAGGTAAAAGGAAGCCAATTTGGGCAATTCACAAAGTCTTCGTTCTCGACATCCTTCCCTGCGACTTTTGAACTCAACCTATTATAAAGCCCTGCCAAATATGTACCCGGATAATTGACCTCATTGGCCTCCGCTTCTTCCATGGCAGCCCTGGAGCCTATGTAGCCATTTCCTATGGCCATCTGAGACTCCCGCGTCCGTTCCTTTTTAGGATCATAGTCATAATTGGTCAGGGTCCAGCCATCTTCCTCTTTTACCTGTTGAATCCATTGTGCGATCTGATCCAATCCTACACCTTCCAGGTCTTCAACCACGACATCTGCCCCGTATTGTAAGAGTTCCTGGGTATTGTCCTCACGTGCAATCCCAAGCACCAGCGCAAAGTTGCCTTTTCGTCCTGCAGCGACCCCTGAAGAAGCATCCTCTACCACCACAGCTCGTGAGGGTATTGCATCCAGGTTTGCCGTTGCTATTAAAAAGATGTCAGGTTCAGGCTTGCCTTTGAGGCCAGTTTCAGCAGAAACTACGCCATCCACACGCGTCTCAACGAGATCCAATAATCCGGCAGCTTCCAATACAGCAAAACAGTTCTTGCTGGAAGAGGCCACCCCTACCCTGATTCCTGCAGCACGAAGTTCATGCATCAGCTTCACTGTAGAAGGATAGACTTTTACACCTTCAGAATTCAGCACTTCATTAAAGGAGTCATTCTTTCGGTTTCCCAGTCCACAAACGGTTTCAAAAGCGGGATCATCCTCCGGACTGCCCAATGGGATTTCTATTCCCCTGGATTTCAGAAACGTCGCAACACCCTCGTAGCGGGGGCGTCCGTCGACAAAAGTACGGTAATCATAATCGTGCGTGAACTCCTTAAATGGCTCCCTGTCACGTGATTCCCTGATGTGCAGGTAATCATCAAACATCTTCTTCCAGGCATGAGAGTGAATCAGCGCAGTTTGGGTGATGACGCCGTCGAGGTCGAACACTACGGCATCAAAAGGATATATTGGCATAGTCTGAATTTTTTAACAAGATTCTTTGAACCATCTGAAGCCATAAGGCTCCAGGATGCTTAACTCGGCATTTTTTAAAATTTCATTGTTTTGGCCTGTAGTATAATCAGCGATAGAAACGGCATGATCACTGAGGTTGTGCATGATAAGGAGGCATTCCTTTTCAAATGTCCTACGCAAGACAAAGAGGCTATCATCAGGCTGGCCATCGAGCGATAAGAATTCGAGTTTCCCGCGTCCAAAGGCCTTGTGCTCATTGCGTGTATGAATCATTTTCCTGAGCCCATGCAATACCTTGCTGCTCAGCGAGTTTGCATCCTTAAGCTTGTCAGAGAGTTCATCCCAGTCGATATGTCCCCTGACAAGAAATCGCGTATCATCTTTCCCAACTTTTTGGATGGCTTCGTGATAATACTTCATGTCATTAAGTTTGGCGAATTCATCACCATAATAGATGACCGGGGTGCCGGGAAGTGTGAGGATGATCGAATAAGCCAGGAGTATCCTTCTATAATCCTGCTGCATGAGCTCTGCGAGCCTGGCCGAGATTCCTTCACCCAAACGAAAGTCCCATTCAGGCTGGTGGCAATAATTGTTATGAATGTATTTTCGTTCAGCTTCGCTCACATAAACCAGTTCCAGGCTTAACTCGTCGTGGCAACGAAGAAAAGTAAACCACTGAGCGTTTTCAGGTAAAGCAGGGGTAACGTCAGGTGACAATACCTCTCTGATGCTCCTTCCGTTTTGCTCGGCCAGGGCTTTAAAAATTCTGGGCATGAGGGGGAAATGGTAGGCAGCATGGCATTCGTCACCATTCCCCAAATATTCAACTACTTTCACCGGCAATTGGCAGGCTTCTGCCAGTAACAAAGTTCCTGGTTTACAATAATCAAGGATTGCCCTGAAAAACTTAATGATGACATGAGTCAGGGGGAGGTTTTCACATTCTGTTCCCTCTTCTTTCCAGATGTATGGAATCGCATCGGCTCTGAAGCCATCCACACCCTGGCTTTGCCAGTAAAGCATCACTCGGCACATTGCCAGAAGCACTTCAGGATTCCGGTAGTTTAGGTCAGGCTGGAAATTAAAGAAGCGATGAAAGAAATACTCCTCACCTGATTTCTCCCAATTCGAGCTTTCTATCCCTTTAAAAATAATCCGGGCCTCCTGGTACTTTTCGGTGGTATTGCTCCATATAAAAAAGTTGCGATACGGATTTGAACGGCCTTTCTTTGCTTCCAGGAACCAGGGATGCTCTTCAGACACATGATTGATGGCAACATCAAAGATTACTCTAATTCCTTTTTGCCTTGCGGCACCCAGAAAATCGATAAACCCCGAAGTTTCGCTCTCTGCCTTAGCTTTTAAAAGGTCAGCACGTATGTTGTAATAGTCTTTGATGTCGAAACCTGCGTCGCGCATGGGCGAGTCGAGTACAGGCAACAACCACAGACAAGTGACGCCTAAATCCGACAAATAATCCAGTTTCTGTTTAAGGCCATCAAAGCCATCATTGAAAAGGTCGACATATAAAGAATAGACGATAGCATCTTTATACCAATCCATCGCTTCGTCCATCTTCCCTGGAAGAACACGATAACTCTCGAAGGTCTTGAAAAAATCATCGAGTAAGGTGAGAGAAGTTCCGGGATAGAGTTGAGACCAGTATTTCTTTAGGTTTTCCATATTGCCGCAAAGTAAGGAAGCCGTCCAATACTGGGCGGCTTCCGAATGAAATGTTTATTTAAATACTAAGGAGTGACTGTATAGGTATAGCCTGTTGGGGCCAGGGTCATCCTTACGGTATGAACACCGGCAGTAATAGCAATGTTTGCGCCATTCGGCTCTAGTGTACCATTATTCCCGTCATCGCCAAAGTTCGTGGTCCAGGCATCATTTGCCCTGAACTTAAAGGAAGCTCCGGTATAGGTATAGTTTTGGAGTTCCCAGGTATAGGGTTCTGCACCACCAACATATACCATATTGGTATCATAATTCCAGCCACCAACGGTAGCGTCACCAATGATACCCCATTGGGTTTTCATTGCGACAAAGGTCATGGCATTAAAGTCGACCGTGATCCGATAGAAACCATCTTCTGTAACCGGGCAGTTTTCAGCCCCATCCTGAAGAATAGTTCCCGCAAAACCTGGTTTCTGACCCCAGGCGCCAGTCCAGCTACCCAAGGTCTCCAGAAATTTATATCCGCCTCCACTTGCAGTAAGGGGAGAATAAATCTGGAAAACGCCATCAGCAGTCTTTGTGAACGGAACTGCCAAAGCAGGATCCCATCCGGTTGGAATTGATCCACCAACAAGGAATAAACTAGTAGGGGGCGCAAACTTCGTCACCTTGAAGGTGTTCGTTTGGAAATCGACACTAATGACATAGCTGGCACTATCAGGAACCATGATATTGCCACCACCAGGAACCAAGGCATAATCGGTACCCAGGGCAATTGCAGCAGTTTCAGAAGTCCCCCAGTTTACATCCCAGGAACCAATTGTAAGAACAAATTTGAAGCCTTTTGGCGCTTTATCCAGGACAAGTCCCTTACCAAAGAGATTCGCTCCCAGGCTGTTCATTGGTATTGGGTTGTTAATATCCCAGCCTGCAGTAGTGGCATCACCAATAACAAATAAAGTGTTGATTTTGATCACCTCAACATTCCCTGCTACAGTAATTGTCTCAATCGGGTTGATTACCTCAAAAACAAAAGGATAAACGCCAGCATCAACAGAACTTGCCACAGTCACCGATTTCATAGCGATATGAGAACCTTTGGGATCATTGGCATCCAAATAGAAATTCGTGGTATTGGTTAGGTCTACTACTTCTTCCTGTATGTTGGTAGGGCTGTAAGTAATTATAATCTTAACAGACGTTGGAGCCTGGCTGTAGTTAAGCCTGAGTTTAAAGTCACCGGAAAGGCCAGCCATAACCGCGGCAGAAACTCCTTTAATCGGGGCGATAATGGAGGCATTCATGCTTTGAGTCAGGGTGAAGGTACCGTTTAAGTCACCAACATTTTCAGCAAAATCAACAGCATGAATTGAATAGCTATAGGCTTGGCCCGTGGCAATATTCTCAGGAATCGTAACTGGAACTGAGAAATTTACGACAGAGCTTGATCCAGTAATGGCGATCTGCTGCCCTAAGATGTTTAGATAAGCAGAACGCAGACCTTTGGGTGCATTGATTGTACCAGTAAACTGGTAAACCTGGTTACTGGAAATAGCCTCCGCAGGTGTCGGGGTGGTCAGAGAAATGGTAACCGGGCCTGACCCAATAGGTGGGCCCTGAACTTCCAGATCCTTTTTACAGGCCGAGAAGATCACAAGGCTTAGAAAGACGGACAGGATGAATATTTTTTTCATAATTTAATGGTGTTTCGATCAGTGATTATTTATCAGACTTGACAAGTGCTATTACAAAGGGAGTCACGCTGCCTACGAGGTTGGTAAAACCGTCGAAATTCAGGAAAGTGATTTTGATTTTCGTGACCTCAAGGCCCGTAGGTAACTCTGTTGGGGTAAACAAATCATTGAGGATGAATGAATACTCATAATGTCCATCTGGGAATGTCAACATTTTCAATTTGTCTGTGGTGGTGACAACTGCCTTATCAACAGGGATAACGTTACCGCTTGCGGTTTCAAATTCCATGTAGACAAAGATCCTGTCACTTCCAGTGAGAATCCCTTGAGAAATACCAGTACCAAGTGTATCAATTAATGGTTTATAGATCAGGTTAATGATATCCCCCTGTGTGGTTTTTTTAGGGAATGGTGTAAAAGCAGCCGAACCTGGGGCATTGGTAAGCGGCTTAACTTTAAAGTCACCACCTGCTACATCACGACCCGTCTTATCCCATGTCCCATTATTAAATAGGAAATCAAGTTCTTTGATCGTTGGGGCTGCGGGTGGAAAGACGCTGTCAGGCCAGAAATTATACTGAGCGACATTGGTTTCATTGGCAACCAAATCACAACGTGCATTGAGATTACCAAGTGCATTATACTGAGAACCAGGATTCCAGCTATTGGCTCCAAGCCAAATATATACGGATTCTCCAACCAATTGACCTTGCGATGCCCCTGCATTGGCCCAGGCAGTAGCCAGGTTGACCACAACCGAGATTGGTTTGTCTTTGGTAAACTCAGGAGGCCAGACAACAGCAATGTTTGAATTCAGTAAGGTATAATTGAACAATTTGAATGCGTTACCATTGGCTTCTTTGAAATCCTCAGTCTGAGAAGTTCCGTCTTCCGTTTTAATGAGTCCTTCAATGCTCAGTCCAAAATTAGCGGCAGTGGTTCCCCAAAGCGTAGTCGGTGTGCAGGTAAGGGTGAAGACTGCCGGGTTAGCGGTCGGGGTGAGTAAGGTATTCGCAGAAGGATTTCCCCATGGTTCAATTTCTTTCGGGGTCCAGCTATAGAGATGAAGGTCGGTATGGCCAACAAGTGTGGTCCCTGTCACATCGAAGTAGAATGTCACTTGCTGGTCCGGTTTAAAAGCAGCAGGTGAGCTCCAGATGGCGTTTACAGTTCCTACTGAGGCAGCAAAGACTTTGGCTGTGACAAGCAGGAAAAGTAAAATAAGTATGTGATTGAATATCTTTTTCATCGTTTATTGTTTTTTCAGGTAATACTGGTATCCAATGATTTTCTTACCGCTTGCATATCGGTCGTAGGAGATGGTACACATATCGAATCCCGTTCTCGGAGGTGCTATCACTGCAAAAGCATCCGTGGTTGCGCCATCAGTAAGGTTGATCTTCGAAGGGAATGTAGGGTTATCGAATGCCCATGTACCGCTACTGAGTTTGGCAAAGTTGTGTGCAGTGCCGCTTATCACGAAAGTACCGTTAGCATTGAAAACGATGGTATAATCGGTCAGGTTGAAGGAATGAGAAACGTCCCACTGAAAAAGGTTTTCCCCTTTCTCTTTGGCGTCATAATCCACCTGGATTACTTGTTGCGCTTTCCAGGTCCCCTGGAGCCCTTCTACTTTCGAAGGATAATCTCCGATAGCCGGAAAATCCTTCTTACAACCTGTGAAGGCAAAGAGGACAAGCAGACCGGCAAATAAAAATATATGTTTACTTTTCATGATGTCTTGATTAATTAAGGATGATACTTGGGTTGCCATTCTGTTCAATATCAGGAATCTGGAAAATCAGCTTGGAGCTATTCCAGCTTACGCCTTTGATATTGTTACTCTTTGTCCTTTTCAGGTCGAAGAAGTACACACCTTCCAGGGCAAGCTCTTTGCGACGTTCAGCAAGGATGGAGGCTGCAGAGGCTGCAGTCGTTGGAACTCCTGAGCGCACCTGTATGGCATTTAAGTCCTGCGTGGGATCTCCCTGTCCTGATGCCAATCCTGATTCTGCATGGATGAGAAGAATTTCATTATAGCAGATTACTGGTGCATTCATATAGGTATAATTGTATTTCGTAGAGTAGACACCGACTACATTAGCCTGGCCGGCTTTTGTAACAACCTGGGCTGCACGGGTATCCACAGGAATTGCCTGTAAATTTGCCACGAGTTTGTCTGTTGGGCCAAAACCGGGAGGTGCATTTTGGTCTGTCCGGTATGACCCTGTAAGGCCACTGGCTGAATTATCAGAAATCGCAGTACTTGTAAGTGCAAAGATCACCTCATGCGTGGTATTGCCCAGGCTGGCATGAGCAAATTTATCACCCCACCATGCATCAAGGCTATAACCTTCGTTTCCAACAATCTTATCAGCGTATTCATAAGCCTTAGTCATATTATTCATCTGGAAATACACTTTGGCAAGATAGGCTGAAGCAGCATCTTTCTTGACGCGTCCTGCGGTAGATGAGCTTGAAGCCAGGTCTGTTTCAGCAGCGGTAAGTTCATCAATGATAAACTTATAGGTTTCCTCAACCGTTGATCGCTGAATCCTGGTAGCAGCAAATTCATTGGTCAACACGGCTTGTGTTCTGATGACGATACCGGGTTTTGACAATGTAGTTGCATCATAAGGCAGGGCGAAGTACTGTGCCAGGTGAAAACTACAAACTGCACGGATAAACCTTGCTTCTGCCTTCCACTGTTTTTTCTGAGCATCAGTTAACACAACCTTGTTATTGTCAATATAATCAATAACGACATTTGTACGGTTGATTGTGATATAACTTTGTTGCCAAATATCACGTCCGATTGGGTTAAACAGGTTCATATTGAGGGTCTTGATCTGTCCCCACTCGAAACCTGTGCTGGAAGCATAGACCTCGTCAGCCAATACATCAGCGGCAACTTTTGGAGTGCCTCCCATGACGGCTCCATTACGAAAGATGTCATAAGTGCCGATAAGAACAGAATCCAGTTGATCAGCCGTGGTAATTCCTTCTTCGACTCCAACCAGACCCTTTGGTTTTACTTCCAGTAATTTATTACATGAACTCAGATATACCAAGCCTGTAAGTAATATTAAAATATAGCTTATTTTTTTCATGACGGTATAAAATTAAAAGTCAAGGTTAAGGGAGAAGGAGAACGTACGGGCCTGAGGAGGTGTGATATAAGTCACATTTGCTGACAGGTTTTGCTCCTGTTGATTTTGCATATCGCGGAAGATTTCCGGATCCATACCCTTGTATTTTGTCCACGTCAGCAGGTTTGTACCTGTAAGGGCAATCCTGATTTTTGTGATTCCCTTAATTGTATTTGCAGGAAAGCTATACCCGATTGAAAGGTTTTTCAACCTCAGGAAGGAAGCATCGTGAAGATAACGTGATGTATTTCTGTTTGGCACATCTGAACTCAAGGTCATACGTGGGACATCGGTAACGTCACCAGGTTTTTGCCAGCGATCAAGGACATCTTTTCTCAAATTCCAGTTTCCGATGGCATTTAACTGGTATTTTTCAGAATCATCATAGATATTACCACCAATTTGGTAAATAAAATTCAAGCTGGCATCAAGTCTGCCATAACTGAATGTATTGTTGAAGCCACCAATCCAATCCGGCCATGGTTTTCCAAGGGCCTGGCGATAGTCGGTGCTATAGGTAAACGTCTTGAAACGACGGATGATATTTCCGTTTTCGTCTTTCTCAAGTCCTTCGTAGATAGGCTGACCCGTTGCAGGATCAACGCCCAGTTCTTTCACAAGATAATTCACACCAACAGGATAATTCACCAGTACACGTACATCTCCTGTACTTGCAAAAGCGTCAGGACCAGCTCCGCCGGTATTGGTAACTTCACTCCTGTTAAATGCAATGTTAAAACTGGTAACCCAGCTGAACTTCTTGGTCTTTATGTTTGTGGTATTCAAGCTAAATTCCACCCCTTTATTCCACAATTTTCCTACATTGATCAGAACAGTGTTATAGCCTGAAGAAGCAGGCACTGATGCATTAAGGAAAAGATCTTTGGTGTTTTTCTGATAAACGTCGATGGCACCACTTACCCTGTCTTTAAAAATACCGAATTCAATACCGGCATCAAAAGAATTGGTAGTCTCCCACCTCAGGTCAGGATTAGGAAGCTGGGTGATATAACGAATTCCTGCACCATCATAAGTCTTTGGATCATTGGTGATGATTTTAGAATATTGGGCATCATTAGGAATTTCTGCGTTTCCGGTTTTGCCATATCCCATTTTCACTTTAAAGTAATTCAGCCAGGTAACTTTTTTCATGAAATCCTCTTCCGTAATAATCCAACCTACTGAAGCTGCCGGGAAGGTTCCCCATTTGTTGTTGCTACCAAAACGGGAAGAAGCATCACGACGTACGGTAAAATTCACGAGATACCGGTCTTTATAGGTATACAAAGCACGTCCGAAAAGAGACACAAAGCCATATTGGAGACCCGTAACACCCATTGTCTTCTTATAATTAGGGCTGTTCAACACTGCGTCTGAGATTGAAGGATTTTTATAAAAGGCATCTCCAGGTGTGTCAAGCGGGAAAGTAACTGAACGTGAAATGTCTTTTTGCGTATTGTTACTCAGCATTTCCGTTCCGGCCATAAATTTAAACTTATGGTCTTCTTTCACTTTCAGGCTATAGTCGGCAACAGCTTTTGCCATGAGTGTCATTGGGCTTTGATCAGATTGGTATGCTCTTGAATTGGGCTCCAAAACATTGTTAAAGAACTCATCATAGATACGATTGTAAGTATCGACACCCCCGTCAACCTGAATGTTCAGGTCTGGCATCAGTTTATATCTCAGGTAAGCATTGGAAGTGGTCCGGTTGAAACGCTCGCGCATCGTCCTGTTTCCAAGTTCCTGAACCGGGTTATAAGAGCCATTCCCGGAAGAAGGGAAAATATAAAATTTATCAGGATTCACTGTGTCGTGAATCGGCCAGTAAGGCAAAGCTGTTGACATTGCCTTTCCCAATCCACCATTCCAGGAAACCGGAACCATATTATTGACGGAATGAGCAAAGCTCGAATTAAGTCCTACCGTAAGTTTATCGGTGACCTTATAGTCAAGGTTTACCCTGGCAGAAAAGAGGTTAAATGAATTTTCCTTTAAAAAGGATGCATCATTGTGATAAGCCAGGCTCACATAGGAGGCAAATTTACTGTTACTATAAGTCATGGAGGCATCTAAAGCTTGCCCCAGACCTACGCGAACCATCTCTTTCTGCCAGTCAGTGGTAGGATATCCCTTAGCCGCCAGGACCCTTGGGTCATAACCACCAAACAGTTTCGGGACATTAGGATTGTCAGCCATCACAGCAGCACCATTTTCTACACCAAAACGTTTGTCATTTTCAAAGGCTTCAACATATAATTTGGTATATTCTTCCGTATTTAACAAATCGTACAGTTTTGTCGGGCTGGATGCAGTTGTCCGGTAACCAACATTGAAAGTCGGCTTTACCTTACCACCGCCATCTGTCATTTTGGCTCTTTTCGTGGTGATGATAATAACACCGTTTGCACCACGTGAACCATAAATAGCTGTTGCAGAAGCATCCTTCAGGATGTCAACGGATTCAATATCCTCAGGGTTGATCGTATTTAAAGGGTTGGTATTCACAGCCCCTACACGTTCTCCCTGGTTTTGAGGGATAATAACACCATCAATTACATACAGCGGATCTCCGCCGGAAGTGATAGAACCAACACCACGGATTTTAATGCTCGAACCGGAACCAGCCAATCCTGATGATTGGATTACCTGAACCCCCGGTGCCTTACCCTGCAAACCCGCCTCAAAAGAAGGCACTGGCAACGCAGTAAGGTCAGACCCTTTAACCTTGTAAATAGATCCGGTAACTTCACGTTTGTTCTGTGTACCGTAACCAACAACAACAACCTGGTTCAACAAAGTCTGCTTTGATGACAAGCTGATGTTCATCTTTTCCGTCGCAGGCAATTCCTGCGATTCATATCCAATGTAGGAGAAAACCATCGTGGCACCTTTGTTTACACTGAGCTTAAAGTTTCCATCAAGATCAGTAGTGGTCCCATTTGTAGTTTTTTTCTCAACTACAGTGACACCGATGAGCGACTCATTCGTCTGTCCATCTGTCACTCTCCCGCTTACTTGTATCTTTTGGGCCAAAAGGCTTCCTGCCAATCCCCAAACGAGCACAAGTGTAAGCAGTGTTCTTGCATAGTGATATTGCTTCATAAGCGTAGAATTGATTGAATTATAAGTGTATAAAATTAAAATTAAACGGATTTCGTTACTTTACCACAGTTCAAATATACATTTTTAATAAAAAATACTGTTTACAATTACCTTTTTATAAAAGGCCCCCCCCTCTGTGATAACTTTAATGACATACATCCCTTTTCTTTCAGGATACCATAAAAACTCAGATCCCTGTCCAGCCAATCCTTTAAAAATCGTCTGAACTTTCCGACCCATGGCATCATATATCTCAATCTCGCAATGTGAGACTGTTGAACGCTGCAAAACAATATGACAAAGAGCATTAAGCGGATTCGGATAAACCAGAATTGCCTCATCCGGTCTTTCATTCTCCTGAATTCCGATAGGTGAGGCCAACTTATGACTAGAATATATCCGATACTCACCGGCTTCAAGATGGACCAACTGGTTTACGCTGGTCACTGCCAGCGAATCACCTCCGAAGTAATTATACCACGTCCCTGTATTATAAAAGTTTGGAATGATATTCCCTGCTGTCACACCAAAATTCCCCAAAACAACGACAGACTGGCTCGCATCTTTTAAACGAATCTTTTTTAAAGTGCTGCTCACATCCAGGTCAAAATTCGTTGTCTCAAAAACAGCTTCACTGGTCCTCAAATTAATCAGTGAGCTATAAACAAAAGCCAGGCTTTTCCGCTGCCAGTCATCCAGGTAATCCCAGCGGGGTGGCTTAGGATCCATCCGGCAGGTACTCGTGAGGCAGGGCCAGTTGATCGAATAGTCAAAGCCGCGCTCCCCAAACTCATAAACCATTTTCGGGCCTGGAATTGTAAAAAAGAACGCAGCACTGAGCTTCATCCGCTGTAAAGCGGTAATTGTGTCACGGATGTTGTATGAACCGCTTACAGAACCCTGGTTAATACTGTAAAACATCTGCCGCTCCTCATCGTGGGATTCCATATAGGAAACAAGGTGTGGGTTCGTCCATCCGCGGGCTTTGTAAGAGCCCCAGCTTAAATCGGAATTCGTACCGGTAGTCACACCAATATTCGCATAACGATAGGCTCCGTTGATGTTGCCCCATAAAAGCATCCCATAGGCCGAAAGCTCCTTCTCTTCAATATTGTCGGCAAAATGCTCAAGGATCAATATCGCATTGGGCCTTGCTATTTTTAGTGTATCGTAATATGCCTTTAAGATCCCGATTCGCTGCGCATCATAATTGGCAAAGGCCGCACTGTTACCAAGGGTATTGTTCTGGGTAAAGCCTTTGGATAAATCAAAGCGGAAACCATCCATCCTGTACTCCGTTAACCAGTATTTTATGATATCTGTCACATACTTACGGGTCTCCAAAGTGCTGTGATTCATGTCGCAACCCACATTAAAGTCATGCTTGGCAATTGGATTGAAATAAGGACTGTTGGCAGCAGGACGGTTGTTCACATTATCCCAGTAAAGTGAAGCATAAGGAGAGGATCCTGCAGCATGATTAAGCACAATATCCTGTATCACAGCGATTCCCATCGAATGACAAGCATCAATCAGCTTTTTTAAATCATGAGCTGGTCCATAATATTTATCAGGGGCAAAACAAAAATTGGGAAAATAGCCCCAGCTGAGATTGCCCTCAAACTCGCTGATGGGCATCAGCTCAATGGCATTGAATCCCAAATCCTTTAGATATCCGAGGTGATCAATCACCGATTGATAAGTATGTGACCCATCAAAGTCCCTGACAAGCAACTCATAAACAACAAGGTCTGTATTCTTTGCCGGTGTGAAAGTGCCTGATTGCCATACATAAGGCGACTGTCCTGTCTGTAAAACTGTTGCCCTGCCCTGGGCTTTCCCAAAAGGATAGGGAATCATCCCGGGATACGTAGCTGATGTGATATAAGAATCATCATAAGGGTCACTGATCTTGTCAGCATAAGGATCCCCGACCCGGATGGTCCCGTCAACCAGGTATTGATATATATATGGTGTCCCGGACACCAGTCCATCGATCTCTTTCCAGAATGTTTTCCCATCAGGAGCTCGTTTCATAAACCCGGCGTCGGATGGCAACCATTGATTAAAATCACCTATTACAAATACATTTTGCTTTAAAGGCGCAACCAATACTAGAAGCACACTGGTGTCGCTCAGATAGTTGATTCCCGTTTTCATCCCTGCAGGTATTGGGGCCACTGCGACAGCTTGGCTCACGTAAAAGAAAAATGAATCAGCCACCATCCCTGTGTCATTTTTGGCAATCGCCTTTAACCAGTTTCCCCCGGGGTTTGTGGCTGTGAGGTTATAATTGATGGTGGATGTTGTTGCGCTCGTAAGCAAGGTGCTCCCAAGGTACAAAAAAGTAGTATCCGCAAATGACGACTGAATATTGATCGGGCTGATTGAACCCACATTCACGATGACAAAATCAGTGGAAGGTGTAGTGATGGTAACATTCAAGCCAGAAGGATAAACGTTGGCATAGATGTCGCCGCCACTCGTGGTTTTTCCCTGGAGCCATACCCCGCCAACCTGCACACCGGAACGAAAAACGAAAGCCATTTTTTGAATGACCTCACTGGCCGGAACCCCATAGTACTGCCTGATGCCCGGACCAATCTTCATCTGGTATAAGTCACTGCCAATTTGGGTTAGTTTACAAGCAGGAATATTGACACCCCAGCCGGCTTTTACATATTTCCAATCAGATCCACTGGTGCTCAGGTTGGTGATCACACCCGTATGCGCATAAATATCACCGGTATAACCGGCTAATCCTGCATTGCCCTGGGTGGCATTAAACACAACAGTCACCGAATCATTATCGGTAGGCATGGCCGGTGTTACAGTAATCTGGGCAACGGCAGCAACTGTTATAACTGACAGAATAGTAATGCAAAGCAGTCTGAGAATTCTCATTTAATAGTATTAAGTACTTTGAATACCCGAATAGAAATGTTAAGCATTCAAAGTTAAATAAATATAAAAGTAAAACCGAACTGAATTATTTTTTTTATTTTTCACGTTCGCTTTAAGGTTTCATTAATTTTAAGCCAAACAAAATAACAAGATGGCACAACGACCCAAACTTAGTTTTTGGCAAATCTGGAACATGAGTTTCGGGTTTTTTGGAATACAATTTGGCTTTGCCTTGCAGAATGCCAATGTGAGCCGGATCTTTGAGACTCTCGGAGCAAAAGTCGACGCAATCCCCGTTCTGTGGGTTGCGGCCCCTTTGACAGGCCTCATCGTGCAGCCTATCATCGGGTATCTCAGCGACAATACCTGGAACCGTTTCGGACGCCGGCGCCCGTTTTTCTTCGTGGGCGCTGTCCTGGCTTCAATCGCTCTCTTGTTTATGCCCAACTCCCCTGCTTTATGGGTTGCAGCCATGATGCTCTGGATCATGGATGCGTCTATCAACATCACGATGGAACCCTTCAGGGCTTTTGTCGGCGATATGTTACCCTCCGAACAAAGAACCAACGGCTTTGCCATGCAGAGCTTTTTTATCGGGACCGGTGCCGTAATTGCTTCTGCATTACCCTACTTTCTTACCCATGTCTTTAATGTAGAAAATACTGCCTTGCCCGGATTTATCCCGAATAGCGTCAAATATTCCTTTTACCTGGGTGGGTTTATCTTCTTCCTTGCTGTCTTATGGACAGTCCTCAAAACCAAAGAATACTCCCCGGCTGAACTGGAATCCTTCGAGAAAGAAGAACACCCTGAACGTTTTGCTGCTGACCTCCGCCATGAAAAGAATCAATGGCTCCCTACTTCCACTTTCTACAGGAGGGCTGCCATCTGGTTTCCCATTGGATTGATCCTATGCTTTATAATATGGAACTTCTCATTGGAAAAAGAACTGTATATCCTGGGCGGTGGAATCGCAGCCTTCGGCCTGATGGAACTTCTCACCGGGATGTTCCTGAATGATGACGGCAAATTACGTGGATTCCTCACCGTGACCAATGACCTGAACCGCTTGCCAAAAACAATGGCACAACTTGCTGTCGTTCAGTTTTTTAGCTGGTTTGCCCTTTTTGCCATGTGGATTTATACCACTCAGGCTGTCACTGCCAATATTTATGGAACCACCGACACCACTTCTGCCCTGTATAATGAAGGCGCAAACTGGGTCGGGATCATGTTCGCCGCTTATAACGGTTTCGCTGCCGTCGTGGCTTTCCTCCTGCCTGTCCTGGCTAAATATACCAGTCGCAAAATTACGCACATGATCGCCCTGATTGCCGGTGGAATTGGCCTCGCATCCATTTTCTTCATTCACGAACCTGGAATGCTTATCTTTTCTATGCTTGGCGTCGGACTCGCCTGGGCCAGCATCCTGTCAATGCCCTATGCCATCCTAACAGGCTGTCTCCCGCAAAACAAAATGGGAACTTATATGGGGATCTTCAATTTCTTTATCGTCATTCCCCAGCTCATGGCCGCCAGCATCCTTGGATTTTTCGTCAAAAACCTATTCAACGGCCAACCCATCTATGCCTTAGTGCTTGGAGGAATTTCTATGGTTATCGCTGGACTACTGACCCTAACCGTCGAAGACAAAGGATAGTTTTTTAAAACCTCCTTCTATCCTGAACCTGACGCAGGCTTAAGAGCCTGAAAACTATTTACTAACTACGCCTACCTTGTATTCCCATGGGCCCAATTCTACGGTTCCTCCCGGAGATATAAGCATCGCTTTGTTGTTAAAAATATCAGTAAACTTTCCTGACTTTGTATCTTTTCCCAGCACAACTTTCACAGCTACAGCACTCAGATTCGCAATCACAAAAACTTTATCACTTCCCTTTTCCCTGCTAAAGGAAATTACCTTTTTGGGAATATTGTTGCCGAAAACAGTCATCTTTCCTCCAAATGGCGGGTTCCACAAAGCTTCATGCTCGTGTTTTAACTTATTCAAAGCCTGGTAAAACGGAATCAAAGCCTTGTTCGACCAGTCAATGGTATCTTTGTCAAAAAACCGCAACCTCTTGTCGAGCCCTGCCTCCTGTCCACTATAAATCAATGGCATCCCTGACATAGTGTAGGTAAGCACAGCACAAGCTCTTCCACCCTCACCAAATTTCTCCTTTACGGTGCCATTCCATGAGTTCTCATCATGATTGGTGGTGAAATTCATCTTGATGCCATTATTGGGGTACATGGCATCATTGGCCTTTTGCAATTTCAGGATACTGTCAGCCCCGATTTCACCCTTCGTGACCTTTGAAAGCAAGGCATGCATATTCCATCCATAACTCATGTCAAAAGCCTTTTTGTAAAGCTTGTAATTCGCTTCATCCTCAGCCAACATAAATAAAGTCTTCCTGTTCTGGAGGTCCTTCCGGGCCTGTTCCCAGAAATCAGCAGGAACCAAACCCGCTACATCACAACGAAAACCATCGATCTGAAAACGCTCGACCCAGTATTTCATCACGTTGATCATGCCAAGACGCATCGCAGGATTTTTATAATTAAAGGAAACTACGTCAGTCCAGTCATAAGGCGAAAGAAACTTCCCTGTAGAGTCTTTCTGATACCAATCCGGGTGTTCCGTCATCCATGCATTGTCCCAGGCACTGTGGTTCGCTACCCAGTCAATAATAACTTTGAACCCAAGACGGTGCGCATTGTCAACCAGCGACTGAAAATCCTTATCACTGCCATAATCCGGGTTAACGGCCTTATAGTCTTTTACAGAATAATAACTCCCCAGCTTCCCTTTACGATTCTTTTCCCCGATTGGATGAATCGGCATCAACCATAGGATATCGACTCCCAGTGATTTCAATCGGGGCAGGTCTTTCTCAACACCAACAAAATTTCCTTCCAGGCTGTGTTGCCTGACATTCACTTCATAAATCACTGCATTCTTTGCCCAGTCAGGATAATGCGCCCTTGGAGCCTTGTCCTGAGCACGCGATGAAAACGATGAAAATACAAAAGGAATTCCTGAGATCAGAACCAGGATACGTTTAAATGATGTCATAATTATTAATTTTATATATTATTATATATTTTATTTGTCACTTATTTCAATATTGACAGGCTTTCCATCCCAATTAAAACTGATATCAATAAATTTGTCATGATATGCATATGATGCGACTTCACCGATCTCCTGCTTGTTTATTCTCTTCCCGTTAATCACGATTGAAGCCACAGCCGACTCTCTCCAGATCATCAGCCTCATGTCGCGTGTGGCTGGCATGCCTTTCCAATGCCCGCTTTTACTGATGTTGATACTTATTTTTTCTGTTGAAGCCGATGCTTTATATTGTATTAGCTCAAATTCGCCATTCCGCATAGAAAGGCGGCTTGAGCCATCGTCCTCATATTGGGTGAATTCGCTTTGCTTGCCAGGGAAATAATATACCGTAAAATTATCCGATTTATAATAATCCATGCTTTTTAAAGGAGCGCACATCGGAACAAAACTCCCTCCTTTGGCAAACACCGGAATTTCTCTTTCCGATACCGGGTAATCAACCCAGGTCCCGCCATTTAGCTTCTTCCCTGAATGAAAATCATACCAATCCCCTGCTGGGAAATATATTTTACGACTCTTTATTTCTTTCTCTAATACCGGTGCCACCATAAGATTTGCTCCCCAATAATACTGATCCTGAATCCTTTGCGAAACAGTATCATCATGGTAATAATACATAGGTCGCATCAAAGGCGCTCCGGTACTCGCATTTTCCCAGGCCAGGGTGTAGTTATAAGGAACCATGGCATAGCGTAACTTCATGGAAGCCCTGACAATCGCCTGGGTCTTGTCACTGAAAAACACCGGCTCACTCGGGATTCCCGAACCATGAGGCCTCATAATCGGGGTATATGCCGCAAACTGCAGCCAGCGTGCATAGAGCTCTTCATCTTTCACGCCCATAGCAAAGCCTCCGGCATCTGAATGAATATAACCCAAGCCATTCATGCTCATACTCAACAACACAGGCAATTGGGCCTGCAATCCGCCCCAGCTGCGCGAAACGTCACCCGTCCATGGATAAGCCGAGTACCGCTGCGAGCCCGCAAAACCCGAACGCTGCAAATGGAAAAGCCTGGTGTTTGGGTACAAACTTGCGTAACGCTCATACAACATCCGGTCCCAGTAATGACCGTAAATATTATGAACCTCGTCAGCCTTCCCATTCACATGATGGATGTCGGAAGGATGACTCTCCGGCTCTCCCAGGTCACCCCACCAGGCAGCTACGCCATTGTCAACCTGCTTCTTATATTTCCCCCAGAACCAATCCCTTGCCTCTGGCTTGAAGATGTCCAGTAAGCCTCCCGGTCCAAAATAGAAGTAATGGTTAACATAAGGTTTTCCCAAACTATCCGTAGCAAAAAGGCCTTTGTCAGCTGCAATCTTGAAATTAGGCATGCTGTCAATCACATAGGGCTCGGTGATCAGGATCGTCTTCACGCCCTTGTCTTTGAATTTCTTAATCATACCCACTGGATCAGGCCAGGCCGGCTTGTACCAGTCGAGCATCCCTAAATGCCCCAGGATAGAATCGCCAAACCAATAAAAATCAAGGATGAGCGCATCGATAGGAAAATTCTTTTGTTGCATCAGTCTCACGATGCTGTCAGCCTCCTTTTGATTGCGGTAAGCCATCCTCGACTGCAAATTCCCCAGTGCCCAACGAGGTGGAAGCTCCTGCCTGCCGGTTAAATTTGTATATGCCTTCATGAGGGCTGCATAATCAGTAGCCATCAGGAAGTAATAACGTGCAGGTCCGCCAATAGCGCCCCATTCCATAACATCAGGCTGTTGTTTCCCGATATCAACATAGCCTTTCTGGGGATTATCCCAGAGTATTGCGTATTTCTTTGACGATAAAACCACAGGAACAGAATAATTTAATTCTGTCACGCCCACCTGGTATCCATAGTTCGGGCGGTTATACAATGGCAGATAGTAGCCACGCCTGTCGAGCGGCACCGAACGCTCCCCGGCCCCATAGATCTTTTCGGATGGAGCCAGTTTAAACCGAACTCCGCTTTTGCCAGGACCTTTGAAAAAACCGCTTTCTTCTGACAATAAGGTGTCCTGATTGTGAATGAATGAAAGGTAACAAGGATCAGCATGAACTAAAATCCTGAGATCACCGGCATATAAGGTATAAGCAAGCGCGCTTTTGTCCATTTTTAAAGTTATCGCCTTGGGCTTCATCACCACGGCATGGGAAGAATCAGTAGGTTGGACATCCACCAGGCTAAACGACACTTCGACGATCCCGGAATCAAAAGGACGGATCCAAACAAAACCCTGGCTGGTCTTCAGCTTCCAGCCCGTCTTTAAAGGGACAACATCCAGCAATTTCCGGATCTGACGCTCTTGTGACTGCCCAAAAGTCAAACTTCCGAAACAACTAATTAGGATAAATAATAATGTAAAAATTCTTTTCATTATGGAAGGAGTTGTAATATCCTGGCTGACTTCGCAGGGATAGGGATTGTTTTTAAATCAGTAAATAATTCACCACTAATCACATCTTTTGCGCGGGAATATCCTTTCATGTTCTCTGAAAAACGAACTGTTTCCAGGGTTTGTGGATTATTTTTATTGTTCAGGATGGTCATTACGTTTTCCTTATCCAATGTCCTGAAATAAACATACATGCTTTTCTCAGGAATATAATGAGTCAATTTCCCTTCCTGCACAGCCTTGCAAGATTTGCGCCAGTTTAAAAGCTTTGTCAGGTACGACAAGACATCTTTTTGTGTCTCATTCAGGTTCCTGCTTTCGACAACGCTGACACGATCCCCGGCCCAGCCTCCCGGAAAATCACGGCGAATCGTGCCATCGCCATTGGATTTCAAACCCGGCATCAGGATCTCTGTTCCGTAATAGATCAAAGGAATGCCTCTGGTGGTAAATAAAAAAGCCAAGGCCATCTTCGCATTTTCAGGTGTCTTCAGCATCGTTGCCATGCGGTCAATGTCATGATTGTCAGCAAAAATTACCATCCTTGCGGGATTGCTGAAAAGAAAATCCTGACTCAGCGATTCATACAGCCGCGCGAGACCATTGCTGTAGCCGTCATCTTCATTAAAAGCCTGTTGTAATGCGAAAGATAGCGGGAAATCAAAGACATTGGTCAGCCGTGAATTAAAATTGTCTTTATTGGATGCACCTTCCAACCAGTACGACAGTTGCGCGGTATTGTTCAGCCATGCTTCCCCAACGATATGAAAGTTGGGATATTCTTCTGTAATCCTGCTTGTCCACTTCACCATAAACTCCTTGTCTGAATAAGGATAAGTGTCCTGGCGGATCCCATCGAGCCCGGCAAATTCTATCCACCAGATGCTGTTTTGGATTAAATATTTGGCGACAAATTTATTCGTCTGGTCAAAATCCGGCATCGTGGTATCAAACCATCCATTGCTCATCTGCTTGCGGTCATATTCCGACTGATAAGGGTCGGTAATCACACCAGCCCTGTAGTTAGATCTGGTAAAGCCGGTCCATTGATGGATCCAGCTGGGGAAAGGCAAATCCTGCATCCACCAGTGACCTGAGCCAAAGTGATTAAACACCATATCCATGATCACCTTGATCCCACGCTGGTGGGCCTCATCGACCATGGCACAATAGTCGGCGTTGTTCCCGAATCGGGGATCAATTTTATAAAGATCCGTGATGGCATAACCGTGATAGGAATACCTGGGCATGTTATTCTCCACCAGTGGCGTACACCAGAGCGCGGTGATCCCTAGCTTTTGCAGATACGTTAAGGAGTTACGAATGCCTCTGATGTCTCCGCCATGACGGCCATTATCATCCTTTCTATTGGCGGCTTCCAGCATCCCTGGGATATTGTCATTTCCAGAATCGCCGTTGGCAAAACGATCTGGCATCAAAAGATAAATATTGTCAGAATTGCCAAAGCTCTGACGATCTGCAGAATTTGCATTCCTTGACCTCAATTCATAAGAATATGAGGTAAACGCATTTCCTCCCAGGGTAAATTGAATGTCTAACTTTCCAGGCTTGGTTGTGGGTGTAATTTCCAGGTCGACAAAAAGGTAATTCTCCCCGGACGGTGTGTTCTTGAGAATCTTTATTCCCGGATAAGCAATACTGGCTTGAGTCTTAGCGATCCCTTTGCCATGAACCATCAGCTGCAGTGACGTTTCTTTCATCCCTACCCACCAATTCGGAGGCTCGAGGTGGTCGATGACAGACTGGGCATCGGCAATACCACTGAACATCATGGCAATGATTAACAGTGAAAGAATTTTTCTCATTACAAGGATTGGGATCGTGAATAAAATTGAACTGGCTAATTTCGGAAATTCTGGTAAAAAACTACTGAATTTTTAAAAATTCATTCAAATCATAAGCCCAGTCCTTCGCAACCGCGTAGTAGGCGGTTATTAACATTTAGCTCCTGCGGAGTCAACTGCAACAGCATATGATTGGTCATCCTTTGAGCCACCTGCACTTTTTGCCCACAGCCAGTTTGAGTCTGTGCAAAGGAGGCGCTGCTAATAAAACCAAGTATCACAAGAAGCAAAGTGGTTCTTTTCAAAGCGTTTGCTTATTTATATAAATATAAGACACTAAAAAATACCGGGGGTTGCATGAAGGATGTTTGTAATTGCCCGAGTTCGCAATTCAGATTTGGGAAATGCCCGAATTCGGAATTCAGATTTCAGATGTAAGATGTCGGTGGTACAAACCTCACGAATAACATCTAACTCCAAACATCCAAAACTGAACATCCGCATCAAACACTTTTGTTTGTTTGTATCAAACATTATTGTATCTTTGTATCAAACAATATCAAACGCCTGGCTTCTTACCTGATGTCGAACATTGGAAACCGGGTCACTGCAACAAAGCTTAAACAAGTTTTATCTGTCGGTGCAACAAGTACGATTCTCAGTTGGTTTTCACACTTAGAACTATCCTATCTGGTTTCCTTTTTACCTATGTTCAGCTATTCAACAAAAGCACAGTTGATCAATGCACGAAAAGTGTATGCCATCGATTTGGGTTTAATCAATGTCATTTCAACAACAATGACAGAAGATGCCGGGCGGAAATTAGAAAATCTTATCTTTCTTCATCTTCGAAGTAGATATTCAGAACTTTATTATTTTGATGATAAAGGAGAATGTGATTTTTTCGTGATGAAAAACGGAAACGTGACATCCCTGATCCAGGTTTGTTACGAGTTGACCCCCGACAATTTAAACAGAGAACTGAATGGCTTGCTAAACGCTATGCGATTTTTCAAGTTAAAAAAAGGAATTATCGTAACATTTGACAAGCAGGACTTTATCAAACAAGATGGACTGGAAGTGGAAGTTGTGCCTGCACATCAATTCCTGATGCAAGAGCGTTAAGAAAATACCC
>SESG01006859.1_pt1 | contig 77492 bp, 54 predicted proteins | sample 3171421 | NCBI WGS metagenome assembly SESG01 (sample SAMN10866946, study PRJNA518727) | freshwater metagenome | biome: subpolar coniferous forest; feature: holomictic lake; material: water; isolation source: holomictic Lake 227, 6 m and 8 m depth | place: Canada: near Kenora, Ontario | collected...
AAGAGATTGCCAAAAAGAAACTTAAAAAAGGCAGTCACGGCAAGAAGTAATTTCAAATTTATATATAAATCATTGAAAATTGATACCGTTTATTTTATATCTTTGAGAGAGTAATAGTCAAAATGACATTTAAACTTTTAATAATCAATTACAAACGAAAAAAAATAACAATGTAACAAGATCTAAAATAACATAGAAACTGTGTTTCAAGCATTCTTCTAAAGAAAACCGCCAAAATTTTTCAAATCAGGAAGGAATAGCAGATGAAACACATCCGAAAGGGTGTGTTCGAAGCTATTATCTGTCCTGATGGGCTCCTTGGCGGTGCCTCTTTAGCTGGTAAAATGCGGAGGGCACGCCCATTTTTTTTGTCCAAAACAGATTTTTTTTCGGATTCCATCACCTAATAATCTAAACTCATGAAAACAACAATTACTTTTCTATTGGCGGTTTTATTGTTTGGCTTGACGAATGCACAAATTCCAACCAATGGCCTGGTTGCCTGGTATCCCTTTAATGGGAATGCGAATGATGCAAGCGGGAATGGGCTAAATTGTATGGTTTATGGCGCCACATTAACTTCAGATAGATTCGGAAATTCCAATAGTGCATACCACTTTGACGGGAATGACTATATAAATGCTCTAGTTGGGAACATCCCTTCTTACTCAATTTCATTTTGGGTACAGGATACTACTCCTATGGTAAGCTATCCAACATTTGCGAGTTACAATAGTCTTTATTGTAACAGAATGGGGTATGGAACAGATCTTGGCAAAATATATATCAGAAAACAAATTGCAAATAATAATGGTTATAGTCTTCTTACATCCACATCTTACTCCTTTAATTCTTGGCGACATATTTATTTTGAGTATAATGACACAACACATCTTATTAATTTATATATTGACGGTGCTTACAATTGTTCAAGTATATACGTGAATGATGGAGGATTTAACGCAACAACAGTCAATAACAAGCTCTATTTCGGAGCTAGAGCATTTTTGTACGCTTGGGAATATTTGACTGGAAACATTGATGATATCAGATTCTACAGTCGTTCTTTAAACCCATCAGAAATCCTGTCCTTAGCAGCAGAAGGAGCCGCTCCTCCCGCTATTTTATGTGATACAGTCTTTATCGAACAATTTACAATGAGCTTTGGTCAAGCATATAGCCATTACACACCTGTAACAATTTTAAATGATTCATATTTTATTGAAGTTACCGGTACCTATGGAGTTGCAAATTGGGTGAATCACCTTGATGCTGCTTATGAATATTCACCACCAGTTATACCGTTACGATATTGGAAATGGAATGGACTTACGACACAAAGGCCTTCACCGGATGCTTATAACCCAAATCATAAGTACCGGTTTTTTTATACTGGAAATGGAAGTACTCAGGCTTTTACATTTACAGATAATCCATATCCTGATAATACCGGGAGTTTATTATTTAAAGTTTATCACATACAGAATTGTGATTCCTGTCTTACTCCAATCCCATTAGTTGCTAACATGAGTAATTGTGGGCCAGGGATAGTCACTTTAACCGCAAGTGGCGGAACAACATATAAATGGTACAATACACCAACTGGCGGATCTGTTGTAGGTACAGGGGCAACATTCACTTCCCCTTACCTTATCCAATCAGATACATTTTGGGTAAGCAATTTTGATAGCTGCGAAAGCGCAAGGGTTCCAGCAGTTGCAACTATTATGACAGCTCATATTGCTCAAAATGACACTACAATATGTGCTGGGGGCACAATTACTTTGAATATAACTGGCGCAACAACGCCCACACCCACAAATGGGATGGTCGCTTTTTATCCCTTCAATGGAAATGCAAATGACGAAAGTGGAAATAGCAATAATGGAACTGTTTATGGAGCAACACTAACTACTGATAGGTTTGGAATTTCCAATAAAGCATATAGTTTTAATGGGAGTAATTATATCCATGCAAACGATAGCCCGTCACTCAATTGGGGGAATTCTGCCTACAGCTTGGTAGTTTGGTTTAATGCTTCTTCATATCAAACGTTTCAACATTTGATTTCAAAAAATCTTGGAATAATGCCCTATACGGGTTGGCTATTAAGGTTAGCAAATACAAACGCATATTTTGAAAGTGGTGCTACGTATAGTGGGTCATGGCTCCACAATAGCATTTTATCTTCGACTAGTAATGTTTCACTGAATACATGGCATAATATTGTTGCTATTTATAATCCAGCCTTAAATTTGACAAGCATTTATTTAGACGGGACATTGAATGGGACAACAACAGCTGCATCAATTGTTAATCCAAATAACTCAGAAGGTCTAAATATTGGCTCAGAAGCTCAGAACAGCGTAAGCGGGCCATTGTATTGGTATGGAAAAATAGATGACGTCCGCATTTACAATCGTGCATTAACTTCCTCAGAAATCTCAGTAATTTATAACGAAGGCTCAACTTCTTCAAATTATACCTATATATGGTCTACTGGGTCTACTACAGCTGCTATAGCTGTAAGCCCATCACAGTCAATTACTTATTTTGTAACAATAACAAATAGTGGAACATCTTGTATTGATAGCGTTCACGTAAGTGTCACAGGATCTTCAATTTCAGGCAAACTTACATATGATAATGCACCCATAAGTAGTCCTTTATCCTGTTCAAAAGTTTATCTTAAAACATCAACTGGAACTGCTGTTGATAGCACTGACACTGATATCAATGGTAATTACCACTTCTGTGGCATATCAAACGGATCTTATACACTTTCAGCCAAAACAACAAAAGCTGTCGGTGGTATTAACGCTACTGATGCTCTGTTAACAGCAAAACACTATGTGAATATAATCATTCTTACCGGAATAAAATTGGCGGCAGCTGACGTTAATGCTTCCGGTTATGTTAACAGCACTGATGCACTTATCATTACAAAAAGATATACCCAGGTTATCCCAACTTTTGTAGCTGGCGATTGGATCTTTGAGCAACCAGCTATTTCTTTTACAAGCAATTCAGCCAATGTGGTGAATTTTAAAGGACTATGCTTTGGTGATGTAAATGGAAGTTACACCCCACCAATCAATCCTATTGCTAATGCCGGGATTGATCAATTGAATTTGCAAGGCACTACTGCAACTTTAATCGCTAATAACCCTGGGAATGGGGAAACAGGGACTTGGTCTGTTTTAAGTGGAACTGGCGGAGTATTTAGCAACTTCCATGCTCCCAATGCAATATTTACAGGTCAGTCGGGCCTTGCATACACTTTGATTTGGACAGTTTCCAATCCTTGCTCATCTTCAAGTACAGACACACTATTAATCTCATTTAATACTTCAATCGGACAGCCATGCCCGGGAACTCCATCATTCGTGTATGGAGGACAAACTTATAATACAATTCAAATCGGGACTCAATGTTGAATGAAAGAAAATCTCAACATTGGGGTCATGATTGATAGTGCAGTATATCAATCAAATAACAGTATTCTGGAGAAGTATTGTTACAATAATAACCCAACAAATTGTGTGCTTTATGGTGGATTATATTCCTGGAATGAGATGATGCAGTATTCAACAACGGCAGGAACTCAAGGCATATGCCCTACTGGTTGGCATCTTCCCTCGGATCCCGAATGGTGTACGCTCACAACTTATCTAGAACCGACAGTAAGCTGTTTGTACGATGGGTCAAGTGGAACATTGGTAGGAGGAAAAATGAAAAACATAGGATTCACTTATTGGAACTCTCCAAACACTAATGCTACAAATGAAAGCGGCTTCAATGCCCGTGGCAGTGGATTTAACCAAAATGGAACTTTTTATTGGTTAAAAGATCACGGATATTTTTGGACTTCTTCATTGTTTTTTATGAATTATTCTGTTTATAGAACTCTTTACAATGACATGTCAACAATTGGTCGTGGTTATATTGATCAAACTGTTTTTGGATTAAGTGTCAGATGTGTAAAAAACTAATATAAAACCTCCTTAAAAATTTATTATCATGGTAAAAATTATTTCAGATCAAAAAGAGATTGGTCATTGTATTGAAATTTTTTCTAGAATTCTAAGGACTATGACCGTGGAGTTGGACTTTAATATCAGAATTAGCAATAGAGGTGGAGTATTTGTTGGAAATGAAGATCGATATTCCAGAAACGATAACTTTTGGTATTCTAGAAGGGATACAGAAGACAAATATTTCCATGCATTTGGGTTTGGTGAGCCTTTCATCAATATTATTTGTCCAATTATTGCCCAATTAAACTTCCAGAAAAAAGGTATTAATTGGAGAACTGGTGGTGCCTTTGGGAAAAATAGAAAAGGGGAATACCTGATTCTGTATCGTGGCAATATTGGCGGTGGAAGACCTGGGGTCGGGATAACCCAATTCATAAACAATACTCATCTTCAAGGAATTCAGGTTGAAGGTGAAGGCAATGTCAAAACATATTACCAAGTTGGAATCCTTTCAAATAAAGATTTCCCAAACGAATTTCTGACGTTTCTTATAGATGTGGAGCATTGCAGAAACGTGAATTAAAATCTTTAGCTTGCTTTAAAGGTGCAATCCCTGTTTCATATTTATTGGGACTTTTAGATAAATATAAAATTCTTTTAGAAATTGTCAGCCAAGAAGAACGCCAACGAAATCAGCTGCCAGCTCCCCTTCAATTGGTATATTGGTATATTGCTAAATTGGTATATTAATCTTACTTCTTCTTCGCCTCAAAACAAGCCAGCGGAACACTCATGGTCAGACCATGGTTCTTTATGGCAACCTCATTCAGACGATTTTCAATTTCACCAAAAATCAGGTCCCGGTCGGATTGTTTTTTAATGATTTTGTGCCAATGGGGTAAAAAAGCCAGGCGGATAAAATGGTGTTCGAGTAAGGTTGTTGCATTGGAGACTCTGTATTTGAAGTCATTCTCCCACAACCCACTCAGGCGGTAACCAGCGAGGTTGAGCAGGGATTCCCACTCCAGCATCGACATCCTTTTTTCATGGATATGTTCTTCAAGCGCATTGAGTTCTTTCTTTTTTTTCATCTCTGTGAGCACAGCCCTGAAAACATCGTAAAACTCAAACATGGTTTCAGGCATGTTCGCTGTAAAAAGCAAAGTTCCATCAGGACGGGACACCCGGTGACATTCCTTGATTGCCTGGAGCGGGTCCTGGGTATTGTTTAAGCCATTGTTAGAAACTACCAGGTCAAAGGATTTTGCTTTGAAAGGCATCTCTTCGGCCCTGCCCACATGAAATTCGAGGTTGTTGATGTTCCAGGCTTTCATTTTCTCATTTGCCCGCTCTATTGCAGCCTCCCATGGATCGAGCCCGTGTACTGTGCAGCTACGGCAAGCTCTTTCGGCAATTTCGATGGTAGGGAATCCGGTTCCGCAGCCTACGTCGAGAATTTTCAGTCTTCTGCCAAAGGGGATGTGATTCAGCAACTCTAATCCAAAAGCGGCTGACCAAAATGGGATTTCATCATATAAAGAAACAGACCTGGGGGCTAAATTATCTTTCATATTGCTTATTCTATTAATTTACTTTGTTTTACACCTCAAAATTCATCTGTCTCACTGGCACAAACCAGCTGAAAATTTATTTTCATTTTTTAGAATGAAACTAAATTAAGCCATCAGGCACCAAAGAATAAGACAGGTTACGAATTTAATTGATATTTTTGAGACTTAGGATACGAATTAAACAAAAATAGCAATGCCCAAACTTGAATCCAAGACCCCTGCCGGACCGCTGGCAGAGAAATGGTCCCATTACAAGTCGCACCAGAACCTTGTAAACCCATCGAATAAGCGTAAGCTTGACATCATTGTTGTCGGAACCGGTCTTGCCGGTGCCGCTGCAGCTGCTTCTCTTGGAGAGATGGGCTTTAAGGTAAAGAACTTCTGTTACCAGGACAGCCCCCGCCGAGCTCATAGTATTGCAGCCCAGGGCGGTATCAATGCAGCCAAGAATTACCAGAACGACGGTGACAGCGTTTATCGTCTTTTCTATGACACTATAAAGGGTGGTGACTACCGTGCCCGGGAAGGAAACGTCCACCGCCTGGCGGAAGTTGCTAACAATATTATTGACCAATGTGTAGCACAGGGTGTTCCGTTTGCTCGTGACTATGGCGGATTGCTCGACAACCGTAGCTTTGGCGGGGCACAGGTTTCCCGTACATTCTATGCCCGTGGTCAGACTGGCCAGCAGCTTCTGCTCGGCGCATACAGCTCTTTGGCCCGCCAGATCAAGAAAGGCCAGGTTGAATTGTATAACCGTCATGAAATGCTTGACCTGGTTGTGGTTGATGGCAAAGCGCGTGGCATTATCGCGCGGAACCTCGTCACCGGAGAAATTGAGAAGCATTTTGGACATGCTGTTGTTCTTGCAACCGGAGGCTATGGCAACGTCTTTTTCCTGAGTACCAATGCCATGGGTTCAAATTCTACGGCAATCTGGTCAGTTTACAAAAAAGGTGCCTTGTTTGGAAATCCTTGTTTCACACAAATTCACCCAACCTGTATCCCGGTTCATGGAGATTTCCAGTCGAAGCTTACTTTGATGAGCGAAAGCCTTCGAAATGATGGCCGCATCTGGGTTCCCAAGAAAAAAGAAGATGTGGAAGCCTTGCGTCATGGCAAGATGAAAGCCAGCCAGATCAAAGAGGAAGACCGTGATTACTACCTGGAGCGCCGGTATCCCGCGTTTGGAAACCTGGTCCCAAGGGATGTGGCCTCCCGCGCGGCCAAAGAACGCTGCGACGCAGGCTTTGGCGTAGGTGAGACCGGATTGGCCGTTTACCTTGACTTTGCTGATTCTATCCAGCGTTTGGGCAGAAAAACCATTGAAGAGCGTTATGGGAACCTCTTCCAGATGTATGAAAAGATCGTGGATGAAAATCCATATGAAGTCCCGATGATGATTTATCCTGCCGTCCATTATACGATGGGTGGGCTTTGGGTTGATTATGAACTTCAGTCCAATATTCCAGGCTTATTTGTTGCCGGAGAGGCAAACTTCAGCGACCATGGTGCAAACCGTCTCGGTGCTTCTGCACTAATGCAAGGACTGGCTGATGGCTACTTTGTCCTTCCGTATACCATTCAAAATTACCTGGCTGATGAGATCCGCACGCCGCGCATGTCGACTGACTTACCGGAATTCAAGGAAGCAGCAGAGACGGCCCAAGCCAGGCTGGAAAAACTAATGAACATCAAAGGGAAAACGCCTGTTGATGACTTCCACAAAAAACTGGGTAAGATCATGTGGGAATTTGTCGGGATGGCCCGTAATGAGGCCGGCCTGAAAAAAGCCATCACCCTGATCCAGGAAGTCCGTAAAGAATTCTGGAGTGATGTCCGCATCCCAGGTGAACTCAATGAGCTAAATCCTGAACTGGAAAAAGCACACCGCGTGGCTGATTTCCTTGAGTTGGGTGAACTCATGGCCCGCGATGCCCTAAACCGAAATGAGAGTTGTGGCGGACACTTCCGTGAAGAATACCAGACCCCGGAAGGCGAAGCTTTGCGTAATGATGAGGTTTTTAATTATGTAGCTGCCTGGGAATATACAGGTGCTGACAAAGAACCCATTCTGAATAAAGAGCCGCTGAATTACGAATTCATCGAAGTCAAACAACGGAATTATAAATAGCGACTGGGCGAACGGGCGTCTGGGTGACTGGGCGTACGGAACCTGCAACTAACGACTACAACTAACTGTTAACGACTAACGTCTAACAATTTTAACACCCAAACAATGGATCTGACACTAAAGATTTGGAGGCAAAAGAACGCTAAGGCAAAAGGGCGTTTTGTCACTTATCCAGTTAAAAATATTTCCCCAAGTAGTTCATTCCTGGAAATGCTTGATGTCCTCAACGACGAGCTAGTCCGCAATTCAGAGGAGCCTGTTGCCTTTGACCACGACTGCCGTGAAGGCATCTGTGGCATGTGCAGCCTGTATATTAATGGGAAACCTCATGGACCGGATAAGGCCATTACTACATGCCAGCTGCATATGCGCCGGTTTAAAGATGGTGATACAGTCGTCATTGAACCATGGCGTAGCCGGGCTTTCCCTGTTTTGAAAGACCTGATCGTGGATCGTACTGCTTTTGACACCATTATCCAGGCAGGAGGATATATTTCTATGAATGCCGGGGGCGCCCAGGATGCCAATGCATTACCCATTCCAAAAGTCAAGGCGGATCTTTCCATGGATGCTGCTTCCTGTATTGGCTGTGGTGCCTGTGTTGCTTCCTGTAAGAATGCTTCTGCCATGTTGTTTGTCTCTGCAAAGGTTACGCACCTGGGCTTGTTGCCACAAGGACGTCCGGAAGCCTGGGAGCGCGTCCAAAACATGGTTGCCACTATGGATGAAGCCGGATTCGGAAATTGTACCAATACCGGTGCATGCGAAGCCGAATGCCCGAAAGAGATCAAACTCGTCAACATTGCCATGCTGAACAGGGAATTTATGGCAGCAAAACTTTGTGCGCAAAAGGTTTCTTCTGCGAGCTTCGCCGGATAAGTAATTTTTTCTCTTATTTTATCGGGGCATTGCCACTTGCTGCAAGCTTCCCGACAAGCATCGCGATAATTATTGCAATGTAAAGCTGACCCGTAACCATGATTAACGTAGCCAGTGATCGTGTAAGAGGTTTGAGTGGCACGAAATCGCCATACCCCAGGGTTCCTAAGGTGATGAACCCATAATAAAAGGATTCGCTGAGATATCGACCTCCAGATGAAGCGGTGTTCCCAACTTGGGCAATATTATAGGATTCCGGGTCCCTCATAATAATTGCTGAAACAATCACTGAAAATACAATCCCGAGCAAAATGTATCCACTGATTGATTGCATAATTACAGTTGAATTGACATTTTTAGCCAGGGCAATCTGTCGGATCAAAGAAAACACTACCAGGAAGAAAAAGATGACATTAACTGCCCTGGAGGCTTCAGAAAGGAATTCCACATCCAATAAAAAGGTGACCCATTCAAGTACTAATGCAATGATGGCGATATATAGCATAAGCTTAAACTTCTTTTCCAGTGAAAAGATTGCAGCAATATAGATCAGCGTAAACCCAATTTTACTCGGGGAAGGCCCCCAAACATGAGGGAATACCGGAAGAATGAATGCAGTGTAAAACACAGAAATGATGAGAATATAATTCCAGGAAAACATGCCTTTAACCGAAATCTTATTCATAGTATCTGTTTTTTTCCAAACTTAGTAAATTATCGAAAAAGAATGAAATAGTTTTTAAATATCAGACGGTTTTACTCAACGATCATTTTCCGGGTAATCTGTCTGTCTTCACTGCTTACCCGGACAAAATACAAGCCGCTTTTAAGGTTGCCTCTGGAGATTACAAGACTATTACCTGAGAATTGTTTTCTCAGACATTCTACTCCCAGAAAATCAGTGACAGAAACTTCTGCCTGCTGAAAGTTGTCATTAAATTGAAGAACGGCTGAGATAATCATTGGGTTGGGAATAATTTTAAATCCAATTCCCTCAGATACTTCCTCTATTCCAATGATTCCATCAGCAGGCATTCTCCAGACTCCGCCCACATAGAGTCCTGCGTAAATAGTATTCTCAACAATCAACAGGACATTCTGAATAGCATATTGTGCCATACCATTATTGATAGGATCCCAATACGAACCATTATTGGTGGATAAAAATACCTTATTCCCGATAGCGGTTACCAGGTTAGTACCATGAACAAACATTGGAGATTTCGAGTAATAAGGAGGGAGGCCAGCAGAGGACTTACCCCAGTTCAGCCCGTCATCAGAAGATCTTAAAATCCAATCGACAGTTGTTACGTATAGGTAGGTGTCATTGCTGAACAGATATGCCGGGCAGTTATTTGAGGGCATTGGCTTGCCCAGCGCTACCCAGCTGTTGCCCTGGTCTGACAACCTATAAACAATGCCTTCATCGGTGCTTACATAGACTTTTGACTTATGTATGACAATTGAATAAATATGAAAATTCGAAGCACCATTGGTAATCTGGGTCCATGAATTCCCATTGTCAGTAGAAAGAAACACACCACCATAGGTAATTGCATAAATCTTTGACCCAAGTATTGCCATACCATATGGATGGAAGCCTGAAAACCCTCCAGCGAGCCATGTCCAGCTTTCACCTTCGTTATCGGATATATAAATTCCTTCCTCTGAAGTCCCAGCAAAAATCCTTGAACCATTTACATGTATAAAACTGATCCATTTATTATTAATCCCTGTAGACACCTCTTTCCAGGTATCTCCTTTATTTTCAGAACGATAAATACCTTCTCCCGGGGCGACTGCAAACAGTTTGTTCCCACTAATTGCCAGAAATTCAACACTCAGATCAGGGGCACCGATAATTGAAGAATCCCAATTAGCGCCATCATTGTTTGTCCTGTAAAAACCATCACCATATTCTGTTCCTGCATAGAGTGTGCTTCCGTTCCTTAAAAAGGCATTAATTGATGTATTCAATCCGCTGTTATTTACCTGAGACCAAAGACTGCCATTGTTTGTTGAATGAAATACGCCTCCCCCTTTGGTTCCCACAAAAATCCCGGAATTGCTGAAGTCAAAGCATAAAATAATATAATTATTCAGGCCATTATTGATCGATGTCCAATTATTCCCATAGTTGAAGGAATGGTACAGGCCGGAATTTGTTGCAGCATATAGATTTGTTCCATCTAGCCCTAATGCGTAAACTTTGTTATTTGGAAGGTCCATTTTTACTGCCGTCCATAAATCACCATTATTGGTGGAAAAATATATTCCATTCATTGTGGCAGCATAAATATACGATCCACAAACAAGCAAGGAGTTTACTGATAAATTGCTTAACCCATTATTAATAGGAGTCCAGGCATAACCACCATTGGATGATTTATAAATCCCGTGATTCGTAGCTGCAAAAATCTCATTGTCAAGGATTACCAATTTCACACCCCCGGAAAAATCAGAAGTAAATATATTTGTCCAGGTATTTCCATAATTATCACTTACGTACAAACCCCAATTTGGTGATCCGGCAATAATTCTACCCCCACTGATACAAAAAGAACATATTTCTCTTTGATAAATATACATGGAAGGCGTCCAGCTCAGGCCATTATCTGCAGATCGATAAATCCCTTCATTGGTTGCAGCAAAAATATAGGAGCCATGGCTGACCAGGTCATTTACTGTTTCAACACGCCCCGGGCCATTGGTGGGATGCCATATTGCAAATGCCTGACAAAATGGAAATAGAAAAAAAAGTGCAATGGTTATTGTGATGAAAACTTTTTTACCGACAAACAGCTTGGCAAACTTTATTGTTTTCATTTGATGAATAATGCATGAAGATCTTACAAATATAATAAAATTTGAACCCTCTATTACAATTTACTGATTCGCCCAAGAGCTAATTATCGTTGTGTCCTGCTCCATCATACACCTAAAATGACCCTTGGGGCATGCCTGGTAGCCCAACTTTGAACATGGTCGGCAGCTAAGATCTTTAACTTCCATCATTTTTGATCCATTCTCCATTCCTTTCGGGAAATAAGGATGCATCCCGAATTCAGGAACGGTATTCCCCCAGATGGAGAGAATCGGCTTTTTGAAAGCGGCTGCGATGTGCATGAGGCCGGTGTCGTGGGTGATGACACAGTTTGCTTGTTGGATTACGGATGCTGACTGTGCAAGAGTTAGCATCCCAACAAGGTTAAGAAAAAGCTTAGTCGTTAGGTCGTTAGACGTGAGGTGGGTGGTAATTGATTTTGCCAGGGGAATATCTTCCGGACCACCAAGGAGGATAAGGGGTTTGGTGATCTTTTGGCAGATTTCGATGAGTTTTTCAGCGGGGAGCTGCTTGGTGGCGTGTTTGGCTCCAATGACGAGGGCGACATAGCCATTTCTGTGTGTTTCTGGGAGATTTGAAATCGGATATCCATCTTCTGGATTGATGAAATAATCCAGTCCTTTGCCATCATTGACAACCCCAATTTTATTGGCGACACTGAAATAGCGGTCGACGATATGAATATCCGGCATGCTGTGGATCTTGAATTTCGTCAACAAATATTTCCTGAAATTTAGTTTGGAAAATGAATGAAAGGGTCGGCGCAAAGCCATCAAAACCCTCCAGGAACGCAGGTTTTTGTGAAGATCAAGGATGACATCGTATTTTTCCTTTTTTAACTCAGGAATTACTTCATCCACCTCTTTTTTGAAAGAATATACTTTGTCAATATATGGATTGGGTTCGAGTATCCCTGCAAATTGCCTTTTCGTAACAAAGTGGATTTCAACACCTGGCAGTTGCTGCTTCAAACAGCGAACCACAGGGCTGGTCAGGATGATATCCCCGATCGAACTGAAACGTATGATGAGAATCTTTTTCATAGTAATCAGCAAATGTATCTACTTTTGTGGTTTTTCCGCAATAACCGAATGATCCTTACCGATACCCATACCCATTTATACCTGGATGCCTTCAATGATGACAGGGATGCCATGGTCAAAAGAGCCCTGGAAGCCGGTGTAAAATATATGTTACTTCCGCATATCGACAGTGAAACTACAGATGTCTTACATCAACTCAGTGATCAATATCCCGCCAATATCTTCCCCATGATGGGCCTGCATCCTACCAGCGTGAAAGAAGATTATGAAAAAGAACTTGCCTGGGTTGAAAAGAACCTCAGTCAGAGAAAATATTGTGCCATCGGGGAAGTCGGAATTGACCTTTACTGGGACAAGACCTTTGCCAGCCAGCAGGAGTTATGTCTCCTACGCCAGACAGCCCTAGCAATGGACTATGATCTCCCCATGGTAATCCATACCCGAAATTCTATGGATGTTACGCTGGATATTCTGGAGTCAATTGCTGATCCTATGCTTCGTGGTGTGTTTCATTGTTTTGGGGGCGACAAAATCCAGGCTGAAAGGGTGATTCAACTCGGCTTTCTTCTTGGAATTGGTGGTGTACTTACTTTTAAGAATTCAAACCTGGCTGAAGTTCTTGCAGATATTGACTTACAGCATATCGTACTGGAAACTGACGCTCCCTTCCTTGCACCCGCACCCCATCGTGGTGCCCGTAACGAAAGCGCCTATGTCGTTCTTGTCGCAAAGAAACTTGCTGAAATTAAAGGTGTTTCTGTGGAAACTCTGGCCAAAATTACTTCTGAAAATGCCGTCCGCCTTTTCAATTTACCATTAATTTAATCATCATGCCTCACAACCAAACCTCAATCCTTGTCATTTATACTGGCGGAACTATTGGTATGATGCGCGAACCGGGCAGCAGCGTACTCAAGCCATTTAATTTTGACCACCTGTACCAGCATATCCCGATCCTGAAGAATTTCAATTACAAAATCGATATTCATTCCTTTGATCCCTTATTAGATTCTTCAAACATCAGTCCTGAATTCTGGATTAAGCTGGCTACCGTTATTGAAGAGAAATACCAGGATTATGATGGTTTTGTGATCTTACATGGTTCTGATACCATGGCCTATTCCGCATCCATACTGAGTTTCATGCTGGAGAATCTCAACAAACCGGTGATATTTACCGGTTCACAGCTCCCAATGGGCATCATCCGCACGGATGGCCGGGAGAATTTTATCAATGCCATTGAAATTGCCGCGGCTTATGATGAAGGCACACCCCTGGTTCCTGAAGTAGCTATCTGTTTCGAAAACAAACTGTATCGCGGCAACCGTGCCAGCAAGTTTAATGCAGAGCATTTCAATGCTTTTGTTTCCGGTAATTTTCCCTTGCTGGCTGAAATCGGGGTTTATATCAACTACAATAACAATGTATTATTGAAGCCTAACTTCAAGAAACTCAAAGTCTATAAAAGTCTCGATGCCAATATTGCTGTACTGAAGTTATTTCCCGGGATCACACCCCAGGCTGTTCGGGCAATACTCAAGACTGAAGGCCTGAAAGCCTTAATACTCGAGACCTTTGGCTCAGGAAACGCCCCGACAGCCCCATGGTTCATTGATTGCCTGAAAGAAGCCCTGGCCCTTGGCATTCTTATTTTAAACGTTACTCAATGCAAAGGTGGTTCCGTAGAAATGGGGAAATATGAGACCAGTGTCATCCTTGAAGAGATCGGGGTGATTGGCGGAACTGACATTACCACGGAAGCAGCTTTGGCAAAACTCATGTTCCTTTTCGGACAAGGACACAGCCTCGGGGAGATAAGAAAAAAAGTACAAATCCCGCTTAGGGGAGAAATGACGGTTTGAGAGTCATACGGACCATCGCACTCAGTGAACGGCTGATCCTGAGCTACATCCTGGTAAGTGCCGTTGCCATCGCCTCTCTGGGAGGCATGGCTTATTATCTTTCACGAAAAGCCTTACTGGAGCGTACTTATAATCAACTTACTTCGGTAAGAACACTGAAAAAATCGCAGGTTGAGAATTTCTTTACTGATCGTGAACGCGAAGTCAGCCTGGTCGCAGAATCCACAGATGTCGGCCTGGCGCTTTCATACCTGGAAAAGCCAAAAAAAGAGGAAGCCCTCAGAGAACTGAATAAATTTTCCCAGACCAGCTTTTATTATCATTTTCTTCAGTCAGCCAATCACTATTGGTGTTTCAGGATTGGAAACCTTCAGGGAAAATCTTTTTTAATCAGGAATAAAAGTAAAGATAATCCTGAAAATATCGATCTTGACGATAAATCTATCTTTATTTCGGAAAAGTCTTTATTGTCACTTGACCAGGAGGTTTGCATTATTCAGGACTTCTCTGAAAAAAGCGGTTTAGAGAAGCCTGTCCTTTGGATCAGTACAGCGATTCGTGATAAAAACGGTAAAATATGCGGATTTTTTTCTGCCGGAATCGCCAAAAACCCACTAGAAAGTTTTATGCTTGAAAGCGATGCTTCGCGGGGCCTGGGGCAGACAGGAGAGTCATATCTTGTCGGTCATGATCACCTGTTCCGGACCCAATCAAGGTTTGAAGCAAAAGATTTCCATGCAATACCCATATTCACTGAAGGTGTAGACAATGCCTTTAAGCAAGGCAGTGGTACCGGCATCTATGAAGATTACCGTCATGTAAAAGTAATCGGTTCTTACGACAAGATCCATGTTGCGGGATTAAACTGGGTTATCATGGTAGAGCTTGACTTTCCCGAAGCTATGGTGCCAATCTTTAACCTGAAGAATAACCTGATGCTGCTTTCGGCTTTCATTGCGCTTATGATGTTTGTCCTGACCTATTTTATCGCCCGCAGGATCACACTTCCCCTGGTAAGGCTAAAGAACGCGGCACAGGAGATCTCTGAAGGGAAACTTAGCCTGGTGGAGCTACCGGAAACTCATGATGAGATCCTGGAGTTGGCGGAGACTTTTAATAAAATGGTGAATGAACTCGACATAAAAAGCCAGGAATTAAACCGTGAGCGGACCGAACGGCTCTCAGCAGTATTAGACGGACAGGAACAGGAACGGCAGCGGCTGTCGCGGGAATTACACGACGGGTTGGGCCAGCACCTTGCCGCTGTCAAACTGCGTATGGAAAGCATCCGACCAGAAGATCCGGAACACACTAGGAAAACCATAAGTGAGCTAAGCCATGGCATCGATCAGACAATCGACGAGATACGCAGGATCACCAATGACCTGATGCCTGCTGTATTAAAAGAGTTTGGTTTGCTGACTGCTATCAGGACCCTTTGTGAATCCACAACGGGAAATGCCGGTATCCATCTCATTTTTGAGGCAGAAGCCAACAACATGGCTATTGACTCTAAGGCACAAAACTACCTTTTCCGAATCCTTCAGGAAGCCATGACCAATATCATCAAGCATGCAAGGGCTTCAAAAATTATTGTTCAAATTTATACCACAGGTAATGTTTTTATTTTGAATATTGAAGACAACGGCCGGGGATTTCACCATAGCCAGGTCGGAACAGGAAATGGCCTCAGCAATATTCGGGAACGAATTAACCTCATTCATGGAAAACTTGACATTTCCTCGTTTCCAGGGAAAGGCACCAGGATCGGAATTGAAATACCTTTGAATACGCAAGATAATGGATAAACTAAAAATAATTATCGTTGATGATCACCAACTTGTCAGGGACGGCATCAAATCATTGCTGGATGGGGAAGACAGAATCATTGTGATAGGGGAAGCCGGAGAAGCTCATGAATTAAATAGCCTGATTGTCAATAAATTGCCCGATATCATCCTTATGGATATCTCCTTACCCGGACAATCCGGTATCGAGATCACCGCTTTTCTTACAGAACACTTTCCTTCAGTTCGGGTGATCATTCTTTCAATGTATAACCAGGAAGAATTCGTGCTGAATGCCCTGAAAGCCGGTGCCAGGGGCTATATCCCGAAAAATACCACGCGGAAAGAGATGATGGAAGCCATACATGCTGTTTCTAAGGGAGAAGAATACCTGGGAGAACAGGTATCCAGAACCTTACTGAAAAGCCTGATCCGAAAGAAAAACCAGGAGCCAAAGGATAAACCAGACATCACTGCCCGTGAAATTGAAATTCTCAAATTACTGGCCCAGGGCTTACAAAACCAGGAAATTGCAGACAAGCTCTTTATCAGTGTGAGAACGGTGGAGTCGCACAAAAACCATATCATGCAGAAATTAGAGATAAAGAATAATATTGAATTGGTAAAATATCTCGCCAGAGAAGGGTTCCTGGAAATCTGACGTTAGTAGAGACGTTGCATGCAACGTCTCTACAATACGATTAAATTTCAGTGTTTCACGTAGAAAAATTCCATTGTTTACGGATTGTAGGAATTTATTAGCTTTGATACTTTTGAGTTCTCTTACAAACTTATCCTGCTATGAGAAAATTGTCACTACGCTCCTGCATTATCTTATTCCTTTTACTATTTTTTAATACCGCTTATATATTTGCCCAGGCTGATTCTTGTAAAGTGAAGGTCAACATCAGCGCCGACCTGGTGAGTACCTATATCTGGAGAGGCACGGCTGTGGATCAAAGCCCGAACATCCAACCGGCATTTTCATTAGGGATCGGGAATTTCACGGTAGGAGCCTGGGCCTCAAGCAACTTCACAGGCACATTTAGGGAAATAGACCTATTTGCTTCCTATGCAATCAAAGGGTTTACAATTACAGCGACTGACTATATCTGGACTCCTCAAATAGATGAAACTAAGTTCTTTGATTATAAAAAAGAAACAACAGGTCATTATATAGAGACAAGCTTGAATTATAAAGGACCAGAGGCTTTCCCTTTGACTATTACTGCAGCCACCATGGTTTATGGCGCTGATAAAAAGATTGACAACATTAATGCGATCACTCAGGATACCACATACACAAATTATTATTCGACCTACATGGAACTCGGCTATTCCTTCAAAGTAAATGGAACCCAGATTGATCCATTTATTGGATTTACCACTGGGAAGGGTATATATGGGGAATCAGCCGGGGTCATTAACCTGGGAGTTTCAGGAGTTCGCAAATTAAAGTTCAATGATACATTAGAATTCCCGTTAAAAGCCAGCCTCATTTTTAATCCGCAAGCCTCCAAAGCCTTCATAGTATTAGGGATAACCATATAAACTAACCTTTAAATTTTCTTAAAATGACACCATTACTCGAACCCGGGTCTACTGGATTCATGCTCCTTGCGACCAGTCTGGTCATGCTCATGACCCCAGGTCTGGCCTTTTTTTATGGCGGTCTCGCCACGAAAAGAAACATCCTTGGAATCATGATTCAAAGCTTTTTCTCCCTTGGATGGACCACTGTATTGTGGTTTATGTTTGGCTATTCATTATGCTTCAGTGGTGGCGTTGGCGGGATCTTTGGCAATTTTGACAAGGCATTCCTGATGGGCGTTACGCAGGACAGTATGTATTCCAATGGAAAAATACCGGAAATCGTATTTATCGCTTACCAGATGATGTTTGCCATCATCACCCCTGCCCTGATCACCGGTGCTTTTACAGGTCGTGTGACATTCAAATCATACATTATTTTCTTAACCGTCTGGCAAATATTAGTATATTATCCATTTGTCCATATGGTATGGGGTGGTGGTCTTTTAGCCCAGTGGGGTGTACTTGACTTTGCCGGTGGTATCGTCGTTCATGCCACAGCCGGTTTTGCCGCATTGGCTTCGGTCTTTTATGTTGGTGCGCGGGTTGATAAAAATTCAACGCCAAACAGCATTCCCCTTGTAGCAATTGGTAGCGGACTTTTATGGTTCGGTTGGTATGGCTTCAATGCCGGTAGTGAAGTTGCTGTTGACAAGGTGACTTCGATAGCATTCCTGAACACCGATGTGGCTGCTTCTTTCGCAACGATTGCCTGGGTCATCATTGAATGGAGCCGGGAGCGGAAACCAAAATTTGTCGGTTTGCTTACAGGATCTATTGCGGGATTGGCGACAATAACGCCTTGTGCTGGTTTTGTTCCGATCTGGGCAGCACCGATTATCGGGACGGCTGCTGGAATCGTTTGTTACCTTGCTGTAATGTTAAAAAACAAGCTGAAATGGGATGATGCTCTTGACGTTTGGGGTGTTCACGGAATCGGTGGATTTCTTGGAACCATCCTCCTGGGTGTCTTTGCCTCCAAAGCCATCAATCCTGCAGGTGCAGACGGCTGGCTGTACGGCAATGCTACATTCTTCTACAAAGAAGTTATTGCTGTCGTTCTTGCTTCACTTTATGCTTTCCTGTTTACCTATGTCATGCTGATTGTGATCAATTATATTACACCAGTCAGGGTAACCGAAGAGGCCGAAATCCTCGGGCTTGATATGCATTTGCACGGGGAGAAGGCTTATGATGAAGGAGCGCTCTAGAAATTCTGCAATCTGAATTCCGAACACGAACACGAAATTTAAATCCCAAAGTCCAAAAAAAGTCCAAAAAACAAATTCCAAAGGTCTTCGCTCAATTAATTGCGCAGCTGTTTGGATTTTAAAAATTTGGGATTTATTTGGACTTTGGGATTTGTTATTTGGTGCTTAATTTATGTCAGTTCTCCCAACAGCGTCGCCGATGTACAAGAATTAACCCTCACCATTACATAATCTCCTGCTTTTTGACCTCCTCCGGTAAAAACGACCATCTTGTTATGGGTATTCCTTCCGCTGAGCTGTGCGGCGGAACGTTTTGATGTGCCTTCCACCAGGACTTCGAAGATTTTTCCGATGTCTTTTTGATTACTCTCTAAGGCAAGCCTGTTTTGCAAATCGATGATTTCCTGCAAGCGTCTGGCCTTGATCTCCTCTGGGACATCATCCTCCAGGGTTTCAGCAGCACTGGTGTTGGGTCGCTCTGAATATTTAAACATGAAAGCAGCATCATAATGCACTTCCTTCATCATGCCGAGGGTTTGTAAGTGGTCTTCTTCTGTTTCACCAGGAAAACCGGCGATAACATCGGTCGACAAACTGCAATCCGGTATCAGCTCGCGGATTGCAGCGACCCTGTTGATGTACCAGTCCCTGTTGTAACTGCGGTTCATGGCATTCAGAACTGCTGTGCTGCCAGATTGAACAGGCAGATGGATTGCCCTGCAGATATTGGGATTGCTGGCAATTACTTTGATCAGTTTGTCGCTCAGGTCTTTGGGGTGAGAGGTAGAAAACCGAATCCTTAACATTGGACTGATCATGGCCACTTCTTCCAGAAGTCTTGGAAAGTCAAAGGTGTTTTCTGGTGTGGTCCAGGAATAAGAATTGACATTCTGACCAAGCAGCGTAATTTCACGGTATCCGTTCTCAAACAATGCCCGAGCTTCTGTCAGGATCGTCTGCGGGTCGCGACTGCGCTCAGTTCCACGGGTATAAGGGACAACACAATAGGCACAGAAATTCTCACAGCCCCTCATGATGGAGATAAAAGCAGAAACACCATTACTACCGATACGAACCGGGTTGATATCAGCATAAGTCTCATCATCAGAAAGGATGAGGTTAACTGCTTTCTGACCCGATCCAACTGCCTTCATGAGTTGGGGAAGATCCCGGTAGGCATCTGGCCCAACAATGAGATCAAGCAGGTGTTCCTCCTCAAAAAGATTTTCTTTGACTCTTTCTGCCATACAGCCCAGCAATCCAACAATCAGCTGCGGATTTTGCTTTTTTAAGGCATTGAATTCGCGCAGGCGTTTTCGGACCCTTTGCTCGGCATTGTCGCGGATTGAACACGTATTGACAAAAATAATATCAGCATCTTTCAGCTGTTGTGTCAGCTCGTAACCCTCATCAGTCATGATAGATCCCACAATTTCACTGTCAGAGAAATTCATCTGGCAGCCGTAGGTCTCAATATATAATTTCCTTTTTGTTTCCACTTTTTCTAAAAATTACGTCTATAAAGTAAATGGCTTATGCCCTGCTTTTAAACGGGCACAAAAATAGGCAAAACAATAAGTCGGGGCACGCTAATAATGAACCGATAATTTTGTTTGCCTGTTATACCATATTATTGTTTTACTTTTGTCACCCTTAAAACGTGTATAGGAAAAGATGGCGAAAAACCTTGTAATAGTAGAATCCCCGGCCAAAGCCAGGACCATAGAAGGCTTTCTTGGAAAGGACTTCATGGTAAAATCCAGCTTCGGCCATGTCAGAGATTTATCAAAGAAAAAACTTGGCGTTGATATTGATAACGACTTTTTGCCGGATTATGAGATCTCGGCCGACAAGAAAAAAATAGTTTCCGATCTTAAGAAATCTGCTGCTGAAGCCGAGATTGTCTGGCTTGCGACGGACGAGGACCGCGAAGGGGAAGCCATCAGCTGGCACCTTTCAGAGACTCTGGGACTGAAAGACAGTAACACCAAAAGGATTGTATTCCATGAGATTACAAAAACCGCAATCCTGGAAGCTATCAATAACCCCAGGTCGATCGACCGTAACCTCGTTTATGCCCAACAGGCACGACGCGTTCTCGACCGCCTGGTTGGGTTTGAACTTTCTCCACTATTATGGAAAAAAGTCAGACCAGCACTCAGCGCCGGTAGGGTTCAGAGCGTTGCTGTTCGCCTGATCTGCGAAAAAGAAGATGAGATCCGCGCATTCGTGTCAACATCCTCCTTCAGGATCACCGGGGATTTCCTGGTGCAGGGACCAGATGGCCCGGCTGTGATCAAAGCGGAACTCAATAAAAGATTCGAAAAGGAAGAGCAAGCCAAAGATTTCCTAGAAAGATGTAAAGGCGCTGCTTATGTCATTAACGATGTCGAGACAAAACCTTCAAAGAAATCGCCGGCACCTCCATTTACTACCTCAACGCTGCAGCAGGAAGCAGCCCGCAAACTAGGGTTCTCTGTCTCTAAAACGATGTTGGTTGCCCAGCAACTGTATGAATCAGGAAAGATCACCTATATGCGTACAGACTCTGTCAACCTCTCCAACATGGCGCTGGGTATGGCAAAGACTGAGGTAACAAAGTTATTTGGGCCTGATTTTGTTAAGACCCGTCAATTTACAACCAAGACCAAAGGTGCTCAAGAGGCCCATGAGGCCATCCGCCCTACTTATCTTGACCATGCTGAGATTGCTGGCGATGCTTCCCAGCAAAGGCTTTATGAGCTGATCTGGAAACGAACCATCGCCTCTCAAATGGCAGATGCCATCCTGGAAAAGACGAATGTCACCATCGATATCAACAAGGCACCGGAAAAGTTCATCGCCCGTGGTGAAGTCATCAAGTTTGACGGGTTTTTGCGCGTTTACATGGAATCAAGCGACGACGAAAACGAAGAAGGCGGCCAGGAAAGCATTATCCCTCCTGTAAAAGCAGGCGATCCGCTGAAAGCTGATGAGATCAAAGCCACCCAACGATTTGCACAATTCCCGCTTCGATATACAGAGGCAAGCCTCGTGAAAAAACTGGAAGAACTCGGCATCGGCCGTCCTTCCACGTATGCCCCAACCATCTCGACTATCCAGAAAAGGGAATATGTGACAAAGGGAAATGTGGAAGGAACGATTGAGACTTCTGCAATCCTGACCCTGAAAACCGATAAAATCACCCTGACTCATAAGAAAGAAAAAGTAGGATTCGACAAAGGGAAGATCCTTCCCACCGACCTGGGAAGTCTTGTCAATAAGTTCCTGATCCAATACTTTGACAACATCATCGACTATAACTTCACGGCAAAGGTCGAGGAAGAATTTGACAAAATTGCTGCAGGGGAACGTGCCTGGAACGAGATCATCCGTGAGTTCTACCAGCCTTTCCATCAGCAGATTGACGAGACACAGCAGACAACATCCAAATTTTCAGGTCAGCGCTTGCTTGGTGTGGATCCCAAATCAGAAAAAAATGTCTTTGTGAAGATTGGCCGTTATGGCCCTATGGTTCAGATCGGCGACACAGAAAGCGAGGAAAAACCACGCTTTGCCCGAATTGGCAAGGGACAGAGCATCGAAACCATCACTCTGGATGAAGCCCTGGAACTTTTCAAACTTCCTCGCGTTGTTGGCACTTATGAAGACCAGGAAGTCGTCATCGGAACGGGTAGATTCGGCCCCTTTGTAAAACTCGGCAACGGATTCTATTCATTAGGGAAAGATGATGAGCCTTTCAGCGTTACCTTGGACAGGGCGATTGAGATCATCCTCGAGAAGAAAGATGCAGAAGAGAAAAAACTCATCTCGGTCTTTGAGGAAGAACCGGAACTGCGCGTACTCAACGGACGTTACGGTCCCTATATTTCTTTTAAGAAGAGAAACTTTAAGATCCCGCGTAACAAAGACCCTAAATCCCTAAGCCTGGCTGAATGTCTTCAGATCATTGAAGAAGCTGGTGATGAGAAACCCAAAGCATTTGTCCCCAGAAAGAAATCTAAATAACCCTTCCATACTATTCTATGGACCTGTCAGTTTATTTTGAACCCGTATCACTCCCTTCCTTTGAATATGCGGAAAAGAGCCCCCGGAAACGGATGGGCGATATTTTCAGGACCTACTTGCCGGAAGGGCATTTCCCCGATTTGGATGATGCCAACATCGCCATTATTGGCATTGAAGAAGACCGTCTGGCTTTAGGCAACAAAGGATGCGGACAAGCACCCGATACCATCAGGGAGTTCCTGTATAACCTCTATCCAGGCGCCATACTGCCTAAAGTGGTGGATTTTGGAAATATCCGCCAGGGCTTTGATGTAAAAGATACCTATTTTGCCTTATCCTCAGTGGTAACTGAGCTGATCCGCTCCGGCGTGATCCCGCTAATCTTGGGTGGTGGACAGGATCTTACTTATGCTTCTTACAAAGCTTATGAGGAGCTGGGTCAGATCATCAACATCGTTTCTATTGACTCCTGTCTCGATCTTGGAAAGAATGAAACAGATCAGCACTCACAGTCATGGCTGACAAGGGTCATATTGCACCAGCCAAACTACCTTTTCAATTTTGCAAATATTGGTTACCAAAGCTATTTTGTTGACCAGGAGGCTTTAAAACTTTTAAAGAATCTTTATTTCGACACTTACAGGCTCGGCAAGGTCAGGGCTGACCTGGAAGAAGTGGAGCCAATCGTACGTAATGCCGACCTCGTCACACTGGATGTCTCTGCTATCCGCCATTCTGATGCACCCGGCAACGGCAATGCTTCACCACACGGCTTTTATGGCGAGGAGATGTGCCAGATCATCCGTTATGCAGGCATGAGCGACAAACTCAGCTGTATCGGTTTTTATGAAGCCAATCCATTACTCGACAAAAACGGGCAAACTTCACACCTGGTTGCCCAGATGATCTGGTATTTCCTGGATGGTTATTACAACCGGGTTCAGGATTACCCGTTGAAAGACAAAGACAACTTCATCAAGTATATGGTCACGATCAGCGGGCATAAGGAAGAGATCGTCTTTTACAAGAGCAAACGCAGCGACCGCTGGTGGATGGAAGTGCCGATACAGTCGAATATGCGCAATAAATATGAGCGTCATTACCTGGTTCCCTGCTCTTACCAGGATTACCAGACCGCCTGCAAGGATGACATCCCTGACCGTTGGTGGCAGGTGTATCAGAAATTGATGTAGGGTTACGATGGGGCAACTTGGCGACAGGGCGACGGGGCGATCCGGTACCTGAGCGTGTTGAAGGGCTAAAATTTGCGTCATCTGCGTGAAAAAAAGATAAGTAAATATTGAATGATTTTCTCATTGTATTTACTTAATTTTAACAGCCGCTAAGGTTTAAAATATGAAGATTTTCCTGGGACTCACACTGTTATTTTTGTTGAGCCCAACTCTTTTCGCACAGTCTGTACAGAACCCGGATGGTGTTTCTGTCATTGATATCGGGACTTCGGTGAACCCTTATGACTTGTCAGGTGGAGCAAGAACCTGTTTGTGGGCAGATAATAACACAAAGACCATCGCTTTTTTCCACCGGATGGGATCTTGGACCAGTGGGATTGATGACCGGGTTGGCGTGGATATTTCGACGGATGCCGGAGCCACCTGGAGAACCAATATAATACTTTACAGCCCCCTTGGTCCTCCTGCGCCGGGCAACAATTACGGCTTGGCAGCAGGGCGGTATCCGCAAGGAGTCCTGTATAACCCGCCAGGCAATACCCTGGGAGCCAACACATATACTCATTATTTCATTCCTACCCTCGATGGCAGCAATCCCGGCAAGAATTTTGGCCCCTGGGGTGGCTATGCCTGGGGTAGCAGAAAAGCAGATACAATTGTTGCTGCATCACAAAATAATTTGCCTTCCGGTAGTGATCATCTGCATTATATGCCCAATGCCCTTACCCTGGCGGGCAACAAGACGTTTGTGGTGGAACCTTCCCTGGTGGCTGGGATCCCTGCGAGCTACCAGGATACGCTTTTACTTGGAAGAGGAACCTGGAATAACACTTCCCATGATTTCATCTATAGCTGGGAGAAACTGTATTTTCCAACAGAATGTGAAGTGAAAGACACCAAAATTGCCTTTTCACCAGACGGGCAAACGGGCTATATTTCTGTCATCTCCAACAACAATACGCATCCCCTGTCCGATTCCACCTATTTCCCGATCCTGTATAAAACCACCAACGGCGGAACAAGCTGGACAGGCCCAATTACTGTGGATCTTTATGGTCCGAACGGGATTCCTCAAATCATGAATTGTTTATCGGACAGTATCATTGAAGCGTCGTTGTTTGATAAAAAAACCAGCATATTGCAGGATTTGCATTACACAGTCTTTGGACATCATGATTTGGTTGTTGACATGAATGGGAATCCTCATCTTGCAGCGGTTGTTACTTTGTCTTCAGGAAATCACCATCAATTTTATCCACGAACCTTTACCCTGTTTGAAATTTATTCAGAAGATGGCGGAAGCACCTGGAAAGCATGGGCATTAGATTCCATCAGCCAGCCGCTGATGACTTATGGAAGTGGCACATTGACCCTGGTGGAAGACAACAGGGTCCAGGCAGCCCGTACCACTGATGGTTCAAAATTTTTTTTTTCCTGGAGTGATAATACTGTTAATTTCCCCGGAGCGCCTAATATTTTCATCCGGGGACGTAATTTATATTCTTCTTTCTACACTCCTGTTTTAAATGTTACAAAATTTACCTTAGCCTATACCCAGGCATACATGGCAGTAATGTCCAAAATCGTATTCTCTGATGCCACCTGGTTCAACATTCCATTCGTTTATCAGGCAATGAACCCAACAGATATGTCACAAGGTGTTTATTATAAATACATTAACAATTATAAAATCATGTTAGTTCAGTTTGGTTACCCGGATGGTATTGCACCAAACAATGAATCAGAATTTAAGGTTTCACAGAATTTTCCGAATCCGTGCCAGGAGGAAACCAGCATCGAAGTTCAACTAATAAAACCATCGTCCCTTATGGTGGAAATATTTGATCTGGTTGGGAAAAAAGTGAGGTCATTGCCAGTTCTGGAATTTTCAAGAGGAATGAATACCGTCAAACTTGATCTGAATAATATTGTTGCAGGGATCTATTTCTACACAGTCAGTGATGGGAATGAGATAATTACGAAGAGAATGATTGTCAGATAAATGACAATTTTCCGATAGAGTTCACGCAGATGAAGACAAAGGGATACGCAAAGGAAGACAAAGGAGTTCAGACTAATTTTTGCGTAATCAGCGTGGTTTCTATAATCTGCGTAATCGGCGTGAAACAAAGAAATTATGACAGAAAATCAACTAAATTTCGTTTTGTACTAATTGCAATCTAATATCTAGGGCTTGTAATTTCATATACTTAAAACCCGCATATACCACACCAAACAGGGAGCGTAAATCCTTTTCGTACAGGGAACATGGATTTTCACTACATTACTCTCATCCATCAGGATCTTTTGAAATTGAATCCTGCCTGGCTGCGCTAGGCCATTTGATTTCATATAATCCAGTAATATTGTGAAAGCCTGATCGCTATATTCAGGGGCCGGTTTATTATAGCGGTCATGAAGTGTTTTGCATTGAATACAAACGATCTCAATCTTCATATCCTGATGAGCCTTTAAAATGGCAAGCAGACAGTTAATTTCTGCATTAACTTCAGGTACATTCTTGATGCTCAAACTCCCATTTGGATTTTTGTCGAAACTAAGAAAACAGAAGAATAAAGAATCTCCTACTTTCCAGTCGTTCACTTTTCTCAGGTCCCCGAACATCTCGCATGGATTATTAAAACTGGCTTTAGGTGCCGAAGCCATCGCCCCTTTCTTGCCTGGTGCCCATTCAAGGACTATTTCCGCATACTTTTTTCGTGGATTCTTTGTCGCAGCTTGTTGTTTCGCAATTTTGTCTTCATCCGCAGTCCATTTGCAGTCCAGTATTCTGGAGCTGGGTATCCCATGGTTTAAAAGATAATCCTTTATGATACAGGCTCTCATCGCTGAAAGTTGTACATTGTCTTCATATGATGCGCCATCGCCGGCATATCCATTGATTTTGATCTCAAAGCTAAGCAAGCCGCCAAGCCTGGCAATGAGGCTGTCGAGCTTAGCAATGGCCGCCTGGCTGAGTAGTCCTTCTTTAGGCTTAAAGAAAAAATTGCAGGTTTCTTTCTTATTGGTTTTCGTTTTTCGTGCATCAACCAGTATCCAATGGCTCAGGATATCCGCTGCATCCCATACGTGGAATTCTTTGGCAATAACAATCCCATTTTTATTAATCAGGACATCCCGGGGTGTCCCACCAATACCGAAATGCCTGTACATTGGAGATAGATTTCCTTTGTAGTCGCAGAAATTACGCCAGGGGAGGTTCGTTTTCTTCAGGTAATCCTGAAAGCCTGCTTGCTCTTCGTCTTGGGAGATGCCGATAACATTGATGTAATCACTATAGGCTGAGGATAATTTCTTCAGGAGGTCATGGGCGTCGGGAACGGCTCCGCAACGGGAATCCCAGAAGTCGATATACAGGAAATCTTTTCGTAAAAGACCTTTTAAGTTGGATTCCTTGCCCTGGCTGTCCTTTAAGACGATTGACCTAAGGGTGTCTCCGACTTCATAACAAACAAGTTTTTCTTGAAGAACATCATGGCATTGCTCCCAACTGGGGTATTTTCTGAGGCTATAGTCGAGGCTTTGGAACAAAACTGACAATTTTTCACGATTATAATAGCCCTTACCTCCCAGGGAGAATTTTACATATTGCAGGCTGGCAAAAGAGCCAGGATACTTAAGAGAGCTTTCATAATAGATATCTGAAAGGGAATCTTCCAATTCATCATAGCGTTTCAAAAGGATATGATAACGTGGATCCAGACTGTCAATGCTTTCGAGCTGATCATCGATTTTATCCTGCATTGCAGAAACCTCATTGCGTTGTCGAAAGAGTTCCTGTTGATGTGTATTGAGCAGGTCATTCGTAAATTGAAGATTTGTGATAGATGCATTCATTGTAAATTCAACCTTACCATCAACCAGATATATATGGTTATAGTGCCTGTAATCATCGTTCAGATATATCCCGATTTTCTCAGGTTCTTTTCCGACGTCTAGCGTGATTGTCTTGTCCAGATTTCCGCTTGAATCAGTAATACTTTCGTTCTTCAATAAAAAGGTGATTTTATTAAAATTATCTACTTGTCTTACATGGTATGTGAGCCTACATTGCTGGGCGAAAGAAGCTAAACATGAAATCAGGAAAAATAAAGTGAAATAAATGGATTTTTTTTTCAACCTGAGTTTTTTGAAAATTATAGATTATAGGACGTACTTTCGAAATTGAACAAAATTAGTTCAACCTTAACACTAAAAGGAAAATTATTGTTTCTCTTACAAATCGCAGGTATCAGCCCCAGAGCAAGTCCTGGCCAAAAAATCATAACAGAAAATCCATAAAATTCTGCTTTGTTATAATTGTCGCTTCAGTTCCCGGGTAAGCATTCAGAAAAGTTTTGGGAATCCTGGCTTTTGACGAAAGGCTCCATTTGAATTCATAGGCATGCAAGACACCTCCATATTCTTCAATAAAATCGATCTCTTGCTGCTGCTGAGTCCTCCAGAACCAATTATTTGTAAACCTATTTTTGTAATGATTAATCTTAATTCTTTCGGAGATCAAGAAGTTTTCCCATAAAGCTCCGGTATCGGTTCTGAGCTCCAGTGGGGCGAAATTCTTAATAATTGCGTTTCTTATTCCATTGTCATAGAAATAAATTTTCTTGCTCTTTTTCAATTCTGTCCTCAAATTCCGACTTAGAGCTGTCAAACGAAAAATGATAAATGCCTTTTCCAGAAGATCGAGATAACGTTCTATCGTTTCTGAATTTACCCCAAGTAATCTGGAAAGTTCCTGGGTCGACACTTCACTCCCTAACTGCAGGGCTAAAGCCTGTAATAACTTTCCCAATAATGCAGGCTTCCTTACATTTTCAAGCATCAATAAGTCCTTATAAAGATAACTGCCGGATAACTCCTCAAGAAGCATTATTTCCCTTCCAGGGGACATAATGACTTCCGGATAATAACCGTAAATCAGGCGATGCGCCAGAAGTTTCTCTTCAGTCAATTGACTAGAAAATTCAGCTAATTCTTTAAATGCTAAAGGGAATAAATGAAATTCCCATTTTCTTCCTGTCAGGGGTTCCTGAATTTTATCTGCTAAACCAATTGCTGAAGATCCTGTAGCGATGACCTGAATTGTTGGAATCTGATCAACCAATAATTTCAAGGTCAGTCCTATAGAGGGAACCAGTTGTGCTTCATCAATAACTAAAATTGGCATTTTCCCTACCAAACTATTCAGTTCGGAAACATTTTTATTGGTCAGCTTTTCACGATCTGCTGGGTCATCCCCATTTAACCAAATATAATCTTGTTTCAAATCCTTTAATAGTTCCCTAACTAAAGTCGTTTTCCCTGTTTGTCTTGGCCCAACAATCAGGATTGCTTTCTTCTGAAATACAAATTGGTGGACAGATTCTAATAATATTCTCTTTATCATCACACAAATATATAAGAAAACTTGTACGTAACGTGATAATATGATAGTATTTCTACGTTACACTCCATTTTTTATACAAATTATCATACTTAATAGCAATACAATCCTAAAGCTTAATTTGTTTTCTCAGCCAGAGATTACTCATTTAATCCCTTTCGCATTAGTATTTGCTCCATACACTTTTCTACCCTGGCCTCCCGGGTTTTGGATTGTTTGGGGGCAGAGAAAAAGAGATTGTATGCTCTTTGCCGTCCCGGTGTCAAGGCTTCAAAAGCAGTTTTCAAGTCAGGACATTCATCCAGTTTCTTTTGAAATTCTTCAGGATATATGAGGGTCTTATTCTCTTTGAAATTCACTTTCAACCCAGCCTTTTCCACTTCAATGGCTTCATAAATATACGCTTTCAAAATAGGTTCCAGATCAATAATTTCCCGGATATTGGTGAACCGAACCTGGCGCCCTGCCTGAACGTTCTCCGATTGCCTGATCAGAATCCCATGAGTATCCTGTAACAGGGCTCCTTTGATAAACAGAATCGCGCAGTATTCCTTAAATCCATGGATTAAGACAACATTGCTTTGCTGATAGGTGTAACACGGCACGCCCCACTTCAACTCTTCAGTCAAGCCGGTGTCAAGAATAATCATTCTCAGTTTCTCAAATTCTTGCTGCCACTTTTGGGCTTTACTTAAAAATACATCGACCTTGGGATTCATTGTATTCATTTGCACCAAGTCCCCAAATAATAGACAACATTAGGTTCTATGACAAACTCATATCTTACTAACTTTTCAGTAACCAACTCCCCCGAATTGACTCTTTCATTGAAATTCTCCGTTGCATCAATACCTTTAAAGATAGGTTCAGCGTACATTTTTCCACCATACCATTTGCTTTGTGTCCACCAATAATTCAAAATATAGTATTTCCCTGGTTTGATATGATCGCAAAAAGAATTTGATGGCACCAGATAACGCGGATTGGGGGGATTTTCACGGATAGGAACTGTCACTATGGAAGGGGAAATAGATAACCGACCATAAAATCAGTGTAAACCCGCTGAATCGGTGTTATCTGTGTTCTATTCCAAGAAAAGTGGAAGGTGAGGGATCAAGGAATAGGAATAAGGAATAGGAATAAGGAATAGGGATAAGGGAGATGGGAAGTCGCTGTAATTCAGCCTTATAGACTTCTCTTCATCCTTCATTACTCATCCCTCATCCTTCTTCTAATACGCTCTTTCAGTCTTTCCCTCGATAAAATTGATAAACGAACGGTTTACCACACGGTTTCCCCCAGGAGTGGGGTAATCGCCGGTGAAGTACCAATCACCCAGGTGATCTGGGCAAGCGAGGTGCAGGTCTTCAATCTTCTGATAGACGATCTGAACTTTTGCTTTAATGTCTTTTGGCGTAAGGAGTTCCGTGATTTTCGCAGAAACCTGCTCAAAACGGAAAGGAGCATAAATTTCTTTCACGTGATTGACAACCTGTTCTACGGGAATATTCTCCTGTTCTTTACACTTTTTATAAACCTCGTTGATGATGTGGTCCTGCTTGGTCTCCTTCAGTAAGGCAATGGCAGCATGGAAGGCAACAAAATCAGAGAGCTTTGCCATATCAATTCCATAACAGTCGGGATAACGGATCTGTGGCGCCGAAGAAGCGACAACGATTTTCTTTGGATCGAGGCGATCGAGGATTCGGATGATGCTTTTCTTTAAAGTTGTTCCGCGAACGATACTATCATCCAGTACCACCAGGTTATCCACACCTTTTTTAATTGAGCCATAGGTGATGTCATAAATATGGGCCACAAGCTCATTTCTTTGCATGTCAGCGGTGATGAAAGTCCGCAAGGCAGCGTCTTTGATAGCAACTTTCTCGATACGAGGCCGGAGTGAAAGGATTTTCTCAACAGCATCAGATGTAATCCCGGAGCCCAGTTGCATTATTTTTTCGCGTGCGATGAAATTGCAATGCGCATTTAACTCCTGAACCAAACCATAATAGGCAACAGCAGCAGTATTAGGAATATAGGAAAATACTGTATTTTCTATATCCTGTCCCACAGCATCAAGAATGGCAGGAGTCAGGTACTTTCCGAGGTCTTTTCTTTCCTTATAGATGTCCTGGTCGGATCCTCTGGAGAAATAGATGCGTTCAAAAGAACATGACCTCTTTTCCAGAGGTTCTCTGAACTTCTCTTCAGTGGTCTTCCCGTTACGCTTGATGATCAGGGCATGACCTGGTTTAAGTTCTTTGATCGACTCAATGGGAACATTGAATGTGGTTTGAATCGCAGGACGCTCAGAGGCTGCCACCACCACTTCATCATCTTTATAGTAAAACAATGGCCTGATGCCTGACGGGTCACGCATCACAAAGGCATCGCCGTGGCCTAACATCCCTGCAATGGCATAACCGCCATCCCAATATTTGCTGGAAGTAGTTAGAATCTTTTTAAGGTCAAGCTCAGAGGCGATCAGCCGGGAAATGTCCTTTTTAGGAATTCCCTCGTCTTTGTATTGGTGATACATGGCCTGGTTTTCCTCATCAAGAAAGTGTCCTATTTTCTCAAGGACTGTCACCGTATCAGAAGTCTCAACAGGGCTTTGACCATAATCGATAAGCTTCTGAAAGAGTTCGTTGACATTTGTCAGGTTAAAATTCCCTGCCAATACCAGGTTACGGGTGATCCAGTTGTTGACACGAACTACGGGATGAATATTTTCAATGCTATATCGGCCAAAGGTGCCATAGCGAAGATGTCCAAGAAACAACTCCCCGGTAAAATCTACATTTTCCTTCAACCACCCAATATCTTTCAATCGGTGAGGCGTTAGGTCTTCAACTTCATGAAACTTTTCAAAAGCCTGCTTAAAAATTCCTTCGATGGCATTGGGTTCATTAGACCTGATACGGTTGATGAATTTCTTCCCAACAGGCATGTCAAATTTTATATTGGCAATCCCGGCGCCATCCTGACCACGATTGTGCTGTTTCTCCATGAGGAGATGCAGCTTGCTCAGGCCATAAAAAGAGTTACCATATTTGGCGAGGTAATATTCGAGGGGTTTCAAAAGGCGAACAACTGCTACGCCGCATTCGTGTTTGACTTGTTCACTCATATACCTTTTTTGGAGGGTGCAAAGGTACGACTATTTATATAAATCGGTGTGGATTTCATTCTGCAATCTGAATTCAGAATTCGGTTTTCAGATTGCAGAATTTAAATTCCGCGCCCTGATCCTGAGTGCCAATACACAGGTACCTTATTTGTACATTCTTTGTCAACATTTGCCGCGGTGATGCTTTCATCATAATAAAGGATGTGATCACATTCTGCACAAGGATTGATTCTCCGTTCTGCAATACGCTGTATGCTCAATAAATGCCTGGCAGAGATGTTATCAGTTGTGATGTTCTTGCCACCTGGGCCACAAGCCAGGGTCATCGATGGCTGCAGGGAATTAAAGGTGCCACCCAATGCTCCATGCGAGGAGGGTGTGTTTACTACGATTCGACCTGCGTTCATCACTGAGGCAAACTGGCGGATCTTGGTGTCATCGTTAGAAAAAATACTGACGGTATGCCCCAAGCCTCCATGGATATTGATCTTACGACACATCTCAATGCCCGCCTGAAAAGAATCGACTTCATAAAAGGCAAGGATCGGGGCTAAAATCTCCAGTGACAATGGTGCTTCCAGGCCTACTTTATCGCCCAATTGAGCAATGAGGACAGAAGTATCTTCAGGCACTTCGAATCCAGCCATCCTGGCAATGATGTGGGCAGGTTTCCCAATCACCTCGGCATTCATGACTTTCATGGCTGAATTAAAGGCTACAGGGTTGAGTTTTTCAATTTCTTCCGGTGATAGAAAATATGCTTTTTGATGTTTAAATTCCTCAATGACTTCTTTTGAGTTATTTTTCGAAACAACGATAGCCTGTTCGCTGGCACAAATTGTCCCATAGTCAAAGGTCTTGGAAAATAAAATGGTAGAAACCGTAAATGGCACATCGGCTGTCTTTCCAATATAAACAGGCACATTTCCCGGGCCAATGCCTATGGCAGGATTTCCTGAACTGTAGGCAGCCTTTACCAAACCCACAGACCCTGTAGCGAGAATTAATGCAGTACGTTTGTGCGCCATAATCTCAATAATTTCTTCTTTGGTCGCCCTTTTGATCCACTGGATACAGTTTTCAGGTGCACCGGCGGCGATTGCAGCTTCATAACAAATCCTTGCAGCTTCTATAGAGCATTTCTTCGCAGCTCCATGCGGGCTGAAAATGATCGGGTTCCTTGTTTTCAGGGCAATTAGGACCTTAAACAAGGTAGTGGAAGTCGGGTTTGTGATCGGGGTAATTGCGAAGATCGGACCCAGGGGTTTCGCAATTTCTGTAATGCCATTTTCTTTGTCAACCGTGATGATACCAACGGTTGCCTGATGACGGATGTCACGATAAACATTTCGGGTAGCGATGACATTTTTCATCACCTTGTCTTCCCATTTTCCAATCCCGGTTTCTTCCCAGGCCATCTTGGCAAGATGAACCCTGCTGTTAAAACCAGCTTCATAGACAGCCTTGACAATTTTATCAACGGCATCCTGGTCCAATTCATTGAATTCGCGGGCTGCAATTACAGCCTTTGACATGATTTCTTCGATCGGTAAAGCACTCAGCATATTAATTCATTTGAACGAAGATAAAGCTTTTCTTACTTTTGCACCTCCTTAAAAACAAAATTTATGTTACGTACCCATACCTGCGGTGAACTGAGAATCACTGATGTCAATAAAAGAATAACCCTTAGCGGCTGGGTTCAGCGTTCCCGCGATCTTGGCGGAATGACCTTTGTCGACCTTCGCGACAGGTATGGAATCACCCAGCTGGTCTTTAATATGGAGATTCATGCAGACCTCTGCAAGGAAGCTCGTAAACTAGGCAGAGAGTGGGTCATCAGCATTGAAGGTGTGGTGGAAGAACGCAGCAACAAAAATGCGAAAATGGCCACAGGAGATGTCGAAATCAATGTCGACAAAATTACGATCCTGAATGAATCTGTATTACCACCCTTTACCATTGAGAATAATACCGATGGCGGTGATGAGCTCCGCATGAAATACCGTTACCTCGATCTGAGACGGCCTTCCATGAAAGAAAACATCGAGCTTCGCCACAGAATGGCGATCGAGACTAGAAACTATCTGGACTCTAAAAGCTTTCTTGAAATTGAGACTCCATTCCTGATCAAATCCACGCCTGAAGGAGCAAGAGACTTTGTCGTTCCATCAAGGGTAAATGAAGGGGAATTCTACGCTTTGCCGCAGTCACCGCAAACCTTCAAGCAAATCCTTATGGTTGCCGGCTTCGACCGTTATTACCAAATTGTGCGCTGTTTCAGGGATGAGGATTTACGCGCCGACAGGCAGCCTGAGTTTACCCAAATCGACTGTGAGATGTCTTTTGTTACGCAGGAAGACATCCTCAATACCTTTGAAGGCCTGGCCCAACATCTCTTTCGTAAGGTTCTCGGACAGGAACTGGAAGCGGTTCCCCGTATGACCTATGCAGATGCCATGCGACTTTATGGATGCGACAAACCGGACCTACGCTTCGGCATGACTTTTACGGAGATCACTGATATGGCCCAGGGAAAAGGGTTTAAAGTCTTTGACGACGCAGAACTCGTGGTCGGGATCACTGCCCCGGGATGTTCAGAATACAGCCGGAAACAACTTGATGAACTTACCGACTTTGTGAAGAAACCTCAAATCGGTGCCGGTGGCCTTATCTATGTAAAATATGGCACTGATGGTTCACTGAAATCCTCGGTCGACAAGTTCTTCAACAACGATGACCTAAAGGCTTGGGTTAGCGCATTTGGCGCAAAAGAAGGCGACCTCCTGCTGATCCTGGCCGGGAAAGCATCAAAAACCCGTAAAGCGCTCAATGAACTTCGGCTCGAAATGGGCACTCAGCTTGGCTTTCGTGATAATAAAATTTTTAAACCGCTTTGGGTCGTCGATTTCCCCTTATTGGAATGGGATGAAGACAGCCAGCGTTTTTATGCCATGCACCATCCATTTACCTCACCAAAGCCTGAAGACCTGGCCTTGCTGAATACAGATCCCGGGAAAGTCAGGGCAAATGCCTATGATATGGTGATCAACGGCGTTGAAATCGGCGGTGGCTCTATCCGGATTCACAACAAAGAACTTCAGCGCAGGATGTTCACCTTACTTGGCTTTAGCGAAGAAGAAGCTCAAAAACAGTTTGCTTTCCTGATGAATGCCTTTGAATATGGAGCGCCTCCACACGGTGGTATTGCTTTCGGTTTCGACCGTTGGTGTGCAATTTTCGGAGGACAGGAATCCATACGCGACTTTATCGCTTTCCCGAAAAATAATTCCGGAAGAGATATGATGATTGACTCACCCTCAACTATTAGTGAGGCACAGCTTGATGAGTTGCATATCAAGTTAAATCTGAAGAAATAATGTAACGCCTTTCGACGAGAATATTAATGAAGTCTGGCCAGAGATACTTTTAATCTCTCCACAGCTTCTTTCAGTTGTTTTTTAGAGACTGCATACGACAAACGGATACAGTTAGGGTCGCCGAAGGCATTGCCTGCTACCAGTGCTACAAAGGCATTGTATAAAAGGTACATACTGAGGTCGTTCCCGTCTTTTATAGTGGAACTGCCGTCAGTTTTTCCGAAATACGCTGAACAATCGCAAAACAGGTAAAATGCGCCATCGGGCAGATTGACTTTAAAGTCGGGAATCTCCTTCAACAATTCAATCAGGAAATCTCTGCGATCTTTGAAGGCCGCGACCATACATTGTAGGTCGAAATTGGTGGAAGGGTCTGATGCCAAGGCTTTGAGTGATGCCCTCTGCGCTATAGAACAAGTGCCCGAAGTGACCTGGCCCTGGAGTTTGTCGCAGGCTTTTGCCAGGAATAAAGGGGCGGCCATATATCCGACACGCCAGCCTGTCATGGCAAATCCTTTGGAGACACCATTGACAATAATCACTCTTTCGCGGATATTCTCAAACTGTGCAATACTCTCATGCTTCCCGGAGAAATTGATCAGTTCATAAATTTCATCACTCACGACATAAACATGTGGATGCCGGGCAAAAACATCCGCCAGGGCTTTAAGCTCTTCCCGCTTGTAAACAGTGCCAGAGGGATTACACGGACTGCTGAATAGAAATAGCTTGGTGCGCGGGGTGATGACGGCTTCTAGCTGTTCCGGCGTGATTTTAAAATCTGTTGCAATGGAAGTAGGGAGAAATACGGATGTACCTTCGGCAAGCTTGACCATTTCAACGTAGGATACCCAATAAGGTACAGGAAGAATAACTTCGTCTCCCGGATTCACCATACAAAGCAGGATATTGGCCAGCGACTGTTTGGCACCGGTGGAAACGACAATCTGGGCCGGGCTGAACTCAAGGTCATTGTCCCGCTTCAATTTCTCACAGATCACCTTACGAAGATCTTCATAGCCTGGGACGGGTGGATAAGAAGTGTAGTTCTGATCCAGTGCTTCGACCGCGGCTTCCTTAATATATTTAGGTGTATTAAAATCAGGTTGACCAATACTCAGGTTGATGACATTGTGTCCCTTTGCTGTTAATTCCCTGCTGATCCTTGTCATGGCAAGGGTTTCTGACTCAGCAAGTTCGTTTACTCTTTTCGATAGCAGTTCCATAATCTTCGTTTTTTTCGCGTAGTTTTAGTCATTTAGTCTTGTTATTCACTTAACAAAGAGGGCAAAGATAGAAAAAAAATCTGTGTTGCCATGGGAATCCTGTGATAATCCATGTGAAATGATGACCTTTGTGTTGAACTTTGTATTGAGATTCAATTCTTTAAATTGTATAGAAAATGGAAATTCTTGAGATAATGAAATATACGATTCCAGCCCTTCTGGTGCTGGCTGCAACTTATCTTTTGATGCGATATACGCGGGAGCAGGATCTACGTTTGAAATCGGCTGAGATCAAACAGATGACGCAACCGATAGTGCTACCGATGCGCTTTCAGGCCTATGAACGTGTTGTGCTGCTGCTGGAGCGAATCTCGCCTTCAAGTTTAATTCTCAGGGTGAACCAGCCTGGCATGGATTCCATTGGTCTTCAGAAGGCTATGTTGGGCTCGATCAGGGAAGAATACGACCACAATCTTTCTCAGCAGGTATACATTTCAATAAAAGCATGGGATGTTGTTTTAAATGCCAAGGAAGAAATGATCCGTCTGGTAAATGTCAGTGCCTCAGAAATAGCTGATGAGTCTCCTTCCATGGAACTGGCACAGAGAATCTTTGAGCATTATCTTAAATCAGAGAAGCCCCTTGTGAGCAATGCGATTGAGATACTAAAACGAGAGTTGGCTCAGCTTTTCTGAATCAAAGCAACAGCATAAACCGAGAGTCCTTCTTCGCGACCTTCAAATCCAAGTTTTTCCGTGGTTTTGGCTTTAATAGAGATATCCTCTACAGGAATTCCCATTGTTGTTGCAAGCGCCATTTGCATTTCTGGTATTAAAGCTGAAATCTTAGGGCGTTGCAGGGTAATTGTCGAATCAATATTAACGATTGAATATCCCTTGTCAGTGATTTTCCTGATCACTTCTTTAAGAATCAACTTACTGTCGATGTCTTTAAAATCTGGCGACGTATCTGGAAAGTGAAATCCAATATCTCTTAGGTTTGCAGCGCCAAGTAAGGCATCACAGATGGCATGAATGAGCGTATCGGCATCTGAATGACCGACGGCTCCTTTTTCGTGTGGGATCAGGATTCCGCCCAGGAAAAAAGGACGGTCAGGCTCTAGTCGATGTACATCGTAACCAAAGCCAATCCTTAAACTCATTGTTTCTTGGTGTTTTGCTCTTTAAAGGCGTCCATGTCGAAAAGAAGGGAGAACCGGATCGTATTTTCGAGTGGATTTCGTTGATCAACCGGGATCAGGTAAGCAAAGTCGAGGCCAAACACATTATACCTGAGGCCTGCGCCAAGGGTAAAATACTTACGGTTGCCTTTATATTTATTCTCATGGAAGTAACCGCCGCGGACAGCAAATTGTTTGTCGTACCAATATTCAACGCCCATAGAATAGGTAAACTCCTGCATCTCCTCTTTTGAACCACCGGGTGCATCATGAAATGACTGTAAGATACCAGTAACGACGCCCACGTTCGGATCCATTCCTGCTTGAATAATTAAATTGCCATTCTGATCGCGAATAGGAATACCAGAAGAGTCCACTTGATAAATCGGGGGAGATGGCACCAGGAGTTTGTTGATATCCATCATAAAGGTAATCTGGTTAAACTCATCCAGCATCAAAGTCAAAGAAGGTCCGAATTTCAGGTTGGTCGGGATAAAGTCTCTTTCAGTACTGCTTGTATAAGAAATTTTTGTCCCGATGTTTGAAACATTGACTCCAAAGGAAAAGTCATTTCCTTTGGATCGGCCGGCGAACTTAAAGGGTTTGTGATAATACATGGCTACATCTGTAGCGAATGACCTTCCTGCATGGGTCTCCTGTCCTCCTACAAACTGGCCCATGGTCAGGTTAGAATAGATATACCGTGCAGAAACAGCCATAGAAAGACGTTTCGTAAACTTCCTGGAATAGCAAAAGTCAAGCGAAAACTCGTTGGGTTTGTAAGTTCCGGTTTCAGTCCCCAGATCATTCGTAAAGGTGATATCTCCCAGCGAAAAATAGAGAAGTGAGGCTGCGATGGCGGAGTTATCATCGAGTTTCATATAACCTGAAAGGTAAGCCAGGTTGATGTCATTCACGAGGGCTTTCAGCCAGGGGCTGTAAGAAACAGAAAAACCCATTGCTTTATCAGAAAACGCATATTTTGCAGGGTTCCAGTGCATTGAATTGGCATCCGGTGAATCAGAGACACCGGCATCACCTAAGGCACCTGCCCTTGAGTCGGGAGCTACCAAGAGAAAAGGGACAGCGGTGGTAATAGTATTAAGACGGTCTCCTAAAACCTGTTGTGTAACGGTGGCTTTAGTGGGCTGACAATAAACGTGGCTTCCAAAAAATGGAAGTAAGAATGTAATTACCAGGATCCGGTTCAATGTATGCATATACAATTCTGTTGATTTAAAAAATGAGTGCAAAGGTAACGCAAAAAATTGGACATTATTATAAGCTTCAATCAATTAAGTACGATAAGTTTGGAAGATTTCTCTTCTGTCATACCAGCCTCATTGGTGACTCTGACTCTGTATATGTACATACCACCGGCAATTCTGGCTCCCTGTTCATTAGTTCCATCCCATCTGAGCGGGCCTACGCTATAACCTTCAGGCAGGATCGTGGCGTGCATATTTTTCACTTCTTCACCGGTAAGGGAATAAATGCGGAGATCAATCGTGAGCTTGCCACCCGCCTGGTTGTGGTTAAACACGAATGAGGTCGTTCCAATAAAAGGATTGGGGAAATTCATCAGGTTTTCCAGGGTTAGATTGCCTGATTTAACAACAATGAAATTTGTATAGGCAATAGAGGAGTTGTTGTAAATATCCCACACCTTCAATGAAAGGTCATGATAGCCCTCAGTAAGGTTGGTATAGGGATATCGTACATAGCCTCTTTGAAAACTGTTCAGCTGTGCCGTATAGAAGTCATTCAACACTATAGACTTGTCGGTTTGATCATCCATAACGGCAACGATATCGTGACCAATACCATTTCCTACAGTATTGATACCATGTTCATCACTCACCAATGCCAGGAGAATCGGATTTTCATCGGTCATCCCTCCCACTTTAAAAGTGGTATCATTCATGTACAACTGGATTGCAGGCCCCTGGGTGTCGGGTTCAATTTGCGATTCAGATCCTCCAATAAAGAAATTATCATAATAGCCATTGGCGTCTGTGACGCCATTCTCAGCATAATAGCTGATTTTACCTTTTCCCAAATTATAGGCGATATCCCTGGGGACATAAAACGAAAAAGAAAAGTCACCGTTGACAACACTGGCTTTACCTTTATAAATAACGCTCTTTTGAAGTTCAAAGGTCCGGGGGTAGCTTTCCGGGTCATTGGCCAGGGTTGTAATTTCAACCGGTTTGTCAAAAACCGTCGGGTAGATAGATCCATTAAATGAAGTTACTTTCGCGCCCACATCATTTCTAATGTATCCGGATAAAGTCACATAGGTAAATGCTTTGATCGTATCCGGGCTCGTCCCGACAGCTTTCCCGTTCAGTGTTGTTGTCACCACCCTGTTTAATGGATAGGCTATTGCTAGCGCAGGATCACCTAAAAGCACAAAATTGAGAATTTGTGGATTTGAGGGCGTTTTTGCTTTACGCATCACATCTCCCATATTTGGATAGCCTCCTGTAATCATTTCGAAATTGGGATAGCCACCGTTGATCTTTTCAAAGGCATGCTGATAGAAATTCATGTTCAGTGCAAAGTTTGTGGCTGCGAACGACAAGCGCGTGGTTGTAAATAATGAGATTCCACCGCCGTTTGGATTTAAAAATACCAGTTCCCCGGCAGAATTCCGCTCAGGGTCATCAAAACGACTGAATTCACAGGTTGCCGTTACAAAAACCGGCATTGCTTGTGTATTTTCCCAGCTATTGATATCAGAAATCTCCAAAACCCGTTCATGAGCCCAGCCGGTTTCTCCTCCATGCCCCGTATAATTAATGATCAATGCTCCCTTTGCCACTCTTTTGTTGATCGCAGCCTGTACATCCGGGAAACGGTTCCCGCCAGGAGTGGATACCTGGACGTATGAATCAAAATAAATTTTGTCCAGATTATATTCATGGTTTGCCCCATTTACCTGCGCAGCCAGGTCTTCTGCCTGGTCGATATGCATATTCTGGTCCTCATCATCTGCCACGAAACAAATGGTATTCCGCCAATCGCTCAGCCTGGGTACATTGTTCGAAAATCCGGCACCTTGCCCGGCACCATCAGACATCCCGAGGTAACGCTCGATTTTATTAATTACTGCATCAGCCTCTTCTTTTGTTTTTACAGGAAAACGACCGATACCAAGGTCAAGGTTCCCCGTACAATTATCTCCCTCATTGGGATCTAAAAGGCCAAAAAAATCGTCAGTAGCATAAGACTCGGTTGGCCGTAATGAATTCAATGACTGATACGTCAGAATAAAATTGGTGTTGTTTGAAATCCGTTGTTTAAAATCATAAGAAGCATCTCCAAATAAAAGAAGGTATTTCAGCTCTTTTCCAGGGGCTGCCCTGTTGTACAGCATCCTTGAGAAGTCACGAATGGCACACATATCCTGGCAACCAGAAGAAAATTCATTAAAGATTGCGGCAGGTGTAGCTTTTACAATATGTAAACCTTGATTCTGATGAATCTCCATCAGTTTGTTGACTTGATCCTCGAATTCAGGGGCATAAACGATGAGCATGTCATAATCACCGAGGGCATGAAGGTTTTGGTTACTTATCTTCTGAGAGGAACTTATGCTGAGATAAGAAGTCCCGTCAAAAGCGATAAATTCTCTGAGAGAATCAGTCGGGACTGTTATTTTTAGCCCGTCAGTGATTGCTTCGGAAGGACGTTCGAGCGGACGTGTCGGATCAGTGACATCCCAGAAACGCATAGAAGCGGCGGTTATCCCGGTCAAATTAAAAGCGGAAACCTTACCTATTCCCACACTGGACAAACTTCTGAAATTCATCTGGTGGTCAACCATTTTCAGTTGCCTCAAGACAGTCATATCAATATAATTCAGCCATCCTATTGATCCTGACACATAAGGTACATAGCTGACTGTAAGTGGGTTGTTATCCTGGTCAAGGTAAAACTTTTTAACAGAGGTGGAAGTCAGGGCAAAATCAGTATTAAATGCGTTGGGGTTGTATGCCGGGACACTAAAGCTGGCTGCTTCACCCCCATTGACTTTTACCTTGAAATAACTGACTGAAGTGGATCTGGCTGCCACGTCAGTTTCCATGGTAACCATTGAATCCGTTACAACATTAGGAAAGAAGAATGGAGGGAGATCATAACTCAGTTTCAGATCAAATTTTTCACCATACCATGTTTTACCTGACTTTATCAAGTTAAACTGGTCAAGGTCATGAACTGCATAATCATCAAATACAGTAAGCTGTTTGTTAGAGACCTGTGTTACGAGCGGGGCCATTTTCAATCTAAGGCCTGGGCCGAGGTCTGCTGTAATAAAGTAATAGGTGTAATCGGTATAATAATTGGGTTTGTGGACAAGCCTTTTTTTGAGTGTGCTATATACCCATTGAACCGGAGCGGTTCCATAAAAAAGGATATAATCAGCCGGGTCAAATTTCCCATCATCCTGTCCGACAACCTGAATCGCATTTTCCCTTAAGTCGTCATAGCGGAAACCTGCATTGGCTTCAGGCAGCGGACTACTTCCGTTCCCATAAATCCGGATATTCCTTGGGTCAAGCGTTAACACGTCCAGCCCCATGGCTTGTAAGTCATTATAAGTGAGTTTATAAACCCCAGTCTGGTTGATGGCAAACTTAAGCCAGTTTCCTGATCCAAGTACTGAGGAAGAGGCATAAGTACTGGTTTGCTCTGCAATGGTAGGACCCGGTTTTGGTGCTTCGATGAGCTCAATCTGATAAGATAGTAGTTTTTCAAGCTGGTTTGTAAGGGGGTTCCTTCGCAATGGTGTTAAATTCACCAAGGCGTAAGCCTTCTTTTGAATGATCCCAACAGAACATTTGGGGAAGATTTCGGCTCCTATGTTTAAAGACTGATCAATTACCTGGAGTTCATCCGGGCTAAGTTCCTGAAATACAGGATTCACAATTGCCGCTGTCACAAGAAGATCAGGAGTATTCAGTGGATACTGAAGGTTAAGCACAGGAATGTTTGATTGATCACCCAAATAGCTTGCTCCGGCGAAGTATAAGAATTTTATTTCTTTCCCTGTGTTATCCTTTGATGAACGGATTCCGCTCCATTTCACTTGTTCAACAGGCAAATTCTCTGAAAATACATTGGTTATCAGAGAGAGAAGTATGAGGAGTAAAAATATTTTCTTCATAACAGATGGGGTTGAACAGAGAAGCAGGGGGTATTTTATCAGCCGTGATTCTTAATAACTTAAAAAATGATAATTTATTTTATGGCGATAAAGATACAATCTAATGTAACCCAAACTCAGTGTTTGCTGTATAATGCACTAATGCTGACACCTGATTTTTAGTCTGAAAACCTTCTTCAAACTATTATTCTAAAAACAAATATTCAGTTAAAAAGTTTTTTTAAGAAATTTTCGTAATATTGTGTTCTCAAAACAACTGACTCTTTAAGGAAGCGTATGGTCAAGAAGCTAACTTTCATCTGGGTGGCTGCTATTCTCATTTTAATGGGAAAACCAGGCCATACACAAGACCCAATTTTTTCGCAATTTTATGCGAACCCTTTGTACTTGAACCCCGCGCTGGCAGGGTCAAATATATGCCCAAGGGTCAATCTGAATTATCGCAACCAATGGCCTGCGATTGCGGGGACTTACAAGACTTTTAGCGCATCCTGCGACATGTATATGGATAGGATTTCCGGCGGTGTCGGATTGATTTTCATGAATGACCAGGCAGGTGAAGGCGCGCTTCAAACCACAACCGCTAGTGGAATTTACTCATACAGGCTGACAATAAACAGGAATTTATTCTTAAATGCGGGTTTTGAAGCCACGTATTTTCAACGAAAAATCGACTGGCAGAAACTTACTTTCCCGGATATGATTGATCCGAGGTTCGGTTTTGTCTACAATACCCAAGAAAAACAACCTGCAAAACTGACAAAAGGCTTTGCTGATTTTTCAGCTGGAATGGTTTTGTCGAACAGCCGTAGCTTTTACCTGGGCTTTGGGGTAAACCACCTTACCCAGCCAAATGAAGGATTTTATAGTGACGTAAGCAGTAAGTTAAACATGAAACTGACTGTTCATGGCGGTTATGTGATTGACCTGATGAAAAGAAGCTCTCACAACCGGGCTATGGAAGATCCTACCTTATCTGTAAATGTGCTTTTCCAACAGCAACAACATTTCCAGCAAATCAATTATGGACTTTATTTTAACCGCTACCCTTTTGTCGGCGGACTATGGTTTCGTCAGAATTTTCACAATGCTGATGCTATTATTTTCCTTGCCGGCTTTCAGCAAAGCTGGTTCAATTTCGGATATAGTTATGACCTCACCACTTCCAAGCTGACCAACATTACAGGGGGAGCACATGAAATCTCAATGGCTTTCATGTTCCCTTGTCCGCCCAAGAAGAAACACCTGAGAACAATAAATTGTCCTACTTTTTAGTTTAATCTCCCTTACCGTAAAAAAACCTTAGCTCAATATGACACGGAAAAGAAACATCCTGATAGGGTTGTTGTTGATGACACCCCTTTTATTCGGGCTGGTCTCCTGCAAAAAAGAATATTCAAAGAGTACCGGCTGGGAATATAATAATTCAAGTAATGGTGGTTTTGAAGTTGCTCCATTTATTGAGCAAGCTACAGGCCCCGGTCTGGTCCTTATTGAAGGTGGTACCTTTACCATGGGAACCACTGAAGACAATGTCAATTACGACTGGAATAATATCCCCAGGCGTGTGACTGTTTCTTCATTCTATATGGATGAAACCGAAGTTAGCAACCTCGATTACCTGGAATATCTCTATTGGCTCAGTCGCGTTTATTCTGCCGATTATCCCGAGGTTTACAAAAAAGCACTTCCTGACACTCTTGTATGGCGTGATCGTTTGGCTTTTAATGAGCCCTTTGTCGAGCTTTATCTTCGTCATCCTGCCTATCGTGACTACCCTGTTGTCGGCGTAAACTGGCAACAAGCCAATGCTTATTGTGCCTGGAGAACTGACCGGGTAAATGAAATGATTCTTGTTAACCAAGGTGTACTCGATTGGGATCCTGATCAGCGTAATGAAAACAATTTCAACACCGATTCTTATCTCTCCGGACAATATGAAGGCTTGGTTGTTAATCCTTTACAAGACCTTAACCCTTCCGGAACCGGTGAGCGTAAAGTAAAAATGGAAGATGGCATCCTGCTGCCACGTTACAGGCTCCCCACTGAAGCAGAATGGGAATTTGCTGCATTGGGCCTGATCGGCAATACACAATATGAAAGAATTATAGAGAGAAGAACATATCCATGGAATGGCAGCTATGCCCGTACTACAGATGATAAATTCTATGGAAACTTCACCGCTAACTTCGTCAGAGGCAGAGGTGATTATATGGGTGTTGCAGGCAACCTGAATGATGCTGCCGATGTTACCGCACCTGTATTTTCATATTGGCCTAATGATTATGGCCTTTATAATATGGCTGGCAATGTTGCTGAATGGGTCATGGATGTATACCGTCCGTTAAGTGCTGAAGATATGGCTGATTTCCGTCCATTCAGAGGTAATGTTTACAAAACTCAGAAAAGAGACAACGAAGGTTATATCCAGGAAAAAGATAGCCTTGGACAGATCGTTTGGCGTGATGTCACCACTGAAGAAAGTCTTAACCGCAGAAACTACCGCAAAGCGGATAACATCAATTATCTGGATGGTGACTTTGCTTCTACGATTGCAAAGGACTGGATGGAAGTCCCTGAAGGAAACACCTCTAAGTTTATGTATGATTATTCACTGACCTCCATGCTCAATGATAAAGCCCGCGTTTTCAAAGGCGGATCATGGCGTGACCGTGCCTATTGGATCTCCCCCGGAGCCAGGAGGTTTATGGACGAACAACAGGCTACCGACTATATCGGCTTCCGTTGTGCCATGGTTAGGGTCGGCAGTCCGATCGGCCAGGGTGGAAAGAAATAAAAAGAAACTTGATAATCAGACCCCATTAACAATTCGCTAATGGGGTCTTTTTTTTAATATGGAAATCCAAGAATTATATCAGCACTTCCTGCTTCACCCCAAGGTGAGCACCGACAGCAGGAACATGCCTGCCGGTGGCATCTTTTTTGGGATCCATGGGCCAAACTTCAATGGGAACAATTTTGCGCATGAGGCACTCGAAAGTGGGGCCTCACTGGTAGTGGCAGACGATCCCTTGTTATATGGTATAAAAAATATCGTGGTGGTGGAAGACAGCTTGAAAACGCTCCAGGACCTGGCTACTTTTCACAGAAACATGCTTAATATTCCTGTAATCGGAATCACCGGCTCAAACGGAAAAACAACCACCAAAGAACTCGTTAAAACGGTACTGGAAACCACCTTCAACACTCTTTATACAAAGGGAAACCTGAACAACCATATCGGAGTTCCGCTGACGATGCTGGAAATCACCAGAGACACAGAAATCGCAGTGATTGAGATGGGGGCCAACCACCTGGGCGAGATTGCCGAATTGTGTGCCATTGCACAACCGACCCTGGGGATACTAACCAATATCGGGAAAGCACATTTGGGTGGCTTTGGAGGACTGGAAGGAATCATTGAAACAAAAAAGGCGCTTTATCAGGCAGTAAGCCAGAAGAAAGGTCTCGTTTTTGTCAATTCAGATAACGAATTGCTGATGGAACTTTCTACGGGGATGAACCGTTGGACCTTTGGTACGTCAAATACAGTAAATACCCTGTGTACTGAACACGACGCGAATCCAATGCTTTTGCTCAAATATTTATATAAGGACCTGGAGCATACTATTCAGACAAACCTTCTGGGCGATTATAACTATGAGAATGTGCTTGCAGCATTGAGTGTTGGCCAATACCTAAATATCGCAACTGAAGTCATCAACCATGCACTATCCATTTACACGCCTTCCAACAACCGTTCGCAATTAGCCGAAACAGGGACTAATGTCGTTTTCCTGGATGCTTACAATGCCAACCCGAGCAGCATGCAGGCTGCCATCAGTAATTTTCATAAAGTCAAGGCTGACAAGAAATTCCTGATTCTGGGGGACATGCTTGAGCTCGGCGATGAGAGTGAAGCTGAACATCAGCGGGTGATTCGTTTACTTCTGGACTTGGAATTTGACAAGGTGATTCTTGTTGGCCCTTGTTTTCAGGAATCAAATACAACAAGCCATTTTCTTGCTTTTCCTGATGCCCAGGCTGCCTCAGAATTTCTCAGGAAGCATCCTTTAATCGGGTATACCGTATTGCTGAAAGGGTCGAGGGGACTGACGATGGAGAAGATCATGGAAGTGCTATAGATTCGATATGGAAGAACCACGGTTAAAGATATTGGGCCTTATGTCGGGGACGTCCCTGGATGGACTGGACCTGGCATTGTGTTCATTCTCTGAAGAAAACGGGAGCTGGCAATACAATATTGATACTGCGGAGACCCTCCCCTATTCTCTGGAATGGATGACTCGTCTTCAGCAAATCGAACAGTTAAGCGCGCTTGACCTCACACAACTTGATTTGGATTATGGGCATTACCTGGGGAATAGCGCCAGGGAATTCCTGAAAACTGCGAACCTTAAAGCAGATTATATCGCTTCACACGGGCATACCGTTTTTCACCGGCCTGAGCTTGGATTGACATTACAAATTGGAAGCGGGGCTCTGCTTTCGGCCAGCTCGGGCTTGCCTGTTGTTTGCGATTTCCGAACACAAGATGTTGGCATGGGTGGTCAGGGCGCACCACTTGTCCCGCTGGGCGATGCCCTTCTTTTTGGGGCTTATGATTATTGCCTGAACCTGGGCGGTTTTAGTAACATCTCCTTCCGGCAAGGCAATGAAAGGCTCGCCTTTGACATCAGTCCCTGTAATATCGTCCTCAATACCCTTGCCCGGAAGGCGGGGCATGATTATGATGCCGGTGGGAAAATAGCCGCCTCGGGCAAAGTGAATTCAGAACTCCTGGAACGCTTGAATAGCCTGGATTTTTACAAGATGAAAGGTCCAAAATCTTTAGGACGTGAATGGGTAGAATCCGTCATCTTCCCTCTTTTGGAAGAATACGCCTTACCTATTGCAGATTTGCTCAGGACTTATGTGGAACACATCAGTGACAAAATTGCCGCGGCAACGCAGCTTGAAGGCTCAGGACAAGTGCTGACGAGCGGCGGTGGGGCGAAAAATGACTTTCTCATCCAGAGAATACAGGAAAAAACAGACTCCAGACTAATCATACCGGATCTTTTGTGCCTGGATTTTAAAGAAGCGCTCATTTTTGCGTTCCTTGGCTTGTTAAGAATCCAAGGGAGAAACAACATCCTGTCGGCTGTTACCGGCAGCAAGGCTGATCATTGCGGTGGGTGTATTTATTTGCCCTGAAAAGCACATTGCCAAATTCTAATTAATTACAAGCTTAAGTAGGCAATATTCAGGATCAACTTTCGTTTTTCAGCCTGCAAACACGGAGTCCGTGGAAATAATTACAGGATAATCACTCAAATTCAGCGGGATAGAATTAACACTACACTGTTTAAAAGTAAAGGATCACCCCGGCTTAATCATCCTGCATTATTTCTAATTTTATAAACTTTCATTAAATTCTGGCATCCTATGATCACAGGCATCATTTTGCAAATCACCACGGCAAGTCCGGCTACCACAGATACTGCTCACAAGGCTGTTCAGCAGCTTGCCGCAGCTCCCGCACATCAAATCATGGATTCTATGTCCTTATGGGATCTTTTTCTGGCTGGCGGAGTCATCATGTATCCATTAGTTCTCTTGTCGATGCTTTCAGTTTACTTCTTTTTTGAACGATTGATTGCGATTCGTAATGCGAGTAAGATCAATGCGAATTTCATGCACAACATCCGTGATTTCATCTTTGATTACAAACTTGATGCAGCCAAAGCCTTGTGTAAATCAACGAATTCCCCGATGGCACGAATGGTCGAGAAGGGTTTGGAGCGGATCGGGAAACCCATTGACGAAATTGAGCGTTCACTCGAGAGTGTTGGTAAATTTGAAGTGTCAAAGCTGGAAAGAAATTTAAAGATCCTGGGAATCGTAGCGGGAATCGCGCCCATGCTAGGATTCATCGGAACGATCATGGGTGTTATCAAGATTTTCTATAACATCTCACTAACAGACAATATCAGTATCGGTATTATTGCCGGGGGACTGTATGAAAAGATGATTACAAGCGCCACGGGTCTGATTATCGGAGTTTTGGCCTTTACTGGTTTTCATTACTTAAACATCCTGCTTGACAAGGTGATCTTTATGCTTGAAGACAGTGCACTTGAATTTTTGGACATCCTTCAAAAGGAGGCATAAGTTATGAAACTCAGAAGACGAAGTTCATTCACCGCGGAGGTCTATACCGGCTCTCTGAATGACATCATGTTTTTCCTGTTGTTGTTCTTTCTGATCATTTCGACCCTGGTTAACCCCTCGGTTGTCAAGCTACTTTTGCCAAAAGCGACCACTTCACAAGCCATTTCCAAACAACAGATTTCTTTGTCTGTGACGGCTTCAAAACAATATTATGTGAATAATGTCGAGGTCCCTTTTGAGAAACTGGAAACGGAACTGCAAAAATCGACTGCGAACATCAAAGAGCCTACTGTTGTGCTGCGTTTTGATGGCGCCCTGACAGTTCAGGACCTTGTCGATATTTTACAGATTGGCAATAAGATACAAGTCAAGATGGTGCTTGCAACCAAAACGACACAAAAGTAAATGATACAGGATACTCAAAATACGAACAGGCCTCTGGCTTTAATGATAACCGTTCTTTTCCATGGTATCGTATTTCTTATCCTGTTTTTCTTTGTGCTGCACACACCTAATCCTCCTTATCCATTGGTAGGCGGAGGTTCCGGGCTGGAAGTCAATTTCGGAACATCCGATGAGGGAACGGGAACTACGCAGCCGGAAGAATATCTGGCAGTAGAGACGAAAAACATCAGCCAGGTGAGCGGCGAGGCAGTTACGTCCGATCAGAAAAGCGGGCAGGATGAGCAAATTCTGACCCAGGAAACGGAAGAGTCCGTTGCTGTTAAGACCAGCAAAAAACCTGATGCGAAGAAAGTGACCACGGCTGCAATTAAAATTAACGACCCTGTGGTAAATCCCAATGCCCTCTTCAAGAAAAAGAACAAAGGCGGAAGTGAAGGGGAGACCGGCAAACCCGGTGACCAGGGAAACCCTGAAGGCTCCATGTATGCCAAGAACCACTATGGCACTCCTGGCTCAGGTGATGGAACCGGTGAAGGCTTCGGAAAGGGAACTGGCGCAGGCAACGGAAGTGGTGCTTCATTTAACCTGAATGGAAGGACCGCCAAATATTTGCCAAAACCCGAATACAACCTGCGCGAACAAGGCACCGTTGTCGTGAAAATATGGGTAAGTAAAGAAGGCCTGGTAAGCCGTGCCGAAGCAGGAGCGCGAGGAACAACGACCTCAAGCGATGCTCTTTTTAAACTGGCCACCAAAGCTGCCTTGAAAGCAAAATTCAGTTCCAATACAGATGCTCCGGAAGAACAAAAAGGTACGATCACCTACCACTTTGTTCTCCAAAACTGATGAATTACCAGGAAACACTCGATTATTTCTTTAGCCAGCTCCCCATGTTTCATCGCATCGGGGCGACTGCTTATAAAGCTGACCTTGAGAAGACGTATGCCCTTGCAGCGATGCTCGGGAATCCGCAGCAGAAACTTCGAGCCATACACATTGCAGGAACCAACGGAAAAGGCTCAGTAAGTCATATGCTGGCATCTGTCTTACAGGAAGCAGGCTATAAAACCGGCCTATACACCTCTCCTCACCTGAAAGACTTCAGGGAAAGGATTCGTATTAACGGGCATATGATCCCAAAATCCTTTGTAAGCGGCTTTGTCAACCGCCACAAAAAAGAACTTGATGCAATTCAGCCGTCATTCTTTGAAATGAGCTTCGGTCTTTGCCTGGAGTATTTTAGTGAACAGAATACCGAGATTGCCGTGATGGAAACAGGAATGGGCGGCAGACTCGATTCCACAAACATTCTCAATCCGGATCTTTGTGTGATCACGAACATCAGCTTCGATCATACGCAGTTTCTAGGAGACAGTCTTGTAAAGATTGCCTTTGAAAAGGCTGGCATTATCAAAACAGGAATCCCGGTCGTTGTCGGAGAAGCCAATTCGGAAACAAAAGCGGTGTTTATTAAAAAAGCCAGGGACGTAAGGACAATTGTTCACTTTGCCAGTGATCATTTCATTGTGGAGAAACTGGATAACTCATTAGATAGCATCCATGTTCTTGCCACTCATAAGGCTGAGCAGGAAAGTCAGCAATTAGATTGTCCTTTAGCCGGCGACTACCAATTACTAAATATCAGGACACTGCTTACTGCCATTGAAGTTTTAAATAATAATGGCTTTAGGATAGGTCCGGACGCAATCCGTACAGGGATTTTAAAAACCAAAACAAACACGGCATTCAGAGGGCGTTGGGAACTAATCCGGAAACGGCCCAGGGTGATTTGTGATACAGGGCACAACCTGGATGGAATTCATGCAGTGATGACCCAGTTATTTTCCCTGACCTATACAAGATTGCACCTGGTTTTAGGATTTGTAGAAGATAAAAATCTTAAAGATATCCTTGGCTTGTTCCCTAAGGACGCAACCTATTATTTTTGCAAAGCTGACATTCCCAGAGGACTGAATGTCAACATCTTGCAACAACAAGCTTCCGCTTCCGGACTTTTTGGAAAAACTTACGATTCGGTGCGCGAAGCTTATAAAGCCGCGTTGTCTGCGGCCTCGAACCAGGATCTTATTTTTATTGGGGGGAGCACTTTTGTTGTGGCAGAAGTTATTTAAATTCTCAGGCAACCCAAACTGAAATTCAATGTCTTTAACAAAGTTAATATCCTGATTTTTTATAGCCCAATTATACCTAAACTCTCCAATGGGAGAATATACCTGGAATCCTATAGTACCGGCCTTAGGCTTATTTTTCATTTTCCTTTCCTTCACAGGTATTGGGCAGCAAACTCTTGTAACAGCTGTTGGATCAGGCAGCAAAACAAGCCTTGTTTCAACTGATTTATTTTCCAAATTACCAGGTACCGCTTTAAACCTTTGGGAGGCAGGCCCTGCTACCAACGGGACTTCCTGGCAATGGGGTAAGCCCAATTTCGGAGCCACCAACAGTGCCCATACCCCACCAACAGCATGGGATGTAAACCTGGGCTCAGCATATTCCAATAATGCACATTGTTTCCTGACCTCCCCACAATTTAATTTTAACGGCATTTATCATGCCCGCCTGAGCTTATGGGTCAACTATAAAACCCAGGCTAATTGTGATGGGTTTTGGCTTGAATATTCGATCGATGATGGATTAAACTGGAGTCATACCGGGACAATTAGTGATCCCTTAGCTCATAACTGGTATACCACTTCAAACCTCGGAGGGACAGGGCAATCAGCCTGGACAGGAAATTCGGGAGGATGGAAAGAGGTGCAATATGATCTGAATCCCCTTAACAACCAGCTGAACCTGGTAAAGTTCAGGTTTGTCTTTCAATCAGATTCAACGGTTTGCCTCGACGGGGCAAGTATTGATGATTTTAGCATCCTCATTCCAACGGCACAGGAAGCCAGCCTGAACGCAATACTGTCGCCCAAATCGGGCTGTGACCTAAACGAGGAAATCGTCACGGTGAGCATCATGAATGTTGGGTTATCCCAGATTAACGGCGGATTAAAGGCAAAATACCAGCTAAATGACACCGGACTTATTGTATCAGAGAACATTAATATGGTGATTGCGGCCGGCGGTTCAGGGATTTATTCCTTTACCACTCCTGTTAATTTGCATGTCACAAACACAGACAAGAATTTCAACATTAAAGCCTGGGTTTCCCTCGTAAATGACCCAGATCCAAGGGATGATACGGCAAGCCTTTATCTTATCTCGAAAGCCAGGCCTTTACCGCCAACGTTTTCAAAAGTATTACCTTTTGCTTATGGATTATCGGCAAATCTTACTGCGATCGCGGCCAATACAGTACGTTGGTATAGTTCCAAGCAGGGAGCGGATCCATTATACCAGGGATCGACTTACCACACCTTTCCTTTGTTCAACAGTACTATTTTTTATGCGGAATGTATAGCCTCCAATGGATGTGTAAGCATCAGAAATCCAGACACATTGATAATCACACATGCCCCTGTGATGGAAATCCCTTTTTCGGATGATTTTGATCACAACACCTTATTCTGGACCTATGCCGAACCATCAACAAAATGGATACGGGGTATCCCCGGTCAGGGCAATTATCCTGATACGGTTCCTACAGCACCTTACTTATGGGGAACGAACCTTAATGCTGAGGCCTATGAAAAAAACGCAAACTGTGCACTTATCAGCCCGGCTTTTGATTTCAGTAATGTTGTACACGGCATCTTATCATTAAAGTTAAAATATCACTTTGCAGATCTGAATGATGGGTCCTACCTTGAATACAGTTCCGACAGTGGATTAAGCTGGTCGATTCTGGGATCACTCAATGACCCGATGGGGCACCAATGGTATAAGGGGCTCCTGAACAACCAACAAGCTGCCTGGACAGGAAATTCTGGAGGATGGCAACATGTCTATTACAATCTTGCACAATTTGATCATTTTCATAAACCGGTACTATTCAGACTTGTTTTCATTTCAGATCTGATAAATAATGACAAAGGTGTTTTTGTGGATGATTTTGCAATCAGTGTCCCTTTAGCAAGAGATGCCGGCCTGGTCAAAATCCTTCAGCCATTAAAAAAGCATACCTATTGCGACGATTTGTCGGTGAAAATCATCCTTAAAAACTATGGCTCAGACCCCCTGACCTATATCCCAATAAAGTATGATCTGAATGGGATCTCTCAAGGACATTTAAACTGGAATGGATTCCTTTTACCAGATTCTAGCGTTGTGGTCAGCTTCCCATCAACACCCTCACCATTAAATGATTATAAGATTTTAGTTTATACTGCCTTGGATGAGGATCTTAATTATTCCAATGACAGCCTTGGATTACGGGTAAATGTTGAGCCACCCATCCAGGATGTTGAAGTGCAGCAGATTCTTGAACCCAATTCCTCTACCTTGCAAGGCAGTGCGACCTCTGTTAGTCTTTTGATTAGGAATCGCGGAAAACAGCCTGTAACGAACATTCCATTGGGGTACTCCATTTATGGCACCTCAATAAAAGTTTTTGAAACCCGAACAGGGCCGCCCTTATTACAGGGAGAAACCAGCATTTTCACCTTTGATCAGCCATTTCATAACGACTTCCTGGGATATTACCTTTTGTGCGGGTTCAGTTTGTTAGGCGGAGATTGTTACTCTTCGAATGACAGTAGTTGTGCCAGGCTTGAAGCTGCAACCACCACCTCTGTTTCGCAATTGCAAGGGAGTAATTTCAGTTTATCCCAGAATTTTCCCAACCCTTCAGATAAGCTTAGCCGGATAGAATATCGACTACCAAGTCCGGGAACTTTTAGCTTTTCGCTGGTCAATTACCAGGGTCAGAAAATGATGTCAATGACAGACAAGGCTGCTGCAGGAACCCATAGCCTCGAAATCTCAACTGCAGATTATCCTGAAGGTCTTTATACTTATGAGCTTTCCTTTGAAGGGAAGCATTTAAGTAAAAAAATGCTCATCATACATCAGGAGAAAAAATAGATCCGTAACCTTCAAAACCTACCAATTAGCCTATAATTATTTTCCTGTTTGGGGCAACCCTTATGCTACTCTCCCGGTCTATGTTTTTCAAAAGCCAAGCATTTGGATAGTTTTCAGAATTTATTTACTTTTACAAACTTTTGGCTTTTCTTAACAACATTTGAATTTGATTTGATAATAAAATCTTAATATGAAGAAGTTTTTACTTTTCGCCGGTCTGTTATTATTTGTTTCATTTACAGCCCGCAGCCAATACATCACCACATTCACCGAGGACTTTGAGTTACCTTCTATGGGTGACAGTGTGGTTTCGTCACAGTTTGGTATAGCTGGCACCGATGACTGGGGAGGGAATACCCGGGTTCATTCGGGATCTACAAGTTTACGATGCGATTCATGCCAGGTAAAAACGGGCAAGACGACCTATCTGACCTCAATTGCATTTAGCACTGTAGGAAATTCCTATGTGCTGTTAACTTTCTCTCAGATATGCAAGGTAGACCCGCTTGACGGAGGCATCATTGAAGTATCAAGCAATGGCGGTACTTCCTGGACACAGTTGTCTGGACTTAATTATGTTAATAATGCTAACTTGTTACCTCCCGGCGTGGGGACTTTTGTCAACAACGGAAATAAGTTCACCAACAGCTCTTACGGAGGAACCTGGAACCCTGCAAGCCCTACAGCTTTACCGCTGAATGCCTGGTGGAAACAGGAAACCTTTGATGTGTCCCTGTTAATCGGCAATTGTGCCAATGCAAAAGTCAGATTTAAATTACCTGATGGTGGTATCGCCGGACCTAATGGGAACAAAGGCTGGTATCTTGACAACATCAGGGTGAAAATGTCTTATTCAGAGCAAATTCCTCCTTTTGTTGCCTTAGCCAACCCTATTTGGAAAGACGTAACCTATACTGCAGGCCCTTATCCTGTTCGTGCCAAAGTGAGCGACCTGAGTGGCTTAAGCGCTGTGAAACTCGTTTATAAGGTCGACGGGGGAACTAACGACACCTTGAGTATGACATTCCAGGCATCTGATACCTCCTATTATGCAAACCTTCCTTTACTCGCAGATTCAAGCCAGGTATGTTACTGGGTGATTGCTTATGATGCTTCGCCGGCACACAATTTCAACACAACACTGAATTCAGGACCTGCTGTTTGCCTGATCTATTTTCAACCCTTTCATTTCCCCTTTAATGACAATTTTGAAGGGGTTAATAATCTATGGACCTCAAACACCATAAACGTAAATACACCCAGTACTGACTGGCAATTGGGCACACCAAGTTTTAATGCGACAAATTCAGCCCATTCCCCAACAAAATCCTGGGATGTTAACCTTGCCACAGCATATGACATCAATGCCAATTGCGAATTGATTTCGCCTCCCTTTAACTTCACTGGCGCTTTTAACGCCCGTATGTCATTTTGGTTTAATTGTAAAACCCAGGCTACCAGTGATGGTTTCCGCCTGCTGTATTCGACTAACGGTACTTCATGGACGATTTTAGGTGCCGGCCCAACTGATCCTCAAGGAATCAACTGGTACACGACCAACAACTTGGATTTCACCAATTTGCCAGCGTGGGAAGGGAACTCAAATGGATGGAAACAAGCCAAATATCGTTTAAGTGTCTTAAACAACCAGACGAACACTGTACGATTTAAATTTGTATTCCTTTCGAATGGATGGACCAATGTTGACGGGGTTTCAATTGATGACTTCTCAATCGTATTACCTGCTCCACAAGAAGCTGCGGCCGATGCCCTTACTGCTCCAATAACAGGATGCGGACTTCAAAATGAAATCGTCAAGATGAAGATTATCAATATGGGATTAACTGCTATTAGCACAATTACTGCTAGTTACAAAAGATCTGCATCAACTACAGTTGTCAACGAACTTGTTACATTCTCCCCACCTTTGGCTCCAGGAGATACGACCCTGTATACTTTTACAACTCCAGTTAACCTAGCCACCATCGTTCCCGTTGATTCCAGCTTCACCATTAAAGCGTGGGTAAGTCTCACCAACGACCCCAACCACGGTGATGATACGACATACAGGACCGTGATTTCAAAGTATGTTCCTTACCCACCAGGGGTAGTTACCCAATCTATTGGCTATGGGACCTCGACAACATTAACGGCAACATCCACATTACCAATTAGTTGGTGGAAAATTCCCGTAGGTGGGACAATCGCAGACAGCCTGCATGGAGGATCTACTTATCCAACTACGAATCTTTATGGTGATACTGTATTTTATGTACAGGTACGAGCCACCAATGGATGTACGAGTCCAAGGTCCAGTAGCATCGTGCATGTTTCTTCACCTCCGTCTCACGATGGGGCAGTGCTTACCGTAGATGCACCTGTAACAGGATTTAATCTGCAGCTTCCTCCCGACGATTCAGTGAAGATTACCGTCAGAAATTATGGCTTGTTAGCTATGTCAAATTTCACCCTAAAATATAGGATCACAGGTCCCCTGCCAACGCAGAATTATACGGCTCCCGTTTATACAGGAAGTATTGGCTATGGAAATCAAATAACCTTCACTTATTCTCAAATTGCCAACCTTTCAGCTTTCGGCACATACACTATTAAAGCCTGGATTGAACTCCCGGGCGATTTGAACCATGCCAATGATACTGCAACACAAGCTGTTACCAATAAAATGTACATATATTGTCTTTCCGGTTCTACAGAAGTTCTGAACGCCACCAACCTTACCATGGATGACAATATTGGCAATGTTACTTTCATGAACATGAACAATGGGAATGCCAACCCTACCAATAACAACAGCACAGCACTGAACAATTACACCAATTTCACAAACGTTGTGCCGGCCCAGGTTACCAGGGATCAGACTTATAGCATCTCCGTCAGCACCATCTATGGAGGGACACCTTATGGAACCGGGGCTAAAGTATATATTGACTGGAACTGGGATGGTCAGTTTGACGAAGCTACGGAAGCTTGCTGTTTTATGGATTTCCCAACAGGCGGTCCTTTTACAAATTCAGGCAATGTCTATGTCCCTGTTAATGCACACATTGGTCTGACACGTTTACGGGTTGTTTTAAAAGAAGGAGGCACAAATGCGAGCATAACTGCCTGTGGCACATTCAATTATGGAGAAACTGAAGATTACCTGGTGTATATCAATCCACAACTCAGAAAAGATGTTGGGGTAATTGCAATTGTCTTACCTCCAAAAGCTTACCCGGAATTCACCAGTTCACCAGTTAAAGTGACCCTTAAGAACTTTGGTCTAGATACCATTCATACGATGAATGTTACTTATAAGATCGACAACAACGCTCCGGTTACACAGACTTATAATGGAACATTACCTCCTATCTCCAACAACACACAGGATTTTAATTTCACGCCAAACATTATCTTACCCAGCGGCTATCATACTTTCTGTGCCTGGACCACGATGACCACCCTCGATTCCAATGCCTTCAACGATACCACTTGTAAAGACGTTTATGGTATTCCTATCAGTCCTTTGCCCTATGTTGATGATTTTGAAGGCACCTCAATGTTCGTAGCATCAAATTCAGCAGGAACAAAATGGATCCATGGCATTCCCAGCGCTACTGCATTCCCGAATGACGCCCATTCTCCCACCCACGTTTGGGGTACAAACCTCCTTGCCGCTCCTTATTCGAACAGTGCAAACTGTTCTTTGACCACACAACTTTTTGCTTTTAACGGCGCTGTTAATGCCAAGCTCAGCTTCTGGATGAAACGTAAAATTGAAAGTGGCGCTACCAATGGAGATGGTTGTATCCTTGATTATAGCATTGACAATGGGAACAGCTGGCTGGTATTGGGATTGCTCAACGACCCTCTGGGTATTAATTGGTATAATGGAACGATCAATGCGACCACTCCTTCCAGCGCAGCCTGGTCAGGAAATGCACTGAACTGGCTCAAAGTCAGTTATAAACTTTCTATTTTCAACGCACCATTTGTCGGGAAAGTCCGGTTCAGGTTCAGGTTTGTTTCGAACTTTGGCACTACGGATGCCGGTGTGTTTATTGATGACTTCCAGATCTTCAACCCTTATCATACCGATGCTGGTATCGACAGCATCAAAAATCCAAATGGAGAAGATGCAGCTGGCTTCCCGGGACACGTAGTTGTTCGTTTCAATAATTTCAGTATGACCCCGATGACGACCTGCCCTGTATCTTACAAGGTTGGAAATTCAGCCCCAGTTACTGAAACATGGAGTGGAAATCTTGCAGCAGGTGACTCAACTACCTATGTATTCACAACACCATACACGATTCCACTTGGAAGCTACTGCTTGAAAGCATATACCAGCCTGCCCAACGACAGTGCATCAATCAATGACACAGCGTATAAGTGTGCCTTTGGAATCCCTGTCTTTTCAATCCCATATAAAGACAATTTCGATTCTGCAGTTAACTATTGGTATACTAAGGGAGGTCCAAACGGCCCGGCACAATGGGAGAAAGGGGCTCCGATCAATTCCACGATAAATGCGCCTTATTCAGCGCCCAATTGTTGGAAAACCAAGATTAATGGAATGTATGCTTCTGTTGCGCATCCGGATGTTCTCTATTCACCCATGTTCAACCTGGCTTTTGGTTACGACTCTATTGCATTTTACCATTGGGTAGATACTTATTCCGGTGACAAATCACGTGTTGAATACCTGGCTATTAATCCAAGTACCGGGATAAAAGAATGGAAAATCCTCGGTTCAATGGGAGACCCAAACAGTATCAACTGGTATAATAATGGCTCAAGCGGATTTGTTGGTGATGGCGGCGTTCCAGGATGGCATCGTTCTGCCTATGACCTGAAGATCTTGCCAGATATCGCGAGCCCGGCTCAGTTCCGCTATTATTTCTATTGTTATTATGCAAATACACATGCAACCCCATTTGCAGGATGGGCAATCGACAATTTTGAACTTACTACACCAAAAATTCCTCAGGATGCCGGTGTGATCAGTATCATTCAACCTGGATCTTCAGTTACTTATGGGACCAACCTGGATGTAAAAATCAGGATCAAAAACTTTGGGACAGACACCCTGACTTCGATTCCTATTAAATATCAAATCAATGGAACAACAGTTGCTGCAGCAACCTGGTCAGGCTCCCTATTGCCGGATGCTACGGTTGACTATACTTTCCCTGCCATTGCTTCTCCTTTGCAAAGTTTCTCGCTTTGTGCATTTACTGATTTGCCTTTTGACACAAAACTCGATAATGACACTTCTTGTAAGCTGGTGAGTGTTATCGCACCTCCTTTTGATGTAGCGATCACCCAGATTATTGAGCCTGTCACGATGACCATTCATGGAGAACAGTCTACAGTGAAAGTCAGAATTACGAACTTAGGCTATACCCCGGTTTCTTCTATTCCGATTGAATATAGGGTCGGTCTTACTCCAATTGTAGTTGATACTACATGGACGGGAACAGCCTTGAATCAAAATGACTTCATTGATTTTACTTTCGATCAGAAATATAGTTATGAATACATTGGATTCTATTACATCTGTGTTCTGACCAAACTGCCCAATGATGGTTATGGAATCAACGATACCCTTTGCGCAAAAATCGAAAATAAATGGACTTCAATCCCTGAGAATCCATCAAACGGTTTGTTCATGGCTCAGAGCTATCCAAACCCCTGTGATCAGTCAACCGAGATTGAATACAGAGTGCCTGGTGCCGGGGAAGTCACGTTTAACTTATGTAATTACTTAGGTCAGCGATTACTTATCAAATCTGAGAAAGTAACGCAGGGAGATCATAAATTGATCATCGACACTTCAAAACTACCTCAGGGTTTGTATTACTACTACATCGAATATGAGGGTAACCGAATGATTCAAAAAATGGTGGTAACGCACTAAAACAAAAAAGCCAGGTCGAAAGCCTGGCTTTTTTTATCCTCCTGAAATCAGGTGAAGGATCATCACATCATCGCCATCCTTAATGCGCTGAACCTGGTATTTATCTTTGGGGATGAGTTCTGCATTTACCTTTACTACGAGCATTTTAAATGTAAAATTCCTGTATTGAAGCAGCTCAGAAATTGTCATGGATTCTGAAGAAATCTCTTCCTGGCGGTTATTTAGTATGACTATCATAATTTTACAAATTCAAGGGTAAAACATCCAGGAGGATTTCTAAGACAGCATTGGCTTGCATATTGGCAACCACACCAACCCTGGGAGCCAGTGGTGGAAAGTCCTCACTGACTTCCTGTTCCTGGTCGCCACAGACGATAAGTTTGCCATATCGGCTCTCCTGGATTTTATTGTTTCCGCCCCATCCGGCAAGGCCAAGCCCTGAAACGAGATATTTCTCAGGCATTTTACCCAAAACAGTTTCTACGATCATTTCTTTAGCCTCGGCCAGATCGAATGCCTCCACAATGACATCACATCCTGCAAACAAACGTAATATGCTGACGGAATCCAGCATGACATCATGACATTCAATATTCAATTCCAGGTTGATTCTCAATAGGTTTTCACGCAATGCCTCCACTTTCTTCTTCCCAAGCTGGTCAAGAAAAAAATACTGCCTGTTCAGGTTTCCCCTGCTTACTGTATCGAAATCGACAAGGATAAGATTCGTGACCCCAGTCCTTGCAAGGGCAGCAGCACAGTTCGATCCAAGACCGCCACAGCCGGCGATACCGACGGTCCTATTTTTAAGACTTTCCAGCTTTTCTAGTGTTGTCATTGTACACAAAAGTAAAAAAAGCAAGGCAAAGCAAAACCAATGAAAGACAAAAGCGCGCAAATTCTTACTTTTACAAAAAAAAGTCGTGTATTTTCATCAAGTTGTCGGGCAGGAAACAATAAAGGAAAGGCTGATTAAATCAGCTCTGGAGAACAGGGTGAGTCATGCCCAATTGTTTGTCGGGCCTGAAGGTTCAGGGAACCTGGCCCTGGCACTCTCTTACATTCAATATGTTAACTGTGCATCTCCTGGTGCCACTGACTCCTGTGGCGAATGCCCTTCTTGTCATAAATTTGATCGCCTGACCCATCCGGATCTCACTTTTATTTTTCCGGTTGCCCGTACTGAAGACGTGGACTCAAAGCCCAAAAGCAGTGACTTCATGAAAGACTGGCGGCCGTTCGTGCTGGAAAACAGCTATTACATCACCTTAAACAAGTGGTACCAACAGATTGGAATTGAGAAGAAACAAGGTCTTATCAGCGTTCACGACGCCAGTGAGATCTTGAAGGCGCTGAGTTATAAGTCGTATGAAGCGAAATACCAGACAGTGGTGATTTGGCTGCCTGAGAAGATGAATATGCAAGCCGCAAACAAGATCCTGAAGATATTGGAAGAACCACCTGAAGGGAGTCTTTTCTTGCTTGTAAGTGAGAATCTTGACCCTATACTGCCAACAGTGCTCTCCAGGACCCAGATCGTTCGTATTCCCAGGATACAGGAGGCAGACCTGATTCATGCCCTTGCGAAAGACAGCACATATGGTGAAGAAAAAATAAAAGAAGCGGCAAAGTTTGCTGAAGGAAGTTATATCGCTGCGATGAATTTGCTGGCAGAAAGTGAAGACGAGAATGATTTGTCGGGCAAGTTCAGAGAATGGATGCTGGCATGTTATTTCTATACACCGGTCCAGGGTAAAGCAGAGAAATTCCAGGATATGCTTAAAATCTCAACTGATTTGGGACAAATGATCCGGGAACGACAAAAGCAATTTTTGTTGCATTCACTGAGCATCATAAGGCTGGCCTTTATCGGTCATCAGAGTTTCAGCCCATTGGGAAGCGAGACACAGGCTGGAAATGACTTCATCAGTAAATTCAGAAATTTCCTGCCACCGGAACGTGCTATCGGCATGGCCTCAGAATTAGATAAAGCCATTTATCATATTGAAAGGAACGCACATGGAGGAATTCTGTTCCTGGATCTCAGTCTGAAGTTCTGTAAAGCGCTTGTAAGAGGAAAGTCCTAAACCATATGCGTAATCATTGACGCTTCTTTCCTATCTTTGCATTGCTGAGATCGGTCCAAACCGCAGAAACGACAGGAAACAGGTACAGCATTATTATTACCATGGAAGAGAAAATACCACAAAATATAAGTCAGGAGGATTTTTCCAGCAGAGGTTGCTGTCACAGTATCAAACCGGATCACAAACCGGATTGTACTTATGGCTGTGCTAAAATGGAAGTCTATGACTGGTTAAAAGACGTTCATGGCCCAAAAATAGAAGGCGCCATTGGAATCGTCGAGATCAGGTTTAAAAACAACCGTAAAGATTATTTCCAGTTGCCTGGAGATATGGATTTTGTAACAGGTGACATCGTTGCAGTAGAAGCATCACCCGGACATGACATCGGCATTATATCTGCTACCGGCGAAATTGTCAAATTGCAGCTTAAGCGAAAAAAAATCATGACGAAACCCGAAGACATGAAAAAAGTCTATCGGAAAGCCAGGATTTCGGATATTGAGAAATGGGCTCTAGCCATCAAGGCTGAGGAGACCATCATGTTAAAGACCCGCAAGATTTCCAGCCGTTTAGGCCTCAACATGAAGGTCAATGATGTTGAATATCAAGGTGATAACACCAAGGCTATTTTCTATTACACGGCTGAAGAACGAGTTGATTTCAGAGAAATGATCAAGATTTTGGCTGAAGAATTTCGTGTCAGGATCGAGATGAAACAAATCGGAGTGAGGCAGGAAGCAGGGCGTTTGGGCGGACTGGGGACCTGTGGAAGATCTTTGTGCTGTTCTTCCTGGATCACAGATTTCAGGGCTGTGACTACCAATGCGGCCAGGGTTCAGCAACTCTCCATGAATCCGCAGAAACTCGCCGGGCAATGTGGCAAGCTAAAATGCTGTCTTAATTACGAATATGACACCTATGTGGATGCCATCAAGGAATTCCCGGATCAGGATATCAGGCTGAAGACAAAAAAAGGCGAAGGAATTCACCAGAAAACAGATATCTTTCAAAAAATATTATGGTATTCTTACCAGAATGATCCATATAACCTAATGGCGATTCCGTTGGAGTCTGTTCATGAGATCATCAGGCAGAACAATAAAAAAGTCTATCCTGAACAACTTGAGGATTTTGCCCGCGTTAAAGAAATCAAATCGAACCTTCCAGAACAGGAAGACGTCAGTCGTTATGATGGTAAATAATTAAATGACTTCCAGAAGAAAAATGACAAGCATTGACAGCATAAAGAAATCAAGTGGAATTTTACTTTTCTTTTTGTTTTTATTTCCGCTGATTTCCTGTGACAGAAATGCTGTTTTGGACAATTATCAACGAATCCCGGATTCACAATGGAAAAAAGACAGCCCTGTTAAGATTGAGACCGACCTTACTGACTCCAAAGCGGTTTATGATATCTATTTTCAGGTGAGAAACACGACTGATTATGAATATTCTAATTTGTATCTTTTCGTCAACACCACTTTACCTGATGCAACAAAGACGCGCGACACCCTCGAATGCATTTTAGCCGCACCCGATGGAACGTGGATCGGGAAAGGCTTTGGAAAAATCAAGGAAAGTCGCTGGCTAATGAAAAAGGGTATGATGATCAAAAAGCCCGGACACTATAAATTTGAGATTGAGCAAGCGATGCGGGAAGACAATTTGAAAGGGATTGCCGATATTGGCTTGAAGATTGAGAAACAATAATGAATTATGGTTAGTCGAAAACCTTTACAGAACCACAGTTTCGCAAGAAAGTTTTGGATGACATACCTGGCAGTGATTGCCTTTGTCATATTGATTCTTCTCCTCGTTTCTGTGGGTGGTTTTGGCTATATGCCTTCACTCGAAGATTTAAAGAATCCGAGCTCCAACCAGGCATCTGAGCTTATTTCTTCAGACCAAAAGGTCATCGGTAAATATTTTGTTGAAAACCGCTCCAATATTCATTTCGAAGAGATCTCCCCTAACCTTGTCAATGCCTTGCTTGCCACTGAAGACATCCGTTTCAGGGAGCATTCCGGCGTTGATATCCGTGCCATTTTCAGAGTAGCCCTGGGGATCGTAACCTTTTCAAATAAAGGTGGCGGTAGCACGCTGACACAACAACTGGCCAAAAATCTTTTCCCCAGAAAAGAAAACAGGAATTTCATCGAGACCGTTTTTATCAAGCTTAAAGAATGGGTAACCGCCATTAAACTGGAAAGAAACTTCTCAAAAGAAGAGATCATCGCGCTGTATCTCAACACGGTTCCATTCGGGGCTCAGACCTTTGGCATCAAATCAGCCACCAGGACGTTCTTTGACAAAGAACCTGCCCAAATCAACGTAGAAGAAGCTGCCATGCTTATTGGACTCCTTAAAGCCCAAAGCTATTATAACCCGGTCCGCAATCCGGAAAGAGCCATCAAACGAAGGGAAGTCGTGCTTTCACAGATGGAAAAGTATGACTTCATCACTGAGAAACAGTATGATTCTTTGAAGGTATTACCAGTTGACATGTCTCATTACAGCCTTCAGGATCAAAACTCTGGTCTAGGGACGTATTTCCGTGAATATCTCAGGGGGGTATTGACAAAATGGTGTGAAGAAAATAAGAAACCTGATGGTGGAAGTTATAACCTTTACAAAGATGGCCTGAAGATTTATGTGACCATCAATTCTTCCATGCAGCAATATGCTGAAGAGGCTGTAAGGGAGCATTTTCAGAAAGATCTCCAACCGGCATTTTTCAAACATTGGAAAGGCGTTAAAAATGCTCCTTACGACAAGGAGCTGACCACCGACGACATTAAACGGATCACCAGGCAGGCGATAGAACGTTCTGATCGTTATGCCCAGATGAAGAAAAATAATGCCTCCGAAGAGGATATCCTGAAAGCATTCCAGACACCGGTAAAGATGTCGGTTTTTAGCTGGAATGGAGATCGGGATACGGTGATGTCGCCATTAGATTCAATAAAATATTATAAATATTTTCTGCAGACCGGCATGATGGCTGTTGACCCACAGACAGGTTTTGTGAGGGCTTACGTAGGCGGCATCGATTATAAACATTTTAAATATGATCATGTGACTATGGGGAAGCGCCAGGTTGGTTCTACCTTTAAGCCATTTCTTTATACGCTTGCGATGCAGGAAGGAGATTTCTCACCTTGTACCAAAGTACCCAACATCCCGGTATCTTTTGAGTTAGGTGATGGAACCACCTGGACGCCAGGGAATGCAGAAAATGATGATAATGGAAAAATGGTGACTTTGAAATATGCGCTTGCAAACTCAATCAATTATGTTTCAGCATACCTGATGAAGCGTTATTCGCCTGCAGCTGTGATCAACCTGGTCAGGAAAATGGGGATTACCAGCCCGATCGATGCAGTACCTTCTCTCTGCCTGGGGACGCCTGACCTCAGCGTTTATGAGATGACCGGAGCTATGGCTACCTATGCCAATAAAGGGCGGTATATCGAGCCAATCTTCATTACGCGTATCGAAGACAAATTCGGCCATGTGCTGGCCAGTTTTGTTCCTAAGCAGGACGAAGCTATGAACGAAGAGACTGCCTACCTGATGATCAGCCTGATGAAAGGCGTCGTTGAAAGTGGCACTGGCGCCAGGATGCATTACCGTTATGGAATCAATTATCCAATTGCTGGAAAGACAGGTACTACACAAAACAATTCTGACGGATGGTTTATGGGACTAACGCCCAACCTTGTTGCCGGAGTATGGGTTGGATGCGAAGACCGTTCTGTCCATTTCCGTGCGATAAACCTCGGGCAAGGAGCCAATATGGCTTTGCCGGTATGGGCTTATTTCATGAAGAGAGTTTATAATGACCCGAAACTAACCATCTCAAAAGGGGATTTTGAAAGACCTCCAAATCTGAGAGTGGAGACAGACTGTATTCAATACGACACCAAGCCGAAGAAAACAGATGATTTCCTGGAGGGATTTTAGTCTTTTGGCCGGTAAGATATTATTTTGAAGTCGTCAACATAGACAGGCATCTTTCCCCGATGCCAGAAAAACATACGGATGCTATCACCCACTGACCTAACTTCCGGCGTCATATAATCAAATACTATCTGATTCCATTGACCTTTTACGACTTTATACTCCGGATTCTCAATGTTGGCAGTCCTGTATTTATAAGGAGCCAGGTCCTTGCGGTGTTCAGTAAGTACGACAAGAGAAAAGGGATCTTTTTTAACAGAATCTACCGGATACACATAAAAACTGATTCTTAGCCAGGCATGGTCTTTTGTGGTGAGATCTTTAAAACAAAACCGATAAGGCATACTATAGATCATCGTACTATCCATCTTTAAAGAAAATGTTCCACCATGGGCTTGTGCTGTGCTACGGGTTGGAACTCCTGGCAGATCAGTCTCAAAGTCACAGTTCACCAGGCATGTTGACAGATAGGATAAAGAATCTGTGAAAACTTCTTTATCGGTATTTGCACGGTCAATCAGGAGTAATTTCCTATCTTCATCACTTACTTCTGCCTTTCCAAAGATCCTGCAATAATAGGCCTTTGTCATGCGGGAACCGTCGAGTATCTTTGCAAAAGAATATTGCCAGGTCTGAAAGAGATTAAGAAAGATAAAAAATACCACCAAGGCTTGGACTGGAATCCTGGTTCTCCTGGAATAGTTTCCAATCGTTGAAAAAAAGAATCCCAATAAAATTGCCAATATCGGATAAGCCTGTACCATTACTCTTTGGCTGAAACAGAAGGCATACCACCAGATCGACCAGCTTGAATAGAGGTAAATAAAACATGCCAGGAAGACAAGAAATGGCCAGAAAAGGCCTTTTTGCTTTCGATATGACAGGATGAGACCTATGATGGCAAAGACCATAACAGGGGTATAAATCAGCCAACCCTTCCGGAAGGAAAATAGAAATTGCCAGGTATGTGGGCTGCCAAGGTCCATGCCTTCACTCCCGCTGAAATATGTGTTATAAATCCAATGGCCTGTAAGCACCTTATAGTAAAAGAGTTGTGGCAAAACAACCAACACTGCAAACAGAAAAAAGAGCAACAGGCTGATCTTTTGTGAGAAGAAGAAGCGGATTTTCCCTATGAGTGTGTATTTGCTACCGATGCCCCAGAAAAAAAGTATTGCCAGCGACACGACCTCAACCGGACGTGTGAGTGTCATCCATCCAATCAACAAGCCTAAGAGTATCTCATATTGGGGTTTTGGATGCTCATGCCACTTAAATGTCAGCCATAGAACCAGGGTATATCCCAGGAAAAGAAAACCGTGGGGTGAATGAAAATACCCATAAGCCATCTCTAAGAAATTCGTTCCAAGACTTAGGGTGACCAGCACGCTTACTGTTACAAACTCGCTGAAATATCGCAACAGGAGTTTGCGCAGCAGCAACAAACTTATGAGTAGTGCGAAAAGACCTTCAATCGCAAGAGCATATTGGTAGGGGATTGAAAAGCCATCCATTGGGAAATTCAAGAGATAGGCAAGCGTATGACCGACGAAGAATGCAGGCAACCATGCTATAGCCATCCCCATAGTGTAAAGGTCGACGAGAGCCCCGTCAGTCGTGGTCTTTAACTGGTAAAGTGTCGGAGACGCCTGGTATTGCTCCAGTGCAGCCTGAACCCACCCTGGATTTGCTATTAAAGGATCGTGATGAATAAAAGTAGCAGGGAGATAAAGATAATACCCAAATACATCCCAGCTGATGAGATAGACAGGATCGAAATGGAAGCGGATCAGGCTAATAAGAAGTACGAAAAGGAGGATATAAGAATGTGAAAGCGACAGCTCAATGCCGGCGATTTTTATTCCTTTGATTTTCATGCCTTTTTCAGATGACGGCGACACCAGATATTGTATTTCATGATACAATAGATCGCCCTGAAACCATCCTTCGCAGTAATCTTCTTGCCTTCTTCATAAGTACGGCCATAATAGGAAATTCCGACCTCATATATCCTGATTTTGGGAATCCGGGCGATCTTGGCGGTCACTTCCGGTTCGAATCCAAATCTTGCTTCTTTGAAATAGACTTGTTTCAGAATGTCGGACCTGAACATCTTGTAACAGGTCTCCATATCGGAAAGATTCAGGTTGGTGAAAATATTCGAAAGAAAGGTAAGAAACCTATTTCCCAGGGTATGCCAGAAAAACAAGATCCGGTGTGGCTTTCCTCCAAGGAAGCGGCTCCCGTAGACAACATCGGCAAAGCCGGAAAGAAACGGTTTTAACAATAAGTTAAATTCTTCAGGATCATATTCCAGGTCGGCATCCTGAACAATGACAAGGTCACCGGTACAAACTTCTATTCCCTTATGAATTGCAGCGCCCTTCCCCTGGTTAACGGCTTGGTTGACAAGCATAATATCAAGTTCAGGATGGGCTGACTTGTACTTTTCCAGGATCTGCATCGTATCATCTTTTGACCCATCATTGATAACAACGATCTCTTTGGAAATATTGTTAGTCAGCTTGACGGCACAAACCTTGTCGAGCAATACAGTAATGGTTTTCGACTCATTATATGCGGGCACTAAAACAGACAGTTTTCCTGGAGTCATCATCCGGTTATAAATTTGATACAAAGAAATGAAAAATAGCTTATTCCTGGTAATAAATGCGTTTCACCCGCCTGGAGATTCCGGTAAGAACTTCGTAAGGGATGGTTTTCAGATCCGAAGCGAAACGGGTTATGGGATATATATCCCCAAAAACGATGACCGGATCGCCTTCTCTGACATTAAGCCCGGTGACATCTAACATGCACATATCCATACAGACTTCACCGATTATTGGGCACAAATGATTGCTGACCACCATCTTTCCTTTGCTGTTGCCAAGTTTGCGACTTAAACCATCAGCATAACCAATAGGAACGATGGCAATAGTCATGTCGCGACGGGCAAAAAAACTTCGGTTATAACCTACAGAATCACCGGTTGGGATCTTTTTTAGTTGTGAGATACTTGATCGTAATGAAGATACATTTTGTAAAAGTGCAGCCTGACTTTCATCTGTGGCAACGCCATAAAGGCTGATACCCAGCCTGACCATCCCGAACTGTGCCTGCGGGAAACGACTGATTCCGGCTGAATTCAGGACATGGCGTAATAGACTTACATCCAGTCCGTGGTCAAGTGCATTGGCGATCCTGCTGAATGTTTCAATCTGCTCAAGTGTAAAATTATCATGTGCAGGATCCTGGCTGGCGGCAAGGTGCGTAAAGACAGAAATGGCTTTGATATTTTTATTCTTCTGCAATCTCGAGATAAGCTCAGGGATGTCGCTTTCACCAAAACCCAGGCGGTGCATCCCGGTATCTACCTTTACATGTACCAATAAAGCCTTCTTCTGGTCGCCATAGACACGCTCACGACTTTCTTCGAGCATTTCCAGAATCCGAAAGCTATAGACCTCAGGCTCAAGATCATACTTCGCAAAAGCATCCATGCTTTCTTCATCAGGGTTCATCACCATTATGGGTAGGGTGATCCCGGCTTTCCGCAATTCAACACCTTCGTCAGCAAAAGCAACAGCAAGGTAATCAGCATGATGGTACTGCAACACATTGGCAATTTCAAAACTCCCGCTCCCATAACTAAAGGCTTTCACCATCACCATAATCTTGGTGGCAGGATCCAGGCTGGAGCGTATGACATTAAAGTTATTGATCAAGGCATTCAGGTTGATTTCCAGGACAGTTTCGTGTGCTTTCTGCTGTAAAGCTTTCCCGATTTTCTCAAATTCAAAGGCACGGGCTCCTTTGATCAGGATGGTTTCGGCATGAAACCCGGAAAAAGGAAACTTCCTGAGAAAATCATCTGTACTTCCGAAAAACAGTTTTTCCATCTTGAATTTGGCGCTTTGTTTGCTGATTGCAGCACCAATTCCGACAAGCCTGTCTATATTTTTGTTTTGCAGGAGCTCTGCAATCTCTCCGTAGAGGTCATTTTCGTTTTTGCCGCTTTGCAGGATATCAGAGAGAATCACTGTGCGCTTGCGGTGTTGTTTCTGAAGCTTCAGAAAATCAAGAGCGATCGACAAGGAATCGAGATCAGAACTGTAACTGTCATTGATGATAGAACAGTTGTTGATTCCCTCTTTCAGCTCCAGGCGCATGGCAATAGGGACCAGCCGGATCATCCTGGCAGCAATGATCTCATGCGGATAACCCAAATACAAAAGGCAAGCCCAGCACTGAATGGCATTTTCGATAGAAGCATTATCCTGGAAAGGGATACGAATCTGGAAGGACTGCCCTCCGAAGCTTGCATTAATCTCTGTAAACCTTCTGCTTTGACGGATATCCCCAACGAGGAGATCCATCCCAGGCCTTCTTCCCCAAGTGAACAAGCGGGTCTTTCGGAAAGTCTGTGTTTGAGCAATCCTTTCCATGATATCAACCTGGTCACCATTAAAAATAAGCACTTCAACCCGGGTAAAAAGCTTCAGCTTTTCAGCAACTTTTTGCGCGAGGTTGATGAAGTTTTCATCGTGTGCATGACCTATATTGGTAAAAATCCCGATTGTTGGCTGAATGATTGCCTGAATCTTATCCATTTCATCAGGTTCTGAGATCCCAGCCTCAAAAATCGCAAGCTCATCCTCGCTCCTGAGTTGCCATACCGATAAAGGCACACCTATCTGTGAGTTATAGCTTTTGGGGCTTCTGACGATTTTTTTATCATCTCCGATCAACTGAAACAACCATTCTTTTACGATGGTTTTTCCATTGCTACCGGTAATTCCGATTACCGGTGTGTGGAACTGTTTTCTGTGAAAGGCAGCTAATGCCTGTAGGGCTTTGAGTGTATCAGGAACCTGTAAAAAAGAGGAATTGGCATATTCTTCTTTATTGACAGGCAATTCTGTTACCATAAACAATCGGATTCCCTTTTGGTATAATTCCCTGAGGAATCTATGTCCATCATTTCGGCGGGAAACAAGCGCTATAAAAAGGCATTGGTCATGTGATGAAAACTTCCTGCTGTCGATGAGCAGTTGTTTTACAGTGGGATCATCTTTTCGTGTGGTCCATATCTTTCCTTTGACAGCCTTGGTAAGGCCTGATAAGGAATAAGGGAAAGAGGTAACCGATGCATCCATTATCGGCGGGAATAAAAAGGGTTCGGATTAGTTGCTGTTGTCTTCACTTTGTTTTATAGAAACTCCCAGTTTGTTGGCTTCCAGTTCCATAGTACCGCTGCGGTTTCTATAAATATCACATGCCAGATACAAAGCCTGACGGAATGAATCAGGGGAAGCAATATCTTTACCAGCAATGTCATAAGCGGTGCCATGAGCCGGAGACGTCCTGATGACAGGCAACCCGGCTGTAAAATTAACACCTTCATTATATGACAATGCCTTAAATGGAATCATTCCCTGGTCGTGGTACATGGCTAAAACAGCATCAAATTCTTTCATCCCACCAAAAGCAAAGAAACCATCTGCCGGGAAAGGGCCGAAAGCCAGGATTCCCTTGTCATTGGCTTTTGCAATAGCCGGCATGATCACACTTTCTTCTTCTGTACCCAACAAGCCCGTATCGCCTGCATGCGGGTTTAAACCCAGAATGGCAATACGTGGACGGCGGATACCAAAGTCATAATATAACGATTTGCTTAGGACATCTATCTTGTTAAGAATGACTTCAGTAGTGATTGCTGAAGCTACATCTTTAAGTGGAACATGGCCCGAGACAATACCAAGACGCAAATCACCGGCAACCATGAGCATCAGGTAGTCTTTTGCATTGAATTTCTGTGCAAGATATTCAGTATGTCCATGGAAGTTAAAACCGGGAGATTGAATATTTTTCTTGTTGATTGGTGATGTGACCAATACGTCGATCAGCCCGTTCTTTAGGTCTTCTGTCGCAGCTTCCAGCGCCATTAATGATAATTCCCCGGCAACAGACGTTGATTTTCCAATATCTATTTTAATCTCATTATCCGTCAGGTTGACAAGATTCGCCTTGCGCAACTGGGCCTGGTCGGCCTTACGGATGATGTTAAAGCTAAAATTATTGGCATTTAATACCTTACGATGATACGACGCCACTTTTGCAGTTCCATAAACCACTGGGGTCATGAGCTCCAACATACGCAAATCCAAAAAGGACTTGATGATGACTTCGTAACTGATACTATTGATATCCCCCTGCGTGATTCCTACCACGATAGGCTTTTCCTTGATAACTTGACCGGTCATGCTTTTGATTAATTTCGGGATAAAGATAGTTATTTGGTTTGACTTTTCACGAAGTCAAAGAGCAAACGAACGCCGGTACCTGTTCCTCCTGCTCCCCGATAGCTGTCCTTGCTGTTGAGAAAGGCCGGACCGGCGATGTCGAGATGGATCCATGGATAATCGGTGAAATGTGCCAGGAATTTCCCAGCAGTGATTGCGCCGCCTTCTTTCCCGCCAGTGTTCTTAATGTCACCCACTTCCGACCTGATCAATTCACCATATTCCTCCCAGAAAGGGAAAATAGCAAGTCGCTCGTAGACCTTGTGCCCACTTTTCTCAAGTTGTTGCATCGCCTCCTCTGATTTTTGCCCCATTGCCACAATGCCATATTTCCCTATCGCGGCTGAAGCAGATCCCGTAAGTGTTGCCAGGTCGATCACGAGCTCAGGCTCATATTTTTTGGCATAAGTCAGTGCATCGGCAAGGATGAGCCTGCCTTCCGCATCGGTATTGAGGACCTCAACCGTAGTGCCATCCAACATAGTGACGACATCGCCGGGGACATAGGCATTTCCGTCAACACGATTTTCCGTAGCGGGGACGAGGCCCACAACATAAACAGGAATTTCTGCTTTGGCAATGGCATAAATCGCAGCGATCACCGCAGCAGCGCCCGACATGTCACATTTCATCGTGACCATACTGGCGGTAGGTTTTAAACTCATCCCTCCTGTGTCATAAACGACTCCCTTGCCCACCAACACTATCGGTTTTTTGTTGACGGCTTTGGCAGGCTTCCACTCCATGATCGTAAAGGTCGGAGGCTCCAGACTGCCACGGTTTACTGCCAGCAAACCGCCCATCTTCATCGCTTCTATCTTAAGCTGGTTAAGCACCTCCACTTTTACGCCGACAGCTTTACAGGCGCTTTTTGCCTCATTGGCCAGCATCTTGGCAGTCATATTGACAAGCGGCTCGTTGATCAGGTTACGGGAGAAACAAACTGCCTCCACGAGGATGTTTAATTCGCTGATTACATTATCTTCAGACCCTGAAGTACATAAACGAATCTCTTTCAGTGCACTTTCCTTTTCGTCTTTGTCCTTTTTGTATTTTAGAAACTGGTAATTCCCGAGTGCCATGCCTTCTGCAAAGGCGGCGAGTGCCTCAATATCTGATGCCTGGTGATTGACAGCGATCTTAGAAATGTGATTTTCACGAATCGTTGGAAGGATGCTGTCACCGGCTTTTCTGTATTTTTCGAGAAGCGAACTATGGCTCTCCCCTTCTTTCATAAAAAAGACAAAGACCCAATGGGTATAACGGTTGATCTCAAAGCTTGTCTTCTTGTGTTTTTTATATTGCTTGTTGATAAAAGCCATCTCATCCAGGCTGAAATCATCGGCATCCAGCAATTCAGGTTTTGTGGCCAGGAAGACACGATGTTCGCCGTCCTTGATCTTATGTATTTGTTTTATTGTGGGAGTCATCCTATCAAATTTTATATTCGCAAATGTAAGACTTAGTTCGACTGTTAAGAAAACATTCAATTGAGCATTGTGTTACTTTTGCAAACCAATCCTATTCAAACTCCCAAGTCTGATGTCCCATCAAACCAACAACATTCTCATTGCCAAAGCGCTGAACCTGGAATTCCTAAGTGTGGCTGAGGGTCTTCATTTGTACCAGAAACTCCATTTGCCTGAATTAATGGCAGTTGCTCATGCTGTCCGGATGAAACTCCATCCCGACAACAAAGTCACCTGGCTCATCGACCGCAATGTGAACATCACCAACGTCTGTGTATCAGCATGCAAATTCTGTAACTATTACCGGGGGCCCCGTCATAAGGATGCTTACATCACCACGATTGACGAATACAAGCAAAAAATTGATGAGATGTGGATGCTTGGGGGCAGGCAGCTGCTGCTTCAAGGTGGATTACACCCTGAACTCGGCCTGGAATATTATTCTGATCTCTTCCGCCAGTTAAAAAGCCTTTACCCTGAATTGAAGCTCCATGCCCTGGGACCAGCGGAAGTCCATCACATTGCCAAATTAGAGTCGGTTTCCTATGAGGAAGTCCTGAAACAGCTTACATCAGCAGGACTCGACAGTTTACCCGGTGCCGGGGCGGAAATCCTGGTTGATCGTGTGCGACAACTTGTTTCCAAAAATAAATGTTCAGCAGGAGAATGGCTGGATGTGATGCGTGCCGCACATAAACAGAACATCAGCAGCTCTGCCACCATGATGTTTGGCCATCTTGAAACGCTGGAAGAACGATTTAAACATTTTGAAGTGATCCGCCAGGTCCAGTCGGAGAAACCGAAAGACAGCATTGGTTTTACCTCATTCATCCCCTGGCCTTTCCAGGACGAAGGGACTTTTTTAAACCGTCATGATGGGGTTACCAATACAATTTCGGGCGAAGAATACATCCGCACCCTTGCCATCGCCCGAATCATGCTGCCCAACATCTCCAACATCCAGGCTTCGTGGCTGACCGTAGGCAAACCTGTGGCTCAGATCTGTCTTCATGCCGGGGCCAATGACTTTGGTTCTATCATGATTGAGGAAAACGTCGTCTCAGTAGCAGGAGCCAATTATAAGTTCGATGCAGAAGGGATTCAGCGGGCGATACGGGAGGCAGGATATTTGCCGGAGCAGCGGAATCAGAGGTTTGAGAAAGTGGGGTAAAGAAATTTATCAATTTACCAATTGGGATATTGGTAAATTCCTTCCCCCTTCAATTATTGGCAAATTCCTATATTTGACAAACAAAAACAAACTCCGATCATCCCTGCCAAACACTTTGCTATGTCTCCAAATCTTCGCTGCCTCCTGCTTTTCATTCTTCACTTTTCACTTTTCACGCCCCTCACCGCCCAAACAGTCTTGATCGACTCTCTCACCTCCGGCGGATTTGAGCTGGGAAACACGGCCTTTGCCAATGGCTGGACCGCCGTTAATGGTATCACCAACAAATGGTATGTTGGCGCCCCAGGCAAAGAATTCGGAAACAACGGAGCTTATATCTCGGGGGATTTCGGTGTCCACAACTGGTACCACGTTGATACTGCAGTGACCTCACATCTTTACCAGGATATCACATTCCCGGCTACAGGAAATTTTCTGCTTCAATTCGACATCCGTACCAATGGTATTGTTAGTGGTGACTATTTTAAAGTCTTCCTCGTGCCGGCAACAACGACCATCACTGCGGACGTGCTGCCTTCATCCGGACAAATCGGTGCCGGTTCGTACTATTATCTTGCCAACTGGACAACAATCCGCATTCCGCTGGGAAGTCAATACAATGGGACAAGCCAGCGACTTGTGCTCACATGGGTGAACGACAACAACAGTGGTTATCAACCTGCCACTTCAATCGACAAATTGTCTGTCATCTCATTTCCTCCCCTTAGCGGAATGAAAACCATTGATAAAACTATGCCCACAATGGGTGATAACTACAAGAGTTTCAATGATGCCATTACTTTCCTGAATTTCCAGGGGATCGCAGCGGGTGGGGTGACCTTTAATGTGACTGCCGGTCAGACTTTTACAGAAGAAGTAATCCCCATCACCGCCACCGGAACTGCTGCCAACACTATCATGTTTCAGAAATCCGGAAGCGGGGCAAATCCTGTCATCAGCGCTGTAGGGAATTCTTCAACAATCGATGCTGGTATTTCTATTAAGGGTGGCGATTATATCACCTTTGATGGAATCAATATCTTAGAGCCGACCGGCTATTATTTAGAATATGGCTATTACCTTATCCCTGCTTCAACGACCGATGGAGCCCAATACAATACCATTAAAAACTGTAAGATTTCCCTGAACAGAATGGCTTCCAATAGCAATGGAATATACCAGCTGACCAGTGCTGCAGCGATTTCTGCACCAGGTACTAATTCATACAATAAATACCTCAACCTCAGCATCGAAAATTGTGGGACAGGGATCTCCCTTACCGGGATCACATCAACCTTTCTTGATGAGGGCTGCGAAATCTCGAATTGTACGATCGGAGGAACAATCAGCGGTGACATCGTGAAACGTGGCATCACATGCGTATACCAAAAAAGCCTGTTACTGTTCAGGGGGTAG
>SESG01023469.1_pt1 | contig 76832 bp, 74 predicted proteins | sample 3171421 | NCBI WGS metagenome assembly SESG01 (sample SAMN10866946, study PRJNA518727) | freshwater metagenome | biome: subpolar coniferous forest; feature: holomictic lake; material: water; isolation source: holomictic Lake 227, 6 m and 8 m depth | place: Canada: near Kenora, Ontario | collected...
ATTGCGAAGAGTTGAACTTCAGTCTCCTTTTCTCCAAATCCTGATGATAAGTGCAATTCCTGCCAGGTTAATGACCAGGATAAGTATGATTCCGATTATTCTCTTCCAATCTCCCTCGGGCGCTGCCTTCCCCGTCAGATCTATCGCCGCGTCCCCGTTCACCATCACCGTCCACTCCTTTCCGCCTGCCTTGAGGCTGTACAGCCCGCGCGGCAGGCCCCGGAAGCGGCACTCTCCCGCGCTGCCATTCGCCAGCCACGCTCCACCGCGCCACAGCTCCAGGCCCGCGGGCGCGCCCGTGACCCGCAGGTCGAACCCCGCGCGGATGGGCAGGCTCTTGCCTTCTGAGCTGAGGTTGCCGGAGATATTCAAAATGCCGAGCACCGTGGGAGCGATATCCGTCTCCGACCAGCGGCCACCCAGGTTCAGCTCCTCCACACCCGGTCCCAGAAAAACGAGGGGGACGCGCAGTGCCTCCGGGTGGGCGGCGTATTTTTCTGCGGAGTGCCCGCCCTTGCCCACCCTGGAAGGAAAGACCATGCCGTGGTCGGCGGTGACGGCCAGCAGCACGTTATTTTGGCGGCAGGCTTCGGCCAGGCGGCCCAGCGGCACGTCCAGAGCCTGCACCGTCTGGCGGTAGCCGTCCGCGCCCAGGTTCTGCCCGGCGCTGTCCACTGCGCCCACATTCACCAGCATGAGAAAACGCTGTCCGGAGAGGTTCTGAACGGTGTCTGCCGCGACGTCCAGCGCCCAGGCATTGTATCCCGCGTAGCCCGCGGGGCCCTGCAGGGCAGTGTAGCTGGCAAACCTGTCCCGCCACACCTGAAATCGGTACTTCAGGCCCGCAGGCGCGCCGGCCCGAAAGCCCGGTATCGGCTCGGCCCCGTGCAGGGCGTTGTCGCCCAGATAGAGAACGCCGTCCATCTCCTGCAAGACGGGCATGGCGTCGCCCCGTTCCAGCACGGCCAGACAGAGGTAGCCATTGGCGTGAGCCGCATCGAAGACTGTGGGGCCGAGATGGTCCGGATTAGTTCCTGAATTTCCGGTGATGAGAATGCTGTGGCTCTGGGTGGTCTCAGGCACGGGTACCCGCACGTCCACCGCCCGCGCCCCGCCGCCCGTCAAATTGAAGAGAATGGCGCCTTCCAGCGCCGTGCCGTCCAGGGCATAGGCGCGATGCTCCGGATAAACGTAAGACGACCCCAGACCATCCACCACCAGGATGATTGCCCCGTCTGGCTCTGCCACGGGCCCCACCTGCACATCAATGGCCCCCGCGACGGGAAATAGTGATAATAATAGTAATAATTGTAATAATAAAAATGAATGTTGTTTAGGATGGCGCGAGAGCATAAAACACGAACTAAAATAAAATCGCTCTGTAGGTCCTCTGTGCGCTCTGTGTCTCTGTGGTGGCCGTCCGTTCGCTGTGTTTTGTTGTTGTTCTTTGTGCCTTTGTGCCTTTGTGGTGAAAAGTCGTCGCCCGTTGCAGCTAAAGCACCGATCGCGACCATCAACCAAAAAGACACAACGCTCACAAAGTACGCACAATATTCTCAACAAAAAGAAAAAAGGGCGGATCATCCAAGATCTGCTATCTTCAGAAGTCCGTCATGACCCGGTACTGGTCAATCTCTGTCTGCTTGAGGCCCGTCAGGAACTGCTCGGCCATGTCGCGAATATCCTTGGAACGGGTGATAGCTCTGCCCACTACCAGGATGTTCGCGCCTGCCGCCAGAGCCGCGCCCTCGGTATCCACGCGAATGCCGCCCGCTACAGCCACCAGCAGCCTTCTTCCATCTTTGGCAAGGGCCTGAATATCACGAATGTTATTCCAGGCGTGCGCGCTCAACTCATTGTCGATGGCCCGGTGCAGCTCGACCACGTCCGGTAAAACTTCGAGCCCCTTCAGGACTGTCAGCGGATCGGGCACATTGAGCATGTCGATGATGGAGTAGATGCCGGTCTTTCTGGCCTCTCGAATGGACAGCTCCAGCGTCTTCTTAGGGGCGAGGCCGGATATGACCACGGCGTCAGCTGTGGAGTCCGCTGCCAGGCGCACCTCCAGGTTACCGGTGTCCAGAGTCTTCAGATCCAGGATGACAAAGGCGCCCGGCCGAATGGCACGAATCTCCTTGACCACACTGATGCCCAGCATCTTGACCAGGGGCGTACCCACCTCAATGAGAATGTGATCGCTATCAGGTAGGGCCGTTAGCACGCGGCGCACCTCGGCCACATCCACCAGATCGAAGGCCACCTGCAAGTATGGTGGGTCCCAGAGCCGGGTGACCCGGAAGCCCATGATGGGATGAGTAGAGCGGTCCTTCTCGTAGAGCACCAGATCTACATCCGGGAATCCGGTCATGGCTCTTTCCAGGGCCAGCTTGGTCGCACCGTAATTGTAGCGATAGATGGCGTCGTAGTCTTTGGCCTGGGGATGAATGAACACGGATACTATTATCAGCAGCTCTTCAGCCTTGTCCTTGGGAATGATGCCCTCTGCTACCGCATCCGCCACGGCCTTGGCCACGGCCATCTGGGCCGGGCCGAAGATCTGGGCGACTTGATCCATATTCTTCACAGTAACTTTGGGTACTATGAGAGTGGACGGCTTGGCCGGCAAATTGGGCCGGATAACACCTAAAAGGGGCGTGTGCCCTGCCGAAAGCTGCGAAAGCGCGGAGGCAAAAGCCGTGGCTACCGGCCCCTCCTTATCTCCGATGATCAGATCGATATGAGCAATCTCAGGCTCCTTTCCTATAAGAGCCTCTCCAACTAAAAACAAAAAGATTCACCTCGAAATGGAGGTTGAGCAATCTCTCTATTTTAATCCTTTCTCACGAGGCGCGCACACTAGATCAGTTGCCAGTAGATAAGAGGGGCCAGCGCCAGCAGGGCCAGGCCCGTGGCCAGCCTCATTCCTACTCTATGATCCTTGCGAAAAGCGTCCACCTGCCCCGGGCTCATGCCTAGAGCAATGGCCCCGCCCAGGATAATGATGGGCAAAATTACTCCCAGGTTGAAGAAAAACAGATAGGTAGCCCCCTCAAAGTAGCTTCTGGCCGAGAGAAGATCCAGTATCGCGAGGTAGATGGCACCCACACAGGGGGCTTTGACCAGGGAGAAGAGCGCCCCTATGAGGAAGTACGAGCTGAAGCGGCCCTTGTCAACCCCGGCCTGGAAGTACTTGAGAGCCCAATCCGTACGAAAGAGGGATGGCCGTCCCTGATGGAGCCGCAGCGCATCCCAGACCTGAGAGAGGCCGGCCAACAGGAGAAAGGCAGTCAGGATATAGCGGAAGGCACTGGCTATCGCTTCTGTCTGGAGCAGTTGCTGCATGCCCAGGCCGAAGAGAAAGTACATGGTAAAGATGCCCAAGGAAAAGAACACCACCATCGTAACCATCTCCCGCCTCTTCCCCTTAGAGGAGAGAACGGATGCCGCCAGGAAGACCAGGATGCCAAGCAAGCAGGGATTGAAGCCCGCCACCAGGCCCGCACCTAAAACGGCAGAAATGGTGTAAAGAGATATCTCCTGCAAATTCAGACCCTGGCCACTGGCTGCGCTCAGGTTCTGCTTGGTGCTCTCATTGCCGGGCAGGGTGAAAGCAGCCGGAAGATTAGGAGTCTGGTTGGCCAGGGCGCCTTTGATGAGCTTTTCCAGCAAGGCGTTGTCTCCCTCATAATCCCTATAATTTATGACCTGCACGCCGATTATGATGGCAGGAACATCCTTGGCTCGATACTGCTTGATGATACGGTGCCCCTCATCGGAATAATAGTAATGCGTGCTGACATTGATGGGCACCTCTTGCTCGATCTTCTCAAGAGTTCTCTCCGCCGCGGCACATTTCGTGCATCCTGGGGACTTGATGAAGATGACCTCGGCGGCACCCGTGGCATTTTTCCCGGAAGCGGCAACGCTGTTTTGGAATAGCAGAGCTGCGCTTAAGAGCATGACAAGCACGATGAAGAGAGCAGTGACCGCAATGCGAGGCATGATTGTGCGCATCAGCTACCTAAGGTACACAAGAGGTATAAAATCCCCCTGATCCGGGGGATTGAGTCCTAAATCCCCCGTCCCATCAAATTCACCCTTTAGATTCACTCTTCGGTGACATAATTAAGGGTCGGCTTATTCTCTTTTGAGGCCTCGCTGGAAGTGAATGCCACAGAAGCGTCATCTTCTGCTACCATTATTATAGAGTAACCGCACCCATCCACGCAGGTCTGCACCGCCTTCTTGATGATATCAGTCACGTCCCAGGTGTAGCTTCCCGCTTTATCGATATTCACGGGGGAAGAGTAAACCGTGGCATTGTAATCCTTTTTGTCATACCAGGTCGTTTCTAAAGTCGGTCCCTGCAAGAAGTAAGCCTTGACATTGCCGGGCTTGTCCACCTTTGTAGCATCAAGGGTCAAGGTCGCGGATGCAATCTGCTCCGGCTTGAAGATTCCCTGTGCGCCGAACATATTGATAACGCTCAAGTAGACCTGTTTTGTGGGCTCTGCTCCCGCTGATGCGGCCCAGAGTAGATCGTTATCTGTAAAGCTCTGGTTGGCTTGATCCGCATCCACATAGGTATCGACGTCCATCTCGGCTGTAAAGCTCCCGGCGGCGGCAGTGGCAGCCAGAAGCAGGAATATGCCCATAAGTGCATACAAATATCTCAAATTCATTTCCTCCACTAGAGAGTACCTGTAATCAAACAAATAAAAAGACGTACGTTCATGTGGAACTTATGTAGGCAATATCCGAAACGTATATTCTCCTTGCAGCGTTACCTTCTTTGCCATTCCTCCAAACCTCGCCCCCAGGATCAGCTCCCCTATCTCCTCCTTCATCACTCTGGCAATGCCGACGATGGATGTGGTTGGCCGGGCGTTCACATCCACGACCCTGGGCCGTTCCCCCAACACAAAGTCGATTCCCGCATAGCCGGAGAGGCCCAGCGCCACAGCCGCCCTTCTCGCTTCAGCCCAAATTTCATCAGCGCGGGGCGTGTTGTAGGGCACCTGGCTTCCCTGGTAGCTCATGCCCTCGCCCCGAAAGTCGATGAGCTGGCGATTGATGGTGAGCGGCAAAAAGCTCCCATCGCCCACGATGAAGCTGGCGGACAGGTGCAGCCCCTCATGGTAGCGGGTGACGATCTCCCCGAAACCCGCCCGGGCAAAAGAGGTGACGCGCACGCCCTCTGAGCCACAACCCGTGCGCGGCTTAACCACATAACGGTGGCAGCCCTGCTCCACTGGATCGGGCCTATCCACGATCTCAGCCACGGGAACTCCCGCTCGCGCCAGTGCCTGGGTGCAGAGCAGCTTGTCGGCGCATAGCCGCGCCGCGTCGGGACTTGCCCCCAGGTTCACCGTGTTTTTCTCCAGGATCTCCAGAAGGTGCGGCTGCAGGTCGTCTGGGGCAATCAGGAGCCCGGCATCCGCTTTGCAGTCCAGGACGCCTTCAAACTCCTCTTCTCCCTTCATGAGAATGGGCCGGCCCGCCTCTACAACAGGCCCAAATGTGGGATAAAGCACCTCATGCCCGGCCCTCTCGAAGCTGGTCGCCAGAGTTGCCAGCATGGCTCGCCCCTCCCGCTCGCATGTCCCGCAAAGGCCAAGGGCGGAGGCGTACTCGGCAATAAGAATCTTCATGGATACAATTGCGGCCCAAACGTACTTAATCCTAGGCTTTATATGCGCGGGTAAAAAAATGCAATTTCACGATCATTTTTCGAGAGATCCGCTTCTCTTGATTAAATAGTACCCCAAAGACAGCGATATTATGATAGCTGAAAGCCCGAGCAGTCCCATATCATCCGTACCGTCGTTTATCTCCATGATGATGACTTTTCTGGCCATAACGATCAAGGCCACCAGCAATACACTCAGGACGTTAACCGTCTTATCCCGTTGAAAGGTCTTGAAGGTCTCCAGAAGCTCCACTCCGATGAGCACTAATAGGATGCTTCCGAAAAAGCTCAATAGCTCGGCAGTCTGCAGGCTTAAAGGAGGGAATATTAGGTATTTGGCCAGGGTGTAGATCACATCTAAAGTGGCCACAAGCGTTACAATTGCCATTGTCCAAATTAATAATGTAAATATTATATTCTGAAAACGTTCAAGGTATTTCATAAATCTGAGCCCATCACCTCAATCTCGCTTCACTCGCTTCACGCACCATGTGGTAAAATGTTAGATGTTAAATATAAAGTTATTTCTTTTTTGGAGGGCCATAATCAAATGCATCGCTCTCGGAGCCCTCGAAAAAAGCACCGAAGCCAAAGCCGCTTTCGCCAGAGCCATGAGCTGGGCTATGCGAGCCAATACTCGCTTTCGAGTAGTGCGGGTGACCTGTAATCCATCACTCTTTTTTTGATATGCTTTGAACTGCTGGAGTACTATGTCGGGCTCTCGACCGCCAACTACAAATATTTATAACGATTATACAAGTAATTAGTCACTTCATGCCATGATAGGGTGGCGGGCGTGCCGTGGGCTTAACGTATCCGATAATGCTCTGATGACAAGGAAGCTTTTTCCTTGGTACAGGAGATGCATGCCTTCGTGGCACTGCATTTGGCTACGGGCCTGTGGGGCTGAAACTCCGGCTGGCTGAAAAAGTTGCGCGCTGTAACTGGCGCAGTAATCTGCCGGGAGTCTCACGCTAATACACGGTCGGGGCATGTTGCGGCACAAGTAGAACGGAGTAGAAGGCGAGAGGGCGAGCATCATGGCCCCATGAGAAAAGGGTTCCGGTAATTCGGACGCTGTGTGAGATTCCAGCGCGCTGCCGCCTTCGAGCTGGTTTAATGTCGGGTTTCGGGCAGGTCCAGGCCATCACTTCGGTGAATGGCTCCAGCCTGTTGGGGCGTTGCGGATCGACGCTGGCCTGCCCAGAGACTTCGGTTATGCTATTTTGTAAGTTTTTAAACCAATGGCCGGGGCTGCTTCTTCTCGGGCAAAACCGGCAGAGACATGGTATTTATCAGAAGCGGCTGTTCTACATCCTTGGCTCTCTCCACCAGCAGCTCCTTGCCCCAGCGTGTCAGGCCGAAGAGCGGCACGGCGGTTCCCACCTGCACCAGAGGCTTTACCTGCTCACGAATGTGCTTTGAGGCGCAGGCGGTAACAATATCGGCTACAGCCAAAAGCCTCGCCGCATCTTCTCTGCTTAGGGCGGTGAGATGAACACCCACAATCATTATCCGAACTCTCGTCGTCTTCTCCAGCTCTCGCAGCTTTTCCGCAGATGCTGCATCGGCTACCGTGACGGCAAATTTCTTGTACCCGGCCGCTGCCGCATAGGCCGCCCCTTCTATCTGGTCTATCTTGCCGTCCTGGGGGGAGAGCACATGCCCATCCCTGGCCCGGATGCCTTCGATTACCTCTGGTATGGGATCGGTCTTAACAAGTCCAGATATGTAGCCGCCCATGCCCTGAACCAGATCGGCATTGGCTGTTATCACGCTGCCCGCTCCATCGCAAACGGTAACTGCTGCGTCGATAATTCCTGTCTTTATGCCGGTCATCATGGACTCGGAGGCCCCAAAGCCCACGAAGATGCCCATCTGCAGCTTGCGCCGCGCCGAGAACATACCGTGATTTTTTATTCTAAACTCCATATTTGCAGCCGCCGATTCAGCAGTCACTTTTTTTATGCCCCTGATCTTGTCGAAGAGCGGACACCACTCAATCAAGGGCTCGCTCGCATCCAGAACCTTTTCGCCTTCCACTTTGACGCGAGATTTGCCTAATAGCTCCATTATGTGCATTTAGTCCACCAAAGAAATGTAAAAGCTACTCTCACTTCAGCCTTGCGGGCAAAAATTCATACATATAAAAAAATAATTAATAAGATACGCAGGTTTTTCACCTCAATGGAATTATTTTCGACGAAACTTATATATATGTTATCACTCTTTATGCGCCTGGTGACCGCTTTGAATACATCAACCGCCTCAGACCTGAAAGTAGAGCGCGATGAATTTGCATCCATACTCATGAAGGTAGGCCTGAAAAGGAACGTGGCCAAAGTTTTGACCTATCTGGCAGGGATGGCAGAGGCAACATCTCGCGAGATAGAGATTGGATCGGATCTTCGCCAACCGGAAGTGAGCATTGCCATGCGGGAGATTCGAAAACTGGACTGGATTGCAGAGAGGGACGAGAAAAATCCAGGAAAGGGACGACCATATCGCATTTACAAGTTAAATAGAAGCCTTCCTGAAATTGTCGATTACCTGGAGAATGAGAAGTCAAAGGAATCCGAGAAGATGATGAGGCAGATTGAAAAGCTCAAATCCTTGAGGGCCAATTGAACCGCACAACATTTTCTTTTCTATATGCCAAAAACTATATACTGATTGATCACTAGAATAAGGCAGAACAAAAGTAGAGGGGATGGAGATTAAGTACATCATCGACGAAGCCCTGGGCAGATCTGAGGCCGAGAGCAGGATCAAGCCTTCCAGCATGATCCAGAGCGATGAAGAGCTGGTTATGGTTTTAGAAGAGCTGACCACGGTTATCCGAGTTATAGGATGCGGTGGAGGCGGCTCGAATACTATCGACCGTCTGGCAGAGTGCGGCATCCAGGGTGCGGAGCTGTTTGCCATCAATACCGATGCCCAGCATCTTTTGCACATCAATGCCGACCGACGTTTCCTTATTGGCAGGCGCACCACACGCGGCCTGGGGGCAGGAAGCCTGCCCGCCATCGGAGAGGAGGCAGCCCAGGAGGATATCGATGAGATTAAAGCCTCCGTGGAAGGAGCAGATATGGTCTTCGTTACCTGTGGACTTGGCGGTGGCACGGGCACAGGGGCCTCTCCCGTAGTAGCGGAAGCCGCACGCGAGGCAGGGGCTCTCACCATTGCCATCGTCACTATCCCCTTCAGTGCAGAAGGCTCCATCAGAATGCAGAATGCCGAAGCCGGCCTGAAAAGACTGCGAGAGGTTTCGGACACAGTAATTGTGGTGCCCAATGACCGGCTCTTAGATGTGGTCCCCAACCTCCCCTTGCAGGCCGCGTTCAAAGTCGCCGATGAGGTGCTGATGCGCTCCGTCAAGGGCATCACTGAGCTGATCACCCGGCCCGGGCTAATCAATCTGGACTTTGCCGATGTCAGAACTGTCATGACCAACGGCGGCGTGGCCATGATCGGCATGGGCGAGGCAGAAGGCGAGGAGAAGGCACGCGACTCCGTCATGAAGGCTCTAAGAAGCCCTCTTCTGGATGTGGATGTATCGGGCGCGACCTCGGCCCTGGTAAACGTGGTGGGTGGCCCGGACATGACTATCACCGATGCCGAAACGGTGGTAGATGAGGTCTACCAGAAGATCAATCCCGATGCTCGCATAATCTGGGGCGCGCAGATAGACCCGAACCTGGAGCATACTCTGCGAACCATGCTTGTGGTCACAGGTGTATCGTCCCCGCAAATACTGGGAAAGGACACAAACCGGCGTGTTACATCCAGGCATGGCATAGACTTTCTACCTCGCCGGGCACGCTACTGAGAGCGGATGTGATAGTAATTCTGACCGAGAAGGTGAGCGGTGAGCTTGAGATGCTGCAACGGCACCTGGTCATCCTCAAGCAAGTGGTGGAGAACGAGCCCATAGGTATCCTCAAACTGGCAGAGGAGACAAAGATACCCAGCCACAAGGTACGTTATTCCCTGCGGGTTTTAGAACAGGAAGGATTAATCAAGGCTTCTGCTCCGGGAGCGGTGACCACGGAGGAAACCCAATCTTTTCTAAAAGAGCTGGATGGCATGATTGAGAATCTGGCCAAGCGGACAGAGGATCTGTTAAAGGTCAAGATCGCGAGGTAAATGCGTTATTCTCGAATTGCACAGGCCTTGCAAGAGATCTCCCTGGCCCCGCGTAGCCTTAAAGTCAATCTGGCGGCGGGTCTTCTCTCTGAAATCGAGCCTACGCCAAAGATGCTCTGTCCAGTCGTGCGGTTGCTTTTAGGAGAATTGTGGCCACCCTGGGAAGGGAGGGATATGGGCATAGGCCCGGAGGCCCTCATGGCGGCATTGGCAGAGGTATCTGACCACGATCTACCTTCCCTGCGAGAGAGATATATTGATATGGGAATGGTGGCCGAGGCGGCGCTGGGGCAGAAAGGGCAGCATTCCCTTTTTCCGGGTCCTCTCGAAGCCATATCTGTTTATGAAAAGCTTCGGCACATCTCTGCCATGCACGGCAAGGAATCGGAGCAGCGCAAGAATGCTTTGCTTAGAGGCCTATTTTTGGAAGCCACGCCCCTGGAAGGAAAGTACATTGCACGCACGGCTCTACGAAACATGCAGGTTGGCATCGGGCATAAGACCATGATTGCCGCACTCTCTTCCTCACTGCACTGCGACCAGGAGAATATTCGCCATGCTTATGGCATCATGCCGGATCTGGGCAGCATTGCCGCGATGGCCCAAAGCCAGAAGCTGGGAAGTATAGTAATTCAGCCCAGGGTTCCAATCCGATTCATGGCCATTCGCACCGGCAAGATCGTGATTCCCGGTGCCTTTCTGCCCAAGTATCCTGGCTTGAGGGTGCAGGTCCATAAAATAAAAAATGAAGTTCTGATCTTCACATCACAATTGCGAAATATCACCGTTGTTCTGAACGACATACCTCGGCTACTTGGGAAAATAGAATCGGATTTTGTTGCAGATGCCGACCTTATAGGCTTTCATGATAAGGATAAAGGGATTTGCAGCCAGGCAGAAATGCTAAGGTACATCAATCGCCGTCGCCTCTCTCGAAAAAGCAACATTCATCCAGCTCTCTTGGCCTATGACCTCATCGCCCTGCAAGGAGAGGACATTTGCAGTATGCCTTATCAGGATCGACGAAAGAGGCTTTTATCAATACTTGGCGAGCCCAAAGCCATGCCCTTTCCGGGAATATCTCCGGCCTATGAAGAAGTCCTTATGGATAAAGGCGCAGTAGATGAATTTCGGAGCAAGGCAGAGATTGCCGGGGCCAGGGCATTGCTAGGGCGAGATCTTCAGGCCGCCTATCGCCTCGGCATAGTTGCCGAGCAGGATTTCATCATCAGAGAGGATGCGGATGATCTGGATCGGCTGGAGAAGATCTGCCGCGCATGATCCTACGACCCTTTGACCCCTGGAAGAGCCCGCTATGCACCTGCCCGGCCAAGCTGAGTCTGAATCCCTACACAGGATGCCCGCATGGATGCCTTTACTGCTATGCTTCATCCTATATCCCCCGTTTTGCAGAATGCCGCCCCAAGGTCGATCTCCTAAAACGCCTGGCCAGAGAGTCATCCAAGATCCCGCCCGGCACCATGGTGGCATTGTCCAATAGCTCCGATCCTTATCCTCCCCAGGAAAAGGAGCTGCGGCTCACGAGGGGATGTTTGCAGATCCTAAAAGAGCAGGGTCTCTGTGTTCAGGTGGTGACCAAGTCGCATCTGGTGGCCCAGGATGCAGATCTATTGGCCGAAATGGATGCCTGTGTGGCCATAACCGTCACTACTTTGCAGGACTCAATCTGCCGCAGACTGGAGCCGGGTGCGCCACTGCCGGCAAAGCGCCTAGATGCCATGGCGAAGCTGGCGAAAAAGGGTGTTGCCGTCTCGGCCAGAATTGATCCCATCATCCCCGGCATCAACGATGAGGAGATCGATGATCTGGTACTTGCCGTCTCACGAGCCGGAGCCGGGCACATAACCTCATCGACTTTTAAGGCCCGGTCAGGAAGCATGAAGACGATCATCTCCGCCTTTCCCCAAGAGGGGGCGGCAATAGATGGCCTGTTTAGGTGGGGCGGCAAAGTTGCCGGAAGCTGTTACCTTCCGGCAGGGATAAGAATCGATCTGATGCAGAGGGTAAAAGAGAATGCCGAGCGAGGGGGCGTGACGTTCTCTACTTGCCGGGAAGGATGGGCAAAAGTTCCGGGAATTAGCTGCGATGGGTCACATTTATTAGACCTACTAAAACACAAAAATAATACAGATCGCCAAAATGCCGGGATGGTTTTTGCCGCCGGCTCGCCAGAACAGCCCTGACGAAGAGAACGAAGGCGTAAATGCGATGCCGTCCCTTAATTGTGGTCTTCGTCCATGAAAGTCTATTTATATGAAGAATAACTAGACTTGACGACAATTCTTCTCAAAGGGGAGGATGTTCAAGCTACAGTCATAAATGCTATGCGCTAGTGGAATAGGAGGTATTCAGTATGAGGAAAATTTTGGCTATCACTGTGGCCCTCATGATCGCAGCCATCGTTTTAATGCCTGCTTTGGGGTACACTAATCAAGCTGCAGGAAATCAGTCTTACACTGCAAAATCAGGAAATCAAGTCGAACACAGCTTCAAAACATTGAATGTTCCCGCCCATAACCTGACTCCAGATATGGTGGCAAACAAGTATTCTTTCAAGTCCGCCGCAGTTCAGAGTACCAGGATGCCCTACTCGTTCCAGCTGGGAGCTGCCACACCCTACTCCCTTAAGCTGGTAGGTGTCGAGAATGCTGTTGCACAGGGAATGCAGACCGTGAAGCCTATAGCAAAGCTGGGCAGCATGAATAAGGTGGATGAAACACAGCCAGTTGCTGCGCCAGTGGTTGAACCTGTAGCTGAGCCCGTTGCAGCGCCAGAGGTTGCGTCCACATTCTCTATTGAGGGAATGGTCGTAGATAATAATCAAACTGGCTTGGCCGGTTGGACCATAAACCTGACAAAGGATGAAGCAGTTATCAATAGCGTTCCCACAGCCGCGGACGGCAAGTTTGCCTTCCCAGACCTGGCTGCTGGTGAGTACACCGTCTCCGAGGTCCCCATGGAGGGCTGGAGCGTAATCACCCCGGCAGAGGGCAAGTCTGTATTGAACATCACCAATGCCAGCGTGACCGACCTGGTATTCGTCAATCAGCTTGTGCCAGTTGTTGTAGCTGTACCAGAGGCAGTCGTGCCCGTGGTTGCGGAGAACGTGACCGCTCTAGCCAATGGCACTACACTCATCAACGCTACTGAAACGATCAATGCCACTGTGTAGGATCGGAAAAAAACAATCTAATAAATCATGACCCTGGTTCTCCAGGGCCCCTCTTTTCGTTTTTCTTTCGCGCCATTCAACCAACAATCTTTCATAGGTTGAAGGATAAGAAGTTAATGATTATTTTGGGGGATATTTGTGAAAACAAGAAAATTATGGATGCTATCTGGCCTCCTTGTATTGATACTGGCAGCACCAGTCTATGCCCAAGGATTTTACGGGTCCGGCCCCTGCGAGGCGAGAAATGCCATCGAAGCCTACTGCGTGAATCATGGTGGATGTCCTAAAGACGGATATTGCAATTTTCCGGACGGCAGCTTCTGTGAGCTTCGCTCCTTTTACAACGGAACCTGCCCGGGACGAGAATACTACGAGCAGGCCTTGTGGATGACAGAGGCCTACAACTTCCTTTACAGCGACTGGGGATACAGCCCAATGCCCAATATGTACCCTAATAATTACCCCTATTACTATCGGCCAACTTATGCACCGGGATATGGCATGTAGTAATTGTAGGGATGAATTTCGCCGGAAAAGGCAAGATGCCTTTCCGGCCATTTTTGATTAAACGAGGATGTCTTGCTTGAATTTTTCGAAGCCGATCTCTTCTATGAACTCGCCCAGACGCTGCTTTTTGGCGTGGTCCTTGTAGTAGTTGATTATCTTATCGATGAGCGAAAAGACCTCTTCATCGGAAAGATTCTCTGCCAGCATCACTCCCAGTCGAGGCTTGACTCCGCTGCTTCCTCCTACCAGAAGCCTCCATCCCTTGGACAAACCGATCAAGCCGATATCTTTTACGGCCGGCTCGGCGCAGGAGTTAGCGCATCCGGATACGCCAATTTTGAATTTCCAGGGAAGCTGCATACCATGATATAGCTCATCCAGCTTCAATCCTACGCCCACGGAATCCTGCTGGCCGCGTTTGCAGAAGGTGGTACCGGGGCAGATCTTGATGCTTCGAACGCATAGACCAATGGCTGCCCCTGCCTTCATTCCCAGATCCTTCCAGGCATTATCGATGTCTTTGGGATCAATTCCAACGATGGCGATTCTCTGTGCCGAGGTGATCTTGAGAACTTTGGCGTTGTATTTTTCAGCCACATCGGCGATCCTGCGTAGACCAGCCGGGTCTATTATGCCGCCTGGGATATGTGGTGCTATGGCATAGGTCTCTTTGTCCCTCTGCACAATTGCGCCCTTTTCCAGAATATCTTTGGACATGGTTTTAGTTCACCAGCCCCATAGCTACGGTTCTTCCCAGCAAGAAGCATTTCTCAATGTCCTCTTTGCTCGGAACCTGGACGGCTGTGGTCCCTGGCTCAATCACCAGCATGCCGAAAGACTTCATTCGAGCAATGATGGTGGGAACGCCTTCTCCGCTCCATCCGTGCGATCCGAAGGCCACCCCTACTCTTCCCTTTAAATCAAGCTTGGCAAGCTCCTTCAGGTAAGGGTCCATGGACTTAATAAGCTTGTAGTTGTAAGTTGAGCCGCCTAAAGCTATGGCTGCGGCATTTATTACATCATCGGGCGAGGCATCATAGGCGTCTTTAATTACCACCTCGATGCCTGGAATGGTTAAGGCACCGTTAGCAATGGCCTCTGCCATCGTTTTGGTCCTTCCCATACCACTGGCATAAATTATCGCCATCTTAGGCATACGAAATCCTCCATATCAATCAGATTCGCATTTTATAACTAATTTATGGTGCGGTCACAACGCCTGGCAAAAGAATCAGATTATTTGCAGAACCAAATCAAAGAAGAATCGAATAAACAAGAGAATATGCGTCACGAGACTTGCTGATGAGGAGCCTATTTTTAAGTTTCGTATCGCGACTTAATTCCTCATCAGCATTGCTCTGAAGACATCATGCGTGTGCCTTTGCCTGCGAGGCAGCCCCACTGGGCCTGCTCTTGCGATGCCTTATGACATGACGCGAGCGTCTTCCTGCGACCTCTTCGCTTTTTACCCACTCACCCGTCTCGTCGTCCTTTTCGTACTGCTCTTTCACGGCCGACCAGGCAGCTTCGTGAGATGCCTTCTCGCGATCTGCTTCCTCAGTACTCTCCAAATCCTCCCAACAGCCATTATAAGCCTTCATGTAAAGGGCCTTGGCGCGGCTGGGTAAATTTCGCACGCTTTTGGGCAGCTCGCTTATGCTCTCGAATGTCATCAAATACACCTCCTGTCAATGTTTGAGCTTTTTGATAACCAGCTTAATATGAAGATCCTGGTTAAAAGGTTTTGGGATCAGGAAGGAATGAATATCATCCCTTCCCGGTTCCACAACATTCTTCCATCGTCACCCTTTACGGCCAGTACCTCTGCGCTCTCAGATTCTCCCAGCTTGTAGACGATCAGGTCTCGCTGTCCTTCTCCAGTCAGGTCCGGGCCGGCCACGGCATAGGCCAGGCAGGAAAAGGATTGCTGCCAGAGCAACTTTCCATTCGTGCCCTGAAGAACGGCTATATCGCTACTAATTGAACCGTTCTCTGCGTACTTCATGAGATAGACTACCAGCTCATCCCTTCCGTCGCCGGTCAGATCTATTACTGGCATAGCCAGGGCCGGGCCGGCAAAACTGTGGTTCCAGATCATTTTGTGCTCTTGGCCGTCTCTGGCCTCAAATATGGTAGCCGTGATGTTCAGAGGAGTCCCTTCACCAACGCCATCGCTCGTCATCGATCCGTTCAATTTATAAATTGCGGCAATGCTGTCTTGCACAAGGTCGTTTGTGAGGTTGCCGGCCGGATATTCGATTGCTAGAGCATCGGAAAAGATTCTCTCATCCAGATTTGTGCCATTGGAACCGCTTACCCGGGCAATGCTGGTGAATATACTATTGTTCATGCTGTCCAAGCCGAATACGTGCACCAGAAACTGTGTGGCGTTGTCTCCGCTGGTATCTTGTACGGGATAGGCAATCGTCATGGCCAGCAACTGGGGCCTGCTCCAAATTACAGTGCCGTTGCTGCCGTCAAGGACGGAAACGCTGCTGTAAGGAATGAAGCTCGCTGCAGACAGGATTTCATTTATCATGACATCCGTTTGGCCGTCGCCATTGAGGTCTCCTGCCGTTGTGGCAAATACCAGGGAGCCGGGATACTCTTTTTGCCATAATGTGCTGCCGTTTGCACCGCTAAAAGCCGATATTTCTGAATTAAAGGCCCCCGTGTCGGCATCACTGCTGATGTTCATGACCAGAAGGTCTGTGGCATTGTCCCCGTTGAGATCTGTTGCGGGAAATGCCATGCTGATAACTTCCGGCTCACTTTGGATCTGGGAATAATCATAATAGTTGTCGGTAAAATCAAGATCTTTAAATGCGAATTCTGAAGAATTAAAGTCTGAGCCAAATTCCGATGAATTAAGCTCTGAGGAATTGGGTTCCAAAGAACTTATCTTTAATGGGCTGATTTCTGATGAATTAAATGCAGTGTAATTAAATACTGTGCGATTCAGTGTTGTTTGGTTACTTAAATTCATTGCCAGAAGATCATCAATTGATTCGGATTTGTTATCCATTGCTGCCCCCTGGGCCAGCAATAAAGAGCATGCAATCAGATAAAGAGCTATCAATTTTATGTTAAATCCCCCTGTCATATTTCATGAGCGAATTGGGATGCATGCATATGAACCTTCGCCTCTTTTCAAGAAAAATACACGCAAAAAGTTTAGCTTTGTCATGTTTAAAAAATTAGGTTATAATAAAAGCCACCGGTCAGGACGGCCCAGATGGAATTATCTTCTCATACTCTCCCTTGTCGCCTTCATTTTTGCCAGGGCAGCCTCCCTATCCAAGGCCATCTTCTCTCTGCCGGTGGCAACATCCTCCTTTCCCGTCTTGGCCGGAGTTACCTCATTATCTGTAACCAGACTGGGAGTTGTATCATTCTGGACCGCGGCCACGGCAGGAGCGACGGTTGTATCAGTGGTATCCGGACAATTGCTTGGTGGGGCCGCGCCCTCATTCACAGCTATGCTCAAATTGCCCAGGAAGGCCGCCATCATATTCGCGCTCATGTTTATATCCGTTAATACCAGGGCAACGGTCAGGTTGTTCGGCTGGTAAGCGATGAGGTTCCGATTTCCTATCCGCCCCAAGAGAGCCGGTCCGATCTCCGATTCATTATACACGGTCTGGGCCAAGATGGGATCAAAAGCTTCCAGATAAGGCTTCAACTTTGCGGGTTCCAGCTCTTCATAAGGCGCCTGGCAGGGGTAGAGAAGATGCAGTTCGACCCTGTTTCCGTCCAGCAGCATTGATGCCGCAACCTCTCTTCCGCCTGTATAATTTGCTTCTGCCATGGTTTCTGGCTCCACAACTACCTCGGGGGGAAGACAGAAGACAAGTTTGGCATAGCTACCCATCTCCGCACCTGTGCAAACGTCTTTTTCCTGTGCAGCTGCCGCAGAAAACACAGTCATCAGTCCAAGCGTGATACAGCAAAAAAGCAGCATCTTTCCAAGAGGCACCGATCTATTCTCCAATTTCTTAAATTTCATCCAATCCACCTCATTGCTAATCTGTTTTATCTCCCTTACAAATTCTAAATATCTGTTTGCGATTATACCTCTCAAACTATTTAGCCGTTTTCCAGTCGGTTTTCCGGGAAGTCCGATCGTTTACTAAACGTCCCCCATTTCTATCCGGCGAAAAGCAGCTACAATATAGAAGCTCCGATATGATAATATACTTGAAATCTGAGTCACGGATGTTGTACAATAATGCATGAGTGGAGGAGACAGCAATGAGATCAACTTCAAAAGCCTTCTATTTTGCGGCAGCGTTGATGATTTTAACCATAAGCTCTGCGGCATCGGTTGTTTTAAACGAAATGGAACTAAATCCCCCAGAAGGCGGGGCGGATTGGGTTGAGATTTACAACCCTGATAACGAGAGCGTGGACATCAGTGGATGGATGGCCGAGATCACCGATGGAAGCTGGGTAGGAAAGCTCCCGGCCGTGCCCGCGGGAACCATACTGCCGGCCAAGGGCTTTTATGTCTTCAACGGCCAGTCTTCCTGGAATCATAATGATGGCGGATATGCCACACTCTACAGCGCATCTGGAGAGATAGTGGACAAAACGGCCAACCGACAGGACACCATGAACAACGACTTTACCTACGGCAGGCACCCGGATGGTCACGATACAAATACTGACGGCGACTGGGGCCTGGGCTCTGCCACCAAGGGTGAATCAAATATACGCTAATATGAAGGGAGTGAAAAGAAAATGAAGATTAAATCAGGAATCGGCATCAAGGTGCTTTTGGCCTTTTCTGGCCTTATGGCCATCTGCGGCCTAGGCATGTGTGATGTAGTCATAAATGAGTTTGAACTAAGCCCGCCCGACAACGGCACCGTATGGGTAGAGCTTTACAATACTGGGGACGCAGTCGTGGATCTGACCGGCTGGATGATCAATATCGTAGATAAACCCTGGAAGGGGCCAATTTCCCTGAAGGGCAGCATCGAGCCCAAGGGATTTCTGGCTTTTGACGGTCAGGATACCTGGACTGCTACAGGCAACGGAACCGTATTTCTCTATGACGCCTCTGGTGTTGAGGTAGACAAGACACCCCAAAAGAGCGACGACTCGCAAAGCGACTTCACCTACGGCCGCCTTCCGGACGGCAAGAAGGCCGGCACCAATGCCGACTTTGCCTTCATGATGGCCAGCAAAGGCAGGTCCAACGTCCGGTGAGCCTTGGCCTGACAAAAGGGGAATCGACTATTTCCGGCCTCTTTCGCCAATTATCGGCTGAAGATGCCAATGATCATTTTTTTTTAATCCATCAGCAAGGTGTAAGCCGTCTCCCTTTTGAAGTTCTTCGTGTGCTCATTCTTGTTGATGATGCCGCCCAGGCCGTCTCTCTCTGATATGGTGATGGTGTGGGTCTTGTCTCCTCCGATTGTTAAGCTGGCGATTCCGTCCAGAGACCCATCGCTGTTATCGTTACAGTAAAAGACGCCGTCCACAAAGACATCGTAGCCTTTGGTTCTCTGGGATTTTATGGTAATAAAAGCGTCACCCATTAATATGGAATTCACGTCCAATGGCGAGAACGACGGCTCACTTTGCCTGGGCAGGACATCCAGAATAAGGGCATTGCCCAGCTCGCTTCCCTGGGCCAGCAGCATGAAGAGCCTGCCGCTCTCTTCCGGCCTCAGTTTGAGACGATAGTAGCCTTCCAGGAATTTGAAATTCCAGTGCTTGATGGTGCTATTGGCATAGGATACGAGATAGATATCGCCATTGCCGTCCTGGGGGGTATGGACGACCAGGTCGACATCTTCGCCGGCCGTGACCTGGCTAAACCGGCTCCAGACTGCACCCTTTCGGATCCACAGCTCTCCGGAAAGTGGCGCGCATGCGGCATTGGAAACGTAATCCGAGTAGTTTAATTGCCGCTCGCCAAGGTTGATGGACTGGGGCTCATTGCCGCTCAGGTTGAAGTATATGGGATCGGAGAGAGTTGAGGCTCGATTTTCCTGGGGCTCCTCGGTGGCTTTTGTCCAGGGCTCCTCGCTCCAGCTCGCACTTCCCTCGGGCATTGCAGAGATCGACAGTGCCAATAGCATAAAAATTGTTGAGGCGAAAGCTGTGCCCCAAAAATAGTGGCGAAGACGCATTTACATCGTCTCTAATGCGTCAATGCCCAGGGTCTCCAGGGTCGTTCGCAACGCATTTTTGGCAGCTCTTGCCAGGGCCATTCTTGCCTGCCTCAGCTTCGGCTCGGCATCCAGCACCGGGCTGAAGCGGTAGAAGTGGTTGAAGCTCTCCGCCAGCTCGCGGGCATAAGTGGCCAGTTGATGAGGCTTGAGCTCACGGGCGGCTTTGTCGATGACCAGATCAAACTCTGCGATCTTCTTGATGAGGGCGATCTCGTTTTCGCCAGTGAGCAGATCGGCCTGGACCGGCGAGGTCTGGCCCACCTGCCCTTCTTCTCCCTTGCGCAGAATGCTGCAGGCCCGGGCATGTGAGTACTGGATGAAGGGGGCAGAGAGCTTCTCAAAGTCCAGGGCCTGCTTCCAGTCAAAAGTGGTGGCCTTGTCCGGAGAGACCTTGACCACGTCGTAGCGCACCGCACCTGCCGCCACCTGGGCCGCCACCTGTTTGAGGAAGGCATCGCTCTCTTCCGGCCGGCGCACCTTAACTTCCTCATAAGCCTGTTTTTCCACCTCATCGAGCAGCTCATCGGCGGAGATGAACTTGCCTTTCCTGGTGCTCATGGAGCCCGTGGGAAGGGAGACGAACTCAAAAATGACCACCTCAGGTTCGCGAATGCCCAAAAGGCGCAAGGCGGTGCGCAGTTGTCCAGAGACCAGCTTGTGGTCGGCCCCCAGGATATCCACGGAGCGGTCCGAGTTTTGGGACTTGTAGCGGTGGTAGGCCAGGTCGCGGGTGATGTAAAGCGAGGTTCCATTCGTCCTCTTGAGGACCATCTTCTTTTCAAAGCCGTACTTTGTTAGGTCGAGCTGAAAAGCGCCCTCCTCGTATTCTGTGAGCCCTGTCTTCTCGAGCAAGCCCACAATCTCGGCCACATCGCCTTTTCGCACAAACTCCGACTCCCAGTGGTAGCTGTCGTGGCGAATGTTCATGCGGTGCAGGGTGTCTTCGATGCCTCCAATGGCGTACTTGATGGCGCTGTGGATCTTGGCAACGGTCTCATCGTCGCCCGCCTCGTAGCGCTGGATAACCTGATCTGCCTCGTCTCGGATCTCTGGATTGGTTTCCATGAGACGGTTGGCGGCGATGTAGACCTTGGCTATGGCATGGTCGGCCTTGCTGCCATCCAGCTGGAAGTGATCGCAGCCGACGACCACCATTGCCTCCTGGCGGCCCATATCGTTGACGTAATACTGGGCATCCACGGTGCAGCCCGCCCGGCGCATGATGCGCACCAGGGTATCGCCGATCACTGAATTGCGGATGTGGCCCACGTGCAGCGGCCCATCGGGATTGGCGGAGGTGTGCTCCACAATGACCAACTCCCTCATGCGGCCCGTCCAGGCGTTGTCGGCCAGGGCCTGGCTCAGGACCGTGTCCAGGAACTTTTGGTTCATGAAGAAGTTGAGATAGGGGCCGGAAAGTTCCACCCGATCGACGTAACTGTAATTCTGGGTGATGGCCTGGTGGATCTCTTTGGCAATGGCCATCGGGCTTTTTTTCAGCAACGGGGCCAGCCGGAAGGCTACGGACGAGGCCAAATCAGCGTGAGGGCTCATATCCATGCCCAGATTGTTTACTCCTTCCTCTACCTTGTAGCCGCAGCGATCTAGGGCATCGCGAAGAAGGCCCTCGACCTCGCTCATAAAATCAAGAAACATGGGAACACCAATTATGAATAGTATCTTCATCCATCAATTAGATGGGGCGATATAAGCATTACGTCATGTACTGCCTTTTTGGGAAAGTATAAGATGTCCGGTGACTTACAATAGTGGTGAGGATTTACCATGAAACTCTTTGCAGCTATTCTAATGCTGTTGTTATGCGCCCCAGCCCTTGCCCTCTCTGATGAGGCGAGCGCAGTTGAGGCCACCACAGCCATTACCCTGCCTGTAGACTCCGTCACCATCTATCCGGACGGCCTGATGGCAGTGAAACGAACAGGAAGCCTGGATGTGACCGAGGGCGTGCACAAGTTCGTGATCAATGTTCCTGAAAAAGCCGAGCAAAGCTCAGTGCTCCTTTCCGTCAGCAACGCGACCCAGGAGCGGGTGGTCTACGATGCCAATCCCGTTTACACTCTGAACATCTCCGCGCCTGGATCGCAGAGCTTTGACCTCTCCTATCTCATGTACAATGCCGCCGCCTGGAAGCCGGTGTACGACCTGCACCTTCTTCGCGACTCTGTACTGGTGAGGGCCAATGCCGTGCTCAGCAACCAGGGTGGAGAGGATCTCAAGAACGTGCGGCTCAAGCTGGTAGCAGGTCTGCCTCTGGCCGTGGAGCCTTTCTTTGCCAAAGCCGCGCCCCAGATAAATCAGAGATATGCGGAAGCGCGTCCCATGGCCGAGCCAGTGGCAGAAGCTATAACCGCATCTGCTTCTGGCGAGCTGGAGACGCTCTACATCTTCGAACTGGAAGGGCGAAAAGACCTGGTTATGGACAAGGAGATCGGCTTTCCCCTTTTCGAGGAAGAGTCGCCTCTGGTGAGAATCTACACCTGGGATGCCTCCAATCAAGCAGATGGCCCTGCCAAGGAGGAGATTCGGGCCAACAACACCCTGACCAATCCCTGGCCAACGGGAAAAGCTCTGCTTTACAGAAATGACGAGTACGTATCCACCATCGAGATGCCCTACACGCCCGCCGGCACCAATGCCTCCCTTGTGGTGGGTTCATCAGCCGATCTGAAGGTGGAACGCAAGCTCCTGGACTACAATATAACCGAGAATATCAGGGAGATAGGAACAGGTGCAAGAAATCACACTGTAAAAGAGACCACGAAGACCTGGACCTACTATCTGAAGATCAAGAGCAACCTGGACCGCGTAGCAGCGCTGGAGGTAACCGACACCGTCCCCCAGGAGGCAGTGATCCTCTCCGTCACGCCCAAGCCTGCCGAGAGCACAGCCACCAGCCTGAAATGGAAGCTGCAGCTCGCGCCGAGGCAGAAAGCGGCCATCAATTACACCTACCAGGTGATCACGACGGAGAGCCTGGACAGTGCATATTAATTTCAAAATCTTTTCTTTTTTGTGTCCATTCCCCGGATAGCTTCGGACTGATTCTTTCATATCCCGGGCCCAGGCTTTTGTTCCCAGGTACCTGCGTCTTTTCCGTCAACCCTCATGCAGCAAATCGCGAATCACATAAATAGGATGATGGATGAGTTCAATTCTATCTTCGATAATCAGCGGATTGTTACCACGGGGGCAGAAACGGAAATGCAACTTACAGGGATAATAAAAAAATCTGGAGACTATTATGTGGCTTTATGCATTGAGATCAATGTATCCAGCCAGGGAGAGAGCATAGAAGAGGCGAGGAAAATGCTGCAAGAAGCTTGTGATGAGTATCTCTCCTATATGAAAGATGAAGGGCTGGAAGATGAAATAAAATCCGTTCCTATGGACATTCTACGCGAATTTCTCATGGATGACGTCGAGTGCGTAAGGCCGTCTTCGAGCTGGGTTTATTCAGAAAGTATAACCTTTGAGGTTTGTGCCAGTGTCTAAGAAAATCCCACCCATGTCGAGCCAGAAACTTGTCAAGCTTCTCAATCAAGGCAATGCCAGATTCGTCAGGCAGAGCGGAACCAGCCATGCCATCTTTGAGCGAGAGAGTGACGGAAGAATGTACAGAGCACCTGTGGTAATGGCCAAGAACGATCTCTCTTCTAAATATGTAAGGCTCGTTTTGCGTCAGTTGGGCTTTAAAGATGCAGAAGTAGATGCGCTTATTTGAAATAAAAAAAATAAAATATTACTTTAATAATTGTTGTAGTTATCTACTTCTTTTAGCTCAAAATATTGCTACTTTAGTTCGCGCAAAAAAAAATGATAGGCATCGCCTAATCCACCTGCACCCTCTGTGCGTTTACGACCACGAGCTTGGGAAGGTGCACCTCTAATATGCCGTCCTTGAAGCTGGCTTTTACCTGTTCCTGCTTGACCTCAATGGGCAGCTTGATCTCTCGCTTGCGGCCCATTGTGCCCATCTCCCGGCGCAGATATTTTCCCTCCCTGGGAGTTGCCTTGGCTTCGACGTAGAGGCTGTCCTCCGTCACCCGCAGATCGATCTTCTCTTTGCTGGCACCCGGCAGAGCCACCAGGACGATCAGCTCATCTTCCGTCTCGATGAGGTCAATGGGGGCAAGATCACTGCTCTTGGCCTCGCCAATCTCGTTGATCTCGCTGCTCACATCTCCCAGAATCTTCTTGGCCGCCTGGCTGGCCTGGCTGGACATCCTGGCAGCCTCGACGGCCGCCCTGCCGATCACACGTTCCAGATCGCTGATCCCTGATGAATCTGATTTCATGCTCAAAATAATGTCATTGCCATCATAAAACCTTTTGCTTTATCTTCGGCTTTCCCAAAAAGCGGCCATAGCCCGGAGAAACCTGGAAATCTCCATCGTAGACTACATTGCCCCTAACTATTGTCATTTGAGGAAAGATGGCGTCTTTTCCCTGGAAGGGCGTCCACTCCGCCCGGCTGTGCAGCCGATCGGCATTTATTTGCGAGATTGACTTGGGATCGACAATCAAGAGATCTGCGTCCTTGCCCGTCTCGATGGAGCCCTTGCCGGCAAGGCCAAAGATGCGAGCCGGCCTAAAAGCCATTGCATCCACCAGCCTCTCCAGGCTGATCAGGTTTCTTTTCACAGCAAAGAGCATCAGAGGCAACATGGTCTCTACGCCCGGCACACCAGCCGGCGCCTCCCAGATGTCCTCTTCTTTCTCCTCGGGCAGGTGCGGCGCATGATCTGAGGCCAGAATATCGATCGTGCCGGAGCGCAGGCCCTGCCAGAGAGCGTCGTTGTCCGCCTGGCTTCTCAGGGGCGGATTCATCTTCAGGTAAGAGCCCTGTTTTTTGTAGTCCTTGGTGTTGAGCAAGAGATGGTGGGGTGTCACCTCGCTTGTCACCTTTCTTCCGCTCTTCCTGGCCTTTCTGACCCTTTCCAGCCCCTGAGCCGAGCTGAGGTGGCAAATGTGCAGACGATTCGTCCAGGCCAGGGCCTTCTCGATAGACTCCGCCTCGGCTGCTGCTGGGCGCGCCTGCGAGTAAACCTCGGGATCATGCCGGCCCAAGAGTGGCGCGGTCTTTTCTTTTATGATCAATCCGTCCTCGGCATGAAGGCTGGCCAACATTCCTGCCTGCTCCACTTTGCTCAGGATTTTCTGAAGCGTTTCATCGCTGTGCTCATAGGAAAAAATCTCGCCTATAGATGCCGCCCCGGCTGCCGCCAGCTCATCGATATTTCCTGGCCCCCCATTAAGGCAAAAGTCCACCAGGGAGCGATGGCGGGCAATATCCAGCTTCTCTGCAAAGGAACGGGCGTCGAGTGTGCGGGGAATTGTGTTGGGCTGGTCGATTACCGTGGTCACGCCCCCCGCGGCAGCCGCCGCCGAGCCGCTGGCCCAGTCCTCTTTATAATTGGGTCCCGGATCGCGGAAGTGCACATGAGCATCGACTGCACCGGGCAGAACCAGCATGCCTTTCGCGTCGATTCTCTCCTCGGCCCGGTGCGCTCCGCCAAGAGTTGCTATCTGTCCATCTTTGATCCAGATGTCTATGCTCATTTGCCCTTTAACCGTGAAAACCCGGCCGTTTTTTACCACCAAATCAAAGTTTATATCCAAACCTCCGCAGCAACTTGCGCCTCTCCTCTACCTGGGGCTGTGTCTCCGCGCCACGGGGGGAAAAGCCATCGATGACGCCCATAATTCCCCGACCTTGCTCCGTCTCGGCCACGACCACCTGCAAGGGATTGGCTGTGGCGCAGAAGATGCCGCAAACCTCCTGCACTGCCTTGACGGCGTTCAAAACGTTGATAGGAAAAGCCCCTTTCATCAGCACCACAAAGGTATGGCCGCAGGCCAGGGCCAGAGAATTCTGTCTGGCTGCCTCGATGAGGCTTTCGTCATTGCCCTCTGTACGCACCAGGCAGTCGCCGCTGGCCTCGGAGAAAGCGATCGCGAACTTCGCGGCAGGGATGGTGCCCGCCATGACCTCATAGATATCTTCAGCCGTTTTGATAAAGTGGCTCTGCCCTAAAATCAGATTCGCTCCCTCAGGAATTTTTATATCTACAGTCTTTAGCTCCATTCATCCATTCCTCGAAGGTGACTAATGTCCTGTGCAGACTTATACTTTAGGGAGATGAGAATTTTTAAGATGCAGGTTGAGGGGCAGGATCTAAAAGCATTTTAAAAAATGAGTGAAATGGGGTGCAGCTACGGCCCGTCTCGCTTGATATAAATGCGCCTCATTTATTGCGTAGTCCCTTCTTCGGCCCCACGGATTGCTTTGCCAACTGCTTGCTCTTCTTGGTCATAATTGATGATGTGATATAGTACACTACTATGAACAAGATGGCAGAATATATCGCCATGCTGATCGATTCTACGATGTTTAAATTCAGCAAAAAGTAGGAATATGGGATGTATACCAACAAAACCATAATACCGGCAATGACGGCCTGTTGCATCAGCGTATACTGCCGAAAGCGCAAAATAAGATCTGCATATTTCAAATTTGGAAAATTCACCACGGATCCTTCACCTCATCGACTTTTAGCATCCCTTTTCTGTTCATATAAAGCCTTGTCCACCAGAGATTGGATAGTGGCGCCAAAACCAGTAGATTCACTATGCCAGTGATTGCGGAGATGGATTCCCCTCCTGCCCCTCCGCCCGTAGAAAATGCGCCGCCCATCATCTGCAGGCCCAAAGATAAAGCAGCTACTACCAGCCAGAGAATTACCACATCAAACTTGTTATACCGGAAAAAATTTAGGGATGCCAAAACGGCCTGCATGGGCCCTAGATCCTGCACTACCAGGGCATAAGGCATCGTTGCCAGGATCACCGACAGGACCAGGACATAAAGGATGAACAGGAGCAGGCCTACGGCCAGGAGGCCCATCGCCTGCGAATCCGCTTGCAAAGATGTCGCTCCACCAGCCAGGGCCGGCAGAAGAAAGATCAGGCCAACCAGTGTCAGGAGACCCATCAGCAGGGTTGCCAGGAACATATTAAAGAAATACTTCTTTCCGGCAGACCACATGGCGCCCGTATTTGATTTTCCTTCCTCCAGGGCCTGCCTGGCCATGCCGATGGCCCCGGCCGTGAAGAATGCATTTACCAGAGACAAGAGCACGACCAGCAACAGGAAGATTACTGCGATCTGCAGGATCTTGTCCATGGCAAGGCCACCCAAAGATCCTTGCATCTGAGCCATCAGCTCTTGCATATCCTCAACATTTTGCAGCAACAATGTCGCATTCATGCTCTCCATGGGCAGAGCGGTAATAAAGAAGGCTGCCAGGAAGGGCACTAAGATCAGCATGGAGACAAAGATGCTGAGCAGGAAGGGAATACATAGGTTTAAGTTGCTCCGCCAGACGCTAAAACCCTTGCCGATCATCTCACCAATTTCTTCCATTCTTCATTCCACCAGCTCATTCCAGATCGCATCGCCCACGTGGTGCAGCGACTTGACCGCCTTTCCTTCACCCTTCATATCCGTTCCCGCTACCAGGGCCCGGCCTATGGCCAGAGGCTTTTGATGCCTCTCCTCTACGATTACCACCAGGTCGCCTACAGCTATCTGTGGATCGGCAGAGACTATGCCAGGCTTCATGATGTCTGCCCCATTCACCACAAAACGTACCGCGCCCGCATCTACTACTACCAGTCTCTTCTTCGGCATAAGTTCAATGGCTCCGAGCACGGTGAAGAAGGGCTGCTCTTCCACAATCATCATCAAAGGCCGACCATCTACGAAGATGAGATCTACCCCCTCGTCGCTTATCGCCATCTCTAGCGATGATTGGTGCAGGCGAGATGGGTCGTCCAGTAAGGGCTCTATCTTAGCGATTACCTTCCGAGCGTCGCTCCCCTTGAGGTGATGCCTGGATTTTATCTTCATGCACAACAGAATATCCCGATAGGTTTAAATATGCAACGAGCACGTTTGGATTTTGAAGCCTTTTGCGGTTATCAATGCTGGAGAGAGGTTAATGGGTCAGAGACCGCTTGATATTCTGAATGAATCACTGAATGGGCCTGTCATAGTTAAGCTAAAGGACGGAAGGGTCTTTCGGGGAGAGCTACAGGGTTATGATATACACATGAACCTAGTGCTCGAAAAAACTGAAGAAGTGGCAGAAGGGGCGGTCGCACGCAAGATTGGAACTGTGATCGTGCGAGGAGATAACGTAGTATATATTTCACCTTGAGGTGTTCTAGATGACAAAAGGTACTCCTTCTATGGGCAAGCGCCACAAGAGTTCGCATATCCGATGCAGACGCTGTGGCAGCATATCGTTCAACTTCAAGAGAAAAGTATGTGTTCACTGCGGCTTTGGTAATTCAGCCAAGCTGCGAATGGGAAGTCACAAGTGGATGAGAAAGGCTGATTACTAGGGGTTTAAAGTTGCACGATGCCTGCGGCGTTGTCGGGATTTCCTTCAATGAGTCGGGCAATAATGTAGCTAAATCCATTTACTATGCCCTCTATGCCCTGCAACACCGGGGACAAGAGGCAGCCGGCATCTCGGTGCATGACGGCAAGGCCATACGCACCCATCGGGGCATGGGCCTTGTCTCCGAGGTATTCGACGATGCCCAAATCGCGCTGCTGCGCGGCCAGGTGGGCATTGGACATGTCCGGTATCCCACATCAGGCCGATCGTGCATAGAAAACAGCCAGCCACTGCTGGTAAAATTCAAAGATGGAGCTATTGCCATAGCTCATAATGGTAATCTGGTGAATTCCTGCCAGCTCCGGGAGAACCTGGAACAGGCAGGAGACATCTTCTATTCTACCTCGGACACCGAGGTTATAGCTCACCTTTTTGTAAAAGAGCTTCTGCGCTATGATCTGCAGGAAGCCGTTCGGGCGCTGATGCGTAAGCTCGTGGGCTCCTACTCGCTCGTCTTTCTCTGGGGGGACACAGTCCTCGCCGTGCGCGACCCTCTGGGCATCAAGCCCCTGTGCATAGGCGAGATCGATTCCGGTATTATGGTGGCCTCGGAGAGTGCCGCCATTGATACTCTGAATGGACGGCTCATTCGCGATGTTATGCCCGGCGAGCTGGTGGTTATCAGGCACGGCGAGATGAAGTCGTATCAACTGGCGCATCTGCCCCATCAGGCGCACTGCATATTTGAGTACATTTACTTCGCCCGGCCGGACAGCATCATGGACGGCCGCCTGATTTACGAGGTGCGGGTGAACATCGGAGCCAATTTAGCTCGCGAGCATCCGGCTGACGCGGACACCGTCACGCCCATTCCAGACTCAGGGATTACTCTGGCTGTAGGCTACCACCAGTACTCAGGGATCAGCTACCGGGAATGCCTGATGAAGAACCGCTACATCGGCAGGACCTTTATCATGCCCGATCAGAACATGCGAGAGACGGCTGTCCGCCTGAAGATGAATACCATCCGGCCCAATATCGAAGGACATAAGCTGGTTTTGGTGGACGACTCCATCGTGCGCGGCACCACCAGTCGCAGGATTGTGGACATGGTCAGAAAGGCCGGGGCTGAAAAGGTGCACGTGCGCATAGGCAGCCCACCCATCATGGCGCCTTGCTATCTGGGCATCGACATGGCCAGCCGCGAGGAGCTCATTGCCGCCTACAAGACCGTGGCGGGCGTGGAGGCCGTGATCAATGCCGACTCCCTGGGCTACGTGAGCCACAAGGGCCTGGTGGACGCAGTGGGCATACCCAAGGAGAACCTTTGCATGGGATGTCTGACGGGACTGTATCCTGTAGAGATTCCGGGCGAAAAGTGCATGGCGGCGCAGACCAAGCTCTCAGAATACCCTTGAATCAGACCGGGCTTAAGGGATCCGCTAAAAAAATCTTTTTAAACCATTAGCTGAAATAAAAAAAATAAAAAATAAAGCAGTTTCTCTATGCGGTTTTCTTGACGGGGGGCTTCAATAGCATGAAGGCCACGACAAGTCCTATTGCAGCCAAGGCAGCTACAACCAGGAAAAACGGCCTATAAGCATCCAGGAATGTAGCGCCGGCTGCGACCTTAGTAGTGGCTGCGATCTCAGCCGCGATAATGCCTCCGACCACCGCTCCAACACCATAGGCTGTGAAGACCAGTCCGTAGTTCTTGGCGTTGTCTTTCATTCCAAAGAAGCTTGCTGTAGCTGTTGGCGCTATAGCCAGCCAGGCACCAAGGCAACCCCAGAGTATGGCGAAGCTGACTATGAATGCCGTGATAGAGGAATAGCTCGCGTACATCAGCAAGCATGCTGCTATTATGAGCACATACGTAATCATTGCCGCATTCTTGGGAGTTAGCTTATCCGTCAGAGTGCCAAAGATCGGTCTTCCCAGGCCATTAATAAGGGCGAAGGGAAGGATCAGTTGGAATACAAGAGCCGTCGACTCTGTCGCACTCATGCCTGCATTTGTCATTACTTCTTTGCCTACTGGCCCGACTATTCCTATGGCCGTCAGCCCGGCTAGAGCTCCGATGGTATAACATAGCCAGAGACCCTTGAAGGTTCCTGTCTTGGTCATCTCGCTTCGCATGAAGTCAACCTTCTGGGCGGCTCCGGCCACAGGAGTTGGTGGGGCCCAGCCGGCCGGTTTCCAGCCCGCCGGTGGGAACCTAAGAAACATAGATGCTACAACCGTAATGATGATGAACGCGATACCATAGACCTGCAGGATGTTCATTATTTGGAGGCCAGCCGATTTCATGAATAGCGTGGCGTATGAGATCACGGCAGAAGAGAAGCCGAAGCCCAACACCGTAAGTCCCACGGCAAGGCCACGTTTATCAGGGAACCATTGCGCTGATACCGCGATTGGGACGCCATAAGCTATGCCTACTCCCAATCCGCCGATAACGCCATACAATGGAATAAGCATTGAAGGCGAAGTAGCATATGAGGCAGCGAGCCACCCCAGGCCACAGAGTGCTCCGCCAATCATACTTACCTTCTTTGGGCCCATCTTCTGTATGTATGGTCCAGCCAGCGGCATTGTTAAAGCAAACAATGCCAGAAATGTGATAAAAGGCCAGGTCATATCAAATGCACTTGGGCCTTTTGTGGCCGGGTCTGCTATGGCCATTATGGACTTGAAGTAACCTGATATGTCACCTCTCACTGCGCCGTAAGCATAAATGGCACCCAGACAAAGCTGAATTATGATGCCTATTACTACCATCATCCATCGCCCACCGGGCGGTTCCTGTGATGCTGAATTTCCAGCCATAAGTTTAACACCTTTCGATGATAACGATTTATTCTCATTCGATACATTCAATAAATATAATATGCAATAAGGATGAAAGTTTCCCTGAGTATATTTTTATTAAATCCCTCCTTATCCCCTCCCTCACCCTTGAGATATTATTCAATGGCTTGGACCTAATTTCATCTCCCATATATTTAAATTTGGCGGCAAATATAGCGATTATAGATTATAATATTGCACATATCGCAAAAATACCGGGGTCAATTTACATTAGTATTCGATGCACGCCCGGCCAAATCCAAAAAAGCAGCCTTGATCGAGCGAAATTATCTATCGCGATCGATAATAGTACATAAGTCCCTTTGCAAATCATCGTTAATGGCAATCTCTCTTAAGGTTAATGGCCAATAGTAGAGGGAGTATGATGCTAGTATGCTAAAAACCAACGGCTAGACAAAAATACAATCACCACACAGGACAATATTAAGCAAAAAAAAAGTTTTATTATTTTATTTAAGCTTCGCTCGGTGGTTTTACCATTACATAGGCCACGACAATGCCCAACGCTGCCAGTACGGCCACATATGGGAAGACGTTGACATAGCCGCCCAGCATGTCCTTGGCAGCTCCTGCCATTAAATTCCCAATGATGGCGCCGACACCATATGCGGTGTAGACCAGGCCGTAGTTTCGGGCGTAGTCCTTGGTGCCGAAGTAGCTCGCGGTTGTAGCCGGTGCGATGGCCAGCCAGCCGCCCAGGCAGAGCCAGAGCAGGGCGAAGGCAACCGTGTACATGGTGATTGATGCCGGATTAGTGTACATCAGCAGGGAAGCCGCGATGATGATCACGTAGGACAGAATAGCGGTCCTTGGTGGTGTGAGCTTATCGGTCAGAGTGCCGAATAGCGGCCTGCCTACGGCATTGCAGAGTGCGAAGATCAAAGTGAGGTCCGTTAGTTTCTGGGTTATGTCAGCTTCTGCAATCATGGCATTTGCTGCTACTTCCAGGCCAGCAGGCTTGGCAACTCCGATGGCCATCAGTCCGGCCAGTGCACCGATCACATAGCAGATCCATAGGCCATAGAACGCCCTATTCTTTGACATCTCATCTCTCATGTAATCTGTCTTCTTGCCTCCGGCAGCAGCTACTGGTGGTTTCCAGCCACGGGGGGTCCAGCCAGCGGGAGGGAAGACCAGGAACATGGAGAGGGCCACGATTATGATCAAAAATGCTATGCCTAAGATGCGCATAGAACCGAAAACTCCGCCGAAGCTGGCAGAGATTATCTCCGACATTTTGCCGGTGATATATGCGGAGAATCCGAACCCCAGAAGGGTCAATCCCACGGCCAGGCCGCGCTTGTCAGGGAACCATCTGGCTGCGGTGGTGATGGGACAGTTGTATGCGATGCCCACGCCAATACCGGCGATAACGCCGTACAGAATCATAAGCATCGTAGGGGATGTGGCTGTGGAACCCAAGATCCAGCCCAGGCCTACGATGACGCCGCCCAGCATTCCTACTTTTCGCGGCCCATATTTTTCAATGTATTTGCCGACCAATGGCATGGTCAGGGCAAAGAACGCCAGGGATGCGATGTAAGGAAGCGACATCTGCATGGCGCTAACGGTTAATCCAAAGCCACCATCGGCGACGGGGGCAGTAAATACCTTTTTCAAAGGAACGCTAATTATACTATAAGCATACACTGCACCAAGACATAGCTCGATAATTGTTCCAATAATAATCAGCAGCCATCGCCCTGATTCTGGTGGCATGCCCAATATCTTTACATCATCTGCCATAAGTTTTACACCTTTGTATATCTGAGTTTTTTGATCAATACCTAAAATTAATATAATATACTGTCATAACTATAAATGTTAATAATCTTACTTCTATTAATCCCCCCGTATCCCATTCATCACCTTTAAAGAATTACCCAATGGCTGGGGCCAAATTTTGTCTCACATATATTTAAATTTAGCGGCAATTATAACAATTATAGTGAATATAGATTATACTCACATACATATCGCAAAAATTCTGTAGTTAATTTACAAATATGTTCGATGCTCATCCTGCCAATCCAAAAAAGCAGCCTTGATTAAGGGTGATTATCTATCGACCTTCGACAATAGCAAATAGGTCCCTTTGTAAACCATCGTTTATGGCAATCTCTTTTAAGGTGAATGGTTATTGCCAGGGGAGGTGGTGCTAATATGCTAAAAGCCAACCCCAAGACATCATGGAACCGCAATGAATGCATGCCAACGGTGGCAGCAACGGCTTACGTGGACGAATCAGCTATGGTTATCGGCGATGTTCGCATCGGAGAGGAGGTTTATGTGGGCCCGTGCGTATCCCTGCGGGCGGACGAGGCCAACCCCATCATCATCGGCGATAAGTGCAACATCCAGGACGGCGTTGTCTTCCACGGCCTGATGGGCAGCTCCATACAACTCGAAAAAAAGATCTCCATCGCCCATGGTGCCGTAATTCACGGGCCCATGAAGATCGAGGATGAGAGCTTTGTGGGCTTCAACTCTGTAGTTCATGCCTCAACTCTGGGCAAGAAGTGCTTTGTCGGCCACGCGGCGACGGTCATTGGTGTGAAGCTTGCCGACGGCAAGTTCGTGCCGCATGGCGCCCTGGTAGATACGCAGGAGAAGGCCGATGCGCTGGGACCCGTTCCTGAGAGCCTCAAGCACTTCAATGAGGAAGTGGTCGAGGTTAACCGCGAGTTTGCCAAAAGCTACGGAGTTAGGAAGAAATCCTGTGTAGGCGAGTAACAACCGAGTAATAATCAAAAATCTAAATCAATTTTTAATCTCGTTGACCCAAGAAGACCCCATCCTTCTGGGCGTGGTAGTTGACCGGCCCCCTTCGGACAAGAAATATATACATCCCTCGCTCTAAGCCCCACTCTAGCTTTAGGTGATTGATAATGGCAAAGATCAAAGCTGGCGTCTTAGGTGCCACCGGTGCCGTGGGACAGCGCTTCATTGAAGGATTGAAGAACCATCCCTGGTTTGAACTGACGAGCCTCGCGGCTTCCGAGAGAAGTGCAGGCAAGAAGTACAAAGACGCTGCCAAGTGGCGCCTGGAGAGCGAGCTTCCCGATGATATCGCGGAGATGACCGTGGTCAACGTCGATCCGCGAGAAGTCGATGCGGATATTGTATTTTCCGCGCTTCCCTCCGGTGACGCCATGACCGTTGAGCCGGCCTTCGCGGCGGCAGGCTTTGCGGTAGCCAGCAATACCAGCTCTTATCGTATGGTGGATGATGTGCCTCTGCTCATACCGGAGTGCAATTACGACCACCTGGATCTCATCAAAGTGCAGCGGGAAAAGCGGGGCTGGGATGGATATCTCACCACCAACCCCAACTGCACCACTGTCATGTTCACCCTGCCTCTCAAGCCGCTCATGAAGTTCGGCATCAAGAGCGTGCATGTGGCCTCCATGCAGGCCGTGTCCGGAGCCGGATATGAGGGTGTGCCCTCCATGGCCATCCTTGGCAACGTCATTCCCTACATCGGTGGAGAGGAAGAGAAGGTGGAGACTGAGCCGCAGAAGATCCTGGGCCGCTTTGATGGCGAAAAAATCGTGTATGCGGATTTCTCAGTGAGCGCCAGTTGCCATCGCGTGCCGGTCATGGACGGGCACACGGAAGCTGTCTGGGTGACCATGAGAGACAATCCCACACCAGAAGAGGTCAAGAAGGCCATGCAAAACTTCGATGCGGGCCTGGGAGATCTGCCCACCTCGCCCAAAAAAGCGATCATCGTCAAAGATGAGCCCGATCGACCTCAGCCCCGGCTCGATCGCGACAGGGGTAACGGCATGTCCGTATCCGTGGGACGGATCAGGTCGGGAATCAGGTTCATCTGCATGGGCCACAACACTGTACGTGGCGCAGCGGGTGCCAGCATTCTCAATGCCGAATTGCTGGTGAAAAAAGGCCTGCTTTGATGCTGATTGTTGCTTGGGAGGTGACGGCAGCCTGCAATCTGTCCTGCGGCTACTGCCGCGCCTCTGCCTCCTTTTTGCCCGATGCGGATGAGCTTTCCACAAAGGAGGCGCTTTCTTTTTTAGACAGCATTGCCTCCTTAGAGCCCATGCTTATCTTAAGCGGCGGCGAGCCCTTGCTGCGGCCCGATATCTTCCAAATAGCGCGTCACGGGGTAGCTTTGGGCATGCGTGTATCTTTGGCCAGCAACGGAACGCTGCTCACACCAAAGGTTGCAGACGAGATTGCGGCTTCCGGCATCTCGCGAGTCAGCATCAGCCTGGACGGCGCAACGCCTGAGAAGCATGATCTGATTCGCGGCAAGGGTTGCTTTCAAGCGGCCATGCGAGGAATAGACAACCTCTGCGGTAAGGTCGATTTTCAGATCAACAACACCCTCACCAGCAGAAATGAGTCTGATGTCTCGGCAATCTTCGATCTGGCTCAAAGAGTGGGGGCTCGTGCCCTTCACTTCTTTTTCCTGGTGGCCACGGGCCGGGGCCGGGAGGCGGATCTCATCTCGCCACAGCGGCAGGAGCAGCTTCTCATCGAGATCGACCGGGAGCGAGAATTTCGTTCCCTGGAGGTGCAGGTCACCTGCGCACCCCAGTATGCTCGAATAGCCAGGCCCGGGAAGGGGCGCGCCGGCGGCTGCCTGGCGGGCAAAAGCTTCGTCTTTGTCTCCCGAAAGGGCGATGTCTATCCCTGCGGCTATTTTCCTCTGCGGGTCGGGAACATCAGGGAAAAGAATTTTATAGAGATATGGGAGAATGCGACTGAGCTGCGGGCGCTGCGAGATAGGGTTCTTAAAGGAAAGTGCGGACGGTGCAGCTATTCCTCCATCTGCGGAGGCTGCCGGGCGCGGGCCTATGCAAAAACGGGTGATTTCCTGGGGCCGGACCCCGCCTGCCGCCTGGAGGTGTAGCCATGGATGAGATCGACTTAGAACTGCTTTCTGCCGTGCAAGACGGCTTTCCCATAACGTCTCGACCTTTCCGGGATTTAGGCCAGGCCCTGGGACTGGATGAAGAAGAGGTAATAACCCGGCTCTCTTGTCTGCAGAAGGAAGGACTGGTGCGCAGGATCGGGCCGGTTCTTGATCTTCGTAAATTGGGCCGCAGCGGAATTTTGGCGGCTCTAGAAGTATCCTGGGAAGAGGCGGATAGGGCGGCAGAGGTCATTAATGAGTACACTGAGGTCTCGCACAACTATCTGCGTCCCGATGAGAGCGGCTACAATCTCTGGTTCACGGTGTCGGCCACAGAGGAGCGAATCCAGGAAATATTGCAGGATATCAAGACTAAGACGGGACGAAAAATGCTGGTTTTGCCTACCCTCAGGATATTTAAGATCGGCGTTAAGTTCGACATAGTTTGATAGAAAAATACAGGTCGCAAACTCCGGTCTTCCGGCCGGAGTATATAGTTTCAATGCCTATAATCTGCTATGGATGTGCGATCTACACGGCATAGTAAGTATAACCGAAACTATCATCTAGTTTGGATTCCTAAATATAGGCATCCTGTACTTGCCGGAGAGGTCGCCACTCACCTATCAGACATCTTGCATACAATTGCAGAAAAGAAGGATGTGGAGATACTCAGCTTAGAGATTATGCCGGATCATATACATCTCTTTGTGTCTTCGCCGCCGCAGAATGCACCGTCTTTGCTCGTTAATTGGTTCAAGGGTATCAGTGCAAGGATGTTCAATTACTGGTACAAAGATACTCATCTGAAATGGACTAATTCGTACTACGTCGGTACAGCAGGAACAGTTACGGCTGAGACCATCAAGCGATATATCGAGGAACAAAAATCAAAATGAAGACTGCCTACAAGTTCAGGATGTATCCTAATAGGCAACAAGTAGCCCAATTGGAGCTAACCCTGGATACTTGCAGGTATCTCTATAATCTGGCATTGGCTGACCGGAAGAATGTATATGAAACTGAAGGCATTCGCCAAAGCTACGAAGATCAGGCCGCAAAGCTCACAGTAGAAAGAAAGAACGGCAATTTCAACAGCATCTATGCTCACTGCCTGCAAGATGTTCTTCGCAGGCTGGATAAGTCTTTCAAAGCGTTCTTCAGAAGGGTCAAGGTCGGAGAAGAACCCGGTTATCCGAGATTCAAGGGGGAAGGCTGGTACAAGTCTTTCACATACCCTGACTCCGAAACAGGCTACAAGCTTGACGGATCAAAGCTGACGCTCTCCAAGATAGGTTCTATCCGAATATTCAAGCATAGGGAAGTTGAAGGCAAGATCAAGACCTGCACCATCAAAAAGGATAATCTAGGTCACTGGTATGCGATCTTGATATCAGAGGTTGAAGATGTATCTCCGATTGAGCCAAAGACCGCTATTGGTGTAGATGTGGGCTTGAAGAGTCTGGTTGCTCTTTCCGGCGGTGAGACGGTTGAATATCCACGGTACTACGTCATGGCAGAAAAGAAGCTTGCAGCAGCCCAAAGGAACCTCTCTCGAAAAAAGAAGGGTTCGGCCAATAGGCGGAAAGCCAAAGCGAAGGTCGCTAAGATCAGTCAAGATGTTCAACACCATAGGGATGAGTTCTTGCATCAATTATCCAAGATGCTCGTAGATTTAGCCGACCTAATTGTATTTGAGAACCTTAATATTTCCGGTATGCTCAAGAATCACCATCTAGCAAAGCATATTCAAGACCATGCTTGGGGCAAACTAATTCAGTTCACTCAGAGCAAAGCTGCAAAGGCTGGCAAAGTGGTAGAACTGGTAGATGCGAGATACACTTCGCAGAAATGCTCCCAATGCGGCATAATGGTTCCTAAGACGCTGGCAGAACGAGTCCATATTTGCCCTAATTGTGGGCTGGAGATGGACAGAGACATCAATGCCAGCCTGAACATTCGCACCCTCGGACTGAGGGGAAGAGCCTATCGAGATACGGCAAAAGAATCAGCCGGTCAATGAAGTAGGAAGCCCTGGTCTTTAGGCCAGGGAGGAAGTCACAATTTGATATACCTGGAAGTGCATCGATTAGATTATGGCTAAACTCAAACTGATGGACTTTTATGCGGACTGGTGCGGACCATGCAAGATGCAGGGTCCCATCTTCGAGGATCTGGCCAAGGATTTCAGCGATAAGGTGGAATTTCAAAAGATCAATGTGGACAAGGAGGGCGACCTGGCTATCGAGAAGGGCATCATGGTTGTGCCCACCATCATCCTGGAGAAGGACGGCGTGGAAGTACAGAAGTGGATGGGCGTCACGTCCAAAGAAGAGCTGATAAAAGCCATCAACATAGCCCTGAAGTGAGATAAAAAGCAAGGAGAGGAAAGAGGAGTGGGAGAGACAACGGGCGGGGACGGTTGCCTGGAGGCGGTGCGAAGGATCAACAGCCGAGGAGGTTGTGCGCCTCATCTCGCCCTGCGCTTCGACTCTCACCTTTTTTCTATAGATACCAGCCGCGCTCTCAAAGCCAGCGTGCAGCCTGATGCCTATCTCATCACTCATGCCCATAGCGATCACTATGGCAAATCGGCCATGAACTCCCCGCGGGCTATCGCCTCCGTACAGACGGCACGCGCTTTAGAGATTCGTTACGAGCGGGAGTACAAAGGCCGCACCTTTGAGGTGGGGAGAAGCATTGTGGTCGATGATGTGAGAGTGGACACGCATACTACCGGTCACACTATCGGCTCGACTGCTTTCTCCTGGCAGACGGAGACGGGAGAGAGGGTGCTGGTGACTGGGGACGTAAAAGACTACAGTCATCTGCCAAAATGCGATTTTCTGGTCACTGAAGCCAACTATGGCGATCCCTATGATCCCTCCTGCATCTTTGAGGACGATCTGGCCGGCTTTTTCGAGGCTTTAGAGTTGGGAGCCAGCTTTGGTGCTTATGCTTTTGGCAAAGCCCAGCGGGCGGTGGGTCTCATGAGGGCCATGGGCTACAAAGATGAGATCGGCATGGATGAGAAGAGCCTGATCCTGACGCGAGAGTTGATGAAAGAAGCTGCCGGGCCGCTCACAGAGGTAAACGGGGGCATATCCAATGTGGTCACGCCCTGGAATCTGTACCAGGTGCAGAGCCGCAACAAGTATTTCCTCACGGGAAGAAGGGATACGTCTTATCCCACCATCCAACTCTCCGATCACCTGGACTTTCGCGGCCTGATGAAGATGATCGAACATGTCTCGCCCCGTGAAGTGCTGGTCTACCATCCCGAGGGAGAACGTGCCAGCCTGCTGGCGCACCATTTACAGGAGTGCGGCTTGGAGACGACGTCGCTCGACCTGATTGAGAAGTTTGTGCGATAAATATAATTCTTAAATGATGATATTGTCGGCGCGATATTTCTACAACAGATCCAATAGTTCTTCTCTTGTTATGCTTGCCTGTTTCATGATTTCGATAAGCAATCCTTTGCCTACCTCTTTTTTGTGGAACGGAATAATAACTGTGATATCTAGATCAGAATGGCAATAGGCATGATGACTACCCCTAATGCGGTCTAATTCGAACCCTTTCTTTTCCAGGGCTTTGGCAAGCTTCTCTGGAGATAGGACGGGTAATTTAGGCATTGGCTTTTACGGTTATCGTAGTTTCGATCCGATCCTCTTCAAGGGGAATCTCTTTGCCTCTGGCGGCAAGGCTTTCAATATACAGCTCGATGGCCTCCTTTGCCATCTCGATGGCCTCCTCAATGCTGTCGCCGAAGGTCAAGCATCCTGGAAGTGCTGGGACGATCACGGTGTATGTTCCATCTGTCTCCGGCCTGATCTGAATTTTATAACGAAATGTTCTCATCCGGATTACACAATGCCTTCTGCGGTATTTAATCCTGTGCTGACCCGGAAAGCATATTTAAAGCGAGCATGCATCCAGAGTATCTCTTGAATGATTTCTGCCCCCACGTCGATGTCAGAAGGGCCTGGTGAAATTAGGAGGACGCGACATTGGTAGACCTCTTCGGCAAAAAGAAGCTGGACGATCGTATTTTGGAGTTGCAGGCAGCATTAGCCAAGCTGGAGGACGAAAAGGAGGAACTCCTGCGCACCCTGGAAAAGCGGGACGAGAAGATGCGCAAACTCTCCTCTGCCAACCAGGAGGCCAATTTAGCCCTCAAAGCCGCCGAGCAAAAGGCCGCCGCCCTCACCACCCCGGCGCTAACTGCGGTGGAGAGGTGTGAAGAGCAAAAGCCTAAGGCAAGAAAGCTGAGCTTGCGGGAGATGGATCTGCTCATGGAGAGGCTCAAGTCCTGCCGCTCTCCTAAGGATGATCTGCTGGTTGCTTTCTACCCAGGACTCGTTCCAGAGGACGATGCCCTCCCTTCGCAAATTAAAAAGGCCGCTGCCGCCATCAAGTCTCAGCGGGGCGGAATAATCCTGCATAGTCCCCAGCTATTCACTCTGCAACTCATTCCACCTCTTCCCATCCAGGAGAGCTATTCTCGGGAAGGCAGCACTTTTGCACTTGATCTCATGAGAGATATGATGGACACGCCCGTGCTGGTCGTCTCTGCCCATGCAGGAGAGACCTTCCTGGGGGTGGCTCTCGGCCGGGAGGGCTTCGAGGCGGAGGAGATGGTGGAAAGCTCGGTAATGGGCAAGCACTCCAAAGGCGGCTGGAGCCAAAAGAGGTTTGAGAGGCTACGTGAGGAGGATATCAAGAGCCACCTTGATATGGTGCAGGAAAAGCTGGCCGAGCTGATGGGCAAGTATAAAACCATCCTCAAGTATGCCGTGCTTTCCGGCGAAGAGAGCCTCATCCGCCAGATCGCTCCCGCAATCGATTTTCCCGTGGTAGAGAGAAGGCTGGAGCGCCATGACGATCGAAAGACAAAGGAGCTTTTGGAAGAGGTTTATGGCTTTACCTGCTACAGAATTGAGATGTAAAAAATGAGCGCGCCACAAGAGGACAAAAAAGGACGGGAAGATGCAGAAGAGCTCTCCCGCTCCTGGGACTGGCACGTGCGAAGAAAAGTGGCCTGGAGTGCTGATGTGCCAGAGAATATCCTTGACGTACTGGCCCGGGACAAGGTGCAATGGGTGAGGGAAGCGGTAGCCGGCAATGCAAGCGCATCTGCGCCGGCACTGGCCAGGCTGGCCGAGGACAGCTCCGGATACGTGCGGGCAGCGGTGGCATTGAATCGCCGCGCCACATGCGAGATTTTGGAGATGCTGGCAGCAGATGAGATGGTGGACTATGATTGCACTTTACAGAAGAATCGCTATCTTGTAAAGGAGGCGACGGCAAAGAGCCCGAACATCAATCCATCGACCCTGGCCTTTCTCGCCCGTGACTCTGAGGAGCATGTTCGAGCCGCGGCTGCATCCAATCCCCTTCTATCCGTGGAATCGATGAACAAGATGGTCAAGGATGTGTTCTGGGAGGTGCGAAACAACATCGCCAAGAACCCGTCCACCCCTATGGATCTGCTTACCTACCTCTCTGCCGACAGGATCATGGATGTGCGGGCCACGGCGGCGCAAAATCCCCGCACGCCCGCGCAGGCGCTGGCCGTTCTCGCTACCGACAGGAACTGGGAGGTTAGAGAAGCGCTGGCCTGTAATGAATTGCTGGATGGCAAGATTCTGGATGAGTTGTCCGGCCATTGGTCCTGGATGGTGCGGGTGGCGGTGGCAGAGAATCCCAATACTCAGGTCGAGACACTGAAACGGTTGGCCGGTGACTCGGATCAGAGCGTGCAGAAGGCGGCGAGGGGGAGGATGGGTTAGATGGATGCGCTGTTTGACTAAACGTAAATTCTGTCTTTTCCGTCAAATGGTGGTGTAAAGATAGAGATGAGCTGCAAAGTTTCATTGCCGGTTACTTCTGATCCATGGAGCGTTAATGCCGGTATGTACATCAGATCTCCGGATTTCATCACTAATTCCTTGCCGGATACGTTCATGACGGCCTGGCCTTTAATGCAATAGGTTATTTCATCACTGTATTGATGATAGTGCATCTTTAGAATCGAGCCGCTGGGACCCATTACTAAATTGACGCTGGCATTCTTCCCAGATGCCACTTGAGTTATATTGAGACCGTCCTTCGTGTCCACACTCTTTTGTTGGGCTAGATCAATGAGATTGACCAGAACTAATTGAAATTCGCTTTGATTGAGGTTTACCTGTTTTTCGATACTCGTTCTTTCTGTCAAATTTGCTGATTGATAGCTTTGTTCTTCTGCCAAGGCTAGGACACAGGTACATAAGACCGCTAAAGACAGAGCCACAAATATTTTTTTCATGCCATACGTTATGTTCTAACTTTATCTATATCTTACGGTTTCCTTGATATGAGACAATCGTTCATGGATTATGCGGGCGGCAGTGGCGCAAAATCGCAATACACTTGAAACGACTGGCTGAGGAGCCGGACCAGAGCGTGCAGAAGACGGCACAGGGCAGGATGGGTTAGATGGATGCGCGAGATTAAAAAACCGAGCACATCTTGGGAGTCTGCAAGTTATTCATAGTACAGCATGCGACTTCCTAAAATCTGCTTAAAGCCACTTTGACCTAACCACCCATTCACCTTCTACAGCAATGCCCCGAGCATATGGCGTAGCCTTCTGCTGAACTTCTGCAGGGAGATTTTACTTGGCTCTTACCCCCTCGACCCAACGTTGTGCCGCCTCCGAACCTTTGCTGCAAAAGTATTCGTTCGTCTGGCCGTACTCTTTCCACACCGGGCACTGCATGCATATACATGTGTTCTCTTTCGTGATACAGATGAAACTGCTACCGTGGGCACAAAAAAGGCCCTCTCCTGCCTTTCGGGCGCAGTCATTGTAAGTCGGGCAATCAGGGCAAATGCATTCTTCTGTTGCCTTTTTCATACTTTGCATCCTTTCCTCGGGAGAGAGTTTGCCAAAGTTCACTACCATCTCTTCGAATTTCTCCATAAGTAGTCCCCTAACAGATAATACAGTTGAACATATTGTTTTAATTAGTAAAAAAAGTTTGCGTAGATTGCCATAACGCATGAACATGCGGGGGTCTCTTCCCCCGCACGTTAACATCACTAGCTGTAGAACGCAGTCTGATTTTTTATGATAATACGCTGATTATTTTGAATTTCTGACTTCGGTGGATATGACTGCAGTGGATATGGGTATGGTGACCCCTCCCTGGTGGCGTTCAATATAACCGGTGGCCTGGGCATTTGACTGAAGTCAAAGGCGTTAAGCATGTCGTTGGCCTCGGCATCTCGGGCGGTCATCGGATTGACTCCAAATCTCTCCTCCACAATCCTCAACCAGGAATCGAAGGAATATGTCTGGTGGTCTACATAGTTCTGCTTAGCATAGGGGCTGATTACCAGACCTGGAACTCTTAGCCCGAACCCGTATTCATCCACCTTCGGTGGAGCTACGTGATCATAAAATCCACCCCAATCATCCCAGCTTATGAATATGGCAGTGGTGTTCCAATCAGGCCCCTCCATGACTGCATTCACGAGTCCAGTCACATAGGCCATGCCTGCTCTAACACTCGATGGAGGGTGTTCGCTCACATTCATCTCTGGTACTACCCAGCTGACCTGGGGTAGAGTTCCGTTTTGGGCATCAATATAGAATTGAGAGGTATCTACCAAACGGTTACGCTGTTCCGGATTGTTTTGTACCTTTGGGAAGGCCGGCAGGGGATTGAAATCGGAATATTTGTCAGGACTCTGAGTCTGAATCTCATTCGATCCAACCTCCTCGGGGTCCAATGTGTCAGGTAATCGGCCCGAGGTAACATAATATTTCCAGTTTATCTTGCCGCTGCCCAGAAGTTCCGTGATCTCAGGGAAGTTGTATGTAGTGGGCTTGGGCTGGTGGTATCCCGTATAGCCTCCACTCTGGGCTGCCAGCATATAAAGATGGGCAACCAGACTATAAGAGGCCACGGACTCGAACATATGGTCCTGAAGAACGTAAAGCCGAGCATAATTCCAGTAATTGGGAATTTCGTGATAATCGTGATATCCCATAACTTCTCTGGGATCTGTGCCCGGAGCGCAATTTGAATCGGTCGGATTGCAGACTTGGGTACCTTTCTTGTTTTTGCCTTTGTATGCCTCAGCCAGAAAACCATCCATTAATCCTCCATCGATGTCCGCCTGGGCGTTAACCCATCCATGAGGTCCACCGCGGTTTATATCGTTGGTATCGTGATAGGGGGCCACACAAGGACCTCCCTTGGGGTTTGTAAGGCAAATCCTCTTGGGTATGCCGTCAGCCCCTGGATAAGTGCCGAAGTAGTTGTCAAAAGCCCTGTTCTCTTGCATGATGAAGACGAAATGATCGATCTTCTCTAAGCCGGATGGGATCGAGGAATCAAATGTTGCGTTTAATGCTACGGCAGTGCCAATATAGATTGTTACTACCAAGAACAATGCCGTAAGAATAGCATGAACATCAAATTTCATTTCGTTCCCCTGCATAAATTGTAAACGGTTCCTATAGGTTCTGCGTATGTCCTCATTGCTGATCTCTCCTTTGATCAGAATATTAGACTAGTAATCATTAATATCTTTTTTGGTGTATAGAATGATCCGCCGTTCACAAAGGCACGTTATCCTCTCGAAACTGCCCCTCCAGATGATCCTGTATCTCCTGCACCGCCTGACGCAGCACTTTTTCGTTGTCATATTCCAGCACCATTCTTTCCAGATCCGTGCGCGGCAGCTCCGATAGCCTTCGGACCTGCGCCGCCAGTTTCGGCACCGCCCGCAGGATGTTGTCCACGATGCTCACCGTGGCCTTTCGTGCTGTTCGGGAGAGGGGATTGAGATCGATGGCGATGACCTTCTTTCCCATAGCCGTCAGTGCCTCGCAGCGGTCGCCGTCCTCCAGGGGAATGAGAACCACGTCGGCGTCGTAAATCCCGCCCCTGGTGGCCAGCGCCCGGGCGTGCTCCAGGCCGGGAACGGAGGCATCGGGATTCTCCCCCAGCACCTCCTTTGCGCCCTTCTCCCGGAGAAGGTCGGCGATCTTCTTCACCCTCTCCTCAGAGCGGTGGAAGAGGTTGACCTCCAGCGGAATTTGGAGCGCGTTTGCCAGGGCCACCATCTCCTCGGCGACGAGCGCGGCCACGTTGCCGTTGACGCTAAGCGCAGGACGCTCCGCCAGGAGCAGCAGGGCCGCAGCCGCGATCGTGGCCGCTTCTGCGCAGGGCAGTGTCCTCTCCCCTAAAAGATAGTCGAAGCACTCGCCCCTGCCCTGGGCAATGAGACCCTGGCTGCTGGTGTAGCCTTTCTTCACTCCGTTGGTCACGCGCTCGCGTGCCACTAAAGACGCATATCGGGGATGGGACTTTGGAATATCAGTCAAGATTGGCACCTCGTTGCGAAATGGTAGTAGTATGAACCTCGCCAAAGGTTCGCAGGGCCTCTGCACTGCCGTCACCAAAGGCAAAGACGGCATCGCCCAGCATGATCATGCCGGCCAATCCGCCCGCCGCCTCAACTGCCTCGATTGCCTGTAGGGCCCAGTCGCTGGCCAGGCCCGACTGCACTGTGAAGCGGCGGGAGAGCTGCAGGAGATTTGTGAATGTGGGCCTCTTTAAGAGCTCTTTTAGGGCCGCTTCGCCTGCCGCGTTGACCGCCGTCATCACCTTTTCGTCGGAGAGAACCTGGCTGGTGGAAAGGGGGCCACGCACCACGTAGCTGATTGGCAATGGGGGAACGGGTATGCGATCGATGCGACCGGTGCCCGGCGCTCCCGGTTGCAGGCGCACCACCAGGCCGCCTGCATTCTGGGCGATGACGTCTCCTAGACCGGTGCGAAAAGTCACCTCGGCCTCGTGGGCTACGGCCGCTGCCCTGTTCGCCGTCAGGCCCAGATCAAAATAGGAGTTGAGGGCGTAGGCACAGCCCAATGCCCCCGCGCCGCTAGCCCCAAAGCCCGCTCCCAAGGGCATGGAGAGCTCCGTCTTCACCCGCACCGGCTCTTTGGCGAGTCTTTCCACCACGTACCTGGAAACGGGAGCCTCGGACACTTTCCCATTGAGATAAATTTCTGTATCGTGAATCTCGGGAGCCGATTCAATGGTAGTAGTAGCACCCAGAGAAAGGCACAGGCCGCAACCCACGGAGCCTGCGAGGCGCGGCTCCTCTCTGCGATGGGCGGCAAAAAAGCCGGTGATGTGAGAGGGCACAAAGGCCCGGGCGGTTTTCGTGATGCCGTTCATAAGATCTCCACCAGGGCATCCATGATCATTTTTGCAATCAGGCTCTTTTTGCCCTCGGCAATTTTTCGCTGGACCAGGCGGTCTATTATGAGGACCCTATTATCATCCGTGCCCATGCCGCCCCGAGCGACGTCGTTGGCCACCACCAGGTCCAGCCCTGCACCCTGCATGGACTTTTGCGCCCTGGCAACAAGCTCTTCGTCTGTCACTCCGGTCTCGGCCTTGAAGCCCACAATCTTTAGATGGGGGTAGGCCCCACGCACCGTTTTTATGATCTTCTGGGTGGGTTTAAGTCGCAGCACCAACTCCTGGCCGGACTTGATCTTCTCCGCCTGCGGGTCCAGAGTGTAGTCGGCCACCGCCGCGGCGCTGATCAATACGTCGCAACCCTTGGCCACTTCCTCCAGCACAGCGTCCAGCATCTCCCTGGCGCTCCCGGCGTAGACCTGGCGCACAGGGATGTCCTGGATGAAGCGGTGCACCAGCGTCACCTTTGCCCCGCGCCGGCGCGCCTCCAGGGCCAGGGCTATGCCGGTCTTGCCAGAGGCACGGTTGGTGAGGATGCGAATGGGATCGACGACCTCAGCGTTGGAGCCGCTGGTGATGACTATCCTCTTGCCGGCCAGGTCCAATGGCCCCAGCAGCCGCTCCACCTCCCTCACAACCGCCAGGTTGTCCGCGATCTTGGCCTTGCCCTCCTCCAGGCGCGGATCGATCAGAGTCACGCCCATGGCCCGCAGCGCCTCCAGATTGCGCAGCACGGCAGGATGGCGGTACATGGCTTCATGCATGGCAGGAACCACCGCGACCGGTTTGCCGCTCCCTAAAGCCGTGGTGGCAAAGGTGGTTACGGGCGTGTCGTCGATGCCGCAGGCCATCTTGCCGATGGTGTTGGCCGTGGCAGGCGCGATGAGCAGCAGGTCTGCAAGGCCACCCACGCCGCAAAACTGCACATGCTCCACCCGGCCGGTTATTTCCGTGATCACCGGATGGGTTGTGGCATACTCCAGGGCATAAGGGTGCAGGATCTGCAACGCGGCGCTGCTCGCTACCGCGTGCACCTCTGCGCCGCGCCGGATCAGATCGCGAATGAGGTCCACGACCCGCACGGCGGCGATGCTACCGGTTACTCCTACTACGATCGTCTTTCCGCAAAGCGTATCGCTTACTGAGCATGTGATATCGGAGGGCATGATGGTCCTGCAAATCTATGCAGTTACTAAAAGAAGGCTCTTTCCCTGAAGCCCGCCCGCGGGCCCCGGGCGCGCACGCGGCCCTGGGAAGCACAAACCTTATTTAACAATTCAATCGAGGGACTATGCCGTGCCGGGGTGGCCTAGTTGGTTAGGGCGCGAGACTCATAGGGTAATACGATTAACGCGCGCTTCCTGAGGTATCTCGAAGTCGCGGGCTCGAATCCCGCTCCCGGCACCTTCTTACGTTTTTCAATGCTATTTCTTTCGATGCTAAGATAAGGCAGTAGTAATAATCACCTTTCGCGTGTTGTTTGAGTGGAGAAGGATACGCCATTAGGCAGAGACTAAATTAATGAAGGCTCGTCGCTATTTCCCGTGTCTAACCTCGGGTTACTGTGGTTTTCCAGTTGTTAGTTCGTCTCTGTGCGTTCTCTGTGAACTTTGTGTCTCTGTGGTGGAAAACGTCGTTAACCGCTGGTTATAACAAATCTAAGTCTTTTTAAATACCTCACGCGGGCAGCGGATCGGAGCAGACCTTAACCCCAGGTGGGCAAACGCACCTTCCTTTATCGCATACCTTCCAGTAAGGGCATCCGCCGCAGCACTCGGTGATTTTTATGCATCGATCATTGCATTCCCGGGTACCTTCCGGACAAATGCATCTCCCGCTGCTGCATATTCTGTCCCCCTGGCAGTCGCTGCATGGGGCAGATACTGTGCACTGACCATTGCAGTCCGTGGTACCGCCGGGACAGACGCACTTGCCGCTGCTGCATATCCGTCCATTGGAGCATCCGCCGCAGGAGTCGGTCAGTTCAGGGCATGCACCGTCGCATTTCTTTCCCCCCTTCTGATTGATGGATTCGTTAACCCCCCGCAAGTCTGCCGGTGCCGCCAAGCCCCTTTGTATCCATCCCGCGAAGACCTTTCCCTTTGCCGGGCCGTCCGGCCAGTATTGTGAGCGGTTATCTCCGTAGGTGAACCATATCCGGCCACTACCCCACTTTGCATCTTCTGTCCAGGAAATGCTGGAGTTGTTGAAGAACAACGCTCTGCTGATTAGGGTTCCTTCGTAGCGGACCTCTTTTCCCCAGGAAACCAGCAGAGTGCCGGGCATTGCCCACTGCCCCGAAGTTTCTTTTACGGTTGTCGCATACAGTCCGTCCCAGCTCATCGTATTATTCATCGCAGTATTATTATCCGCTATAGCACCGCCCAAGGAGGATGCGACAAGGGCAAATAATAGTAGTATACAAACTGTAGCCAGCCGTTTTTTCATATCACACCATTATTTTTATAAGCAGATATATCTTGCGCCGCAATCCTCCCGGAATTGGATTGCAAAGGATTAAATTCATATGGTTGCGGCAAGATTTATATGCGTATAACACTTGATTAACGATTGTGATGTGTGCCGAATGATCGCAGATTTGAGGGTCCAATGCAAATGAAGTCGCCATGTGAGATGATCGTATGGGATATACTGCCCAGCATCAGGGCGGCGATCGCCGAAGAGCTGGTCAAGAGAGGAATATCCCAAAAGGAGGTATCCAGGATGCTGGGCATCACGCCTCCGGCTGTGTCCCAGTACGTCTCCAAGAAGAGAGGCTACAATATCGAATTCAGGGAGGACATCCGCCTGTCCATAGGTAAGCTCGCCGACGACCTGATCGAAGAGAGAGTAAAAGGCATTGAACTTGTGCCGAGGATCTGCCAGATCTGCCGAATGCTACAGGACGACGAGGCGGCTTGCATTTCTACCAAGTGCAAGGGACTGTGAAATGGATCGGGCCGATAAGCTGGAAGACCTTAAAACAAGAATTGCAAAGAAGGGAAAGCTTCTGGTGGCCTATTCCGGCGGAGTGGACAGCAGCCTTCTGGCTAAGGTGGCCCACGATGTCTTGGGCGGCAAAGCCCTGGCCGTGATCCTGGACAGCGAGTCCATGCCCAAAGGTGAGCTTGAAAATGCAAAAAGGCTGGCCGCATCTCTGGGGCTTAATTATCGGGTAGCAGAATTCTCCATTCTGAGAGAAGAGCCGTTTTTGCATAATCCGGTCACACGCTGCTACATCTGCAAGAAAAAGTCGGCTGCGGTTTTAAAAAGCATCGCGGCGGAGGAAGGCATAAGCTGCATAGCCGATGGAGTCAACCTCTCCGATTACGGGGACTATCGGCCTGGAATTGCCGCCTGCGATGAAGAAGGAATCTGGCATCCTTTTGTGGATGCGGCAGTAACCAAGGAGGATATTCGCGCTATGGCGCAAGGCCTGGGCCTGCCCATTTGGAACAAGCCTTCCTCGGCCTGCCTCGCCTCCCGAATACCTTATGGCGAGCCGATCACACCGGAGAACTTGCGAATGGTGGAAGAGGCGGAGGAATATCTGAAAAGCCTGGGCTTTTTGCAGCTTCGGGTGCGATCCCACGGACGCGTGGCCCGAATTGAGCTACTAAAGCAGGATATGTCCCGGGCGATGGATTGCCGCGATGAGATCGCCAGGATGCTCAAGACAATCGGATTTGATTATGTCGCCCTGGATCTGGAGGGCTTTCGCAGCGGAAGCATGAACGAGGTTTTATGATATGGACGTTCAGGAAATAAGAAAGGATTTTCCCATCACTAAGGATGTTATCTATTTGGACAGCGCCTCCACCAGCCTGACTCCTGAACCTGTTTTGCAGGCGGTCCTGGATTACTACCATAGCTACAAGGCCAACGTGGGCCGGGGCGTTTACCGGATGGCTCAGCTTGCCGATCAGCGCTACCGGGGGGCGCACCGCAAGGCTGCAGAATTCGTAGGCGGGGCGGGGCTGGAAGGAACGACGATTTTTACCAGGAATACCACCGAGTCCATCAACATCGTCGCTCGCGGCATAAAGTGGAAGAGGGGGGAACGCATCGTCACCACCCTTCTGGAGCACCACTCCAATCTTTTGCCCTGGATGAGGCTAAAAGAGAAAGGCGTGGAGCTGGAGGTCATCAAGCCGGACAAAACGGGAATGATCGATCCGGCAGACTATGAAAAGGCGATAACCGAAGGCACCCGGCTGGTGGCAGTGAGCCAGCTCTCCAATGCTCTGGGAACGGTCCTTCCCGTAAAGGAGATCAGCAAAATCTGCCGGGAGCGGGGCGCTGCTCTCTTGGTGGATGCTGCCCAGTCCGTGCCCCACATGCCCGTAGACGTGGTGGATATCGATTGCGATTTTCTCTGCTTTTCCGGGCACAAGATGCTTGCGCCCATGGGAAGCGGCGTTCTCTGGATCAAGAAAGAGGGTGTTGTCGAACCGCTCCTGTTGGGCGGGGGCATGGTGCAGGACGTCGGCAACGATCGGTATGAGATCAAGAAGGGCTATGAGGGCTATGAAGCCGGCACGCCCGACATCTCGGCCGGCATTGGTCTAGGCGCTGCCGTTGATTATCTCACCCGGGTGGGCATCGAGGATATTCACCATCACGAGCAAAGGCTGACGGTTAAGCTGCTGGAAGGCCTGCAAGAGATGAAAGGGGTATCGATCTATGGTCCGGGCCCCGGCTCACGCAGGCGGGCACGAGGCGGCGTGGTCTCCTTTGCGGTTGAAGGCCTCTTGCCCCACGAGGTGGCTCTCATGCTCGACCAGGCGTCGAACATCTGCGTTCGCTCCGGTCATCACTGCTGCATTCCCTTAATGAAGCATCTGGGGCTGAAATACGGAACCGTGCGTGCCTCGCTTTATCTTTATAACACAGAGGATGAAATTGAAAAGCTCCTGGCGACGCTGGAGCAGATTGCCAGGATGGCTTAGCTATGATCAAAGAATGCAAGTGTCTGCGGCTGGACGGTGAATGTGCAGAAGATGCGACCTGCCTGGTAGTGGAAGAGGTGCCTCTCTCCATCTTCATCAACGGTCGGCATTTCGTAACTGCCATGATCAGCCCCCGGATGAGAAAGGAGTTTGTCACAGGCCACCTTTTTTCCGAGAGGATAATTTCCGGACCACAGGAGATCGAGTCTCTGGAGGTCGAGGGCAATGTGGCTCGCGTTCTAGTCGCAAATCCCATGCGGGCCATAGTCCCCCGGCGGCCCATTGTGAGCGGCTGCGGTGGGATTGCTTCTTTTCTGGATGAGTCCAAGCTTTCCGAGATTAAGTCGGATCTGATAATAGGAAGGAGGCAGGCGCAAGAGGCCATGGGGGCCATCTCGCTCTCCGAGACGCACATAGCCACAGGGGGAGTGCATTCTGTGGGCCTCTTCACAGATGGGGAGCCTATCTGCATCATCGAGGACATCGGCCGGCACAATGCCCTGGATAAGGCCATCGGCTGCGCGTTCTTTCAGAAGCAAGACTTCGATTTCAGCCAAACCTTTGTGGCCTGCACGGGCCGGGTCTCCTCTGATATGGCCTTGAAGTGCTCAGTGGCCGGCATTCCCATCATTGTTTCGCGAGGGGCCACTACCAGTCTGGCCGTCTCCATTGCAAAGAGGACGAATCTATGCATCATCGGTTTTCTGCGGGGAAAGAGGCTTTCCGTTTACACCTGCCTGGAGAGATTTGCGATTGACTGAAGGCGGCATTCGTGTGGATAGATTCGATGCGCCTCACCACAAAGGCACAAAGGCACAAAGAACTACTCTCCTATTTTATAGCGTTCTCTGTGCGTTCTCTGTGAACTCTGTGTCTCTGTGGTGGAATAGTCGTCAGCCACTGGTTATAATCAAATGGTTACGGACTACCACCACAGAGACACAGAGCGCACGGAGGACTCACAGAGGACTCGATTATTCCATTACCAACTCGAAAAGGTTTTTCTTGCGGGTGCGGGCATGATCTGCACCAAATGTAGCAATAGGGCCATTGTCTCCCAGCGCTACTCCGGGCAGCACCTCTGCCAGGACCACTTCATCCTGGATTTTGAGAGAAGAGTGGCAGATACGGTGCAGAGAAACGAGATGGTCAAGGACGGCGAACGCATCGCCGTTGCCGTGAGCGGGGGCAAGGACAGCACCGCTCTGCTCTTTTGCCTGCGGCGGATTTTAGCGAAAAGGGATGTCGAACTTGTGGCCGTCACCGTGGACGAGGGCATCGCCGGCTACAGGGATGACACCATAAGGGCGGCGAAGGCCATTGCAAATAAGCTCGGAGTTGAGCAGCATATCGTCTCCTTCCGGGAGGAGTACGGCTACGACCTGGACGAAATGGTGCCGGGAAAAAAGGTCGCGCCCTGCACCTATTGCGGGGTCTTTCGCAAGAACGCCCTCAACCGCGTGGCAAAACGCCTGGGTGCCGATAAAGTCGCCACCGGCCATAACCAAGACGATGAAGCGCAGACCATTATGATGAACTATCTGAAGGGCGATTTCGAGAGGTTGATGCGTTTTCGGCCCTGGCGAGCCCAGAAGGGCCTGGTGCCCCGCATCAAGCCCCTGCGAGAGATGCCGGAAAAGGAGATCGCCCTCTACTGCATGGTAAACGAAGTCTTCACCGAGTCCCGGGAGTGCCCCTATGCCAATCTCTCCCTGCGGGCGGATGTGAGGGACATGTTGAATGGCCTGGAGAGCCAGTTTCCGGGAACCAAACAATCGACTGTGCAGGGATTTGAAAAGATCGCGGCGAAGGCGCAGGGCAGCTATGCCCAGATGGATCTTGCCGTCTGCCGGGAGTGCGGCGAGCCCTGCGTCAAGGAGCTGTGCAAGGCCTGTGAGCTGCTGGGAAGACTCATAAGATAGTTTGGCACCTAAACAGAAGGCTTTTAAATCAAGATAGTATAAGCGTCTTCGATTATGCCAAGATGGTTTTCTAGTGAGTAGTAGGTAGTAGGATTTATATAGCTAGATGGGACTATTATTTATAGTAGTGTTGTAAGACCCTCCTGAAAAGGATGATGCCACCCATTGGTGGACGTGACGAAGTATGGAGGGGTTCACTACAACTCACTTTTGTCAACTTCAAAATCCAATCTTGTGGCTATTTTATGCTGGATCTTCTGGTAATAGCGATCATCACCATCCCTATACCTACGATTTATGGCACCTGCAATGAAGTCCACAGCCTGGATGCAAGGGCAGGCTTTGGAGTCCACATGGGTCACTTTGATATCTCCCAGAGTGGCAGGCACTACCATCCCGGATCTATCAGCCATGTGAGCATCAAACTTTGCCCTCTGTATCCCATAAAGGGACTTATCCATGATGACTTCCACCTGACCGGACATGCCATAGTTATTGATGATTTTGTACGTTAGTTGTTTGCAGACCTCATTATAGATGAGCTGTGGCTCCACCTCATGCTGAATGTCTGAGTTTCGTAGAAGTGCATAGCCAATATCGTTATTTGTCCTTCCTATGCATTCAAGGATTCTCCTCTTGATCGGATCATCAGAGTCATTGAATTTCAGCTCGGAGGTCTTATGATACCTCTTTTTGATCTTCTTCTTCCTGATGTCCTTTATGCATCTCTTTATGGGGAGGTCTTCTCTGAGGACCAATGCAGCCAGCACAAAATAGGGAACTGATTCTGAGGCATTGGCCATTAAGCCATTAACTATACTGCCAGATTCATCAAGATAGACCCGCATTCGTTCACCCATTTTGTTGGATTCTTGTATTTATAAAGTGGCTGGGTATTACGCGCACCTACTATGCTAGACATAGATCAACTACATTGGATGAGATGGCATCCTCGTGGATTAAAGGAATGCATGGAATTACCGCCCCTTCTCGAAATGAAGAAAATTCCAAGAGGCCCAGAAATTATGCACTCACGTAGGAGTTTTTGGAAGCAAATGAAAAATACGGAACAATAAATAGGATCGTAGGGACACCACTCCAGAGCAACACAGAGCAAAAATAAGAGCCTAAATAATACGATGGCTCCTCGTTTTCAAAATGAAGTGATGGCCCAAAAGGTTTTCTATTTAAGGTAGGAAATACATAAAAGATCTTAAAATATGGTTCCTGCAATCGTTTTTCTCGCTTGATAGGCGATCTCCTCCGACACCGTCAGGAACCTAGCCTGAGCTACATACCTTCGGCTCCGCTAATATACCGTTACCCTCTTCACGCCCTCGATATCCATAAGCCGGCGCACCAGGTCTCCCGGTATTTTGCCCTCCGTGATGAGGGTGAGCTTGGGGCTTTCCACAAAATAAGGATCGTCGGAAACGGCCTGTCGGATGGATAGGCCGCTATTGGCCACGGCGCTGGCCACGTTTCCCAATAGGCCGGCCTTGGCGGCATTGACCGGCATAATTTCTATCACACCCAGGCCCAGAATGGGCGCCACATCTCCTAAGAAGGTCATGGAGCGCACATTCTTGAAGACCTTCCATAAATTCTCATCCTCGCGAATGGCCTGGGCCGTGGTGTCCACCACCCGGCGGTCCACGTCCAATTCCCTGGCGATCTGGGCATGAGGAATCTCTATCCGGCCCGATACAACTCGAGATGCGTCATTTATCTGAAAGCCCCTCTGCAGGATGAGACGAATGACCTTCTCCTGAGCCGGGAACCTCTTGAACTTGTCTAAAATCTCCTGCCACATGGTGGGTCCTTTCAGTAATTTAGGCGAACATCTCTCTGGGAGGCTGGCGGTACTCCTTTCTCGCCTTGGGAATGGTCTCTTCCAGATGCCTTTGTGTGATGTTGCACTCCTCCATGATCGCATGGTGCAGCGCCGCTTTAAGCACCTTCTCGACCAGATCCCGCCCTGAAAAGCCCTCTGTTTGGCGGGCAATCTCGTTCAAGTTCACGTTCTCCATCGCGAGAGGCAAGGTGGCGGCATTCTTCTCCAAGAGAAGCAAGCGCTCCTCAAGGCTTGGCAACTTGAACTCGATCTCTTCCTCGAAGCGCGAGCGCACCGATGCATCCAGAACCTCGATCTGGTTGGTGGCCGCGATGGTGCAAACCCCCGTTCGATTGGAGATGCCATCCATCTCTGTTAGGAGAGAGTTCACGATCTCCGAGACATCTCCTCTTAGATCCTGATACCTTCGGTCGAGAGCAATGGCATCCAGTTCATCGATGAATATGATGCAGGGTGCACTTTCCGCGGCTTTTTCATAAAGGCTGTGAATCTGCCGGGCCCCCTCGCCCACGAACTCTCCGATCAGGCTGGTGGACTTTACTGCCAGCATTGGCACTCCCGTCTTGGCGGAGAGCGCTTTAGCGATCATGGTCTTTCCTGTGCCAGATACTCCATAAAATAGAATGTTGCGCGGAGCCCACCGCCCAAATTTCTCCGGATCAGCCAGGAATTTCTCTACTATCTTGACCTTGCGCTTAGCCGTCTCCTGGCCTATGACATCATCAAAGCTGACATCGTACACTACCTTATTCTTGGGTTCAGCCTTTTGCTCTACCTTAATGGTGGTCTGTGAGCCCATCACCGAATATCTGGGATAGACTTTGACCACCTGGAAGGCAAAGTCCGGATAAAGCCTGCTATCGAATAGATAGCTACCGGGGAGCAGTTTCTCTCCGTACCACTGTTCCTGGGCATAAAGCTCGAATAGCTTGGGGTCAGAGACAACAGGATGCTCCTGAAATATGCTCTTCAGGGGGTAGCCCGCCGGACGCAAGAGCAGAAATCTTGCGCCGATTGCCTTTCGCTTCTCCAGCTTCGCCCCTTGTGCCTTGCTTTGGCTCTTTTGGATAGATCGCACGAGATAAATCTTGCCGGTATAGATAGTTAAATGTATTGGCCTTTGCCCCAGGGGTCCGACAGTAATTAATATTACCTCTTCCTAGCAGTAGCCAAAGAATATGCAGTAGGAGGATCTTCATGGCAGGTGGAAATGGGCTGGCAATCGGTTTGATGGTTATAGGTTTCATAGCATTGTTCTTATTGCCTCTCGCCTTCTTGACTAGCTTGTTCAACGTCTAAAGGCGCAAATCGGCATTTTTTTTAATTTTTCATCTTCGTAGCAGCGCACGGCCCCCATCCTATCGGGTGCAGTAGTTGGCTTGGCACTGTAGCTTTGGCTATTAATTCGCATTGGTCTGGCCGCGAATTTGCGACCGTTTTCCAATGCAAAAATAAATAGCTAGAGACTGATCGTCCGGATAAACGGCCATCAGTCTTTCTATCTTGGTTTTCAGTCTCACTTGGACCTATCTTTACGAAAAATCAATAAATCTTTATAGACGTGATCCTTAACATAAATGCTGAAAACAAAAGGGCGCTGCCTGGATATGTGTCGTTCGAGGTAGAGTGAGAGGAACCATCATTCTGGTATCAATACTCCTGATTCTGTGTCCCTCAGCCTGCCAGGCCTCTGAGGAAAACGATCTGTGGCTGCTCCTATCCAGCTACGAAGATATCGGCATCACCATGAAGGATTTGGCATTCTTTCTGGCAACGCATGGGTTTGATGCACAGCCGGCACCGGATCAATCCTCGGTCGTCGTCAAGCTAAAAGTGGGCAAAGAGGTCTATCTCACACCTAACGGTGCATCGCCAAGACTTGCAGATCTGTGGATGACTCCCCCCACCGCTAAGGCCGGACCAGTACAGGTGATAGCAAACGATGCCATCAGTATCAATGCTACTTACGCCCTAACCGACAACGCCGAATTTGTCAAGACGATCAGCAGATACGTCATGTTTCCCGTAACGCCTCTGGGAATGTGCTATGACGGTTCTCAAAAACTGGATAGCACTTACAGGGATTTTGGATATAAAGTGATATTCCTGTATAATCCCAGCGGATTTGACTCCCAGGGCCATATCTGGGTAGCTGTGCAGGACAAAGACCATCCCGATGCTTGGCTTGCCGTTGATAGCTATTATGGGGTTATGAAGGATCCCGAGTATTATTCCGCACCCTACAGCTTCACCGAATTTCAATACCTTGATGCCATCAATCCCCAATGGAAGCTGGTTTAATATGATTACGAAAAACAAGGATATGTCCGCCATTGCCCGATATCTCATGGCAACGATCGCTATCCTGATCCTCTCAGGAACCGGCACCTCTGCCGATCTGATCAATGAGCTGCATGACGGCTCAAACCTCACCGATTCACAGTTGCAGGGCGCGAATCTTGCAGAGACTCACCTCAACCGCTCCATTCTGAGCTACTCGCGCCTGTTGGGTGCCAACCTTTCCCAGTCGCAAATGGTCGGAGCGGATTTGTCTTCTGCCGTTGCGATAGGTGCCGATTTTTCCGGGGCCAAAATGAGTAGAGTCAGTTTGCAGGGTTCCGATATGTCCAGAGCTAACTTCTCCGGTGCCGACCTAACCGGTGCGAATATAATAAATGGAAATCTCAGCGGTGCAGATCTCTCCGGCGCGATTCTGCAAGAGGCCAGGATGTCAGGCGCCAATTTGACTCGGGCAAATTTAAGGGGCGCAATCATGAATAGCGTCAATCTTACCGATGCCGATCTTACAGGTGCGGATATTAGCCGGTCCTTCCTGTCCGAGTCACGCATGCCTGGTGCGACTCTGGCTGGTGCTAACCTCGCTAATGCCGATCTTACCGGGGCCAATATGGATTCAGTAGATTTGAATGATGCAGATTTAACCGGTGCTCGGCTATTTTCCGCGAACCTCATGAATGCCCGCATGGGGGGCGTATTGCTGAATGGTGCTAATCTAATCGCAGCGCGCTTAAGCTGGGCAGATCTCAAAAAATGCAAAATGTCCTGCAGCCAGCTTTCTCGGGCAGAGCTCTACAGCACGGATCTTAGTGGTTCCGACCTCGCCGGTTCTGACTTCACCAGGGCTTACATGATGAGATCGAACCTGAGCGGTGCAAGAATGGATGATGCAGATCTGGCTTATGCTGATTTGACTGAGGCTGATCTCTCATTTGCTTCTCTCAAGGGCGCAAAGATTCCCAACCTCGACCTGACAAGAGCCGATCTGTCTTGGGCCGATCTAACAGGAGTTTCGCTGGAGTTCACGGAGTTGGTGGGTACCGACCTGCATGAAGCAAAAATGACACGAGCTACAATAAGCCGTCTTGCCATGCGGGATGTGAACTTGAGCAGAGCAGATTTGAGAGATGCCAAAATATCTGTGTCTCTAATGGAGAATGTAAATCTCTCGGGTGCAGACCTGAGTGGTGCCAGTATGAACACGGTGTATATAACCGACGCCGATCTGAGGGGGGCCAATTTGCAGAAAATAAAATGCGATCTATTTACCCTGCCGTATCTAGCCGCATCTCGGCTGGATGGGGCATTCATGAGTGAAACTCTTCATTCGCAGTTAAATAGCTCGCGAGTATCACCAGAAACTTGAAATGTCATTAAGGAATGGATACTAACATAGGAGATCTATGAAAATTGTTTCTTTGGTGCCGCTTGCCTTGGGCACATTGATGCTCGGCATATTGATGGCAGCATGCTGCATCGCTGCGGCAGAGCCGGGAGATAGCAGCAAGATGACGGATCGTGTCGATCTGGCCAATTTGGACCTGACCCATATGGACCTCGCCGGCATGCACCTCAATCAATCGAACCTATCCGGCGCAAATCTCTCCGGTTCGAATCTAAGCGGCACTTTTTTGCGCTCCGCATGGTTTCTAAATTCCCTTCTTCAAGGAACAACAATGGTAAAGACTGACTTAACCGGAGCTGTTCTTAGTGGTGCAAATCTTGCCGGAGCGGATCTTTCCCTGGCCGTTTTGGCCTATTCTCAAATGTCCAATGCCAATCTTAATAATGCCATCTTGAAGAAGACGGATCTTACCGAGGCCGATCTCTCCGATGCCAATCTCACCGATGCAGATTTAAACGATGCCAGGCTCTTTCGAACCGACCTCACAGGCGCCACTCTCAAGGGCATCTATCTGATCGGTGCAAACCTGATTGGAGCTCATGTGAGCTGGGCAGACCTCAGTGGAAGCTATCTCTCGAAAGGCCAATTTTCTCGATCGGAGCTATACAGTACCAACCTGCATGGCGCCGACCTCTCTGAAGCAGATTTTACCAGAGCATATCTCATGAGTGCAAACTTAACCGGAGCCAACCTAAAATGGACCAGTCTCTCTTATGCCGATTTGACCGAGGCAAAACTCATGGGGGCGAACCTGAATTCCGCCAAGATGCCTTATGCCGATCTGACCCGTGCTAACCTCACAGGAGCTGATCTTACCGATGCCGACTTGAACTCGGCAAGGCTTACCGGGGCCGTCCTTTGCAAAGTCAAGCTCGATCGTGTCAGGTTATCCGAGATGGATCTGAGGGGCGCAGATCTAACAGACTCTTCCCTCAGGGGCTCGAGCCTAGTTCTGGTATATCTGGCCAATGCCAAGATGAATAGGGCAGATTTACGAGATGCCACCTTAGATCGGGTGGAGATGACGGGAGCAGATCTTACCGGTGCTAACCTGGAGCGTATTAAATATGACCAGTTCACCCTTTATTCGCTTTCTGATGCCAAGTTGGATGGTGCAAAGATGTCCGACAACCTGAAAGCGGATTTGAGTCGCATCAAGGAAGATATATGATAAATAATTTGCAGTCATTTTGCATCTTAGCGGTCTTTATGCTGGCTCTTCCCGCCCAGGCATCGATAATTTCGCTCGGACCCGGCCAGAGCATCCAAAAGGCAATTGATGCCGCCAACCCTGGTGACATAATCGAGATATCTCCCGGAACCTACAACGAGAGCATCAATATCACCAAGAGCCTGATCTTGCGGGGTAGTTCTGGGAAAGACAGGCCGATCCTGGTGGCTCGCGATAAAGGCAATACCGTGCGAGTTTTGGCAAACCGCACACGTTTAGAGGATTTAAGCCTGACCGGTGCCACAGACTGGTCTATGGCTGCCGTCCTGGTAATGTCTCAAGATAATATCATCGCAAACAATACCATGCAAGGCAACGCAATCGGCATTTTTGTGTCTTCCGGAAATAACACAATCGATTCTAATGAGATAGATGATAACTACCTGGGCGGATTAATTATCTTTTCTGCCGCGGGAAATAAAATCTCGAATAACAGCTTCTTCGAAAATAATCAGGTAGGCGTTATGGTACTAAATTCGACAGATAATATAATTATTAATAATAACGCCAGCGGAAATATGGGGATAGGCATTAAATTGTTCCAATCCAGTGGTAACTTCGTAGAAAATAATGTTGTGATTACTAACGACTATGGTATTGTATTATCGGACGCAGATAATAATTTTATACATAACAACACTGCAATTAATAACGACTACGGCATTTATCCTTATTTATCGCGAGGCAATGAGATCTCTAATAACACAGCATTCAAGAATGACTATGCCCTCTATCTTTGGGATTCTCATGGCAACAAATTCATGGATAATAACCTGGAAAAGAATGATGGAAGCGGAATTACCTTATTTTATTCCCATGAGAATCGCTTCGAGAACAACGATGCAGACCTCAACAAACAGTATGGGATCCACCTTATCTCTTCCAATAATAACCTTATCTTAAGAAACTCCTTTTGCAATATCACCGCAGGCAGCGGCGCATACTTTGAAGAATCATTGCAAAACAACTTCACAGAAAATCGGGTATTTGCGAATTTTGATCAGGGAATACAGATTGTGAATTCGAGTAGAAATATACTTGCAAATAACACTATTCATAAAAATCCAAAAGGATTAGTAATCTCCGGCATCAGCGAAGAAAATCTGTTCATCGAGAATGTGGTGAGCGGGGGCAATTTTGGCATCATGGTTTATGAGGCGAACAACAATACCATTGCAAAGAATGCGTTTCGCAGAAATGCCGTGAGGGGCATAAATCTCAACCTATCCCAACGGAATAATCTTGCCGAGAATGAGATCTCTGATTGCCCGGTGGGCATATTCCTGGAGAGCTGCCTGGATAACAATCTCTCCCGCAATCATCTGCATAATAACGCTAACGGCATCATGCTCCTTGCATCAAACAACAATCGCCTCAAAGAAAATAATATCCTCCGCTGCAAAACGGGCATAAATCTGGATCAGTCCTCCGATAATCGCATACAATCCAATGAACTGTCCGAGAATAATGACGGTATCATCATTGTGAAGTCAATACAAAACATTTTGTCGGAAAACATAGTTTCGAGCAAAGATGCGGGCATCAGTCTGACCAGTTCTATGAGGTGCAATATCACAGGCAACCGTGCCCATAACTGTCGCCAGGGCATAAAAATGGTCGATTGCAGCTACAACGTGTTGTGCTTCAATAATCTTAGCCGGAACTATGAAGGTCTTTATCTGGATGAGGGAGTGTATCCTCAACAATCCAGCCGCAATGAGATATATCTAAATGCATTTATAGATAATTCTCGTGATGTTTATTCCTTTATATCCTCTAACTCCTGGAGTTCACCACAAGCGCTTTCCTATCAATTCCTGGGAAAGACCTTCAATAACCACCTTGGAAACTACTGGCTCAACACCCAAATGAGGGACGGCAATAGTGACGGCATCAGTGATCTGAAACATAGCATAGGCACTGATCTGGATGAAAATCCACTGATGCAGCTTCCGGTTCTGTACGAGATAACCTGATGCCTTCGCGTTAAGATCTTTTTCCCTATTTAATGTACTTTCAGGAAGAGGGGTTAACTATAAGACCTCGGCAATGACTTTGAAGTGCGGAGGTATTTGGAGAATGGGATTTAAATGTGTGGTAATAGCTTTGGCCTTTGTGGCATGTCTTTGCATGACTGCCTTTGCTTTGGGTCCAAAGAACGAGTACGTCGAGCCGGAGTTTCCAGGAGAGGACATGTCCGGCAGCCAAATTTACCAGGAAGTTCGCGAGGGCGTCTATGATAACCTGGATGACTCTGCTCTGTCTTTCCAAAATGAGAGCCTATTTACGATCCGGAAAGATACGGGCATGAGCCCTCACGTTCCTGGCAAAGGTGTTAGGACACCAGTTGTCGTCATCAGAGGATTAGGTGTCGCTCCGGCGGCAGGAAGCTGGGCTTTTACTCTGAACGACGTTGATAAAAGCTATCTCAAGATTGACCTTTATCAGACCGCAGATGCTGTGTTTGGATCGGGAGAGCTGGCAGATAATGGAGTCGTCACTGCCGTCACCGCGGGAGGCAGCGTGCTGGGCAATAGGTTGGCATTGTTTGTGATCCCGGCCGGCAGTCAGAACATGTATCGCTTCAGCCTTACAATTAAGCCGGGCTCCATGGATGGAGAGTATATCTTCACCGCACCGGGAATAACCCAGCCGGGTGTGGCCTTCGGCAGCCTGTTGTCCCCGCCTGGCTTTGCAGCTCCTGCGCCTACAAATGCATAAGATCCGGGCAAATTGTCCGGATTATATTTTTATCACATCATGTCAGCAAAGGATACCATTATTAACATAGCCATCCTAATCGGTTGCAGAGGGTTAGTGGATATGGCGTTTAAAGCAATTCTGATAGTATTATTATTCATCAGCCTGGCTGCTAATGTATCTTCGCAAGGTTACATGGGCACGGTGAGCACCGGCACGGGAATAATACCCGCCCTGACGGTGGGCAAGAGTTCGATTTCCGCCTCCCAGGTGGGAGCAATCTCATCACGGGCAAACCTGACTGGAAGCTGGGCTCTTGATCTGTTGGGTACCCAGACCAGGCATTTTGACTTGCAGATGTATCAGGAAGACGACCTCATCTTGGGATCCGGCCGCAGTCAGGACCAAAGCGGCCTGGCCGTGACTGCAGCCGGTTCTGTAGCCGGAGACAGACCAACCATATTCATCTCTCTGATTGATTCGAGCCAGGTATTCCGGCTCAAGCTCTCTGTTTCCGGAGAAGCTCTTGCGGGTGAATATGATTCCCTTTCCCAGACGGAGTCGCACCAGTCGGGAACGGTGACAGGCCGTATAACTTTAACAGCCAAGAAGAGTCCTGCAACAGCTCTTGGCAAAAGCATCAATCCCAGTGCAACAGCGGGGGCATGGGTGGGAAGGGCCACAGAGAGCAGCAACACCGGAGGGATCTAAGACGAGAGGCATGATTGCATTACTGATAATAATGCTCGCTGTCGGCTCTCCGGCAGCGGCTAAGTGTTGTTCATTGGGTGGGGGCGCATCCTACAACTTTCTGGGGGACTCGGCCGTGGACATCAGTATGGATGACTACAATGAGTTCGTCCGCGAGACGGTTCCGACAAACGTTGTGGCAGTTCCTGATGTTAAAAAAGCGGCAACAAGCCGGATCAGCCTGAATCTGTTAAATAATAGCCGCATTAATCTTCTTCTCACTCAGGCAGAAGGACGCATTTTTGGCCAGGGGAATGTAACCCAGGGAAATGTTACCAGGCCGGTAGAGGCTGAAGGAAAGCTTCAAGCCAACAAACTGTCCCTTGATGTAATTGCCTTCGAGGGAGATGTCTACAAATTTAGCCTAGCAGCGGAAGGCAGCACCGTTCTGGGAGACTACAGCTTAACGACGCCTGATGGAGAGCGACGGAACGCAACTGCGGAAGGAAAGTGGGAGATTTGAGTGACTGCGGCGCAGTCTGCCCCAGTCTCTTATTCATTGCATTTCGCCAGTCTTCGCTCCCGGGGAAAATCTCTTCATGAGGCGCTTCATATTCATCTTGCCAGCTCCACCTCTCATGCCCTTGATTGCCTTTTGCATGGCCTGATGGGATTTAAGAAGCTCACGAACCACATCAGGAGTGGCTCCGCTGCCCCGTGATATGCGCTTGATACGCGAGGCGGTTATTACCTTTGGATCCTCCAGCTCGGCGGCCGTCATGGAGTCCATGACCACCCGGTACTTGTCCAGGCGATCTTTGGTCATCTGGTACTCTTTGTCGGAAAGATCCAGTCCCAGGCCGCCCATGGGCAGCATCTGCATGATCTGTTTTAAGGGCCCCAGCTTGTTCATGGCCTCCATCTGCTGGTACATGTCTTTCAGGGTGAACTTGCCCCGCATGAGCGAATCAACGTCCACCTGGGCATCGGTCTGCACCTCCTGGGCCCTCTCGATGAGCGTCTTGATGTCGCCCATGCCCAGCATACGGGAGATGAAGCGGTCTGCCTCGAACTTCTCCAGGTCGGCCGGCGTCTCGCCCATGCCAATGAAGGCCACACCGGTTTTGGTCTCCGCCACGGCCGAGAGAGCTCCGCCACCCTTGGCTGTGCCGTCTAACTTGGTGATGATTACGCCCGTGATCTGGATGGCTTCGTTGAAGGCGCGTGCCTGCTCGGAAGCCTGCTGGCCCAAAGCGGCGTCCATCACCAGCAATTTTTGCTCGGCATTGACCACGACGTGGATGTCCATCATCTCCTGGATCAGATCGCCCTCCAGGGCGTGCCGTCCCGCGGTATCGACGATGCGAATATCGTATTTCTTGGCAGCCTCCAGGCCCGCTTTCGCCACCGCCGCGGCATCGGGATTGCCCCGCTCTCCGTAAAAGAAGACGCCCTGCTTTTCACAGAGCGCTTTTAGCTGGTCATAGGCTCCGGCACGAAAGGTGTCGGCGCAGATGACGGCTGTGCGCAGCCCCTTTCGTTGAAAGAAGGTGGCAAGCTTCGCCGCTGTGGTGGTCTTTCCCGAGCCCTGCAGGCCAACTAGCATGATGTTCTGCTTTTTCAGGGGAATGTCACAGCCGCGGCCTACCAGGTTGATCAGTTCCTGATAGACGATGTTGATGACGTGCTCTCGTGGGTTCATGCCCGCGGCCGGCTTTTCATTGAGCGCCCGCTCTTTGATGGTGTTGGAGAGCAGCATCACCAGCTTTACATTCACATCAGCCTGCAGTAGTGCTCGCTGAATCTCCCGCACGGCATCGTCTACTAAAGCCTTGTCTATCTTATTCGCCGACGCAATCTTCTTTAGAGCGTTACGCAGCGACCCACCTAAGTTTTCCAGGACCATAATGCTTCCGTGAGATGAGGGCTGGCAAACCATATAAAAATGATCCTTGCCGGAGAAAGATAGGGGGAAAAGCTGGATGACGCTCAACTTATCATATGGCTTTCCCTACCCCAGGATAGAACAAGGACTGAACGGATCAAATATTTTATTTTTATTGGCTTTTGTCCCCTGGTCTGTGCCTTTTGTCTTCGCTCATCTTGCTTCTCATTTTTCTAAATCCTTGCTGTGTTCCTTGCGACTGACCTGGCCGAGAACGTTGAAGGCGACTTATGAGGTTAATTTAAGTATAATTAGAGAAATCTGGTCCTGGAGGTAAAGACATATGACTCTCGATTTAGTATCAATGTTTGATTATGTTTTTCAACTGCCATTAGGTGCAATAATTATCCTTATTGGCATTGCCTGTATCATTGTTTCTATATTGGGGCATGTGCCGCCGAACGGTGATAAAATCGAAAATCTTTCCCGCGTTTTGTTAGGTATTTTTGGTATCATTCTCATTCTCTTAGTTGTTTATGTAAATATCAAAGTTGATGGCCCACCAGAAGTCCTTAATTTGAAATCGGACCCACATAGTCCTGCGATCATTGGTACTGATGTTGTGTGGACGGCATCGGCTGTTGATCCCGATGAAATCAGCCCGATAAAATATCGATTCTGGTTGAATGATGCATCGACTGGAAATGATTGGACAAGTGAGAAGAGTTGGGGCTTGGTCAATACTTGGACCTGGAAAACTGTTTCCATGAAACCTGGTGCCTACAAGATCAAAGTGGAAGTAATGGATGATAAGCATGCAGGCCCAGATAGTAATGATAGCTCCATGATAGAGGATTATCAATTATCTGAAATAAAAATTGCTAATCCAAAGCAAAGTTCCAATGTCACATATAGCATTTATGTCGATGGAACTATTTCTGGGGGTTTACCAGATGGACAGTATATGTGGATACTAATAAATCCAAGCGTTCTTCCAAACCAATGGTGGCCACAGGGAGGGAGAGGGATTGATCCCATAAAAGGGCAATGGAGCGGGGAGGCCCTTATTGGTGGAGGGCCGGAAAAAGATATTGGAAATAAATTTAATATTGCCGCCGTCCTAGTCAATGAGGCAGATAAAGAAAAGCTAAACAATTGGGTAATTGAAACAAGAAAAACCGGGGACTTTTATAGTATAAGCCTTCCCGAGAGCGCAAACATCGTGGATCAGGTCACGGTAACGAGGAGACCCGGATAGAAGTCCGCAACATTCCACCTCCCGCAGCCAAGCTGCGGGTTCTATTATTTTGAATACCCTGCAGCTCTGCAGCGGGGATAAAGGGCATACGTATTCAACTGATGTTTGTTTCAGCTCAACCAGGTTTCGTTTTCATGCGGCTGCACCTCGGATGCCCCGTAGCTCTGCTGCGCGGGTGCGCCGCAACAGTTTCACTTAAACTATCATGATTCGTTGATTCATACCTGGTCTATGAGAAAACTGATTGTCGGTCCCGTGAAATCCTCTTTGCCTCGAAGGCAATCTTTATAGGGAATGACATCTCTGCATGGTTGCGGCGCAAGGGGCGCCTCCAACCGATAAAGGTTTAAGTCTGATCGACACAGTTGTCGGACGTCCTTACCAATTGCCAAGGTGGCGGAGCGGCCACGCAAATGCCTGCAGAGCATTACCACTCCGGTTCGAATCCGGACCTTGGCTTAAATTATTTGGCGCAATAATATTTTTTGAAGGTTTTCTACTATGGGCTTCTTCATTTGTCCCTCATGGCGACAGGTACTATTCCTCAGTACTATCCTCATCATCCAGTATGAAGCATTGCATCAAAATCTTAGATAAAAATCTAGATATATTTTAGGGAAAAGCTTATATCGTCTCAAGCTGTTTCATTACAGTCCTAATTATTCAGGAGGCTTAATCAGTTTTGAGCAAAGCAACGGGCTACGACGCAAGCCAAATTCAGGTTCTTGAAGGCCTTGAGGCAGTCAGGCGCAGGCCTTCGATGTACATCGGCAGCACAGACACTCTGGGGCTGCACCATCTGGTTTACGAGGTGGTGGACAACAGCGTGGATGAGGCCTTAGGAGGCTACGCTAAAGAGATAAACGTGATCCTTCGTCCTGACGGCAGCGTCTCCGTTATGGATGATGGTCGCGGAATTCCCGTGGACAATCATCCCCAGTTCAACCGCCCTGCTCTCGAGATCGTCATGACCGTGCTGCACGCCGGAGGCAAGTTCGACCATGAGTCCTACATGGTCTCCGGCGGACTGCACGGCGTGGGCGTCTCCGTGGTCAACGCGCTCTCCGAGTGGATGGAGGTAGCAGTTCAGAGGAACGGACGGGTCTACTGGCAACGATATGAGCACGGCAACGTGGCATCCGAGGTCGAAGTCAGAGGGCATTCCGAGCACACCGGCACTACAGTCACCTTCAAGCCGGACGGCAACATCTTTGAGGAGACAGAATACAACTTTGATACACTCTCTTCCCGGCTGCGAGAGCTGGCTTTCCTCAACCGTGGCCTGCGGATAACCATAAAGGATGAGAGGACGGACAAAGAGAACGACTTCTGCTACGAGGGTGGCATATTATCCTTCGTGGATTACCTCAATACCAACAAAGAGGCTCTGCATAAGCCGCCCATCTACTTCTCGCGCAGCAAGAACGGAACGCAGGTTGAGGTTGCCCTGCAGTACAACAACACCTACAGCGAGAACATTTTCTCTTACGCCAACAACATCAACACTCGCGAGGGTGGAACTCACCTTATGGGCTTTCGCGCTGCCCTGACCAAGACGGTCAATGAGTACGCAAGGAACAATAAAATCTTCAAAGGCGAGGTAAAGCTGGGTGGTGAAGATTTGCGCGAGGGACTGGTGGCGGTCGTCAGCGTGAAGCTTCCCGATCCACAGTTCGAGGGCCAGACCAAAACGCGATTAGGAAACAGCGCCATCCGGGGGATAATCGAGTCCATGGTCTCGGAGGGCCTGGCCGAGTTCTTTGAGGAAAACCCAATAGTTGCCACCACCATTGTGGAGAAGGCGGGCGAGGCGCTACGTGCCCGCGAGGCGGCCAGAAAGGCCAAGGAATTAACCCGCCGCAAGAATGCTCTGGGTTCAGGTGGGCTGCCAGGCAAACTGGCCGACTGCTCCAACAACGATCCCTCCAAATGCGAGATTTATATAGTTGAGGGAGAATCGGCAGGCGGCTCGGCAAAACAGGGCAGAAACCGGCATTTTCAGGCCATTCTTCCCCTGCGCGGCAAGATCCTCAATGTGGAGAGGGCCCGGCTCGACAAGATTCTCAAGAACAGCGAGATTCGCAATATGATTGTGGCTTTCGGCACAGGCATCGGCGATGACTTCGATATCGGAAAAGCCAGATATCACAAGGTAGTAATAATGACCGATGCCGATGTGGACGGTTCGCATATTCGCACCCTCCTCCTGACCTTCATCTACCGGTACATGAAGCCGCTTATCGATGCAGGCTACGTCTTTATCGCCCAGCCCCCCCTCTATCAGGTCAAGAAGGGAAAGGCCGTCAGCTACGCCTACTCGGATGATCAGCTCAACAAGTTGGTGAAGGGGCTGGCCAAGCCTGCCATTCAGAGGTACAAGGGCCTGGGAGAGATGAATCCCGAGCAACTGTGGGATACGACCATGGACCCCGAGAAGAGGACCATGCTGAAAGTGACTCTAGAGGATGTCGTGGAGGCGGATCGCATCTTCACCATCCTCATGGGCGACCAGGTAGAGCCCAGACGCGAGTTCATAGAGACGCACGCCAAGTATGTGAAGAATCTTGATGTTTGATATTTGAGGTGGCTTTGACAGAAGTACTGGTTAACATCACTGAGGAGATGAAATCCTCCTACATTGATTATGCTATGAGTGTGATCGTAGGTCGAGCCTTGCCCGACGTGCGCGACGGCCTCAAGCCCGTTCATCGGCGCATACTCTATGCCATGAATGAGCAGGGCATGACCCACGACCAACCCTACAAGAAATCAGCGCGTGTGGTAGGAGATGTCATGGGTAAGTTCCATCCCCACGGGGATGCGGCTATCTATGAGACAATAGTACGCATGGCCCAGACCTTTTCCATGCGATATCCCCTCATCGACGGCCAGGGCAACTTCGGCTCCGTTGATGGCGACCCGGCTGCCGCCATGCGTTACACCGAGGTACGACTCTCCAAGATCGCTGAAGAGATGCTGGCCGACATTGAGAAGAACACCGTGGACTTTGTCCCCAACTATGACGGGTCGCTGAAAGAGCCCACTGTGCTGCCGGCAAAGCTGCCCGACCTTCTCCTCAACGGCTCCACCGGCATTGCGGTGGGCATGGCCACCAATATTCCGCCTCATAACCTGACGGAGCTATGCGGTGCCATCATCCATCTCATCGACGAGCCCCAGGCCACTATTTCCGAGCTGATGCATATTTTGCCCGGGCCCGATTTTCCCACCGGTGCCTACATCGTAGGCCGGGTCGGAATTGAGGCAGCCTATCAAACCGGCAAGGGCAGCATTATGATGCAGGCCAAGTCGGAGATTGAGGAAGGGACGAGAAGCACTAAGATAATCTTTACTGAGTTACCCTACCAGGTCAATAAGGCCAAGCTGATCGAGGATATGGCAGAGATGGTCAAAGGCGGCCGTCTGGAAGGCATATCCGATCTGCGGGATGAGTCGGATAAAGATGGCATTCGCATGGTGGTGGAGGTCAAGAGCGGATTTAATGTTCATGTGGTCTTAAATCAACTGTATAAGCACACGGCTCTTCAGACCAGCTACGGCATCAACAACATGGTTTTGGTGGACGGCCTGCCAAAGATTGTCTCTTTGAAGGATACCTTGGAGCATTACATCCATTACCGCTCAATAGTGGTGGAGAGGCGCACCAGGTTCGAGCTTGATGCCGCCGAGAAGAGAGCTCATATCCTGGCAGGTCTGCTCATTGCTCTGCACAACATCGATGAGGTAATAAGAATAATCAAGGCATCGTCGTCTCCAGTCGAGGCCAGAGATTCCCTGATACAGGCCTTCCTGCTCAGCGAGGAGCAGGCCAAGGCTATTTTGGACATGAGGCTGCAGAGGCTCACCGGTCTCGAGCAGGAGAAGATTGTATCCGAGGCGGCAGAGCTGGAAAAGCTCATCGCCGAATTGAGGAAGATCCTCTCCAGCAACCTGGAGATTTTGAGCATCATCAAAGAAGAGTTGACATATCTTATCAATACCTACGGGGATGAGCGGCGCACCCAAATCATCGAGGCGGAAGGCGAGGTTTCCCGAGAGGATCTTATCCAGGAGGAGGAGGTGGCAGTGACCATCACCTCTTCCGGGTACATCAAACGCCAGCCCCTTACGGCTTACCGCATGCAGCGGCGCGGCGGACGGGGAGTAATTGGCGCTGAGACCAAGAGCGAGGAGTTTGTAACCGACGTATTTACCGCCTCCACCAAGGATTATCTGCTCTTCTTCACGGACAAGGGCAAGGCCCACTGGCTTAAGGTCTACGAGGTTCCATCTCTCGGTCGGGCCACGCGGGGAAAGTCCATTGTCAATCTTCTGCAACTGGAGCCGGATGAGAAGATCACGGGCGCCATACCCGTGAAGAGCTTTGACTCCGGCTTCATAATCCTGGTAACCCGGAGCGGTAGCATTGTCAAGATGCCCTTGCTGGCTTTTTCCAACCCCAGAAAAGGCGGCATCAAGGCCGTAAATCTGAAGGGCGACAGCCTGGTTTCCGCCAAGCTCACGGACGGAAATAAGGAGCTATTGGTGGCCACCAGGTTTGGCAAAGCCATCCGCTTCAAGGAGGAGGACGTGCGCGCCTCCAACCGGGGCACCATGGGTGTGAAGGCCATCAGCCTGAATATGGGTGACGAGCTTATCAGCATGGATGTGATCCGGCCGAGCGCAAATTTCACATTGCTCACCATCACCAATCAGGGCTACGGCAAAAGGACGGAGCTGGAGGAGTATCCCCAGCAGAGGCGCGGCGGCAAGGGCGTCAAGAACATCGATGCCAGAAAGGGCTTCGTCTGCTGCACCACCACGGTTTCTGAGGACGACGAGCTGCTGGTTACCACCAAAGACGGAGTGGTGATCCGAATTCTGACCAGCGAGATCCGGGTGCAGGGCCGCTCCACGCAGGGCGTGCGCATCATGAATGTCAAGCCTGGGGATGAGGTGGCGGCGGTGGCCAGGATTACCTGAGGCCCCGCGCCATTCTTTTTTGGGTAATCTCCTGCCATAGTGGCCCGTTCAACGATACAAATATTTTTTTGCATTTAATCTATTGCGTCCGACTAATTGATATATCATCCATGATTATTTTAGAATCACAGCATCGTACTGCCTTACCCCGGAAAAAGAATCTGAATGTTCTGCACGAATCTCACGGGAGCCATTTAAATGAATCAAGTGGTGAATAACGTCAATGCAAGCCGAATAGAACGTATCTCCGACATTCTGGCCGCAGCAGTGGTTCTCATAGGCTGCCTCATCTTGATGGGATGGGCACTTGACGCTCCGTTCTTGAAGAGCGGCTTTCCAGGCCTGCAGCCTACAAAGGTCAATGCGGCCCTGGCTTTTATCCTCTGCGGTGCCTCCCTCTGGTTTTCCAATAGCCGCCGAGATGGCCGCCTGGCGCAGGGTTTGGCAATGGTCGCGATCCTCCTCTCTCTCTTAACCCTGGGAGAGCACCTCCTGGGCTGGAACTTATGGTTGGATCAGATCTTGATTCGCGATAATTCCCTGTCGGCGTCGTCTTACCCCGGTCGCATGGCTCCTCTGGCATGCCTGAACTTCGTGATCTTGGGTACATCTCTTTTCGTTCTGAAATCCTGGCCAAGAATGGCCCAGATCTTGGCCTCGTTGGGCGTTTTCCTGGCTCTTATGGGAATAACCAGCTTCCTTTACTACGAATCCAAGTCAACCTTCGGATTTCTCTCTTACACCCAGATGCCACTCTTGAGTTCCCTGACCTTTTTGATCCTCTCGGTGGGCATTCTCACCTTCCGTCCCGAAGAGGGGATTATGGCCCGCTTCATAAGCAAAGGACCGGGCGGAATTATTATACGCCGCCTCCTTTTCCCCTTAAGTGTCTTGCTCATCATCCTTGGTTTTGCGGAGATTATGGGAGAGAACGCCGGTTATTTTGATCCCAGCTTTGGCCGTGCCCTGACCACCCTGGTTTCAGTCTACATTCTCGTCGGTATCCTGTGGTGGAACGCACGTAATTTGGATGCGACGGACAAGATGCGAAAACGTTCTACGGAAGAGCTGCAAAAAAGCGAGGAGCGTTACCGTCTCATTGTTGAGACCGCCAATGAAGGCATCTGGTTAACGGACAGTGCTTACAATACAACGTTCGTGAACCGCAAGATGGCGGATATGCTTGGACATGCTCCCGAAGAGATGCTGGGGCACAATATAACTGAATTTATGTATTCGATAGACCTGCCGGACCTGGAAAAGAAGATGCAAAGACGCAGGCAAGGATTTCTCGACACTTATGAGTGGAGGTTTTGCCACCCCGATGGGAGGGAACGCTGGATGCATATTTCCGCAGCGCCCCGGAAAGAATGCAACATAACGTTCTCCGGCTCTCTTGCGATGCTCACTGATATCACAGAAAGAAAGCGGACAGAAACCGCACTCCAAGAAAGCGAGCGGAAATATCGCAACCTCTACAACTATGCTCAGGTGGGGCTCTTCGAGACAAGTCTTCGTAACGCGGCAATCGTCGCCTGCAACCAGCGTTACTGCGAACTGTTCGGACTTCCATCAATCGAAGAAGCGATCGGGCAGGATATTCTTTCTGCCTATGTCGATCCTGCGGATCGCGAAGAAGTGAGTCGCATCCTCCGCCAGCAGGGTCATATTGACGATCATATCGTCCGTTTCAGGAACAAGAGCACGGGGCGAATTTTCTGGGGACAGTTTAGTGCACGATTCAACCAGGAACATGATTTTGCAGAAGGTAGCATCATTGACATCACCTACCGCAAGAGTGCCGAAGAGGCTCTGAGGGAGACCCGGGACTACCTGGACAAGCTCATTGGCTATGCCAACGCGCCCATCATGGTCTGGGACCCTCAGCAGAAAATTGTTCGCTTCAATAAGGCTTTCGAGAGGCTATCGGGTTATAGTGTAGAAGAGGTTCTTGGGAAGGATCTAAGCCTGCTCTTTCCAGAGGTAAGCCGCGGGGATTCGCTCCAGAAGATCGATAGTGCCGTTTTGGGAGACCAATGGGAGTCTGTGGAAATACCCATACTCAATAAGAGCTGTGAGGTTCGCATTGCTTTATGGAACTCTGCCAATATATATGCCGAATCAGGCGAGCTGCAGGCTACCATTGCTCAGGGCCAGGACATCACCGAGCGCAAGCGTGCGGAAGACGAGCTTGCCATTTACGCTCGCCGCCTGGCCATCCTCAACCGTGTGGATCGTGTGCTAACCACCGGCCTAGATATCGAACAGGTGTATGACCTTTTCGTGGAAGAGCTGAAAGAGCTGGTACCCATTGACAAAACCTCCGTAATCGTGCTGGATGAATCAAGAGAGCATTGGACTGTGGCCATGATTTGGTCCGGATACCAGCCGATCATCGGTAAGGGTGAATGGAAAGATGTCAAAGGTTCGGCGATCGAATGGCTGGTCGCACAAAAGCTGCCCCTGGTGGAAGGCGAAATCGGCGAGAAAGGCGACTGGACCGAAAAAGAGCCTCTCCGCCAGGAAGGAATAAGATCCAGGGTGCTCTTGCCTTTGATCACAATGGGCGAGGTTACTGGAGTGCTCGGCCTGGCCAGCCGGAAGCCTGCCGCTTACGGCGAGAAGGACCTCAACATTCTCATGTTCCTCTCCGATCAGTTCTCTCTGGCGCTTCATAATTCTCGTCTCTACAACCTGGTAAAAAAGCAATCCGCCGATCTGGAGGTGAAGGTGGAGGAGCGCACCGCCCAGCTCCAGGCCGCCAACAAGGAGCTGGAAGCTTTCTCCTACTCTGTCTCCCATGATCTTCGGGCACCCTTGCGAGCAGTGGACGGCTTCTCGCGTATTCTCCAGGAAGAGCACAATGCAGAGCTTTCCCCCGATGCTCTGCACTACCTTGATCTGGTGCGAAGCAACGCCGTGCAGATGGGTCAGTTGATAGACGATCTTCTAACCTTCTCTCGCACCAGCCGGCAGGCGCTGGCGAAGCGTCTTGTGAACCCGGCTGAAATAGTGCGCCAGGTGCTCGAAGAGCTGCAGGGTGAACTTGTGGGCCGAAATGTGGAGGTGATCGTTGGCGATCTTCCCTCTTGCCAGGCAGACCCGGCTATGCTGAAGCGCGTCTTCTTCAACCTCATCTCCAATGCCGTCAAGTTCACCCGCAAGAGAGAGGTGGCACATATCGATATAGGTAGTATTAATAATGAAGGAAAGCCGGCGTATTTCGTCAAAGACAACGGCATCGGCTTCGATATGCGTTATTCAGACAAGCTCTTCAGGGTCTTCTCGCGCCTCCATTCGGAAAGCGATTACGAAGGCACGGGTGTGGGTCTGGCCTTAGTGGCGCGCATAGTGCACAAGCACGGCGGAAGCGTCTGGGCAGAGGCAGAGGTCGATAAAGGTGCAACATTCTATTTCACCCTGGAAGGAGGCGAATCCTTATGAATGATTATGATAAGTCCATCTGCATGTCGGTTGAGATCTTGCTGGTGGAGGACAATCCCAGCGATGTGGAGCTGACACTGCATGTCTTCAAGAGGAATAACATCAGCAACAAGATTCATGTTGTGCACGACGGAAAAGAAGCACTGGAGTACATCTTTTGCAGCGATCGGTATGCCGACGGAAATATTGAAGACTGTCCCAAGGTGATACTGCTGGATCTGAAGCTACCTCTGGTGGACGGCAAAGAAGTTCTGCGCAAGATCCGGGAAGATCCTCGAACCCAGAGAATCCCGGTCGTAGTTCTCACCTCTTCCAAAGAGGAACGGGACATTGTAGATAGCTACGCTCTGGGGGTTAACAGCTACATTGTAAAACCCGTGGACTTCGCTCAGTTCAATCAGGCAATTAAAGATCTTGGACACTACTGGTTCCTCCTCAACCAGCCACTACTGAAGAGCTAATCGCTGATGGATTGACCATGAATCACCCACTCAAAGTCCTGATATTGGAGGATGTAGAGGCCGATGCCGAGCTGATGGTCCATGAGCTGAAGAACGCGGGCTTTTTGCCGGATTGGATACGCGTGGATACGGAGAACTCGTATCTAACAGCCCTCGCATCGAACCCTGATCTGATCCTGTCGGATTACAATCTGCCTCAGTTCGATGCCTTTCTGGCCCTGCAACTCATGCAGGATCAGAAGCTGGATATACCCTTTATTGTGATCAGCGGGGCCATAACCGAGGACGTGGCCGTCGAGTTCATGAAGCGAGGAGCCTCCGACTACCTGCTCAAGGACCGCATGGCCCGTCTGGGCCAGGCCGTGGTCCGGGCTCTGGAGCAAAGAGAGCTACGCGAGGAGAAAAAGAGGAATGAGGAAAACCTCCGCAAAGAGTATGGGCGTCGCAAGGATCTTGAGGACATAATAAACCTTAGCCCTATTGTCGTTTTCCTTTGGCGCAATGAGCCGGATTGGCCGGTGGAGATGGTCTCTGAGAACGTATTGATATTCGGCTACTCTGTAGACGATTTCATCTCGGAAAGAATACATTACGCGGACATCATACATCCCGACGACCTGAGTCGGATTGAGAATGAGGTTCGCCAACAGACTGCCCAGTATGACGGCAAATTTGTCCAGAATTACCGGATAATTACTAAAGAGGGTCAGATACGCTGGGTGGAAGATAGGACCACAGTCAGGCAGAGCCATTCGGGAGAGATAACCCACTACCAGGGCATCATCGTGGACGTAACCTCTCGTATGCAGTCAGAGGAAGCGTTGCGGGAGAGCGAAGAAAGATGGCGTTCTCTCGTAGGTGTCTTGCCGGACTATATCTCATTGCTCGACCTGGAAGGCAGATTCTTGTTCCTGAATCATTATGCAGAGGGATTCACAGAAAAAGAGGTCATTGGGCACAGTGTATACCAATATATTTCAAAGCAGTCCCAAGAGATATTTAAAAAGGAAATTGCCGAGTGCCAAAACACTGGGAAAATACGCACTTTTGAGCACACCGCCATGGGAGACCATGGCATCATGAACGAATATGAAGATTATGCGGTCCCCATGCTTGAACAGAACAAAGTGACCGGTACTCTGGTTATTTCAAGGGACATCACCGAGCGCAAGAAGGCGGAGGTGGCGCTGATCAAAAAGTCGGAAGAACTGGCAAGATCCAATGCAGACCTGGCGCAGTTCGCCTATGTGGCTTCCCACGATCTGCAAGAGCCGCTTCGTACCATAACCAGCTTTGTGCAGCTTCTGCAGAAACGTTATTCTGGAAAGATCGACCCGGATGCAGACGAGTTCATAGACTTTATCGTCGGCGGAACGAAACGAATGCAGCAGCTCATTAGCGATCTATTGACATATTCAAGGGTGAACACCAGGAGAGGGCCGCTCTCCCCCATGAAAATTGAGGATGCGCTGCAAAAAGCAATGCAAAATCTCAGGTATGTTCTGGAGGAAGTCAAGGGCACGGTCATATACGAGAAAATGCCCTCAATCGTTGCCGATGAGCCGCAAATGACACAACTATTTC
>SESG01013008.1_pt1 | contig 76548 bp, 80 predicted proteins | sample 3171421 | NCBI WGS metagenome assembly SESG01 (sample SAMN10866946, study PRJNA518727) | freshwater metagenome | biome: subpolar coniferous forest; feature: holomictic lake; material: water; isolation source: holomictic Lake 227, 6 m and 8 m depth | place: Canada: near Kenora, Ontario | collected...
GCGCCGCCGCCGTTTCACTTCTTTTGGACACAAAGAGACATTCAAGGCTAAAGCCAAAGAGATTATGCAAGATATTGATATTGATGATTCCTTCTTTGTGGCGCTAGCCATGTCCTTGAATTGTCCAATTTGGAGCAATGACACGCATATGAAAAAGCAGAGTGTAGTCAAAGTTTACACAACAAATGAGATAATGGACTACTTGAGACTATTATAAACCGGAAATCATATCAGCATTCATTGGTTTTCCAAACTCGGTTGCTCGCCTTGCATAAACGGCTTCCCGAAAGCTGGCAAGCCTCACGAAAAAACCGCCCGACAGCGGCCAGATCGAGGCCACGGACGGGCAGATCGATGCGGGGCCCGGTTTTATGGGCTGGCGGAGGAGGAGATCGGGATTGTGGAGGCCGCGAGCAAGTAGTTTTATATTCTTTTCCCGCATTTAGAATCCGGGCAATAAAATGGCGATAGAAAATGTATGACGTTGCATATGCCAAATTTGAGATAGAAAAACATGAAAACAAATTACTATCAAGTCAAAGCTAGATGATCGATAATCTGGCCGTGACCATTGCCATCAGGCACATAATCTCCCGAAGACGCCAGACCATTCTCTCTGTGCTGGCGGTAGCTTTAGCGGTGAGCATCTCGGTTATCTTCACATCTCTTGTCACCGGCCAGCAGCAGATTCTCACGGGCCTTGTGGAAGAGAAGCTTCCCCATGTTGTAGTCAAGCCAGAGCCAGGCGAGGAATTCATTCACCTCTACAAGGGCCTTCTGGATAGGATCGGGACACTGCCGGGCATAAAATCCCGTGCGGCATCCCTCTCGACCACAGCCACACTGTCTCGCAAAGACAAGACTAAAAACGCTCTGCTGAAGGGATCAGACCCTCTGGAAATGGACAAGATCTACAAGATCGGCGCATCAATGGTGCAGGGCGATTTCGGCAGCATCCAGCAAACGGGTAATGCTGCATTGGGCCGTACCTTAGCCGAGAATCTGGATATCAAATTGGGTGATAAGGTCTACGCCACGTTTCCCAATGCAAGAGCAACCGATCTAACCGTTACCTGCATCTTTTTTACCGGCACGCCTCTGGATGAAAGAGTAGCCTTTGTCTCCTTGAAGACGGCCCGCAATTTTCGTGATAAGGGGGATGTGATAAATGCCGTTGAGATCAGCTTGCAGGACATCGGCTCCGCAAAAGGGCTGGCCGCCCAGATCTCCACCTGGGGCTACAATGCATTAAGCTGGCAAGAGAACAATCCTGAGATCATGCGGGCCATAAACATCGGCGGCTTTTGGACCAGATTCTCGGTCCTGCTCTTTATGGTGGTGGCCTTTTTCGGCGTGGCCAGCATCATGAACCTGCTCGTGGTGGAGAAGACAAGAGAGATCGGCATGCTCATGGCCATGGGTGCCAAGAGATCGAATATCCGGGATATCTTTCTGGCGGAGAGCGCCATTCTGGGTTTAATGGGCGCGGCAGCAGGCACCGCTCTCGGCCTGGCTGGTGTGCTACTTCTGGGAAATGTGCCCTTTGAGATAGCAGCCGGAGGAAGCGAGATAACCACTCTGCCTCTCATCATAAACCCCTGGGAGATTTTCTTGCTCGTCTTTTGGGCAGTAGCTTTGAGCATAGTGGCAGCCGTCTATCCGGCAAGAAAAGCCTCCCGGCTCGATCCGGTCATGGCCTTGCGGGGCGGCTGAGGGCGGAGGAGATGTTCGAACTTGATATTGCCAGGCGGCATGTGACGACCAACCGGAGGGGCACCGCCTTCACTATGATCTCTGTCGCCATCGCAGTAGGCATCATCATCATGTCTCTGGGACTTACGGAAGGGGTGAGGGTGCAGATCCTGGAGAATACGATCGAGAAAAATGCGCACCTCATAATCAATCCCAAGAATACAGAAAGCTACATCAATATGTACCGGACGCTCTCCGAGACGACGGCAGATTATCCGGGCGTTTTATCTGTCTCGCCCCGGCTGGTAGGCCAGGGAGCCGTGCGTTTCCAGGACCGGGTGCAGGGAGTGGAATTTGTGGGTGTGCACCCTGAAGAGGAGAATCAGCTCATGGGTGTCCAGGAGTCTATGATCTCCGGCAACTTCTCCGACCTGATATTCAGTAAGAAGGGAGCCATACTGGGTGCGAAATTGGCACAGAACCTCAAGATCAGGCCAGGCGGGGACTTCTATCTCTATTTTAAGAACAATTCCGTGCGGCTGAAGGTCATCGGTCTGCTGGAAAAGGGAACCGTCAAGGATGAGACACTGGTCTACATCTCTCTGGACACATCCCAAGAGCTTATCGGCCAGGGCGATGTGGTCTCCGAGATAGGCGTGAAACTTGTGGATTTCGCAAATGCTCCGGCCATAAGTAGGGAGTTGAATGGAAAGAGCCCATACAAGACCACCAGCTGGCAGGACTTCAGCAAAGAGATAGCCAGATTCGTGGGCAATCAAAATGTGACAAACATGCTCTTCTACATATTCATACTATTAATATCGGCCTTTGTAATAGCCAATACGACGATCATGGTGGTCAGCAGACGGAAAAAGGAGATCGGCATCCTCATGGCCCTGGGAGCGGAAAGACGCTCCATCCTCAAGATATTCTTGCTGGAGAATATGCTCATCAGCGTGCCGGCTGGGGCTCTAGGCTGCTTGCTCGGCCTTGGCCTGGCTAAGCTGATATCACTTCTTCCCCTGGATGTGACAAGCACCGGCAGCAAAGCCGGGGTGCTTATCGTAGCCCGCCCGGAGTACTTTGTCTACGCCATGATCTTTGCCCTGGCCCTAAACTTCATAGCCGGAATTTATCCGGCCTACGCGGCCGCAAGGCTTGATCCCGTGGAGGCGATAGCAAGTGAGTGACGACATAATTGTGCTCAAAGATCTGAGCAAGATCTATGGAAACGGCGTAGAGGTACGGGCCTTAGACGGCGTCAGCGTCAAAATCAAGGCGGGCGAGTTTGTAGCCATTGTGGGCCCCAGCGGCAGCGGAAAGAGCACGCTGCTCAACATGATCGGCCTTCTGGACACGCCTAGCGTCGGCCAGATCTTTCTCAAAGGGATAGATGTCAGCCGGGCCAGCCCGGAGGAGCGAGCAAGGCTGCGCAATCAGGAGCTGGGCTTCGTCTTTCAGTACCATCACCTCATCCCGGAGTTCTCCGCTTTAGAGAACGTCATGATGCCCATGCTCATCGCCAAAAAGAGCAAAGCTGCCGCTAAAGAGAGGGCCCTGGAACTCCTGTCTGCGGTGGGCCTGGCCGATCGGCGGGACAACCGGCCCAATCAGCTCTCCGGCGGCCAGAACCAGCGAGTAGCCGTGGCCCGGGCCCTGGCCAACGGGCCGTCCATAGTGATCGGCGATGAGCTGACCGGCAACCTGGACACAAAGAGCTCCGAACTCATCTATAACCTGCTGCGGGAGCTGAACCGAAAGATCAACCAGACCTTCATTTTAGTGACGCATGACATGGCACTGGCCGAGAAGACGGACCGCATCCTGCGCATTGTGGACGGCAAGCTCGTCTGCGAGATGAGGCGCACGGATGGTGGCTTTGTCACCAGTGAGAGCTGTGATCTGGGAGAGGATGACGGCAAGATAAAGAGAGCATAGAATTGATAAACCCCCAAGCTATGCCATTAAGCTGAGGAATTATATGAGTAAAAGATTTGTCCAATTTGCAGGCGTTCTGTTCATGTTGGCTGCCATCCTCGCCGTCTCCGCAGAGGAGAACACGACGGCGTTGAATAATGCTACCCTGAACAACACAACGTTGCTCAATAACACCACATTGATTGAAGCTCCAATTTTGCCGACCGAGACTGCTAATGAGACGGCCCTGAACGAGACCGTTTCTGCGGAAAATGAGTCCGTCTTGGCTGCAAGTGAGATTATTCCTGTCCAAAATGAGACCGTACCGGTGCAAAATGAGACTGCGCCCACTCAGATAGAGGTAATCGCAGTTCAAAACGAGACAGCTCCTGCTCAAAATACCACTATGTCTGAGAATATCACAGCAGTTGCTGAGCCGATTACAGCCAGCCCGGTCTTGCAGCCTGGGGCAATGCAGATAGGGTCACCCCAAAGGACGGTCATTGCCATTGGCGGCATCGGAAAAACCCCCAACCAATTCTCAATCGACGGTAAAGCCCTGGCCCAGGGTGCTTACGAAGTCGGCCTGCCTGCCAAGACAATAATGGACCTGAGCGCTTTGCCTTTTTTCGTCAACAAAATCTGAGATCTCTGCATCCGTATTGCGAACGGATTCCTGGGCGTTCCCAGGATATATTTTTTGGAATGGTTAATTTGATATGCTACTAAGCTATCTTCCCCCACCTGAGGACAAACATGAATAAGCAGTTCATATATCTTGCAGGCATCTTGATTCTGGCAATGGCGGCAACATTTGCCGTGACCGCTCAGGAGACCAATGCCACCGCGAATAATGTCACATTGAATAGCACTATTCTGAACAATACCACACCTGCAAATGATTCTAAAGATGCTGCATTAAATATTGGGGCAGCAATTCATACCGCTCAGAATCTAAGCACTGTGAATGGCAAACCGATTGTAGTCGCTGACATTAGCGAGATGGCCGGTGTTGCACCCATGGTTACCGCAGGTGCCTCCTCCGCCCAATCAGCCAGCGAACTCGCGGGTTCATTCAAGATTGGAAAAGGTGTAGGTGGCAGAGATCCATTTAATCCCGAGCACGTGAAGATTGATACCTTGAAGCTGGGCATTCCCATCAAAGCCATGCGAGATACGGGAAAGATGTACTTCGTCTGTGACATCGTGTGATCTCGATTATATCATGATTATATTCCAAAACTTCTTTTTTGTCTCCAGGTCTTCTAGCCCGCTTATTAGTTCAGCCAGGGAAAAGATTTTTGTCTCCGTCTGCCAACCGCACTAAGGGTGAACCCAGTTTGCATACTAGAATTCTAGCTCTCGTTCTTCTCCTTCTTCTCGCCCTCGCGGCCCCGGCCTCTGCCTACGGCAAGAGCGTGGAGGACCTGGTGGGCTCCTTTTCCATTGAGAAGACCATAAAGATTGGAAGCAGCAGCGAAAGTTTTTCCTCCAATGGCGCTGCCGATCCCCTCGCCCCGCCCCAAATCGGCGGCGCAAGCGCCCTGGCCGATGATCAGTCGCCTAACGTAGCGGGATTTGCTTTCCAGCCGCAGCAGCTCTTCGCCGCCTGGCCCCAGCTCATCAACCTGACAGCCCACCTTATCGACGACCAGGCTGTTTGGGCGGCAGAGGCGATATTTTCCGGTCCGCGGGGAGAAGATGCATCCGCGCTCTTCTCTTCTCAGAGCCTCACCTCGGGAAATGCCAAAGATGGATATTACGGCGCACAGATGCTTCTTCCCCCTAGCAATGAGACGGGTGAGTGGCATCTGCGGAATTTGACACTCGTGGATCGGGAAGGCAACCGCAGGGTCTTGGCAGAGGAGGATCTGCGGGGCCGGGGCCTGCCCACAGTGATAACTGTGATTTAGCTCCGGGCATAGGGAAAGTGCCCGGTCTCATTCGCGCCTTCGCGTGATACCCTGAATCTCGCGTGAAGCCGCGAAGAAGAGGATGTGGAACGCTCAATAAAAAGCAATATCACAGGGGTCAGGGAAGTGGTCGTGCATCTGGGGCCCAAGGACTATTGCGAGCTGAAGTCCCGAACTGCCCTGGAATAAAGTAATAATAAAAATTAAAAATGCAAGGATGAGCAAAGATGCAAAATATCACAATCACGGTTTCGGAGGCGGGGACTGCCGCCGCCAGGACCTTTGCCTATAAAATCCTGATTGAGGGCAATGTCGTGGCAGAGAGAACGCTTAACCCAGTTCAGACTCAGCAGGTACTGGAGACCGCATCTCAGTACTTCTCTCTTTTACAGGGCACAGGTCTGGCCAGAGCTAAAAGCTATCTGCCCATCCTTCGGGACGGATTAATTCATCTCTTCCTGGAGTCAAGCGGGCAGGATTTTGCAGCTATGATCCTGCCGGGTGCACGGCTGACGGTTGCCTCGTCCATCCCGGAGGTGCTGCAACTGCCCTGGGAGCTGCTCCATCTTTCCAGGCAGCCGGGCGGCAATGAGAGCTTCGGCATCATTCGCCTGCCAAAGGCAGCGTACGGGCTTATTGCCTCCTCGACGAAGCTTTCGCCGGGGCCGCTGCGCGTACTTTTTTTGGCCGCTGAGCCGTTGGACTTTGAAGAAGAAGAGCAGTCGATCCAAAAGGTGGCTGAGGGGCTGGACATGACAGTCGTCATCTCTGAGAGCGGCACCTGGGAGGAGCTGTTGAACAAGGTAGAGACCTTCCGCCCCCATCTGGTGCACCTGGCAGGCCAGGGGAAAGTGACCAGTAGCGGTGCGGTATTCTCTATGCAGGGACAGGCGGGCCGGGCCGATCTAAGGTCGGCTGAGGAGCTGGCCGCGGCCCTGAAGGACTCCGGCCTTGTGGGCATCATTCTGAGTGGTCGGCAGAGCGAACCCCCCTTAGCTCTACATCTGCTCTGCCAGAGGCTGGCGGAGAGCATTCCTCTGGCCGTGGCCTGGGATGCACCGACTGCTGCCACCAAGCCCCTATACCGGGCCCTGGTCGCCGGTCAATCAATGGATGAAGCGCTGCTATCCGTGCTCCGGGAGGTCGCTGCATCTCCTGTTCCAGCTCCTGCGCCCGTTTCAGTTCCTGCGCTGTACTCGATCTATGATCCGCCAAAGATCTACGACTCTCAAAAGAGAGCTACGTCAGTCCCCCTCGCCCCGAAGCTGCTCGTCCTGCCGGGCCTGACGGAGGAAGGGCGGGCGGAGTGTTTTGTGGACCGGAGACGCGATCTAGAGCGACTCCTGCCCGCCTTGCGAGAGGGTGGTGCGCAGGCTCTGATCATCACCGGTCCAGATGGTGTGGGCAAGAGCGCGCTTGCTGTCCATCTTGCCTGCCTGCTCGAGCCCGGCTACAGCGTTCTGCCCATTTACAGCTCGCCACATAACCGCATAACTTCCGTCAGGCTGCTGGAGGCGGCAGTGGGCCATTTGAGCGGAATGGGTGACGAATCCCTCAAGGACCCGAGGCGCACCGTCAGAGAGCGGCTGCATAGCTTGCTGGAAATGCTGAAAGCCTCTCGCATTCTGATGGTTTGGGATGGTCTGGACCTGGATGGCAAGACCTGCAAAATTTCTGACCCGGATCTGGCCGAGTTCTACCTGCAGATGCTAAAAGGCATGACCGCAGGACGTGCCATCATCACCTGTAGGGCTTTGCCTGCCGATGCCCTGACCTTGCCGGCCCGCGCGGTGCAGTGGAAGCTGGAGGGCCTGGGCCAGGCGGCATTCATTAGATATCTTCTTCGGGATGAAGGCCTGGCGGATCGTTATAAAAAAGGCGAGATCACTTATGCCCAGCTTGCCACGCATCATACTGCCGCTTCGGGCCTTCCTTCTCGCCTGGCCCAAACAGGCAAGGCCTTGAGCGGGGGAGATCTCGCTGCAAACGAAGATCCTCTGGCCAAGCTCACCTCTCGTTTGGGCTCTGCCTCCGGCCGTGCTCTTTCGCAGGCCGCGGTCTACAACATTGCCATGAGCCCGGCAGGTCTAGCCGCCGTTTGTGGCCTGACGGCAGAGCAGGCCGCCGCCAATGCCGGCGAGTGGCAGGGTCTATCTTTAGCTTATCCGGTGGGAGAGCTGTGGGCGGTGCCCTCATCCATTCGCGTCGAACTCCAGGCGGCCTTAAGCCCGCAGGAACAGCACGCCGCGCAAAAGGCGGCGGGCGATTTTCTGAGATACCTGGCAAAGGCCGGGCGCTCAGCGGAGCTTCGCCTCTCCCGCTTAGATGTCTTGCTGGAGGCACGCGGGCACTATCTGGCGGCCGAGGATCAAGGCAATGCCATCGCTGTAACAGCCAGCATCAGTGGCTACCTGCAGAGGCGCGGTTACTACTACGAACTGATAAGGCTTAATCAGGAACTACTGGATCTGGACCGGCAATCGTCCGGCCCCACTGTCTGGATCGGCCGAGCCTATCTGGATCAGGGCGAATACAGAAAGGCGGCAGAGTGGTACGGGCGGGCCCTGCAAATCGCTCCGGACGCTGCCGCCTACCACGATCTAGGCACGGCTCTCCTGCACCTGGAAAAATATGACCTGGCCAAAGAGAGCCTGCAAAAGGCTGCGGATGCATTTCATAACGCCGGTGACCAGTCTGGGGAAGCTGCCAGCATAAGCCGTTTGGCCTCCATTGACATGTTGAAAGGCGAGAACGCGGCTGCTGCCGAGAAGCTGCAGAAGATTGTTGAGATCATGAAGAGCCTGGGTGATTTGAAGGGGGAAGCCGCAGCTTTGCAGGAGATGGCCCGCCTGGATATGAGCAGGTGTGATTATGATGCCGCTCGCCAGGGGCTTGTGAAATCAATGGAACTTCTTAAAACAGCCGGAGACAGTAAAGGCGAGGCTTTTGCCCTCTTCAACCTGGCCAGCCTCGATCTGGAGAAGGGCGACTTCCCGTCGGCTGGTGCTGAGTATGCAGAGGTTCTGCCGCTCTTTGCAGAGATGGGCGATCGGGCCGGCGAGGCCGCTATTTTGCACAGTCTGGGCATGATACATTCTCAGGCCGGGGAGAAAGAGGCGGCAGTTGATCGCTTCCAAAAAGCCCTTTTGATCAATCAAGAGCTGGCCGATAGACCAGCGGAAGCGGGCGCCTTCTTCCAGCTCGGCGCTCTGGCTGTGCAGCAGGATAAGATGCAAGAAGGTCTGCGGCTCATGGCCCTTGCCGCTATAGTTTTAAGGAGCATCAAGAGCGATGATGTGAAGAACGTCGAGCCGCTGGTGGAGAGGCTGGCCGCGCAGCTTAGCTTAACTCAGGAGCAGTTTATGGTCCTAGTGCAGGAGGTCCTGCAGAGCTACGCCAAAGATCGCGGCTGGGGGCTGGTGGAGAGGGCCTGGGGGAAATCAGAATAATTCTCACCAAAACCATACAAGCCGTCCGAATGAGAGAAGAATTAGCAGAAGACGTGGACTGGGGGCTGTATAAATGGATCAGGTAATAATAAATGGGCGATCTGCCTCGATTGTTACCTATCGAAGAATGCAGGACTTCTTCACACCGGAAGAACTTGAAGAGATACAGCAGCCAGGCTATTTTGATGACGTTGAGGAAATCCTGAAAAAGGCAACATCCTAAAAAACACTGCAAAACCGCCGATAAAGAAAAGACGCCCGGGCCCGGCCCGCCGTCTATCCGTCCTTTGCAGGCTCGTCCACCCCGCAGGCAGCGATCTTCTCGGCCAGCTTGGCCAGCACATCTTTTCTCATGCCGCCTACGAACTTGATCGATCCCACTACCAGATGCCCTCCGCCGGAGACGCCGCCATTGGGAATCTCCTCCATCAGCTCTTTGACCATCTGGGGAATGTTCATCTTTACGGCTTTGCTGCGCAGCACGGCAAAGTCCGGTCCGTAGCCAATGGTGACAACGGGCTTTCCGGCATACTTCTTGCAGAGCCGGTCGTGCACCTCGCCACTGGTCTTGCCGGGCGGAGGGAAGGTGAACTTGTGGGCGAAGTTCTCCACATCCAGCACATTCATGATAATGCCATTGGGAAGACGCGTGCTCTTCACATTGCCCATGCTGGCCCGCAGTTGCTCGTCAATGGCGGCATTGGCCTGCTCGCACAAAAGCTCCACAATCCTCTGGTGGCGGTCCAGCCGGCCCAGGCATAAAATGTCGTTTATCAGCCCCCGTCCGTCATTGAAACGCTGCCAGAATGCCTCGTAATCCAGGGCTAACGCGACCTTCTTCAGGTCCTCCCGGCTGTACTTGTCCTCGACCAGCTTTATGTAGGCTGCCGCCTCTGGCGCCTCGCTCCGGTCACCCACGGCTGAAACCGCCGGGAAGTGCTTGATCTTGCTCTCCACGGCAGGGTAGATCATGCGGGCGATCTCTGTGGCCAGCATGCCCGTGGTCAACCCGAAGTCGCCGCCGGCGTGCGCGGGATTGACATGAGCAATAAGATACTGGTCCACGATCTTGTGGGGATGATGGTGATCTACGACCAGCATATCCATTCCGTAGACCTGAGCCTGGCGCATGGCCGGAACATCCTCTTCCGTGGAGCCGTTGTCCATCAAAACGATAAGCGGCATCTTCTGGCCGTGCCGGGTCTGATCCTCCAGAGCGTAGGTCAGATCCTTGGTCACATCCTCCAGCTCGTAAAAGGGCGCTTTGCTGGGGGCGCGCCGGTAGTTGTGGTATTCGGCATCAGGCCCGCCTACCTCTGTGATGAGCGGCAAAATGGCCATCTCAATGGCGACCGCTGCAGTGATGCCGTCGGCATCGGCGTGATGGCGGACAACGATGGGCTGGGACTTGAGAACCGCCCGGCGAATCTCCTTGGCCACTTGCTTCATGGCCGGCATGAGCCTGGTCATGATCTCGCTTTTCACCAGAAACTCGGTCTCGGATGGCTCAGCGCGTCTGTCAATCGACAGTTCAATCAGGTCCTTGACCGTGGATGCCTCTCCACCCCAAAGGCGCTTCATGGACTTGATCTCGACCTGAACCTGATTGTTGCGCAGGCTTACCTCGCCAATGACGCGCACCATCATCTCGTTGTCGATATCGGCGTAGGCCCGCACACCGGCCCGCTCAAAGGCGGCACAAAAGACCAGTCCGCAATCGTCCGCGATGGTGAAGATGGTAGGCCCCCCCGTCTGCTTGACCTGGATGACCTCCCCCTTGATCATGATCTGCTTACCCACCAGCTTTTGCAGATCCGAGGTCTTAGATATGGGAAGCTCCTTTTCCACCTCAAAAGTGTTGTACTCCTTCAGCTCGGCCGGCTCCAGCTCAATGTTGCCGTTAGGAAGAATATTTCGCACCGTAACGAATATGCTGTCGCCCACCTCAGGCTTGCTCTTCAGGTACTTGTTATGGGCGAGGCCCCTCACGCTCTCGGATAGATCCACAAAGGCCCCAAAGCTGGCCAGGCCATTGACCTTTCCCTGATAAATCTCGCCTACAACGACATCTCTGACATCACAAGCAGGATCGAGAATATGCACGAGCGGCTTTTTGGCACAGCGTTCGCATAGCTCTTTTTTGCTGGTGAGCTTGGACTTGCACACCACGCACAGGTACTCGCGCCCCAGGCCCTCGCAGGTCGGGCAGCTCTCTGTAACCGGCGTCTTGCCCGAGCCTTGGCAGACGCTGCATTTCGTGGAGCCGCTATCAATAAGCTCCTTCATATCCTTATCCGATGCCTCTCCCAGGGAGATGGACTCGGTCTTTCCGCTGCCACTGCAGTTGGGACAGGGCTTCTCTCCTACCACCAGGTAGCCCTTGCCCAGGCAAATCTCGCACAGGTTCATCCTGGAGATTGACGCACCATTGGAATTTAGCTATTTTGCAAGGGTCCAGTTGCGGCGCATAGATATGCAAGCCAATAAATAAGATGCCGCTCCTCCAGGGGGGCATGCGAGTCGTGGTTTTACGCATCGGCCACCGGCCGGAGAGAGACAAGAGGATCACCACCCACGTTGGCCTGGTGGCCAGAGCCTTTGGAGCGGAAGAGATGCTCCTCTCTGGGCGCGACCCTCACGTGGAAGAGAGCCTGGCCGATGTGGCGAAACGCTGGGGTGGAGTCTTTCGCCTCCGGCCGGATGTCTCCTGGAAGGGAGAGACGGTGCGCTGGAAGGAGGCGGGAGGAAAGGTAGTTCACCTCACCATGTACGGCTCCAACCTGCCCGATGTGATCGACGAGATTCGCGAATGTGAGAACATCCTGGTCGCGGTGGGTGCAGAGAAGGTTCCTGCCGAGATGTACGATCTGGCGGACTGGAATGTGGCCGTGGGCAACCAGCCCCATTCCGAGGTGGCGGCACTGGCGGTCTTCCTGGATCGGCTCTTTATGGGCCGGGAGCTTCATCTGGCATTTGAGGACGGTCTTAAGATTGTGCCCACGGCTAGAGGAAAACAGGTATTGTATCCGGAATACTGCCCGGAAAAAGAAAATCTATGAGAATATTAGTAATTGGCATCAACATCAGACACATTGCCTTTTCCGCTAGCCGGGCCGGCCATGAGGTCTTCGCGGTTGATTGTTACTGCGATGTGGATCTGGCCAGATGGGCAAAAGAGACGGCTAAAATGCCGCGCGACGGGGCAAAAGAGCTTCTTTTGTTTTATGTGGAAAAGTTTCGTCCTGATGCCGTCGTGCTGGGACCGGGCCTGGAAGAGGCGTCTGTTCAAGGAGTGCCTGTGCTCAATAACCCGCCTGAAAAAACAGCTCAGGTCTCAGATAAGCTCTGGCTGGCTGGCTGGCTGGAAGAGCAGGGCTTTCCCTTCATAAAGACAGAGATTGCCGATGTCGTGGATAATCTGCGTTTTCCCTTCCTGGTCAAGCCGCGCAAGGGCGCTGGAGGGGTGGGATGCAGGATAGTTGAGAAGCCTTCAGAGCTTAAAATGCATGAGAGCACGGGAAAAAGCATGCATGAGGGCATAGAGGATGACCTGATCGCCCAGGAACTGATCATTGGCTGTCCCGCTAGTGTCTCGGTCATTGGGAATGGTCGCGCCGCGCGTGCCATTGCCGTCAACGAGCAGCTCATCGGCCTCTCCTGGGCCGGGGCGAAAGGGTTCAGGTACAGCGGGAACATCACGCCCCTCGCTCTCCCGCAATGCGGCATAGGGCAGATGGCAGAAGAGATTATAGCGAAGCTGGGGCTCGTGGGCAGCAATGGAGTTGATTTTTTGCTCACCGAAAAAGGTCCCGTGGTGGTCGAGGTCAATAGCCGCTTTCAGGGCAGCCTTGATACTGTGGAACTGTCCGGCGGAGACAATGTCTTCCAGGCTCATCTGCAATCCTTTTTGGGAAGGCTTCCCGAGCGTCCGGCCCAAACAAGTTGCACCGCAGGCAGAATCATAGTCTATGCCACCCGCGATCTGACCATTGAGGCGGATCTGGTCAGAGACTGGACGGCAGATGTTCCTGGGAAGGGATCGCGAATAGCCGCAGACTATCCAATCCTGTCCATATTCGCCACGGGATCAGGCAGAGACGAAGTAATGGACCAGCTAAAGACGAGAACGGCAGTGATAAGCGAGATAATAAACGCAAAATAGGGATAATATAAATATATGCGTTTTTGACGGCCCCAGGTATTGGCTCAGATTACCAGGATACTACCCTGTAGAGCCAGTTGCTGATCAGTGTCCAGACCTTGACATAGCCTGATCCTTTCTCCAGCTTTTTTGTGTCATTTTCGCTGTACTTTTTTCCATCCTTCATCCAAGAGTCCATGATATAGGATTATTTCTCGTTTGAATTTAACAATGTCGGTCTACATTGATGGCACCATCGGCGCAAGAGTGCTAGGAATACGTATTCCGGCGTCAGCATAAAAAGATAATGCTTGATAAAGGTAATATAGCATAAGGGGGACTGTATTGGTAGAGATAAATGCAGGGGATGAAATGAAGTCACCGGAAAGAATTACCATCGCGTTAGATGAAGAGACGGCCGGCCTGTCCAAGAAGATGAAGGAAGACCTGGGCATGTCCCAGAGCGAGCTGATGCGAGAGTCCCTGAAGTTCTTTGGCAAACACAAGATGCTTTTTGACTTCGCCGAGGACAAGAAGGTTTACACCCATGCAGAAATGCTGTCAGCAGGCGAGCATGTTATCCTGGATATCGATCACTGGATAATGTTTCTAAGCTTCATTGAAACTCATCCGGACAAGGAAAAGTTCTGGAATATGCATAAAGAGGTCTGCCGGGCTCATGCCGAGCAGTTCAAACACAAGCTCTTCAATGCGGAGAGCATCTTGAGAAGACTTGAGATCTGCAACCTCTTTAATATGAGCAAGACCGGCAAGAATGAGTTCACCCTCATCTTCGGCTCGGATGCGCCCAAGAAATTCGTGCGCATTGAGTTGGAGGAGATCTTTGACGGCATGGGCTTCCTGGTTGAGATCAAAGATGACTTCTCAAAGCTGAGGGTTAAGGTAATTCATGATCTATAGATTCTAGAGAGCTTTCTGTCTTGTCACAAGGATTTAGAGCTGGTAAAATTGGACTATTCCCAGCCCTCCGGCCTGCTCTACCATATGATTCACAATCTGGAAAAGGGCATGCTCCCGTTGATTGTTTTTATCTTTCGGGGAGCCATAAGGATGATCTTTACCGGAGAGTGCCTTCACAATGAAGTTTATGAAAAATATTATAATGACGTGCTAGCCGAATGCAGCCAAAATATATATGCTAACTGAGATTACACAAGTGCTGCGAGGGAGATTATGACCTTAATCGTGCTCAACTTCAAGACCTATCGTGAATCGACCGGTCCGGAGGCTCTACGCCTGGCGGAGATCTGCGAGGACGTTTCCAGGGATTATTCAGTACAAATAGTGGTTGTGCCCCAGGTAGCCGATATCCAGATCATCTCAAAAGCCGTTAAGATACCGGTCTATGCTCAGCATGTAGACGGGGTTGGATATGGCGGCTTTACGGGCCATGTGACTGCTGCATCCTTGAAAGCTGCGGGAGCTGTCGGATCTCTCATCAACCACTCCGAGCGAAGGCTCAAGCTGGCTGATATTGAGGCCTCCATCTCTGCCTGCCGCCAGGCTGGCCTAAAGACGATCGTCTGTACCAACAACGTGGCCACTACACGCGCCTCGGCCGCACTGGAGCCGGACTATGTGGCGGTAGAGCCGCCCGAGCTGATCGGCAGCGGCATTCCTGTATCCAAGGCCAATCCACTGATCATTTCACAGTCCGTTGATGCCGTCAAACGCATCGCACCGGAGGTAGGTGTGCTCTGCGGTGCGGGAATAACACACGGCGAAGATCTGAGAAGCGCTCTAGAACTGGGATCGGTTGGGGTCTTGCTCGCTTCCGGAATTATCAAGGCAAAAGACCAGCGCAAGGCTTTAGAAGACCTGGTGACGGGAGCCAGAAAATGATCGCGGTGCACGTTCGTATCTCGGGTCGAGTGCAGGGTGTTTTCTATCGTGCCTTTACTCAAGAGCGGGCCCGGGCTCTGGGGGTGAATGGCTTTGTGAGAAACATTCCCGGCGGTGGGGTGGAGGCTATGCTGGAGGGAGAGAGAAAGAGCGTAGGGGAATTGCTCAAAGCCATGAAGTCCGGACCCAGTGGAGCCATAATCCTGGGGATGGAGTTCTCCGAGTTGGAAAGCAAAGGGTACGAGGGTTTTGAAATAAAATAGGATGTGATCTCATGCTTACCGTCAACAGATACAAATGCTGCTACTGCGGTGCCTGCGTCGGAGTATGCCCGACATGTGCCCTGGAGCTGGTGGAGACCTGGCTCGAGGTCTCGGCAGAGTGTAAGGAGTGCAGCCTGTGCACCAAGATATGTCCGGTTGGAGCTCTGGAGGTCAAGGCATGAAGTGCGACTTGATCGTGGTAGGTGGGGGGCCTGGTGGATCAATGGCCGCCAAGACGGCAGCTCTCGCCGGCCTCAAGGTCGTCATGCTGGAAAAACGCCAGGAGATCGGCGATCCTGTACGCTGTGCGGAGGGCGTTAGCAAGAGGGCCTTATGCCGCATGATGAAGCCCGAGCCGGAATGGATTTCTTCCGAGGTAAAGGGCGCTAGAATCTATGCACCGGACGGGACGAGCATTGTCATGTCCGAGGACAAGAGCGGCGACGAGGTGGGCTACGTTCTGGAGAGGAAGATCTTTGATCGAGGCCTTGCCATGCAGGCAGCCCAGGCAGGGGCCAAGATCTTTGTTAAGACCAGGGCTTTGGGTCTGCTAAAGAAGGACGGAGTCATTTCTGGAGTGTCCGCACTTCGCATCGGCGAGCCCCTGCAGATCGAGGCGCCCCTGATCATCGGTGCGGACGGAGTGGAGTCCAAGGTGGGACGCTGGGCGGGCATTGATACCACGTTGAAGCTGCAAGATATCGAATCTTGCGCCCAGTTCCTGGTGCATGATGCATCCATTGATGACGAATACACCGAGTTCTTTTTGGGAAACAGCATCGCTCCCTCAGGATATGCCTGGTCGTTTCCCAAGGGCGAGAAGCTGGCCAACATTGGCCTCGGGATTCAGGGGTCGCGGTCCAAGGGCGGCGAAGCTATGCGGCTGCTGCGCCAATTCATGAAATCTCGCTTTCCCAATGGCAAAGTGGTGGAGATGGTCGTGGGCGGAGACCCCTGTTCCGGGCCCATTGACTCTGCAATTGCAAACGGTGTGATGCTGGTGGGAGATGCGGCTCATCAGACCGATCCGCTCACGGGCGGAGGCATTCTCAATGCCATGCGGGCGGGAGTCATTGCCGGAGAGGTGGCAGCAAAGGCCATAGCCGCAGGCAATGTCCGCCGTACGGGACTGCAAGAGTACGAGGACCGTTGGCGAGACGATTTCGGTAAGACGATAGCTAAGAGCTTCCAGTTCAAGGAGTTCTTCGTCAAGCTTACCGATAATGACCTAAATCAGCTCCTCGGATCTCTGGCCAAGGAGGACATAACCAAGATGGACCTGCCCGGCATGCTGCGCGTTCTCTTCCGGCTTAACCCGAAACTGCTCTGGGGGCTAAAAAGCATGATAATTTAGCTATTTACTTTTTGGGGCATAGCTTTCGACATTAACTTTTACTTTTCCTGCACCTCGCGAAATTACGGTTCGATTTTCTGCCCCAGTACCGAGGAGCCGTCGGCCCTTTTGGGCAACCTTTCCGGGTCGAAGTAAACGATTATCCTCTCCTTATCCGCATCAATGGCTGCCACACCCATGTGGAAGATGTAGCGCATGGTCCTCGGTCCATCCGGAATGTGCAACCTGTGCTCCCGGCGCAGCAGAATGACGCTGGCTGCCTGGAGAGAGGGGCTGCTTTGCAGGAATAAAAGGCCGGGCAGGTTGAGGCGATGGTGGCTCGTGGTGGGGTATCTCTCTCCAATCAATTCGCCCAGCTCTTCGCGACGAATCATCACCTCCAACTCGCCGCTCTTCACGATAATCTGGCTCTCGTCGGCATGCACCAGGTCAATGTGAGTGCGAAGCGCACAGAGCACGTAGCTGTCCCCGCGTCCTTTGTTTTCTTGGGGGAGCAGCGCTTCCAGCTTCTTCATAAAGGGGCGCAGAAGAGGGCTGGTCCCGGCAAAGAGGGCCCCGGGGAGATTTCTAACTTCGGTTCGGGCCAGCTCATTGAGATCCTTCTCGCGGACCATTATGGATATCATGATGATACATTAGCCTGCGAGGGAATATATATTGCAGGTGACAATCGCGGCGAGCTATCTGTGCCGTATAATAATTTTCCTTATAAATAATATTACGATCGAATACATATCTATTCTTTCTCAATTAATTATTTAATCTCATTCTGATACTGGCTCGGGTAAGTTCCGGCAAAATCACCCTGGCGGTGCAACACCATTAATGGGCATTTGGAAATTGTCAAAAATATAAAATCTCAACTCAATGCATTCTTACCTGGGTAGACACCTAAATGTAAATGCCGTTTGCTTTTAAAGTTATTATCTAATGTATTAGTCTAATTAAGTAAAATTAAAGATATTCCCTTTCAAAACAAATTATTTATATCATTACGTATTTGTGACAAGAAAAATATGGTGCCGATTATGAAAGAGTCCACTGTAAAGATCCTGGATGACAAGGACATGGAATTTGTCGAAACGCTTCGATCCCTGAGCGTTCCGCGCAACGTTGCAACGCTCATAACCTTTCTGGCTAATGTGGATGAAGCTTCATCTCGCGAAATAGAGATGGGCTCCGACTTGCGGCAGCCGGAAGTGAGCATTGCCATGCGTACCCTGCGTGAAAACAGCTGGATAGAAGAGAAAGAAATCAAGCGCGAAGGCAAAGGCAGACCAATGAAGGTCTACTCGCTAAAAGCGGGCATTGATGCGATCATAAAGCATTTCGAGGATGAGAAGCTGCACGAGTCTGCCCAGGCTATGGAGAGCATCCAGAGGCTAAAGCAACTCATAGCAACCTAGATTAAATCGGGAGGGGGGCGGGCAAGTACCTCCACCTCGATTTTTGCCGCAATATTGCGGCCCAATGATATCTTCGAGCCGTTTACCTCAATTACTACCGGCCCGCCAAAAGGCTGAGAGGCAATTTTGCGTATGTGCCTTCCTTTCCTTATGCCCATGGACTCAAATCTCTTCTCCCAACTGGCATCACTAACTGTCATGACTTCCAGGGTCTGATTGCAGGGGGCCTTGGTAAGCTCTATGTGCACCATTTCTGATATATCCTCTCCGTCCTACTGTTTTTGTTTTCTAGCTCTTTAGATAAATCTCACTCAGATGCGCACGTTCACGCCCCTCTCTTTGAGATATGTCTTGACATTGCGGACATTCCACTCACCGAAGTGAAAGATGCTCGCCGCCAGTGCAGCCGATGCATCGGTCTTCTTGAAGACCTCCAGCATGTGATCAGGGCTGGCGCAGCCTCCTGATGCGATCACAGGCACATTCACCCTTTTGGCCACGGCGTTTGTGAGAGGGATGTCGAAGCCGTCATAGGTCCCATCCCGGTCCATGCTGGTGAGAAGAATCTCTCCCGCTCCCAGGGACACTGCTCTGCTTGCCCAGGCGATGGCGTCAATACCTGTAAACTGCCTGCCCCCATAAAAGGAGCATTCAAACCAGCAGGCTCCTTGCTCAGTTTGCACAATGTGCCGGCCTTCTTCTAATGTGTAGCGCCGCTTGGCATCGATGGCCAGTACTACTGCCTGATTTCCATATCGATCGGATATCTCGCTGATCAGCTCAGGGCGTTTTAGGGCAGAGGTGTTCAAAGTGATCTTGTCAGCCCCGGCATTGAAGACCTCTCTTGCAGGCTCCACACCATTTATGCCGCCGCCTACAGCTAGTGGCACAAAGACCGACCGCGAGGTCTTTTTAATGACGCTGGTCATGGTCTCCCTTCGCTCGTGAGATGCCGTGATGTCCAAAAAGACGATCTCATCGGCACCATCCTCATAGTATTGGCCGGCCAGCTCCCACGGAACCCCTGCATACCTTATCTGCTGAAACTCGATGCCCTTGACAACTCGACCGCCCGGCACACCCATGTCGCAGTCCAAACAGGGAATGATTCTTCTCGCTAACATCGTATGGCCCTCACAAAGTTCTCCAGGATTCTCAGGCCCTTGGCACCCGACTTCTCGGGGTGAAACTGAGTGGCAAAGAGATTATCCCGGGCTATTGCCGCAGTGACATCCACCCCATGCTCCGTCGTAGCAACGATTCGTGATTTGTCTTCAGGCTGCCCGTAATAGGAATGCACAAAATAGAACATATCGCCGTCTTCGATCCCCTGCAGCATCTCTACCGGGCGCTTGATGGAAAGGCTGTTCCAGCCCATTTGAGGTATCATAACCGACAAAGGCAGCTTTACCACTCTTCCCTTAATCCATCCCAATCCTCGGGCGGCAGGGCTTTCTTCGCTCTCCTCAAAGAGGACCTGTAGCCCTATGCAAATGGCAAAGATGGGGGTTCCACATTCTCGCGCACTATTAAGAGCACCTTCGAAGCGGCAGAGTCGATCCATGCATTGCCCAAAGGCCCCCACGCCCGGAACCACAATGCCCCCTACTCCGGCAAGTTCATCGGGCTCGCTTATAATCTTCGGTGAGCCACCCACGTAGTCCAGAGCGTTATAGATGCTGAACAGGTTGCCCATCCCGTAATCCACTATGGCAATCGTCATCGTTTTTATCCTTCTTGCATTTGCATCAATTGATCCTATCGCATTTGGCACTGGTCGCCGGAAAAGCTTTTCCGTTCTGCGAAGCAGCATTGTTGGGCCAACCCATATTTCGGCATGCAATTAAAATTTAGTAACTAAGTTTTATTATGATTTTTTACGAATTCGGATTGCTATGACAATACTAATATCCAATGAGGTCTTAATATCCTTATTTCTTATATCAAATTTATTAATTGCAAAAGCTTAAATAGGCCACCATGGCATTTCCGGCCTCCTTCATAGTTTATAAAGTTAACCCATAATTTTTAAATAGCTAAGGATGGACAGAGGCTATCATCAGTCAAACATAAAGATTTGGGTAGATGCTAAACGGAGATGCTAAAAATGTCCAAACCGAATCCCTTTGAGATATCCCAGAAACAACTCGCCGATTGTGCAAAGATTCTGAACCTGGATGCCGGAGTGCATGAGTTTCTCAGGCACCCCAGGCGAGAGTTCCACGTATCTATCCCGGTACGCATGGACGACGGCAGCCTGAAGATCTTCCAGGGCTTTAGAGTTCAATATAACGATGCTCTGGGCCCCTGCAAAGGCGGCATTCGCTTCCATCCTGATGAGACCGTGGACACCGTGCGGGCTCTCTCTGCCTGGATGACCTGGAAGTGCTCTCTTCTCGGCCTGCCCCTGGGCGGCGGCAAAGGCGGAGTCATCTGCAACCCCAAGGAATTGTCCATGGGCGAGCAGGAGCGCCTCTGCCGTGGCTACGTCGATATGCTGTGGGAAAACATCGGCCCGGCGAAGGACGTCCCCGCACCTGATGTTTACACCACTCCTCAGATGATGGCCTGGATGATGGATCAGTACTCCAAACATGTCGGCTCAAACAGCTTTGGCATGATCACAGGCAAGCCTCTGGTCGTGGGCGGGTCCCTGGGAAGGGGCGACTCCACAGCACGCGGCGGCCTGTTCACCCTTCGAGAGGCAGCCAAGGAGCTTAACATCAACCTGGCCAAGTCCACTGTAGCCATTCAGGGATACGGCAATGCCGGCAGCTTTGCCCATTCTCTGGTCAAAGAGCTCTTCGGCAGCAAGGTAGTCGCCGTCAGCGACTCCAAGGGCGGCGCGTTCAATGCCGCCGGCATAGAGGCCGATGTGGCAGCCCGCGTCAAGGCGGAGACCTCCACGGTCGCCAATATCCCCGGCGCCAAGAAGATCAGCAATGAAGAGATCCTGGAGCTGGATGTAGACATTCTCATTGCAGCCGCATTAGAGAACGTCATAACCAAGGATAACGCCGGCAAGATCAAGGCCAAGGTCATCATTGAGCTGGCCAACGGCCCCACCACACCGGAAGCTGACGCCATCCTCTTCCAGAACAAGGTGCATGTCATTCCCGACTTCCTGGCCAACGCCGGCGGTGTGACCGTCTCTTACTTTGAGATGGTTCAGAACATCGCCCGCTACAACTGGACCCTCGATGAGGTCTACACACGGCTCGATGAGAGGATGACAGAGGCCTACCAGGCAGTTCTAGCCGCCTCCAAGAAGTACAAGGTAAACATGCGTCAGGCTGCCTACACCGTAGCTGTGGCACGTGTCGTCGAGGCCATGAAGATACGCGGCTGGGTTTAGATAAGATTAGATCAAAACCACCAACAGAAGCAGAGGTGCTTTGCGCCCCTCCCCTCGGGCAAGAGCCCATTATAGGGACGCAGAGGCCTCATATTTTTAGCAGGATAATATTGAATCGTTTTTAATAAATTCTATTGAATTGGTTTTTATTATATTTCGTGCTTAATACTAGAAATCAATAACACCTCTATTCGTGAGCGGTTCGGAATTGAGCCAAAAAACAGCGATATTCGCCTCACGGCTTATCCATGAAGCGGTTTATGTCGGTGTCGTGCTGCCCTACGACCCAGATGCGGCCCCTAAGTTGATGCGCTACATTCCATTCTGGGCCAATCCCAGGTGAGGCGTGATTGCTTGATGAGTACTTGATGGGAAAGGATCAGATGGTTTCAGACATAAGTACTACAAAATTTGTTATTAATACTACTAATCAAAATATACATAAAAATATATAAATATATAGTAACTCTTCTTCAGCACCACTTCCCATCCGTCTTCAGCCACTTGTCCATGTCCGCTGCCGCAGTCTTGCCCTCGCCCATGGCGCTGATCACTGTGGCTCCGCCGCTGGTGATGTCTCCCCCGGCCCAGACCCCTTCCATGGTGGTGCGGCCCCGCTCATCTATCACGAGCGTGCCCCATTTGGTGGTCTTAAGCTCCGGCGTACTGCTGGCGATGAGGGGATTAGGCACTGTGCCCACCGCAATGACCACCGTATCCACATCGACTATGTGCTCCGAGCCCTTCTTCACCCGCGGGCTGCGCCTTCCCGAGGCATCGGGCTCGCCCAGCTCCATTTCAACGACCTCCATGGCCTTTACCATGCCCCGTTCGTCGCCCAAAAAGCGCGTGGGGTTGGTGAGGAAGTCAAAGATCACATCCTCTTCCATGGCGTTCTCCACCTCTTCCAGGCGGGCCGGCATCTCCTCGCGAGAGCGGCGATAGACAACGTGCACTTCATCCGCCCCCAGACGCATGGCAGAGCGGGCTGCATCCATGGCCACGTTTCCGCCGCCCACCACTGCTACCTTCTTGCCCTTTTTGATAGGAGTATCGTATTCCGGGAACTTGTAGGCCTTCATCAGGTTGACTCGGGTCAGATATTCGTTGGCAGAGTAAACGCCGCTCAGGTTTTCGCCGGGAACATTGAGAAAATGGGGAGCCCCTGCGCCTATTCCCAGGAATACGCCGTCGTAATCCCCTTTGAGCAGCCCCTCTACCTGCACCTGTCTGCCTACTACTGAGTCCAGCTCCAGCTCGGCTCCCAATGATTGGACGTATTCGATCTCCGCCCGGACGATGCCTTTAGGCAGGCGAAACTCGGGAATGCCGTAGACCAGGACGCCTCCGCCATCATGCAGCGCCTCGAAGATGGTAACTTTGTGCCCGAACTTGGCCATGTCAGCGGCCACCGTCAATCCCGCCGGACCACAGCCCACCACGGCGACCTTCTTTCCCGTGGCCGGCGCGATCTCGCACTTGAGCCTCTCTGCCTGGCATAGCTCCCAATCGGCCACATAACGCTCCAGACGGCCGATGGCCACGGGCGCTCCCTTCTTGGCCAGGACGCATTTGCACTCGCACTGCACCTCCTGGGGACAGACCCGGCCGCATATTCCGGGCAGGCTGTTCTTTCTCTTGAGGGACCGCGCCGCTTTTGGCATGTCTCCATCGCGCAGGGCACAAATGAAGCTGGGGATCTCCACGCCCACCGGACAGCCTTCAATGCACTTGGGCTTCTTGCATTGAAGACATCTGCCCGCCTCTTCTGCTGCCTGCTCTGGACTATAGCCCAGGGCAACCTCCTGAAAGTTGCTTTTCCTCTTTTCGGGAGATTGCTTGGGCATCTCCACCCGGTTTAAATTAATCTTGCTGGACATCTTTTCCACACCGCGCCTCTGGGGCTAAGATCTCTTCTGGCTGATCATCCTTATGCTTGGGGAAAGAACCCAGGATCTAAATAAGATTTTGCCTTCCCGAATGCCAATTTTCTAAGATTAGGCTATTGGCCACTATTTATATCCAACATGCTGCATAACGCCTAATTTAAACAATTTGGTGATGTCTGATAATGCCCTTGCGATCGATGGGGCGATTTGCACCATAAAACACTTAAACAAATATCATCAATGTTAATAAAAGTTTCAGGTGGGTTTTCGAATATGAAAATAATAATGATGCTAGCCTTTTTGGTTGCGGTGTTGACTATACCAACAGTATTTGGCGCGCCGCAAAATCCAATTGTCCCAGTATCAACCCCTGTGATGGCGCAGGATGTCCAGGAAACATCGCCAATAGCAGCGTTGAGGGACCTATACGACAGTAACACGGAATTTCGAACTACTATGGATAAGGCATTTGCCAACATGAAAGATCCAGACCCCAATACAGCCGACCTGTGGCCCAACCCCACCGCAGTAAACCCGTGGAAGGGCAAGAATTTCGACGATCTTCTCCAGTTCTTTAGCGAATGGTACCAATTGACGCCGACGCCCAGCGGTGCACAGGATGAATTCAATTACATTGAGAAGTTCACCTGGTTCTATTACAAGAATGAATTTGGCCAGAAGATCGTTGGCGAGGAGCCTGGATTAAACTGGACCCGTCAATTTGTCGAGGCCCGGGGCAAATTCCTGGAGAGCCCGGAGTCAAATGTCACCATTAAGCAATGGATGGCCGATCCCTCGATTCGTATGGAACAATATATCATTCCGCCGGATGGATTCAAGTCGTTCAATCAGTTCTTTATTCGCGATCTTTTGCCCGGCACGCGAACGGTCGCCAGCCCTCTTGATGACTCCGTTCTGGTCTCACCGACAGACTGCGTACTGAACATGATCGAGCCGCTGACGCCGGGTGTTAAGATTCCAACAAAGCTGAACCAGATGCTGAATGTCACAGAGCTGTTGAACGGATCCAAATATGCCAAGTATTTCGAGAACGGCACCGCGATTTCCTGCATACTGATGCCCACCACCTACCACCATTACCATTCAGTGGTATCGGGCAATGTAGTGGAGTCAAACGAGGATGTAGCCGGTGCCTACTGGGGCATCAAGGACTTTGCCGCCTTCTATAATGCCAGAAATTTCGGTTATGGCGCCAACTATAGTGTCTTCGAACAGTTCCGCCGCGGCTACCTGGTGATCAAAACAAAGGAATACGGCTATGTGGCGATGATCCCGGTAGGCCTGGATACAATTGGCTCGGTCGTATTTGAAAACAAGTTCTCGAATGTGACCGCGAATAACCCGGTGCCCGTTTATAAGGGTGAGAAGCTCGGTCACTTTGAATATGGCGGCTCCTTGGTGATTACATTAATTGAACAGGGCATTTCTTCCATCACCACCCCGCAAGGCCAGCAGATAGGAATTTTTGCACAATGCCAGGAATGCAAGGACAGGCTATGATGCGACACTACTAAACTGGGAGGGCAATGTTCCAGAAAACCTGGAACACTGCGCTTATAATTTATACGAACTCATTTTAACAATATACCAATTTTTATTAATTTGCTTGGTGAGAGCAAAGGGGTCGGACTGCACCTGCCAGGCCAATCCGAGACGTTCATGGGAGGCGAAATAATTTCTGGACTCTACAGAATCCACGTTTCAGAGTAATGTTCTAATACAATTAATCCACAACATTGCCCGGCGCGGTTGGGAACATGATTGAAATTAGACTGACCATCGATGATCGAGAGGTAGTGGTCCCAGAGGGAGCTACCATTCTCGATGCAGCCCGAAAAGCGGGTTCTTATGTACCAGCACTTTGCGACCACCCGGACCTCAAGCCCATTGGCTCATGCAAGCTGTGCATTGTCTCTGTAAAGGGCCTGGATTACTATCCCACTGCCTGCGATACCCAGGCGGAAGAGGGAATGGTGGTAGAGACCAGGACAGAGGAGCTGCAGGAGATGAGAAGAAATACCCTGGAGATGCTCTTAGCCCTCACCAATCATCCCACCAGTTGCCTCTTTTGCGAAAGGAGGAACGAATGCAGCGACCTGCGCGAGTGCATGAGAAAGTTCCCGGTGACGGTAGGCTGCAAGTACTGCCTCAAGAACGGGGAATGCGAGCTGCAACAGGCCGTGCAGTTCGTGGGACTGGAAAAGGTCAGATATGAGATCGCTTTTAAGAATAGACCCATTTTAAGGGAGCCCTTCTTTGACCGCAATTACAATCTTTGCATCCTGTGCGGCCGCTGCGTGCGTGCTTGCCAGGAGGTGCGCGGCGAAGGTGTCCTCAACAGCAATCCAGATTTTCACCGCATGCACTGGATAGGCCCCGAATCCCTGCAGGACTCGGACTGCAAGTTCTGCGGTACATGTGTCGATATCTGCCCCACCGGCGCTCTCTTCGCCCGCTCTGAGAAATGGCAAAGGGCGGAAAGGAGCACGGACACGGTTTGCCCCTACTGCGGCGTGGGCTGCCGGATAGAGGTAGGCGTCCTGGACAACCGGATAGTGAGGGTGAGAGGCAAACGTGACTGCCTGCCCAACAACGGCCAGCTCTGCGTCAAGGGCCGCTTTGGTCTCGGCTTCGTGGAGAGCCCGGAGCGGCTCACTGTGCCTCTCATCAGGAAAAACGGCAAACTGGTGCCGGCAACCTGGGAAGAGGCTCTGGATCTGGTGGCCGGAAAATTGAATGGCTACAAGGGCGATTGCTTTGCCTTCCTCTCCTCGGCCAAGTGCAGCAATGAGGAAAATTATCTGGCCCAGAAGTTTGCCCGGCTGGTTATGCAGACCAACAACGTAGATCACTGTGCAAGGCTCTGCCATGCCTCGACCGTCTCCGCCCTGGCCCTGGCTTTCGGCAGCGGTGCCATGACCAACTCCATTTCAGAGTTGGCGGACGCCGGATGCATCTTCATCATCGGTTCGAACACCAGCGAGCAGCATCCCATCATCGCCCTCAAGATCAAAGAGGCGAAAAGGAAGGGAGCCAAGATCATCGTGGCCAATCCCCGCTGGATCGACCTGTGCAAGATCGCTGATGTCTGGCTGCGCCAGACCCCGGGAACGGATGTGCCTCTCGTCCTGGAGATGTGCCGCATAATCCTGGAAGAGAAGCTAATGGATGAGAGCTTCATCTCGGAACGGACGGAGGGCTTCCCTGAGTTCAAAGCCTCTCTTCTGGAGTTGTCCCCATCTGACGCGGCACGCATTACTGGTGTCAAGTCCGAGCTGATCCGAGATGCTGCCCGGCTCTATGCCAGGGGCAATCCTTCCTCCATAATCTATTCCATGGGCATCACTCAGCACTCTCATGGTGTGGACAACATCTTCACCCTGGCCAATCTGGCCATGATGACCGGCAACCTTGGAAAGCCCTCCTCGGGCATCAATCCCTTGCGTGGCCAGAACAATGTGCAGGGCTCTTGCGACATGGGTGCCTTGCCCAATCTCCTGCCGGCCTACCAGGCGGTGACCAATCCAGATCTGCGAAAGAAGTTCGAGCTGGCCTGGGGGGCGGCTTTGCCGGAAAAGCCCGGCCAAACGTTGGTCGAGTTGATGAATGCCGCAAAGGAAGGCAAGATCCGGGCCATGTACATCATGGGAGAAAACCCGGTCGTTAGCGATCCGGACTGCAGCCACGTGGTGGAGGCCTTGAAGGCCCTGGAGTTTCTGGTGGTGCAGGACATATTTTTATCCGAGACCGCTGCTCTGGCAGACGTGGTCCTGCCGGCAACCACCAGCCTGGAGAAGGATGGAACCTTTACCAACACGGAGCGCCGGGTGCAGAGGGTCAGAAAGGCGCTACAGCCCGCGGGCGAGTCCATGCCCGACTGGATGATCCTGGACGCTCTGGCGGCTCGCATGGGCTTTAAGGACCAGTTTAGCTATGACCATCCCTCCGAGATCATGTCTGAGGTAGCCAAGCTTGCTCCCAGTTACGGGGGCATAAGCTATGAGCGGCTGGAGGACGACGGCTTGCAGTGGCCCTGCCCCAATATGGAGCATCCGGGAACTCAGTATCTGCATAAAGGCCAGTTCACGAGGGGCCTTGGCAAGTTCAATGTGGTCGATTACCGGCCTTCCATGGAGCTGCCTGATCTGGAGTATCCCTTCATTCTTACCACGGGCAGAGTTCTCTGTCAGTATCACACCGGAACCATGACGAGAAAAGTGGGCGACCTCAACATTCTGCGGGGTGAGGAGCTGGTGGAGATGAATCCAGAAGACGCCCTCACTTTGGGTATTGTTGATGGCGAGCTGATCGAGGTCTCCTCCCGCCGGGGAAGAGTCAGAGCCAAAGCCAGAACCACGGAAAAGTCGCCGGTAGGTGTGGTCTTTATGACCTTCCATTTCTCCGAGACGCCCACCAACGTCCTTACCAATCCGGCCCTGGACCCCGTGGCCAAGATCCCGGAGCTAAAGGTCTGTGCCGTGAAGCTGAACAAGATTAGAGGAGGCTAGAGATGTACGAGATCATAACCAAGGAGACCGTAGCTCCCAATATCATCTACATGAAGTTTAAAGCTCCCAAGATTGCCCTCACGGCGAAGCCGGGTCAGTTTGCAATCATTCGGGTGGACGAGAAAGGGGAGAGGATCCCCATGGGCCTGGCCGGATGGGACGAAAAAGAGGGCACCGTGGACATTGTCTTCTACGTCCTGGGCACCAGCACCGCCAAGCTGTCCGCCATGAAAGAAGGCGAATGCGTTACCAACATCGCCGGCCCCCTGGGTGCGCCCACAGAGATTGAGAACTTCGGGAGAGTCATCTGCGCCTGTGGCTGCTTTGGCGCCGGACCTACTCTGCCGCTCATAAAGGCTCTCAAGGAGAAGGGCAACTACGTGATCACCGTCGTGGAAGGCCGCGGTCCGGACTTCATCTTCTGGGTGGATAAGCTCAAGGAACACAGCGACGAGGTTCATGTGGTAACAGGCTGCGGCAAGACTGCCTGGGCCAATGACTTCATCGAGCAGGAGCTGGCGTCGGGAAAGAAAATAGACAGGATCTTTGCCCACGGTTGTCCCTTCATGATGAAGGTCTCTTCAGACGCCTCACGAGCTGCGGGCGTGGAGACGGTGGTCAGCCTCACCCCCCTCATGGTGGACGGCACAGGCATGTGCGGTGCCTGCCGGGTGGAAATAGATGGCAAGACCAAGTTCGCCTGCGTGGACGGCCCGGATTTCAGAGGACACGCCGTCAACTGGGACGGGCTGGTCTTAAGGCTGCGCCAGCTTATTCCGGAAGAGGATAAATCATTCAACATCTGGGAGAGAGACAACTGGCATAAATTGATGGACAGCAAGCCCAAGAAGAGCTTCAATCCGGCTAAACGAAATCTTATCGCCCAACATGAGGGCCATGAAGGTCACAGTGTGTGTGGTTCTGGGGCGGACTGATTCCGGCTGGCCTCTTCATTCCCGCTGGTATCTAAACCATCAATTCTAACTATTTTTCGTCATAGTTTTTAATGATTGTTCTTATTTTTTCATGCTATTTCATAATTTGCCGGCTGCAACCGCAAGCTTTTTACACCTCAAGTAGGCAAGCAGTGGCCACCTTACGAGCGATCCGCAAAGCGTTGGCATTGACCGCTGGTGCCATGGAAAAACAATTAGGACATTCATGGCCAATCTGTTAGTCGCCCGTCGTGGAGGGAGAATATGGCATTCAAAGTTCCCGCTGATATCGCCAAGGCAGCCATCGCTGCCGGATGCACGAAATGCAACATAACATGGCAAAAGCTCCTGATCTTGGGTTTTTTAGCCGGAGCCTACATCGCCTTTGGAGCCCTTTTGAGCGAGATTGTGGCCGGGGGCCTCTCCAACGGCACCATCACCGACCCGGACGGCGGAATCTGGAAGATCGCTCTCCCAGCCGGCCTGATTAAGTTCGCTGCCGGTGCCGTGTTTCCTGTAGGCCTGATGTTGGTCGTAATCGCGGGCTCGGAGCTGTTCACGGGAAACTGCATGTTTGCGCCCATCAGCCTGCTCAATGGCGAGGCCACCGTCAAGGGATTGATTAAAAATTGGTCGCTGGTCTATGTGGGCAATTTTCTGGGATCTATCTTCGTAGCCTTTTTCCTGGCATACCTTTGCGGATTTTTTGATAATATGCCCTGGGCGGGATGGGCGTCAACTGTAGCCAATACCAAGTGCGGCCTGGACTTCGAAACTGCCTTCCTGCGCGGCGTGGGCTGCAACTGGCTGGTCTGCCTGGCCGTCTGGCTGGCCATAAGCTCGGAAGATGTGATCAGCAAGATATTCGCCTGCTGGTTTCCCATCATGGCGTTCGTCGCCATCGGCTTTGAGCATAGCGTAGCCAATATGTTCTTCATTCCCCTGGGCATCTTTGCCGCCAACAATCCGGCCATTGCTGCCAAGCTGGCCACGGCCAATGTGGCCACGGCAAACCTGGCCGGCAGCAATGGATGGTACAACTTCTTTGTGACAAACCTCATCCCCGTCACCCTCGGCAACATCGTGGGAGCTGCCCTCTTCGTGGCGGCGCTCTACTGGTATGTCTACCTCCGGGGACCTCTTTGCCTGCTCAAACACGAGAAGACCGCCAAGAAGTAAGTCTCCTCCGTGAATTAGGAAGTGAGGGGCCTGGCTCCTTACTCCTTATCATATAATTTACGTTTTCCTGAGAAGCTCAGCTACATCTTCCATGGAATTTTTCTCTCGCAAAGCCGCAAGCTTGGGTGGCGATTCCTGGAAGCCTTCCAGTGCATTGAAGAATCTGTCCAGCACATCACCGCTGCATGTGGGTACGAGGAAGATGTGGGTATGCGGAATTCTTCTTCCCCGGGCATACATGCAGACAAAGTCAGGATTCAAGGCCTTCATCATCTTCTCAGCCACGATCTTTGCCACTCGAAAGAGGCTGGCATTCTCCCCCTCGGAGAGCTCATGCCACCAGGGCACGTGCCTCTTGGGAATGACCAGGCAGTGCCCTTTTGAGAAGGGGTTGATATCGAGTATGGCTAAAGAGAGTTCGTCCTCATAGATCTTGCAGCAAGATGCTTTCTCTTCGATAATCTCGCAGAAGATACAGCCGTCCTTCGTTCCTTCGACCATAATGCCCATCCTTAGGACTAATTAAACTATCATCAATGATTAATCTTTTTCCATGCGGGATCATAATTTCAGGGCGATGAGGTACTCTAAGGCGATTGGCCGCAGGAAGATAGATGCGAAAAAGCTATGGAGGAATTTTTCGCAGGAAAGCTCAATATCGATGATTGAGCATGTTCCAACGCATGCAGACAAATATTAAAGGAATGGAAGTGAAACAGATTTGAATGAGACATTTTCCTACAACCAAAAGGCCCCGCTAAACCAAGAAGAAGTTGGAATTGAATACCGAAACGGCATCTTTGTGCACGATATCAGCTATGCTGGCGTAAAAGGTGGACGAATCAGAGCTTATCTGGTTGCACCTCCCGGAAAAGGCCCATTTGCGGGCGTTATCTTCGTGCATCCCGGCCCAGGAAACAGATCTTCCTTTTTGGATGAAGCGATAATTCTGGCGAAGGCTAACGCGACCTGCCTACTCATTGATGCACCCTGGGCCGATGGTGCTTTGTTTGGCGAAAGAGCCAGCGGACGGCCGGAAGATGTGCGTGACTGGTTCATCGAGATTGCCATTGATATACGCCGCGCCATTGATCTGATCGCTTCGCTGCCGAGCGTGGATATTAACCGGATAGCATTCGTCGGCCACAGTTTCGGTGCTCTTTTTGGTGGGATTATGTCAGGTGTGGACAAGAGGATAAAAGCCAGCGTGCTGATGGCGGGCGTGGGAAGCTTCACGGATGTGGCCCTTCTCAACATGCCCACCCTTGTCGGAGACGAGCTGGAAAAATATAAAAAGATCATGGAACCGATCGACCCCCTGCGCTACATAAAAAATGCCGCACCTTCAGTCCTGTTCTTCCAATTCGGTAGTAAGGATGTCTTTTTTCCCAGGCAGAAATTCCTGGAATATTATGAAGCGGGTAGCAATCCTAAATCCATTCAATGGTATAATGCAGACCATTATAGTCTCAATGAAGAAGGAAGGTCCTATCGAATAGAATGGATTCAGGACTTTTTGCTCTGATCGAGGGCCAATTTTTGATGTATTGCGGCCCAGTTGTTCTCGCAGATGATCCACCAGCCCAGGGTCTCCTTGGCCAGAACGCGCGCTGCCGGGCAGAAGGCATCGACGGCCAGGTTGTAGGGCATCTCTTGCAGGGGCGGGTGAAGTGGGTATTTGGTGCAGGTAAGGGGCCGGATCTCATAGATGGAGCATCCTACGTTTAGGTCATAAAACGGACAGGGTTGCTTCAGCACCCAGGCTTGCAGAGCCTTTTCGTACCGGCAGAGGGCTTTTAGTCTCTTCTTTCCCACGCGCTCCGCAATCCTTTCAAAATCCTCTTTATCGAGGTATAGGCCAGCCCCTGGTGTATAGCAGCACAGGCCGCATTGCCTGCATTGGAACCGCTCCCAAAAGAGCCCCACTCCCGAGTCTGAGCCTTCGCGCTCGTCTCGGGCGGGCAGGGGCAGGGAGATGTCGAAGGGCATATTCTCTCCCTGGTCGATCTTGACAATCTGCTCCTCCTTTTTTAAAACGGACCAGTGAGGCCGAAGGCGCAGAAGCTCAACATGTCTGCCCTGCCGCTTGTCTTCGACGCAAGAGGAATTGCAAAGCTGGTGGCAGAGACGGCGCACACGAGTGATGTTGTTGCTACTGCTACTCATATTATATTCCCCTGCACAATTTTATTTGCGGATCATTTGCCATTCATCTTCTTTGATATTTATGCGCTCTCTATTGCCGATCACTTTCGCCCCGCGCGGCTCCACCTTATTATCCTCTACTATCCTGTGTTGTTTGAGTAATAATTCCGCGTTAGGTGATATAGATGTCTAAGAACCCAGAATTTGCAAAATACGGCTCCGACATTGCCCGCCATCAAGATGCCATTCGATCTGCTAATGAGGATCTGATCAAGCTCTCCCAGAGGTTTGGGCGCATGATGCCCAAGCTCTCCAAGCTGGACTCCGCGGCTATTCTCTCCTGGTTTGGCCTTTACAATAAGGTCAAGGATAAAGCTAAAAAGGCAGATGATGAACTGGCTGACCTTACCAATAACGAGCAAGCTGCCGCAAATCCCGTTCTGCAATTGCAGATGAATTACTACTACGCACAAAGGCAGCGGCTTTACTTTAAGGTGGAGGTCATGGATGACATCATCAGCGGCATGATGGAGGACCTCTTGGAGAACGGCAGCTTCGAGGAGGCGCAAAAGCAGGAGATGCGCACCGCACTCGATGCAACCATGGAAAAGAGTATGCAGCAATCCATGGCGGCACCAGTTCCGGCCTGAACGAACCCGGATATTAAAGATGAAGGGCAATATGATAAAGTGGAAAGCCTGAATCAAGTGCATCCGTAAATTTTCTCTTTTTTTGGAGTGGTCGCATCGCCGGCATCATTGTAGCTCTGGGGCGAGATCATATTGCAGTAGCCCACCCACCAGTCCATTACCCGGATATCTGCCGGCTTTCCCAAAAAGCAGCCAGTGAAGCGGAAGTATCCCGGCACGCCCCCCAAATTTATGCCGTCGCCATTGCCCGTGGTGTCCACGATGTGGTACTTTGTGTCGCCGGGCAGAAGCACCAGATTGTAGGCATGGCCGGGATGATTTCCCACTAGGGGCAGATCATAGCCCGTGCTTCCGGTGCTGAAGACCTCGCTGCTATTATAGCCGGCCTTTCGTAGCATTGTGGTCAGCGCCGCCGCATAATCGATGCATACGCCCGTCTGTAGAATGTTGACTGTGGCGTGGGTGGGAAACATGCCCATCACGGCACTGTTCTCGCTCATGTTCGTGTCTGAGTGCCAGGCGGAGACACCCCACTCCCCGGGCCGGCAGGAGAGGTTGGCGACGTTTCTGTTGAAGCCTTCCTTAAAGGAGCAGGTCCCGGCCAGGCTCGAACTGCACATGCGAGTGCACTCCGGATAGCCGGAGCAGCAGGCCTTGAAAAGTGCATAGCCCTGCATATAGCGGGCCTCTGGTCCAAAGGAGTTGATGATGTACAGGCCCCGGCACTTTTTTCGGTCCCCTGTCGAGTTTTTGCAGGCATTGATGGTCTCTTCCACAATCCAGTCCAGGTCGGGATGGCAGACCTCCATCTGCTGGCACTGCTCCGGTGCATCAGGCCAGATGTCTTGACAGGGGGTGTCCAGTGGATAGTATTTCGGCCTGGGATTGACTTTGCCGCAAATCCAGGGTTTTGCGATACCGATTTCCACGAAGGTAGAGGCAACGCCGCTGGCGTTGGTGATCGTAAGGGTGATATTATGCCATCCCAGGCTGAGGTTCTTCATCTGGAAAGATTCGTTCCTGCCGATGATGCCATCCAGGCTTGACCGCCACAGGTAGCGCAAAGGCTTTTGGCCGCATGGCGCAGCCGAAAAGAGCACAGCCTCCCCGCGCGGAAAGGTGCGCACATCCCCGGGAGAAAGAATTTTTGCCCTGAGATTATCATCCTGCCTGTCATCTGGATTCTCGTCCTCGCGGCTCCTATTCAAAGAAGTCGAATCTTGCTGATTTTGCGAAGATCTGCCGTTACAACCGCAGTCCTTCAGCTCTGCCTGTCCTGGCGTGCCGTTTAAACTCGGCTCAAATTTGGCAGCTGTGCTGACCTGTCCGGGGCCGGCCTGATTGGGAAGGTAAGCAAGAGCGCCTATGACCAGGACAATTAATGCCAGACTCCCCAGAGCATAGACAAAGTAGCCCCACTTCCGTCCGACCTTGCCGGAGAGCAGAGGCAAGCGACTGAAATCTCCCGAAAAGGAGAGAGCCAGGCCGCTGAAGAGAAAGAGAGGCCCGGATATCGACCAGGTCTTCCAGCCGTAGGGAAGCAAAGTTATGGCCGCCTGGGTGAGGGGAAAGCCGAATAGACCGGCAAAGAGGAGAAGATTGCGGGCCGCATCTCTCGGGCGGCGCACAGCCATCCCGGTAACAGCTACTATCATTATAATAATAGCACAGGCCGTCCACTCCCGGAAAAGCGCCAAAGCCGTAAAGATGGAGAGGGAGAACAGGCCGCCTAAAAAGAGCAGCGCATGCTCCGCTTTGCGGCTGGGCCAGGCCAGGGCGGCGGCCAAAATGCCGCAAAGCCCCAGCAGAATGATGAGAAAGGCACCCGCCGCTTGGGAGAAGGCATAGTCCAGCTCTCCCGGCCGGCCCAATGAGGGCAATGCGAAGAGGAGAAAGATGCAGCCGATAGCAACGGCAACCATGCCTGCGATAAACCCCGGCAGCGCCAGGATCTTTTGCGCCATTTTCTTCTCTTCGGCTGTAAGCATCGAGCACTTCTGGCGCGGTCCGGGAAGTTAAAACTATTGTGCGAAAAACCCTTATGCCGATCTAATCTCTGCCAAAGCCTAGCTCTTGAGCATGCTGTCGCTCAAACTCCTCTCCTTCTCAGTCTCTTTCCCCTTCGCTCCGTTGGGCTTGGTGATGAAGTAGGTATAGCCCTTCAGCGTCCGGTTGAGCTGTGATTCAATCCGCTCCAGCTCTTTCTTAGGGATGCATAAATGCTTGTCCACGCAGCGGTCCATGATCTCCCAGATGTAGTCCTTGGTCTCGTAGTTGAAGAAGTCCAGGAGCTTCAGGCAGGTGTCGCCCTCCACCTTCTGGCAGATGTACCAGTCGTCGCTGTCAGCCATGACGTGCACCTCGTGAGCGCATCCCAGAAGGTTGTGAAAGTCGCCCAGGGTGTCCTGGTAGGCACCAAGCAAGAAGATGCCCAGGTAGTAGTCCTCGTTCTCCCGGAGGGTGTGCATATCCAGGTACTCCAGGCCCTCGCTGTCCCCGGCATAGCGCTTGATCTCCCCGTCCGAGTCACAGGTGATATCTACAATCCTCCCCCTCTCGCAGGGCATTTCGTTCAAGCGATGCAGGGGGATGGTGGGAAAGATCTGTTCCACACCCCACATATCCGGCACGGACTGAAAGAGAGAGAAGTTGCCGATGTACTTCTGGCTGACCAGCTTCTTCAGCTCCTGAAACTCATCCGATTCGTCCTCGGCCTGCTTGGCCAGGAATGCCGCCTTCTTGCAGACCATTCCGAAGAGAGTCTCGCCTTTGGCTCGCTCCTCAAGGCCGATATTGCCCAGGTTGAAGGAGTCATAAAGCTCGTCCCGATACTGCAAGGCGTCGTGATAGTGCTCCTTGTAGTTGTCGATGTTGATCTCCTTAAAAGCGCTGCACAGATCGTCGATCTGAATGGGATCCTCCTCTTTGGGAGTGCGCAGGAGCGAGTCCTTGACATTCTTTCGACCGATGATCTTGAAGATGAGCAGGCTGTGGTAGGCAGCGATGGCCCGCCCGCTCTCCGAGACGATGGTGGGGCAGGGGACATCTTCGTCATCGCAGATCTTTTGCACGGTGTAGACCACGTCATTGGCATACTCGCGCAGAGTGTAGTTGGCGCTGGAGGGAGTGGCCGTGTTGGAGCCGTTGTAATCCACGGAAAGGCCGCCACCCACGTTCAGGTACTCGATATTGGCCATCTTGCGTACCTTGGCGTAGATACGAGCCGCCTCGTTCATGGCGTTTTTGATGGTCCTGATATCTGTGATCTGCGAGCCGATGTGAAAGTGAATCATCTTCAGGCTGTCTATGATACCCTTTTCCCGCAGTATCTTCATAAGCTCTAAGGCCTCGCTGGTGGACAGGCCGAACTTGGCCGACTCGCCACCCGATTCCACCCAGCGACCGGAGCCGCGGGCAAAGAGCTTGACTCTCATGCCCACCCGGGGAGTGACGCCCATCTGCTCGGCATACTTCAGAATATCAAAAATCTCCTCGAAGAGGTCGACAACTATTACTATATTATTTACATTATGGATGCTCAGAGCCAGGCGCAGATAGTCTTCGTCCTTGTAGCCGTTGCAGATGAGGAGCGCCTCTTTGGGCAGGCCCAGGGATAGCGCTGCCAGTAGCTCCGCTTTCGTTCCCACCTCCAGGCCGATCCCGTGCCGGGCTCCGTATTTGATGATGTACTCGATTACCTCTTTTCTCTGATTGACCTTCATGGGGAAGATGGGCTGATAGGTGCCTTTGTAGGAGAATTCTGCGATAGAGCCTAAAAATGCGCCTGTGATCTCATTGATCCGATCTTCCAGGATCTGAGGAAAGCGGAGGAGCACGGGAAACTCCAGGTCGCTGGATTTTTCGATCTCCTTGATGAGGTCCATAACATCCACGAACCTCGCCCGGTCTTTGTTGGGAAATATAATAATATTACCTTTATCATTAACTGAAAAATAGCCATTGCCCCAATTTTCTATCCCGTAGAGATCTATTGAATCTTCAGCTTTCCACATGTCACTTCGCCTTCCCCATGAAACCTGCCCCTAGGCCGCATGCCCTCATCGCTATTATCCCACACGCTCCAAATCGCATCGAACTTTTCTAAAGTGCCCTTTTTGGTATATAAAGCTTCATGCATGTACAGATCAGTCACCCAGATCGACAATCTTTAAATGCATCCATACCGATACTGATATGAAGAAATCTTGAGGGATAAAATGGATCACGGTCACGGTCATGATTTTATTTGTAGTAGCGAGAAGATAAGGACGACAATACCCATGAAAGATAGGGGTGTTGCCGATCTGGTAGAGGATATGAGTAAGATGGGCTTCCAGGGAGGCCAGCTTGGTGCATCTCTGAAGGTCTGGAAGCGCATGCACGACGAGGATGTTACCATCTTCCTTGGTCTCGCCGGGGCCATGGTGCCCGCGGGCCTGGGCGAGTTCATTGCCTACCTTTTGCGGGAGAGAAAGGTAGACTGCCTGGTCAGCACGGGCGCCAACCTATTTCACGACCTGTGCGAGGGACTGGGCATCGTTCACTACCAGGGCAGCGCCTGCGCCGATGATGCTTATCTCAATGAATGCAAGATCGACAGAATCTACGACGTATTCGTATCGGAGATTGAGCTGCATAAAGCCGACAATCACATATCTGACTTTGTGAAGAGCCTGGACCCGGCCCGGCGCTACTCATCACGCGAGCTGATGTACATGGTGGGAAAAGACCTGCCTGATACAACAATCCTTGGCGCGGCTCATAAAGCAGGAGTGCCCATCTTCGTGCCTGCCTTCGGAGACAGCTCCTGGGGAATTGGCATGGTTATGGCTCTGCGCGAAGGACACAGCGTCATGGTCGATGGCATCAAGGATGTGGACGAGATCACCCAGATGGTGGAAAAGTCCGCCCAGACAGGAGTGATTTACATCGGCGGAGGCGTTCCCAAGAACTTCATTCAGCAGACGGAAGTCATTGCGGAATTGATAGGCGATTACTCGGGAGGCCACAGCTATGCCATTCAGTACACCACCGACGCTCCGCACTGGGGAGGCCTGTCCGGCTGCACCTTCGAGGAGGCTGTCTCCTGGGGCAAGGTCAAGAAGGAGGCGAGCAAAGTGCAGGTCTTCTCTGATGCCACCATCACCGTGCCGCTCGTGGTGCAGGCCCTGCGGGAGTCGGGCTATCCGCGAAGAAGCGTTCCTGTCTTCGACTGGGGGGAAGCGGGGCTGAAGCTCTGGTACGAAAAGGAGTGATCGATAATCCTGTAATTTAAGTTAAATGCACGACCTATTTTTGCAGGCCCGCAGGAAGTTGGCAGGAAATCCCCGGAAGGACGCGCTGTGGATGTGGTGAACGAGAGGCTGGCGAAGATCAGGTGAGAAGCAGAACGCCAGACGGTCTCACGCGAAGTCGCGAAGGCGCGAAGTGAAGCTGAGGTTTTATGGACGTGGAAGAAGTCTCTGCTATTGTGGTAGATGCAGCATTTCATCTGCATCGTGACCTGGGGCCTGGGCTGCTGGAGTCGGTCTATGAGGCAGTCCTTGCACGCATGCTGGAAAGACGTGGCTTGCGGGTGGAGCGCCAGAAGTCTGTGGCGTTTGACTTTGATGGCATGCATTTTGATGAGGGGCTTCGCGTCGATTTGTTGGTGGAAGGCTGCCTGGTTGTAGAGTTGAAGTCCGTTGAAACCCTTGCCCCAGTTCACCCTAAACAATTGCTGACTTACCTGCGCCTGCTTAACCTGCCGATTGGTCTACTGATCAACTTCGGTGCGGCTACTTTCAAGGAGGGAGCGAAGAGGGTAGTTAACAACCATCGGGACTTCGCATCTTCGCGCCTTCGAGTGAATAAGAATCTCGTGCAAAGCTGCGGAGAAGGAGAATGAAAGACTGTTGTGAGATCCCTGGGGTTAACGGTCTCACGCGAAGCCGCGAAGGCGCGAAGAAAAGCTGAGGTTCAATGAATGTTGAAGAAGTCTCTGCTATTGTGGTTGATGCCGCATTTCATTTGCATCGTGACCTGGGGCCTGGGCTGCTGGAGTCGGTCTATGTTGCCCCGGTTCACCCCAAATAGTTGCTGACATACCTGCGTCTGCTTCACCTGCCTGTTGGTCTACTGATCAACTTCTGTGCGGTTACCTTCAAAGAGAGTGCAAAGAGGATCGTTAATAACCACAGGGACTTCGCGCCTTCGCGTGAACCAGGATTTAGCACGAAGCTGTGAAGGGTGCGAAGGAGAGGATAAACCACGAACGTGGAGTTCAAGTCCGTCTGGCGATGAAGAAGGCCACAGGCGTTCCGAAGGTGTCCAAGCACATGTCGTGCTGGGCCGGGCCTCAGGGCAAGGATGGGCGGCTACAAAACGAGTGCATAACGGATACTCGATTGAGGGTCGTTTTGGGTTTTGGATAGGCGGACCAAACTGCATGAAAACCAACACCATTGAACGCGGCCTCAAATGGCGGATCTATATGGTACTCAGAGGAAAAAGGAGAGCATGCTTTCATGCATCATCATACCGATTGAGTTCTGCTCGTCGAAAGGCGGGCTGACCGTGATGTGATCGTCGACATCGCTCTCACATGAGATATGGACAAACCTCAGCTAACCTTCGATATATAAAAATGTGTTAATCCCTACCCTCTGGTTAAGATCTCATTGACTACAGGGATTTATGAAATTATATTAATATTATAATCTCATGTTTTCATTATTCTGCCTCCACTTGGCCAGCTCAGCAAGAACAGGATCTAAGAGAATAGTCCATTTATTTCCGTCATTTCCAGAATTGCCACCAACTTTAACTTTATGAAGCTCTTCTTAGAGAGTTGCGAGGATACTCTAAATGGTGCAGCAATATTGGTGGATAAATCAAACGCGTATGCATAGTATTGAACGAGATAAAAATGTTGTTGCAGGCGAAATTAATGTAAAAAATCGCAACAAAACTCATTGGGGCCGTAAAAACGTCAACGAAATAAAAAAGGGAGCATTCATTGTTTGTTATAGGTCCGGAATAGGAATAGATCGATTAGCTTATGTTATGACGAGTGGAGAGGAAGATCACATTCCCTGGGAGGATGACGATAAGAGACGGGCGTATGTTGCTAACGTGGAATATCTCTCGATAAAGCCCATTACCAAAAAGGATTTTTGGGACGATTTGAAAGACACTGCCTCTGGAAATGAAGAGCCCATTGATCTTATTCGGGGCCAAATAAGATATGCATATGCCATGAAACTTCCAAGGAACGCATTTGATAAAATTATAGATTTAGCTGAGTGCAGAAATCCTGGGATCGTTAAGAAGTGGTTACAAGGACGAGCAACATAATTAAATATATTTTTCTTTATTATTTAACGTAATACCCGCAGTTCGCAGTAGATGGGATAAATGGCAGCGTATACAACTTAGGGATGAATCAGTTCAGACGTGTTCCATTTTTATGCTGCGGCGTCTCCCATGTTCCGCTTGCTTGCAGCGGGGCGCATCGTTGCCGTTTGGCTTTGGATGAAGCTCGTCTTCGCGGCTTCGCGCCTTCGCGTGAGGCCGAAAAGATAGGCGAGACCGACATCGATGAGAATGCCGCCGACTACCTCGAAATTAGCCCTTCCTACTCTTGCACGCCCTGATGAACTCCGCTGGAAATCCCCGGAAGGATGCGCTGTGGATGTGGGTGTAGCTGGCCACTAGATTCCCATCGCACATGCCGTCCCAGCCATCCTTAATTCCCGTGCCCCGCTCCAGGCGGATGGCGTACTTGACATTTTCATCCATCAGCATCTCGGAGTGGTGAAACTCGTGCCCCATGATCGTTGTCCCCGCGGGCCCGAGCGCGCAGCCCTGCGTGATCGCGCCGTGCACGTAGCTTACCACGCGCGTGCTGCCGCGCCTAGCTTTTCCCGGCACCAGCCCGACCATTTCCTGCCGTTCGCCGTCCCACTCGATCTCACGGCCCAGGTACATCAGCCCGCCGCACTCCGCGAAGATGGGCAGGTCTTTCTCGTGCGCCTTTTCCAGCGCGCTGCGCATGCCCGCATTCTCGGACAGCTCCCGGGCGTACAGCTCCGGATAGCCTCCCCCGATGTAGATGCCGTCCACCTGGGGAAGCGCAGTGTCGTGCACAGGACTGAAGGGCACCACCTTCGCTCCAGCCAGCTCCATCAGCTCCAGATTGTCCCGGTAATAGAAGTTGAATGCCTCATCTCTGGCCACGCCGATACGTAGACCCTGGCCATAGGTATTTTGCCGGTAGAGGTCCGGCTCGACCTCCGGCAGGGGCGGTGCCTCCTTTGCGATTTCCAGGATGCGATCCAGGTTCAGGCCTTCCTCTACAATCCGGCGGATTTTATCCACTCGTTCCGGGAAGCCTTCATGCCGGGTCTTGCCCTCCAGAACGGGTACCAGGCCCAGGTGGCGCATGGCCAGGTGCATATCCTCATTTCGCCGGATGACGCCCACAACTTCCACGTCTGCGTAGCGCTCTATCTCCTTGATCGCCTTCTGGGCATGCCTTTCCGACCCCACCTTGTTGAGAATTACCCCTTTGAATTGCACCTCTGGGTCAAAGTCCATGTAGCCTTTAACGATGGCTGCGCAGCTTCGCGTGATGCTTCTGGCATCGACCACGAATATGACCGGAGTTTTGAGGAGCTTGGCAATCTCTGCCGTGCTGCCCTGGTCTCCATCGTATCCCTCGTAAAGGCCGCGCACACCCTCGATTACTGCGATGTCGGCGCTCTCCGCCGCATGATTGTAGATCTCCCGGACGGCAGCCTCCTTCATGAGGTAGCCGTCCAGATTGCGGCAGCTTCTGCCTGTGATCCAGGTGTGGTAGCTGGGATCGATGTAGTCCATGGCCACCTTGAAGGGTTGCACCGCGAGGCTACGGCCCCGTAGCGCGGAGAGCAGACCGGCTACGATGGTGGTCTTGCCGCTGGAGCTTCGATCGCCAGCGATCAGGATGCGTGGACAGTCGGCTCGCATTTTATCGCCTCCCTATCATCGCTTTACTCCATAGAGAGCTCACGAAGTCTCTCATCGCTCAGTGGCTGCGGCACCCGCGGCTGTGCTTCCGACATGATCTCCCTGGCCAGGGCCCGGTAGACCTCTGCAATCTCTGAGTCCGGCGCGCCTTCGATCACCGTCATCGCTTTCCTCTCGCACTGCTGCACAATGGGGTCTTTGGGGATGAAGGCCACCAGCCGGCTATTCAGCTCAGCAGCGAATCTTTCCGCGATATCCTTCTCCCGCCCGGCGGCAGCCTCGCGCGAGTTGCAAATCACTCCTGCCAGTGGGGTATTCAGGCGGCGCAGGCCTTTGCTGATATTGTTCGCAGCATAAAGCGGCATGTACTCCCCAGAGGTGATGATGTAAGCTTGGCTCACCAAACCCTTTCGGATCGGCGCAGAAAATCCGCCGCAAACGATGTCCCCAGGCACATCGTACAGCACCAGGTCCACATTCTCCATGGCCTTGGAGACTTTCCGCAGGAAATCAATGGCGACAATTATGCCCCGTCCGGCACAGCCCACGCCCGGCTCCGGGCCGCCTACTTCAATGCACAAAACGCCCTTGTATCCAGGAAAAACGACATCCTCCTCGTGAATTTCTCCACCTGCCAAGATGAGGTCCATCATGGTGGGAATTCTTTTGCCAACCAGTGTTATGCTCGAGTCGCTCTTGGGATCGCAGCCCACCACCAATACCCTGTGGCCCTCTTCGGCACAGGCGGCGGCTATGTTCGAGGCAGTGCACGACTTGCCTATACCGCCTTTGCCGTATATCGCAACGTGTTTAATAGATGACATCTAACTCCGCTCTGCCTGTAGATCCTCCCTAGGATATACAGCTTATCCAGGAATGATTCTTAAGAGGTAGATGGAGATCAGGACAGACTGGTTTATAGCCGCAGCAGCAATGTTGATCTTGCTTTTTGGGCTGGTTTCGAGCGCCACAGCGCAGGAGCCGGTGGAAGCGGCCTTTGTGCGGGGCCATTTCAGTGAAGGCAGTGGAATCTGGCGGGCGAATGACTTCGGTTGGTTCTTCTATGACCTGGACAAAGATCAGGGAGGCGAGGAGCTTCTCGTAGATCTACAGGGAAGGACCGCGGAGAAAGAGCATATTGTCTATTCCTCAAAGACATGGTCGCAGCGGTTTGAGTATGAACCCTGGGGCAGCTTCCAGGCAGTGGCATTTCTGGGCGAGCCCTATTTCGCCGGTTATCCGGAAAGCAACTTCACGAAAGAAGTGAGCTCTCTTGAAAAAGGAGCACTTAGAAAGGTGCTCGTAGATGCGAGAGACGAGTACACTTTGACCTACAATAAAACACTGCCTCTTATGGATGGCTATGTTCTGGCTGTGGCAGAGATCTCTCTGAAAAGCAACGTTGTTAATTTCGTTCTCTTGAAGAACGGCAAACCAGTTCATGCCGCAATCGTCAGCATGGGCGGAACCTATGTTTATAAAATTGATGAAGTTCCCATAATTTTGGTGCATCTGCTCAATGCCATGAGCGGCGAGAATTCTGGATTTGCCGAGGTGGACGGGATCTTTCAGGTTAGTGACAATCCCATTGTCACGCTTTTTGAGGGAGGCAGGCTGGATAATATGAAGCTTTCGTCCCTCGCAGATGATGGCATTGAATTTCGAAATGAAAGGTCTCTAACACTGATAAAGAACAGCCAGGTTCTTCTGGCGACTGGATTTGTGCTAAGAGTTGCGGACAGTACAGATTTGATTTACTATCCGGAAGGAGGCATCTATGATTACGGTGTGCATGAAATTAGGGGCCCGACGTTCAATGGCAATCGAGTAATTTCCGGCATGTATGGGGAATATCCTTCACCACTGGCAGCAAGATGGAACTCAGGGAATTATACTAACTTTTTCATGGACCCGGAGAAACGGCTAGGCTCTGAAAATCAATTCGGCTCTGAAGATCAATTCGGCTCTGAGACGCTGTCGCTTCACAATGTAAATGGAAGAAGGGTTCTGCCGCCCACCGCTCCAAAGGTCTTAAACGGAACGGTAATTTTGGATGGATTTCAGTACACTGCAACCATGAGGTCTAAAGAGTATGATTTTATGCCCTGGGGGTCATATTATGTCGTGCCTTTCCTGGGCGAAATGTGGTTCGCAGGATACGACCGATCTGTGGACGGCAAGCAATCATCATTAAATCTTTTTGATCACGAAAAGATCGGACGGGTGCTGATTGATAGCGAAGTAGTTCAGGGAAATGCTGCGGCAGGAAACTATTCGCTGCAAGAAGGCTATGAAGTCTGGATCAGAGATGTTGAAAAGGATAAGATCTTTGTCCAGCTTACTAAGAATGGTATTTTGCAGGACAGCTCTATCGTAAAGTCAAACACAACTTACATTTTCAAGAAAGATTTGGGCGATGTAAGTGACATGCCGATAATCAAGCTGCATGTAAATAATATCTTTAGCAATGGAAGCCTGGGATTTGCGACCATCGACGGAATCTTCCAAATATCAGATCAGTTTTTGCTGCCTGTGGAAGCGGGGCTTGGTATCGGAAAGCTCCAGATCATGTCTACATCCATACCCTATGTAATAATTATGGCTAACGACGAAACCGTCAATTTAAATAGCGACTCTACCGTTTCCCTGGCCCCCAATATGGATATTCGGATTGCAGATAACGATACCCTGCGATACTATCTCTATTCCAAAAAATATGTGGTCCCGAGACCCGCGCCCCCGAAAATTGCACTTCCCGCAAATGTTATCTCTTCGGCATCTGCCAATTTCTCGATGATTGTCAAAGCTGCCGAGATTCGTCTGGTAACCGCAGACATCTTGGATTCAAGCAACAGAACCGTCGTCTCCAGAGATCTCACAGGGCTTGCCCAGGGTTCAGGCGATTTATGGGGCTTTGCCTGGAGATGGAATGCTACGACTATGCAACTGAGCGATGATCGGAGCCCTGTCCTGGATGGGAGCGGCAATCCTGTGCCGGGATTGCTGTACCTGAGCCCATCTACACCCGCCCAACAGGTCGGCGTGATATTTGAAACGAATGGAAGAATTGGTGCAATACTGGACAGTGCGTCCACATATTACGTCTCCAGCGGCGAGTATAAGCGACTCAATAGCACGCTTGATTATGACGCTATGCTGGCCAACAGCACTGCTCGAATGCAGTTCATCAAGATTGAGCCAGAAAAGAGCGTTCTGCAGTTTCTTGATGTAAGCAACGGCAAATTGGTTCCAAGCGGCATCAATCATACCCTGCAAGGCAATCTTGATACTTTGGAACCGCATGCTGTTGTGGTTGGGGCCAAGAGCGGTCGATATGAGCTGCGGGTGAGAGTGGAAAATGTCGTCAATGCCCTTCAGACATTCGGAGAGTTCATAAATGTCACTCCTGCCGAAATGCGTGGCGTATCTCTGGCTCATACACAGGCATTTGCCGGGGGGGATGTATCCATTCCACTCCAGGCCCCTAAGTCCAATGGCGAGAAGAGGATTAACATCTCTTATGATGCCGCCAAGCTAAAGGCCACGGGCATCACCGGAGAGTGCAAATCCACCTGGCAGGTGGACGCGAAGAACGGAATGATCGGCGTTCTCCTCCCGCCGGGCTGCGCCGCTGCTAATCTCACCTTTGCGGTGAGCAACAAAGCCCTGGCAAATGATACAATCGAACTGAATGTGACCGGCACGAGCGGCTTTAAGCCCGAGACCATTTCCAACGGCACCATAACCATCGCTCTGAGCGATAAGGGGGCAAAGAAGAGTCCTAGCCTGGGCTTTTTAGCCACCATTGTTGTCCTGGCAGCCGGAGCCTACGCCCGGCGCAGGAGATAGTCCATTTTTTGAAACGATGCAAAACTGTCAACGGCCTTGGCAGGCCGCGGCCTGGAGCGGCGCCCAACCTTATCGCGGGAGGCCCGCAGGGCCGACGACTCGCAAAACCCTGGAAGAATGGATTACCAATTTGTGCTTATAATATTATAATAATCAATAGGCTTATGCAGCCTCAACTGTCCCGCGCCGCCTTCTTTATCGCTCTTCCCAGCGCCGTGCTCATGGCCTCAATCTTACTCCGATCGTCGCCTCCTTCTGCGGAGATGAACAGATTGAACCGGCCATTGTAGGCTAAGGCGCGCAGGAAGTGGCTGAAGTTCTCCAGGCTCATGCCTCCAACGGCCTGGGACTGCAAATCGAAATTGCCCTGATAGCCCGGCTCGCCGAAGCGCACGGCGGCTGCTGCCAATGCCTGGCCTGAGGGGACCATTGAGCTTCCTATGCCGCTTTTGATCTCCTGAGCGAGAGCGTTGCCAAAGGTGATGGCGGTGTCTTCAGTGGTGTGATGGTCGCCCGTTTCCAAGTCGCCCCGGGCCTTGACGGTCAGATCAAATCCCGCGCCACTGGCCATGGCTGACAGGATTTCATCCAGAAGCTCGATTCCCGTATCGACCTGGATAATGCCATTTCCCTCGATCTCTAGAATGACTTCAACGTTGGTCTCTTTAGTCTCCCTTTTTCTCGATGCTGACATAACTGTTATCTCTTTGTTTTTCATTATTAAGCTAAGCGATTGGAGGCGGTTTCAGTGATAATTGAGTCGGCAGACAACTTGAGATATCGTGGCTGCCATGGACGAGACAGGAAGGATGAAAAATTTATTATGGCAAAAGGAGATGGATGATATGATGCCAAAGATTACGACAAAGGATGCCATTGAGACAGTAAAGAGCTATTTCAGCAAACTATATGGCGAGGATGACTTTGCCAGGGCAGCAGGAGTGCCTCCCACAAACCTCATTGGATTTGGCCTGGTGGAAGCTCTGGAAAAGGAAGGATATTACCTCATAACCTGTGAGGTGAAGGATGGTATATTTTCTCAAAATAAGCGCAGGTACACGGTAAAACTGGATCTGTCTGGGGAACTGAAAGAGGTCAAGCGGGATGAATCCAAGGCTATCCCGGTTTAGAGAAATCGTCATCGATACCGGGCCGCTTCTGCTCTATCTGGTTGGCTCCTATGATAAGCGCTATCTTTCCCGGTTTAGCTATGACGAGTATGAGTTTTTGCTGCTCATCAGGTATCTATCCAGCTTTAAAACGGTCTATGTCACGCCTCAAGTTCTGGCCGAAGCCTCTAATTTGGCCAGAAGAAGGCTAAAGGAGGAACATTACTCGATCTTCATTCGCCGATCCATAGTTCTTCTCGTTGGCCTTTGGGAAGAATATGTCGCCAAGGATGAGATTTTTAAAAGAAGTGAGCTTCCTCGTTTTGGGATAACCGATGCATCGCTCCTGAGTACAGTGGACCGAGATAAGCTGCTGCTCACAGATGATGCACCATTGTTTTGGTATTGTGCTGGAAAGGATATGCCGGTAATGCATCTCGATGGAATCAAATCGTTGATTTGGTGAGTTGCACCAAAAGGCCTGGGCCCTTTCTGTCATCCTCTCGTACACCCTCTACATCATCGTTTGCCTTAGCGGTCTTCATATCGGTGGAGCTACGGGGATCATCTTCACCATTTCTAGAACCATCTCTTTGGCATCGCTGGATTCTATCATGTATCGTAGCATCACGCTAAAGAAAACTGTGATCATAGTGTAGATGATTGGTGATAGATCTACCCATAGGGAGAGCCTAGTCTTCTTCTCTTCCTCGATCTGCCGCCAGATCTCATCCTTTCGGATGCGATAAAAGCCGGCAAGTTCATTGGCCTTTTGAGTGAGTGCATCATCTCCACCCCAGATGCCCTCCAAATGGTCTAAATTGGTCAGAAGGTTGCTCTTCAGAGAGCCAAGAGCCTGCAGATGAAAAAGTCGCGGGTCCATAGTCAGAAGGCCGGGGCCACAGATAGTCACTTCCAGCTTTATCCGGCCTTGCGAATCGACGATATGCTCCGGAAAAAGAGTATATGCTACTCTGAAATCACGAATGTTGGATTCGATCTTTTCGATAAGTGCTTTGAGACGGGAGCTGTATTCAGTTGGCTTGCATAGCTCAAGGATATCCAGTAGCTCCTCTAGAGTCTTTAGCCTCTTTTCCAGCAGGACTATTCTCCATTTCTTGGATACTCTCCATCCGGAGATATAGGGAGCCATCACAAGCGCTATGAAGGAACAGATCATGAAAGCAAAGACTGTTGGCGTGATAGAGAGTTCGATATCGCCTAACGAAATAGCCCCATCTGGGATATAGTCCATGCTCCAGTAGAAGACCAGAAAAATCAACGAGTTGAGAAGCAGTATGCCAAAGAGGCTGACGAAGATCATATTGCGTGTATCTGGGCCGAGGTTCTGGGATCTTTTAACCAATATCAGTGGCAAGGCAGCAAGTAGATCGAAAAATATTATGATTATCAGCCCAAATCTGAAAATCTGCAGGGCTGAATCATCCTGCTGGTAGATTATTAAAAAAAAGAAGAGCGTGCAAAACGCGAAAAATAGGATGAAAATGCATAACGGTCCTAAGAAATTTAACTGGGATAAATTTGTTGTCACATATTTGGGCAGATATTTTGCCGTTGACTCCGATACAACAAGGGCTATTTGGTCCTGCCATTGAGATGAGGGGGTTGCGACTAATTCGCTTAAAAAGTAGGTCAGAGTAGCTACAGCCAATCCTATAAAAAGGACCTTAGCCAATAGCCAGGAATCAAGGAAGCCGGAGAGTATCCAAAGGAAGGCTAGGTATCCCATTGCGTTCATGAAAATGACAGTCTCTGCTAGTCGTGTTCTGCCCATCATGAATTGCTTATATCCAAAGATCGAGAACGCGGAAAAAATGAATAAAATCAAAATAAAAAAGCCATATTTTTTAACGGGAGAAATATCGAGGGACCTGCTTATGGATGAGGCCATAGCTGCTTCCGCTGATAGGTTAAGGCCTTTGAGAGCTGCACCTTTGCCGTTCCAACCATACGCATAAGTTGAATCAAGCACAGTAGCGTTATCATAATCTTGCAGAGCCTCATCATATCGTTTTGACACTTGAAGTGCCCAACCTTTACCTGCCCAGTAAAATGCAGAACTATTATCAAGATTAGTCGCATTATTGTAGGCTTTCAGTGCTTCATCCATCCTCTCTAGGTGGACTAAAGCGGCGCCTTTGCCGTTCCAACCATACGCATAAGTTGAATCAAGCACAGTAGCGTTATCATAAGCTTGCAGAGCCTCATCATATCGTTTTGACACTTGAAGTGCCCAACCTTTACCTGCCCAGTAAATTGCAGAACTATTATCGAGCTTAGTCGCCTTATCATAGGCTTTAAGTGCTTCATCCATCCTGTCTAGGTGGACTAAAGCGGCGCCTTTGCCGTTCCAACCATCCGCATAAGTTGAATCAAGCACAGTAGCGTTATCATAAGCTTGCAGAGCCTCATCATATCGTTTTAACTCTTTAAGTGCCCAACCTTTATTAGCCCAGTAAATTGCAGAACTATTGTCGAGTCTAACAGCCTCATCGTAGGCGTTCAGTGCTTCATCTATCCTATTTAGGTAGCCTAACGTATCGCCTTTGCCATTCCAAGCCTCAGCGTAATTTGGATCAAGCTTTGTAGCGTTATCATAAACATGCAGCGCATCATCATATCGTTCTAATTTCAGCAGTGCCCAACCCTTTCCCGCCAAATAATATGCAGAACTATTATCGAGTCTGATCGCTTCATCGTAGGCATTCAGAGCATCATCTAATCTATTCAGCTGGCCTAACGCAGCGCCTTTGCCATTCCAGGCAAAGGCATAATTTGGATCGAGCATTGTAGCATTATCAAACGCTTGCATGGCCTCTACATATCTTTTTTGCTTCTTAACTATCCAACCTTTGTCTGCCCAGTAAACCGCAGAACTATTGTTGAGTCTAATAGCCTCATCATAGGCGTTCAACGCTTCATCTATTCTATCCAGATTATCTAAAGCATTTCCTTTGCCGTTCCAAGCATCTGCATAATTTGGATCAAGCTTTGTAGCGTTATCATAAGCCTGCAACTCCTCTTTGTATCGTTTTAATTTTTTGAGTGCCCAACCTTTGTTTGCCCAGTAAATAGCAGAACTATTATTGAGTTTAGTCGCCTCATCATAGGCGTTCAGTGCTTCTCCGACTCTATCCAAGTCAGCCAAAGAATTACCTTTGATGTACCAATTCCATGGATCATTTGGATCAATTAGTATAGCTTTTTCATAAGCTTGGAGCGCCTCATCATACCGTTTTAGCTTTTTGAGTGCCAAACCCTTGCCACTCCACGCTATTGATAGATTTGGATCAATTCGTGTGGCATTTTCTAAGGCCAATAATGAATCTCCGGTTCGCCCTAATTGGTTTAAATTTGCAGCTTTACACACCCAGGCCTTTAAAAGATTTGGATCAATTCGTGTGGCATTCTCTAAGGCCAATAGAGATTCTTCATTTCGTTCTAAATCATATAGATATAACCCTTTGTTAAACCAGGCAATTGAAATATTTGGATAAATTAGTATGTCATTCTCTAAAGCCAACAGAGCCTCATCAGATCGATCTAAATTTTCGAGGGCTAGACCTCTGCCGAACCAAGCCGCTGAATAATTCGGATCAATTTGTATAGCATTTCCATAAGCTTGTAGCGCCTCATCTATCCGATTTAAATTTTGGAGAGCTCTGCCTCTGCCGTCCCAAGCTTCAGCAAAATCTGGATTAAGCCTTGTGGCGTTCTCAAAAGCGTCAAGTGCCTCTTGAAAACGTCCTGAATCTAATTGGACCGCACCAATATTGAACCAAGCCACTGAATAATTCGAATCAATTTGTATCGCATTTCCATAAGCTTGCAGCGCCTCATCGTTCCGATTTAGATTTCGGAGGGCTCTACCTCTGCCGTCCCAAGCTTCAACAAGATCTGGATTGAGCCTTGTGGCGTTCTCAAAAGCGTTTAGCGCCTCTTGAAAATGTCCTGAATAATCGAGCAGGATTGCACCTTTGTGGTCCCAAGCCTCAGCGTAATTTGGATCAAGTCTCGTAGCGTTATCATAAGCTTGAAGCGCCTCATCGTTCCGATTTAGATTTTCAAGGGCTCTGCCTCTTATGTACCAAGCGTCCGGGTAATTTGGATCAAGCTTCGTAGCGTTCTCAGAAGCGTTTAGTGCCTCTTGAACATATCCTAAATTGAGCAGGGCAGAACCTTTGCCGACCCAAGCCCTATCGTAACTTGGATCAAGTTTCGTAGCGCTATCATAAGCTTGCAGCGCTTCTTCATATCGATTTAGCTCTTGAAGGGCCCAACCTTTGTCAGACCAATATAATGCGGAACTATTATTGAGTTTTGTCGCCTTATCATAGGCGTTCAGTGCTTCATCTACCCTATTTAGGTCGTTTAAGATATCACCTTTGCTGTCCCAAGCCACTGCAAATTTGGGATCGAGCTCGATGGCCTCGTCATAGGCCTGGATGGCCTCATTGTACTTGCCCTGGGCATCGAGAACAATGCCTTTGTTGTTCCAAGGCCATGCAAATTTGGGATCGAGCTCGATGGCCTCGTCATAGGCCTGTATAGCCTCATCGTATTTGCCTTGGTCATAGAGAGCTGCGCCTTTTCCGTTCCAAGCCATTGCATCTTTAGGATCAAGCTCGATGGCCTTTTCGTAGGCCTGGATGGCCTCATTGTACTTGCCCTGGGCATCGAGAACATTGCCTTTGTTGTTCCAAGGCCATGCAAATTTGGGATCGAGTTCAATGGCCTCGTCATAGGCCTGTATAGCCTCATCGTATTTGCCCTGGTCATAGAGAGCAACGCCTTTTCCGATCCAAGCCATTGCATTTTTAGGATCAAGCTCGATGGCCTTTTCGTAGGCCAGGAAGGCTTCTTCCTGTTGGCCCCTATCAATCAGAGATTCGCCTCGATCTAGCCATTCCGAAGAATTCTCTCCTTCCGTGGATAAAGCTGAAAATAAAATTACGAGTAATGAAAAGCAAATGACGGCATTCAGCTCATAATTCCTCCAAAAACTTGTTGGAATGATGACCTTAAAACAATTGCGCCACAAGAGTCGAACACATCCAATAAAACCGCCCAATAAACAGTTCAAGAAATTGAATTGCATGTTTTCTAGTTACGTCAAAGCATCGATGCAGGGTCAATCACACTTGCTCAAAGCTATCCCTGATTCCCCATCCTCTCGTACACCCTCTCCACCATCGCCATGGGTGACACGCAGTTCATGTTGAGCCCCAGCTCCTCCGGCCCCAGGCCCAGGGCAATGCCCGCCAGTTGCGTCACGTAGAGCACTGGAATTTCTATCTTCTCCCCGTGCTTTTGCTCAAGCACCTTCTGCTTGGCATCGAGCATGAGATGGCAGAGAGGGCACACTGTGACGATGACCTCCGCTCCGGCCTTTTTGGCTTCCGACAGTATCCTAAAAGCGATGTCATCTGCCGCCTTCTCCTGGGGCATGAAGATGGGCCCGCCGCAGCAAAAGGTCTTGAGCCGGAAGTCCACCGGTTCCGCCTGCAGCCTCTTGATCAGCTTTTCCAGGATCGTTGGAAACTGCGGGCTGTAGACGCCCTGGGGGCGAGTGAGCAGGCAGCCGTAGTATGGGGCGACTTTTAGCTCTTTGAGGGGCACCACGATCCTCTCATCGCCTTCGGTCAGGGCCTCTAAAATGACATCAAGAGCGTGGCGAATTTTGGCGCCGCTGTACTTTTTGTCCAGCACGGCGTTCACTTTTTCCCGGACCTCCGGCTCCTCCAGCCTCTGCGCAGCGGCGTGCAAGTTGCTGTAGCAGATGGAGCAGCTGGTAATGATCTCCAGATCGGTTTGGGCCATGTTGCGAGCCGCCAGGCCCGTAGCCACCAGCTCATTGGAAACATGCGTCGCCCCGCAGCAGTTCCAGTCCGGAAGTTCCACGAGCTCAATTCCCAGAGCCGCGCATACCGCCCGCGTGGAAGCGTCCATCTCCTTTCCCGTCGATTTGGAGACGCAGCCTGGATAGTAAGCCTGCTTCATTCTTTCCAGAGCTCCTCAACGATCCTCTTGACCTCATCTCTGCCCATGATCTTCTCAATCTCCAGGCCGATCTTGCCCTTGGTCAGCAGCTCCAGGCCCATCTGCATGGACTGCACCGCTCCCTGAGGATAGACGAGCAGAAACTGCCCGGTCAGCTCCAGCTCTGCGATGCGGCCATAGTCGCTGATCTGTTTTAGGAAGAATTCCTCGTAAGCTGCGTCCTTGCCCCGCTGCCCCTCTCGCTCGGCAATGTCCTTTAGAGCTGAGACCACAGCTTTAGGCCGGATACCCCGCGGGCAGCGAACCGTGCAAAGCAAGCAGGAGGTGCACAGCCACAGAGTCTCATTGTGCAAAGCCTCCTTTTTGCCCTCCAGGCAGAACTTGATTAACTTTCGGATGCTGGGGTTCATGAGGTTCGCCGTAGGGCAACTGGCAGAGCAGGTGCCGCACTGAATGCAGGTCAATACCTCCTGCCCGGCCAGGCGCAGCACCTCTTGCTTGAACTGTTCATCTCTGACCATTTTCACGTCGCCCCCTCACTGCTGCCCGTGGCCGCAGCTTTCTTGGCCTCATCTTTGTGCAGCCGTTCTACAATCTTCCGGCTGGCCTCTTCGGCAGACTCCTTCTCGAAAATTTGCCGAACTTTTGGCTTTCTCAGCAGGTTCTCCAGCGGCGATAGGGCTTCATCCACCAGCCGCAGCAGCTCGGGATCGATCTTCGGTTTCTCGGGTGCTTGCAGGGGCTGGCGTTCAATGTCCGGCGGAGAGACGGCCCCGCTCACATCCGGGCGCAGCCGCTCCCCGGTCTTTATGGCGGAGATGGCCTGCTTCCACTCCTCGGCCCAGGGAGTATCCTTTATCTCCGTGTGCCTGACGTCGGACCGCTCGACCTTTATGGCTGAGACGGGACAGGCTTTCTCGCATGCCCCGCAAAAGATGCACTGATCTTTGACCGGCGCTGCCTTTCCCCGCTCGTCCACATACCAGCACTTGGCAGGGCAGACATTGAAGCAGGCCTGGCAGCCCAGAGGATCGCAGCGCACCAGGTTCTTTTCAACCAGCTTTATATCGCCCTGGAAGGGCTTTTTAATATCCATGGCCTCGTAGGGACAGACCTCTGCACATCTGCCGCAGCCTATGCACAGGTCCTGATCGATCTCGATCTTGCCCGCAAAATCTTTTTCCGACTCTGGTAGCACTGCTAAGTCTAAGGGCTCACCCTCTACTTTTATCGCTTCCTCAGGACAAAGGGGCACGCATAGGCCGCAGTAGTCGCAAAGCTCCTCGTCCACCAGGAGCTGCTCATAGGGCACCAGATTGCGGGGATCTTTCTCTTTCTCGCCCTTATCCAGCAACAGAAAGGCCTTGCAGAATTTGGCGCACCGGCCGCAAAGATTGCACTTCTCGGCATCGATGGCGATATTGCCCTTTATTTCCGGGCGCAGGGGGCCATAGTCTTCGCGTGTTTTATTGAAAGTGACCTTTATGGCCTTGGTGGGGCAAACAGGCTCGCAGAGCAGGCAGGGCAGGCATTTTTCGTTAGGCAGGGCCTCTGCCAGCAGCCGGGGATACTGCTCCTGCTTTATGAAATCCACAACTTTTTCCATCCCATTTGCTTCACCCGTTTTTTCCGTCACCTCTGTCGCTTCTGCCGCATCTACCACTTTCGTCGAGTCCGTCATGCCTGGGCCTCCGACGGTCCTGCAGCTTCTGCCGCATCCTGGGCTTTTCTTTCTCGCACAGTCATCTTAAAGGCCTTCATGGGACAGAAATTGACGCACATGCCGCAAAAGGCACACGCATCCAGATCGATGAGCACGGGCGGCGCGTCCAGGCCCTTGGCAATCTCCTGCAATGGCCCCTCTTGCAGCGCTTTTTTCGGGCAGAGAGCTACACAGATGGAGCAGCCCGCGCACTTTTTATAATCGTAATCGAGGACGATCTCTCGCTCTTTGGTCTTCTGTTTGGCCAGAATGTGAGTACCTTCTGCATCCATATCTTTCTGTATTTCCATCATGGAAGTGCAGTCTCCCCATTCTTCTCTTCCGCCCTTTTCTTTTTCAGCTCCGTTCCGATGGGGCCCATGGCTTTCAGCTCGCCTATGAAATCCCTGAGATCCTTTGCATAAATCTCGCCCTCGCTGGCGGCACACCAGACGATCTTGACTCTTCCCGGACCAAGGCCTATCTTCTCCAGGACGCCTTTGAGCACGTTCACCCTTTGCAGGGCCTGATAGTTGCCATCCCGGTAGTGGCATTCGCCAATGCGGCAGCCGGCGATGAGCACTCCATCGGCACCTCGACGGAGGGCCTCCAGTATGAAGCTTGGGTCCACGCGCGCCGAGCACATCACCCGGATGTTGCGAGCGTTGGTCGGGTACTGGATGCGCGCCGTTCCGGCCAGATCAGCCGCTCCGTAGCTGCACCAGTTGCAAAGGAAGGCCACAATGAGGGGAAACTCTCTCTTTACCTCTGTGGCGGCCCGCACCTGGGCCATGATCTGCTCGTCGGAGAAGAAGCGCATGTTTATGGCGTCAACTGGACAGGCGGCGGCACATGAGCCGCACCCTTTGCAGGCTGCCTCATCCACGTAGGCCGGGCTTTTCACGGCTATGGCCTTCTTGGGACAGAGATCGACACACAGCTTGCACTTGATGCACTTTTCCGGATCGACATAGGCCGAGGTGGGCTCCAGCTCCAGCACGCCTTTATGCAGGAGCTTGACCGCCTTTGCCGCGGCTGCACTGCCCTGGGCGATGGAGATGGGAATCTCTTTGGGACCGGAGGCGCAGCCGGCGATGAAGACTCCGTCGATGTGCGCCTCCACGGGCCTCATCTTGGGGTGGGCTATCTCAAAGAACCCGTCCGGCCTCCGGGAGAGTCCCAGCAGATTGCCCAAAACGTCCGCTTTGCTGTCCGGCTCCAATCCCACGGAGAGGACGGCCAAATCATGCTTCACCCTCTTCATCTCGCCTGTTTGCGTGTCCTCAAAGATGAGGAAGAGCTCGCCCTCCACCTCTTCGATGCAGGAGACGCGAGAGCGCACAAAGTTGATGCCCAGCTTCTGGGCCCGCACGTAGAATTCTTCGTATCCTTCTCCGCAGGCCCTGATGTCGATGTAGTAGATGGTGATCTCGGTATGAGGATACTTCTCCTTGACCAGTTGCGCGTTTTTGAGCGAGGCCATGCAGCAGATGCGAGAGCAGTAGAGGTTTCCGACCGTCGAGTCGCGCGAGCCGACACACTGCAAGAACGCTACCCTCTCGGCAATCTTGCCTGTGCTGGGGCGCACCACTTCTCCCGTTGTCGGCCCGGAGGCGTTGAGCATCCTCTCCATCTGCAAGGTAGTGATAACGTCCCTGTACCTGCCAAAGCCGTACTCCTCCTTTCGCGTGGCATCGAAGGGCTGCCAGCCGGTAGCCACGATGATGGCGCCCACATTCAGCTTGAAATCCTGGGGCTCCTGGTCCAGCTTGACGGCCTGGGCAGGACAGGCTTCCACGCAGCGGGCGCAGCCAATGCAGGCCTTGGGATCGACACAGGCCACCAGGGGCACGGCCTGGGGATAGGGGATATAAATGGCCTTTCTCTTGCCGATGGCAAAGTCGTACTCGCTGGGCACCTCTACCGGGCACACATCGGCGCACTCACTGATGCAGCCTTTGCAAAGCTTCTCATCCACATAGCGTGCTTTGCGAACAGCGGAGACTGTGAAGTTGCCCACGCTGCCCTCCACGCCCAGGACCTCGGCGTAGGTGATGAGAGTGATATCAGGATGATTGTAGACCTCGGACATCTTGGGCCCCAGCACGCAGATAGAGCAGTCGTTGGTGGGAAAGACGTCCGTGAGCAGAGCCATGTAGCCGCCAATAGTGGGCCGTCGCTCCACTAAGAAAACATGCAGACCCGAGTCGGCCAGATCCAGCGCGGCGGCAATGCCGGCCACGCCTCCCCCCACGACCAGCACGTTTTTGCTGACGGGTATGCTCTCCGGCTCCAGTGGCTTAAGCAGCTCCGCTTTGGCCACGGCCATTGCAATGAGGTCCTTGGCTTTCTCTGTGGCCATGGCCGGTTGCTCCATGTGCACCCAGGAGCACTGTTCCCGGATGTTGGCCATCTCCAGCATGTAAGGGTTCAGGCCCGCTTTGGCAATCGCCCGGCGAAAGGTGGGCTCGTGCAGGCGGGGCGAGCAGGCGGCCACTACCACGCGATCAAGCTTAAGCTCGGCGATATCCTTCTGGATCTGCTCCTGGCCGATGTCGGAGCAGGAGAACTGCAAATCGCGGGCTACGGCCACATCGGGCAGCTTCTCGGCAAAGCTCTTCAGATCTTGCATGTTCAAGACGCCGGCGATATTCAGGCCGCAGTGACAGACGTAAACACCAATGGGCATGAGACTTCAGTGGTATGAACGCTTTAAGTCACTTAAAGTTTTGCCATTGGCTATTCCATGCTGGCTGTCGTTCGCGCCGTGCATAGGCGTAAGCCCTTCCAGACAGTAGTAGCTGTTCCTATCGCTTCTGTCAGCACTGTCAAGCTCCTTGGCCCCAGGTGGACGCCATTGTCTGCCCCCATATCCGGAGCGGCTACAGCTTTTCCGTGGCTGATGCGTACCAAAAACGGTATGACCTCGCTCCATATAAAGGTAACAAATTTGCTTAAGTCTCACGGGCAATTAGCCAATAAATCGGTCTATTTGGCTCCTATTTTTCCGGATTTGTCCCATAAGTTTATATCTAACAAATTTTAATTATTATTTGAGTTATCAAAATGAACGGTCTTCATTTGCTCTCCATCTTGCTGGAGGCGGTCGTGGCAACTCTAGGCGTGATGCTGGCCACCAGCAAGAAGAAAATGTACGGCTGGTGCATAGCCATCACCTTTGTACTTTACGTGGTCTATGATCTGGCAAATCTTCTGGCCTGGAATATCTCCCTGGATACTCTGTATATGATTTTCTTCGTGGCCACCCTTTCTATTCTCTGGGCGGTCTGGAACATCTTCCTGGAAGCTTAAGGGCAATAGTCAGCCTTTTCAAGAACGCATACTAATAATAACAAGATGATCTCCAAAGTCTACATCTCCCACAGCTCCGCTGATGAGGATATGGCCATGCAGCTCGCTCGCGCCCTGTGGCGGGTGGGCCTGGAAAGCTACGTCGCTCTCTATAATCTGTCACCAGCCATATCTTTAGCCGAGCGGGCCTCATTCGGTCTTCGTAACTCCGAGTGCCTGGTGGCCCTGCTGACCGAGAAAGGCTCACGGTCCCCGGAGGTCTGCCAGGAGATCGGCCTGGCCCGTGGCCTGGATCTTCTCATCATCCCCCTGCAAGAGGAGGGCGCAGCGCTGCCCTTTCTCATCGAGCACCTGCGGCCTCTGCTCTTCCGGGAAGAGAGATATGCCGATGCCGTCGGGCTTTTAATCAAGACCCTGCGGGAGCTCTCCCGGCTGGAGTGGCTGAAGGTGGCCTGTCCCAAATGCGGAGAGGAGATGACGCAATATCTCACGCCCCAGGAAGAGGTGGAGGAGGCGCTGGCAAAAGGCGCTTTTTTGGAGACGGTATGCAGCTACTGTCAGAACAGGATTCGGCTGGATGCGAGGACATTTGAGCCGGTTCTGCTCGCTGAGGACGAAAAAGTTTAGATATTGTTGCAGCCTAAACCGCAAGATCGTGCAAAGGATGATGGTCTAATTGGCGAAGAAGTTTAAATCAGGTCCAAGACTGAAGGTAGAAAGGCCGAAGAGCGTTTTCGAAAGACCGTTTCAGGTGGATTACAGAGGACTTTTTAAATCACTCTCCAAAGGCGTCATTCATGCTGCTGGCGGAAAGCTGGAAGAAGCAGGCATCGATGCAACGGAAACGCTTTCCGCTCTCGGACTGAAGACCGAAGATCCGGGCGAAATTGCATTTCTTCTCATCAACCGTTCCCTAGACGAGGCTCTCTTAGAGTTGGTGAATGAGAGTTCCTGTTTGCAGTTGATGGACGAGATGATTGACCCCGATGTCATGGTTGAACAACTCGATTTCACCAGCGCAGTTACTGAAGTCTTCATTGATAGAAAGTTCCTCGACCGGCCTGCCGAATTGCCGTTTCTAAAAGATGTTCAATCCCTTCTTCAGAAGTGGCTCGAAGGGCTTTGCGTGAGCGATCCAAAAGCCGGGCCGAGCGCCAAGGCCATTGCAGACCGTCTGCCCAGCTACTTCGTTTACGCGCTCATCCGGGAATGGCGCAAGAACGCGAAAATCTATTTGCCTATCATTGAAGCATTAAATACACCGTTAGCCAGAGCGGGAGACCGTGAATGGGCGTGGTCTGCCTATTCTGCGCTGCTGCATCACCGTGTAGATGAAGGAATTTTCGATGAGCCGTTCAGCTTGAGGCAAATGTATGTTCCATTGAATGCTTTTTACCTCGAAGATAAGAAGGATGGCAAAGTTCAAAGCGAAGAAATAGCTCGCATGGGACGAAAGCGCAGACGCGTGGTGGTCTCTTTAGAGAATGAATTGGCGCAGTGGCTGAATAATCCTCGATCTCAAGACGTCATCCGGGTAATCAGCGGCGGCCCAGGCAGTGGAAAGTCTTCATTTGCACGCATTTTCGCGGCCAAGCATTCTCTTGATCCGGGAGTGAGGGTGCTGTACGTTCCGCTTCATTTGATTGATGCTTCCAAAGACCTGGTTGAAGAAGTCGGTCGGTTCGTCAGAGATGAAGGCATTCTGCTGCAAAATCCCCTGGACCCCGAATCTCCCGAGCCTAACCTGCTGCTGATCTTCGATGGCCTGGATGAACTCGCTAGCCAGGGAAAAGCAGCTGCTGAGATGGCTAGAGCCTTTGTTCGTATGGTGGATTTAGCGGTTGAGAAGCGGAATCAACAGAGCGTTAAGCTTCGGGCTCTGATCAGCGGTCGGGAGCTGATCGTCCAGGAAAACGAATCTGAGTTCCGCCGTCCCCGCCAGATTCTCACTTTGCTTCCCTACTTTATGACTTTTCCATCCAATAATGAGGGGCGTTTGGTGCAGGATGGTGAGGAATATCACGATCCGGAAAATTTGCTGAAAAATGACCTCAGACAGCAGTGGTGGGCAAATTATGGTATTCTTGCAGGAGGATCGTATAAAGGTCTTCCAAATGAGCTGGACCGCAAAGATATGGGAGAGATCACTGCCCAGCCGCTACTCAATTATCTCGTGGCCCTCAGCTTCACTCGCAAGAAGCTGGATTTTACGAAGGATATAAATCTGAACTTGATTTATGCTGATCTCGTCGCAGCCGTCCATGAACGGGGATATGAAAAGCATCCTCATGTTTATATTAGACATATGACGCTCAAGGATTTCTTTCGCATACTGGAAGAGATCGGATTGGCTTCCTGGCATGGAGATGGACGAACTACGACGGTGCGTGAAATCCAGGAGCACTGCAATGCCAGTGGACTGGGCTCGATGCTGGACAGTTTTCAAGATGGAGCAAAAGCAGGCGTGATGCGGCTTTTAGCTGCCTTTTTCTTCCGCCAGTACGGTCAGCGTTCAAGTGGAGACTCGACATTTGTTTTTACCCACAAGAGTTTTGGAGAATATCTTACAGCGAAACGAATCGTCCGGGCTGTGGAAAGAGTCATCCGGGAAATGGAGCGCCGGACCGAGAGTCCTGATGAAGGATGGGATGAAAGGGATGTCCTCAAGCACTGGGCCCAGATCTGCGGGCCGAGTGCCATAACGCCGTATCTTCATGATTTTCTCCTCAATGAAATGAAGCTGCGCTCAAACGAGGAATTGACCCAATGGCAGAATCGGCTGGCATGCCTTTTCAGCTATATGTTGCGGAATGGAATGCCTATGGAGCAGCTTGGGATTGTTCCTTTTAATAAGGCGATTCATCAATCACGAAATGCCGAAGAGGCATTGTTGGTTGCCTTAAGTGCATGTGCGCGTTTCACGAAGCAAGTAAACAAAATAGAGAATGTCAATATGAATGCATTTGGGGAATGGTTGCAGCAGATTCGTAAAGAGCGCACGATATTTGAGTCAGTAGCTGAAAAATGTCTGTCCTTTTTGGATTTATCTGGAAATCGCCTCAGTTTTGGTAATTTTATTTTTGCGGATCTGAACCATTCAAATCTTCAATTTGCGTCTGCGATTTTTTCTTTGTTTTACAGCGCAAATCTCGAAGAAGTCAATCTCAGAGATGCCAATCTCTTAGGCGCCAACCTCGAAGATGCCGACCTCAGAGGAGCCGACCTCAGAGATGCCAACCTCGAAGGAACCGACCTCAGAGAAGCTAACCTCGAAGGAGCTAACCTCCAAGGGGCCCACCTCAAAGATGCCGACCTCGAAGGAGCCAACCTCGGAGGTGCCGATCTCAGGAAAGCAGTCCTCGATAATGCCTATCTTGTAGGAATAAACATCAAGAAAGCCGACTTCAGAGGAGCCAGCCTCAAAGGAGCCGACTTTAGAGGATCAAACCCTAGAGGACAAGACCTCAGAGGAGCCAACCTCGAAGGAGCCGACCTCGAAGGAGCTAGGATCGAAGGAGCTAACCTCCAAGGAGCCCACCTCAAAGATGCCAACCTCGAAGGAGCCGACCTCAGAGGAGCAAACCTCGAAGGAGCTAACCTCGAAGGAGCCCACCTCAAAGATGCCAACCTCGAAGGAGCCGACCTCAGAGGAGCTAACCTCCAAGGAGCCAAGCTCCCAATAGAATTTCAATTTCTGCATGAGACTGTGGAGAAGAAGAACGAACAAGCTGTTTAGGCCTGACTGTGGACGAGTGCCTTTGCAGGATTCTTTTATTCTTCTCCAAACCTTTTTATACCTCCTCTCTCTTCAGAGTAGGGAAACCTGATGACCGGACACCGCGAGAGAGCCATCCTTATCCCGTCCTCTCTCACCATGGAGAGTAGGGATTCGCGTGTCAACACGCTCAAGGTTGGCCAAATCGCACGGGCAGCAGCGGTCTTCCAATACAACCGCGTCGTGATCTATCGCGATCCAGAACGTAATGACTCGCGATTCATGGCGATGGTGCTGCGTTACATGGAAACGCCGCAGTACCTGCGACGGATGCTCATCCCGCGCCGGGAGGAGCTATGTCATGTTGGAACTCTGCCGCCGCTACGTACGGCTCATCATCCAATAAACTCAAAATCAGAATCGCTCAAGATTGGCGAGTTTCGCGTCGGAGCAGTCGTTGAAAGCGTCGGATCTGATAATGGCGTCTGGGTGGAAATCGGAATCAATCGCCCAATTCCCCTTCGTACCGAGGGAAAAATCCCGGTGGGGCAGCGCCTAAATGTCAGAATCTTTTCGCATGAACCGCTCGCCGCTGAGCCTGTGGACCCCAAGGATATCCCTCATTACTGGGGATACGAGACCGTTGTAGTGGAGAGCCTGGAAAGCTACCTGGCAGAAAAGCATAAGCAAGGCGGCTACGTGGTTCTTACCTCCCGGTACGGAAAAGGCCTGACGCCTGAAATCCTCTCTCAAATGGTTCAACAAGGCCAGATGCGTGATCTTGCGGTGGTGTTCGGCTCACCGGCACGGGGCGTAGATGCCTTCTTGAGTAAGGAATCAATGGACAGATATGAAATGATCAACACCATCCCGCATCAAGGAACTGAGACGGTTCGCGTGGAAGAGGCTGTCTTTGCCACTTTAGCCCTGCTCAACCTGGGTGCGCACGTGGAGGACTAAATGGCAACAATACACCGACCAAGACGAGGTTCGCTGGCCTACAGCCCGAGAAAGAGGGCCAAGAGCGAGGTCCCAAGAATCCGAAGCTGGCCTGAGGAGGACAAGGCCAGGATGGCAGGCTTTGCCGGTTACAAAGCCGGCATGACCCACATCATGATGATCGACGACCGACCGAGGAGCCTCACCGAGGGTGTGGAGATCTCCATGCCCGTAACAGTTCTGGAGGTGCCCCCCATGAATGTGGTGGCTGTGCGCGCCTACGAGAACTACAACGGCGGGCTGCGCCCCGCGGGCGAGGCCTGGTCCGAGAACCTGAGCCCCGAACTAGCTCGCGCTCTGACCGTTCCCAAGAAGACTCGCGGGACATCAGCCGACGACCTGCGGGCTCTGGGCGACGATATCGTAGATGTTAGAGTACTGGTGCACACCAATCCCATGCTCATAACCGGAATTCCCAAGAAGGTTCCAGAGCTCATGGAAATGCCGGTGAGCGGCGGCTCCATGCTGGATCGGCTCGCTTTTGCCCAGAAGTTGCTGGGCCAGCAGGTCCCTATCTCCAGCGTATTTGAGCTGGGAGATCTAATGGATGCATCTGCCGTCACCAAAGGCAAGGGCACTCAGGGTCCAGTGCGACGCTGGGGAATTGCCATCGCCAAGAGAAAGCACGCCCGTACCGGCAAATTGCGGCACGTGGGCAACCTCGGTCCCTGGCACCCATCTCATATCAGCTGGCGCGTTCCACAACTCGGCCAGATGGGCTACCACCAGAGGACAGAGTTCAATAAAAGACTCATGTTCATCGGAACCGACGGCGCACAAATAAATCCGAAAGGCGGATTTCCCGGCTATGGCCTGGTTAGAAATCAATATATCCTGATCAAGGGAAGCGTTCCCGGTCCCATCAAGAGGATGGTCAGAATAAGACACGCCATAAGACCCGGAAAGAACTTCGTGAAAGTGCCCGAGTTTCTCTATGTGAGCCAAGAGTCCAAGCAGGGGGTCTAGGCGATGAAGGCAAATATCATTGATCTATCGGGAAATGAGAGCGGCCAGATTGAGTTGCCTCCTGTCTTCGAGGAGGAATACCGGCCGGATATAATCAAGAGGGCCGTCCTAGCCGCACAGGCCAACAGACTCCAAGCTTATGGACCTCACTTCTATGCGGGCATGAATACCTCTGCCCAGTCATGGGGTCCGGGACACGGCGTCTCTAGAGTTCCCAGATTGAAGAACGGCAGAAAGGCCGCAGGCGTACCCATGGCCGTAGGCGGCCGCCGCTCACATGCGCCCCAGCCCAATGCTGACTATACCGAAAAGGTCAACAAAAAGGAGAGGCGTAAAGCCATCCGCTCTGCGATCGCCGCTACGGCTTCGTCGGGACTGGTCGAGGCAAGAGGCCACAGGTTTACGAGAGAGTTGCCTGTTGTGGCCAAGAACGACCTCGAATCCTTGAGCAAGACCACAGACGTCATCAAGTTCCTGGTGGCAGCGGGCCTGTGGGATGACGTTCAGAGGGCAAAGGATGGAAGACATATTCGTGCCGGCAAGGGCAAACTGCGGGGACGGAAATATAAAAGCCGCAAGAGCGTGCTCATTGTCGTCGGAAACGATTTGGGACTGGGAAAAGCCGCCCGAAATCTTCCCGGTGTGGACTTCGTCACAGTGGAGAGGCTGAACGCTGAGCTGCTTGCCCCTGGAACCAAAGCCGGAAGGCTAACCGTCTGGACTGAGTCTTCCCTGGAAAAGCTGGCCAAAAAGGGCAGCCCGGAGGCAGTACAATGATAATCAAGAGTCCCTACGTCACAGAAAAGGTCACCGGCATGATCGACTCCAATGATACCATAGAGTTCCTGGTGAACATGAGATCCACCAAGCCGGAGATCAAGAAAGCCCTGGAAGATCTTTATGATATCGATATCCTGGCAGTCAGGACCATGATAACCTCCCGGGGAGAAAAGAAGGCCATCGTGAAGCTGGCGAAAGAGGGCAGTGCGAACGAGCTTGCCACGAGGCTAGGACTGCTTTAGGTGGGTAAAATATGGGACATCGAATCATATCTCAAAACAGAGGTGCAGGTGGTCCTACGTACAGGGCACCCTCTCACAGGTACAGGGCGGACATCAAGCACATAAAAGTCGATAGCGATGAGACCATAAAAGGCGTGGTCCAGGAAATAATGCGCGATCCCGCGAGAACAGCTCCTGTTGCGCTCATGGCCTTAAGCAACGGTGAGATGAGATACATCCTGGTTCCCGAGGGAATGTATGTGGGCCAGGAAGTCTCATGCGGCATATCGGCCCCCATCGAGCCGGGAAACACTCTGCATCTGGCGGAGATTCCCGAGGGCATACCAATCTGCAACGTCGAGTCGCAGCCGGGTCACGGCGGCCAGTTTGCCCGAGCTTCAGGAGTGTGCGCCATTCTCGTAGCTCATGATGCAGGTCAAACCGTCGTCCAGCTGCCCAGCGGTGAGATGAAATGGCTTAGCCCGAAATGCATGGCGACCATCGGGGTCGTTGCCGGAGGAGGCCGTCTGGACAAGCCTCTGGTCAAAGCAGGCAAGAGCTTCTTTAAGTTCCAGTCCAAAGCCAAGAAATGGCCCATCGTCAGAGGCGTTGCAATGAACGCCGTAGACCACCCCTTCGGTGGCGGCGGACGTCAGCATCCAGGGCGGCCAAAGACTGTCAGCAGGAATGCACCCCCTGGCCGAAAGGTAGGTTCAATTGCCGCAAAGAGAACCGGTAAGCGCTAGGTGAAAGGTTTTGGCTAAAAAAGCAGGGTCCAAGCTTCCTAAGAGAAAGGAAGAATTCTTGTATCGGGGCCGGAAGGTTGCCGACCTCGCCAAGTTGAGTATAGAGGAGCTTGCCGGGCTCTTACCAGCGCGGCAACGCAGATCGATCAAAAGAGGCCTTGTCAAGGATAACAAGAATCTCCTGACGAGCCTGAAGAACAAGGACTCGGTTCGAACCCACATCAGGAATATGATAGTTATGCCTGATATGGTGGGCAAGAATCTCGAGATCTACAACGGCAAGAGCTTCGAAAAGGTAGAGGTCATGCCCGAGATGATCGGGCACTTCTTCGGCGAGTTTTCTCTCACGCGCGGTCGCGTGCAGCACGGCGCTGCGGGCGTTGGCGCTACCAGATCAAGCAAGTATGTGCCGCTGAAGTGAGGTGTGAGATTGGGCAGATTGAATTATTCGCTTACGCCTGCAGGACGCTCTTCAAGGGCCATGGGGATGGAGCTTCACATCTCACCTAAGCACGCCCACGAGATCTGCAGGACGCTAAAAGGCATGAGGGCTAACCTCGCCCGTGCCTATCTGGAAGATGTAATAGCCTTGAAGAGGGCTATTCCCTTCAAGCGCTACAGAGGAAATGTGGCCCACAGGCACGGCCTGGTGGGATGGGATGCAGGCAGATATCCGGAAAAGGCCGCCAAGGCAGTCTTGATTGTCCTGGATAATGCACTTGCCAATGCCGAGTACAAGGGAATGGAGTCCGAGAAGATGAGGATCTTCCATGCTGGTACAAAGAAGGGCAGGACAATCCAGGGATGGATGCCTCGCGCCATGGGAAGAGCCACCCCCAAGAACACCGAGACGGTCTCTGTGGAGATGGTCCTCACTGAGGTGAAGAGCTGATGTCCGTAGAAAAGAAGTTCGTAGCAGAGGGCCTCTCCAAAGCTCTCGTCAATGAGTATCTGGCGGAAGAGCTGGAACGTGCAGGATACGGCGGCATGGTCATGAACCGCACTCCCATGGGCACTCAGATTACTGTCTATGCGGAAAAGCCGGGCATGGTCATCGGAAAAGGCGGCAAATTGATCCGGAAGATCACCCGCGACCTGGATCGCAAATTCCATCTGGATAATCCCCAGATTGATGTGCAGGATGTGGGCCGCGGTGACCTGAACGGCAGAGTTGTGGCCAATCGTCTCGCGTCCTCTCTGGAGCGTGGCTGGTACTTCCGAAAGGCAGGTCAGTCCATGATGAGAAGAGTGATGGATGCGGGCGCTTTAGGCTGCGAGATTGTGATCAGCGGCAAATTGACAGGCCCGCGCTCCCGAACCGAGAAATTCATCTCCGGATACATCAAGCACTCCGGCAAGCCTGCTATTGATCTCGTGGATAAAGGCTACTCCGTAGCAGTGAAGAAGCTGGGCGTAATTGGCTGCCAGGTAAGGATCATCCCGCCCGACGTGCGACTTCCCGATGACTTCCGGATTGAAAAACCGCCGGTTGTTGTGCCGGTCATGGAACCAAAGCCCGCGGCCAAGCCGTCGGTGCCCGTGGCAACGCCCGCTCTCGAGAAGAAGAGCGATCTGGATCAGCTCTTAGAGTCTGAGCCCTTAGCCGCTCCGTCTCCCCTGGATGAGCCAGCTAGAGCCGAAGGCGTGACCGAGGATGCACCTCTCGCCGGAGAGATGGCTGATAGTGAGCCTTGCGCCAAGGAAGAGTGATCCAATATGGCCATCTTTAAGATTGATGAGATCAGAAACATGAATGCGGAGGAGATTACAGAGGAGCTAAGGAAGCTTCAAAGTGAGCTCATCCGAGAGAGAGGCATCGTTACTGCAGGTGGCGCCCCGGAAAAGCCGGGGAGAATCAGAGACATACGCAGAACGGTCGCCAGGATCAAGACGGTCCAAACGGAGCGAAGGGGATCAAGACGATCCAAACGGAGCGAAGTCTAGTGGACCTAAATCCTGAAAGCCTGGCAAGGCACGAGCTGATCGGTCTTGAGGTGCTGGTTGAAACAAGCAGCAACTCTAGCCAGATCGGGCTTAAGGCCCAGGTTGTGGACGAGACCAGGAATACGTTCCTTTTGGAGACAAAAGCCAAGGTTTTGCGCCTTGCCAAAAGGAATACAAGCCTTATCTTCACATTGCCCGATGGGCAAAACGTGAGGGTTAACGGCTCAATCTTGATCTCACAGCCAGAGAACAGAATAAGCAAGAGAATGCAAAGAACGAGGTGGAAGTTATGAGGGATATCGGACTGGACGTTAGCGCGCCGGAAAAGGAGTGCAATGATCCAAAGTGTCCCTTCCATGGTACTCTCCCTGTGCGCGGCCAGGTCTTCAGTTGCACTGTGGTCAGCGACAAGATGGACAGTACCGTGGTAGTCATGCGTAAGTTCGAGAAGAAAGCAACGAAGTATGAACGATTCGAGAAGAGGCAGTCCAAAATCCATGCGCACAACCCCCCTTGCATTGATGCCAAGTCAGGGGATCGTGTCAAGATAGCGGAGTGTAGGCCCCTTTCCAGGACCAAATCCTACGTAGTAGTGGAGGTCTTGAAATGAAAGGACAAAAGGCCAAGATCCCAAGGGCGATCAACACTGGCGCATACCTGGATTGTGTAGACAATACAGGTGCGCGGACGCTACACGTCATCGCCGTCAAGAATTATCGAGGCGTGAAAAATAGACAGCCCCGCGCAGGGATTGGGGACGTAGTAGTAGTATCTGTGAAAAAAGGAAGTCCGGAGATGAGAAAACAGATCTTTAAAGCTGTCATCATCCGGCAGAGAAAAGAGTTCCGAAGGCCTGACGGCCTCAGGGTAAAATTCGAGGATAATGCCGCCGTTATAGTAGATGACGAGGGCGTTCCCAAGGGTTCTGAGGTTAAGGGACCAGTGGCCCGCGAGGTAGCGGAAAGATTTAGCAAGATCGCCTCCGCGGCATCCATGATTGTGTGATGATTATGATTACAAAACAGCCAAGGAAGCAGCGGAAGGCGAGGTATACCGCACCGCTGCATAGGCGTCAAAAGTACATGCACGCACCCTTGAGCAAAGCTTTGCGTGAGGAGCTGAAGAGGCGCAATGCACAGCTTCGCAAGGGCGACACCGTCAAGGTTATGCGTGGCGATCATGCCGGCACCGAAGGAGAGGTCGAAGATGTGGACCTTAAGAGGTGCACCATCAAAGTAGCAGGCGTGAGCAACTACCGGGCTGACGGAACTGAAGTGCCGAGAACTATCCATCCCTCCAACGTCATGATAATCAAGCTCATTCTTGAAGACGCAGAGAGGGAAAAGATCTTCGCGAGGCGATCCGAATGAGCAGACATCAAAAAAGAGTAACGGTTCCCGTAAGCTGGCCCATTGCAAGAAAGACCCACGCATGGGTTGCCAAGTCCAGTCCCGGGCCTCATTCCGCTGGTGATAGCATGCCTCTCGTGATGGTAATCCGAGATATGCTTAAGCTGGTAGATAATGCCCGCGAAGCAAAGAGGGCTCTGTACGAGGGCAAGGTACTGGTGGATGGGAAAACCCAGAAGGATTACAAGCTGCCTGTAGGCATATTCGATGTCATATCCGTTCCCTCGAGCAACCTGCAATATAGAATGCTCAAAGATGAGAAGGGAATGTTCTATCTCAGTCCTATTGAAACGGACGACGTGAAAAAGCTGGCTCGAATTGAGAATAAAACCATAATCTCAGGTAAAAAGCAGCAGCTCAACCTCTCCGACGGCTCAAATAAGCTGGCAGAAGGCGAGTTTAAGGTTGGCGATTCACTGGTCCTCTCATTGCCAGATAAGAATATTGAAGACCGGATCGGCTTTGAGATCGGTAATCTGGCCATGGTCGTAGGCGGAAAGCATACAGGCCAAACGGGGAAGATCAAAGAGATCATAACCGTGAAGAGCTCCCAGCATAATCGCATCATCATATCGGGCGACAAGGAGTTTGAAACCATCAAGGATTACGTTTACATGATCGGAAAAGATCAGCCTGTCATCAAGCTGGGGGCAGTTTAGATGAATGCCAATCTAATTCCCCGCGTCAACAAGGTTGTCGTGCATGTGGGCGTAGGAGAGAGCGGTCAAAGGCTGGTAAATGCTGAAACCATCATGAAGGCCATTACCAAACAACAGCCCGTTCGTTCTATTGCCAAGAAGACTCTACCTACCTTCGGGATCAAAAAGAATGAGCCTATCGGTGCAAAGCTTACCTTGCGAGGAAAAGCTGCGGAAGATTTCCTGATCATAGCCCTAAAGGCAGCAGGAAATAGCTTGAAAAGGAGCCAGTTCGACATGCAAGGCAACTTCTCTTTCGGCATTGAGGAGCACACCGACTTTCCAGGCATGCGATACGATCCGGATATAGGCATATTCGGCATGGACGTATCTGTGGCCTTGAAGAGAGCCGGCTATCGGATTGCAATGCGGCGCGTGGCGCAAAAGAAACTTCCCAGCCGACAGAGGCTGAATAAAGACGATACTATCGAGTTCGTCTCAAAGAAGTTCGGCATTGAGATCTTGGAGGCAGCATGAAGAAAGGAAAAAAGATCTTCGGAAGAGGTGCAAACCCGTGCAAGCGCTGTGGAAATAAAAACGGCCTGATAAGAAAGTACGGGATATACATTTGCCGGCAGTGCTTCCGAGAGATCGCCCCTGAGATGGGTTTTGAAAAATATTCGTAGGTGGTTGCATTGTTATTGGATCCACTGGCCGATGCCCTATCCGTAATAAAGAATGCGGAGAGCGTAGGCAAGCCTGAATGTATCATTCATCCCGCCTCCAAGCTCATAGGAAGAGCTCTGAAGGTTATGGCGGATCGAGGATACATAGGCGAGTTTGAATTTGTTGACGACGGAAAGTCGGGAATGTTCCGAGTTAAGCTCCTGGGAAGGATCAACCGATGTGGCGTAATTAAGCCCCGGTTTTCAACCAAGGTGACCGAGATGGAGAAATGGGAGAAGCGATTCCTCCCCGCCAGGAACTTCGGTGTTCTGATATTGAGCACCAGTAAGGGAGTCATGGCCCATTCTGATGCCAGGAACCAATTCCTGGGCGGGCAGCTCCTGGCTTACGTATATTAGGTGGTCGCAATGGTCAAAGAGATTGCACGAACGGTAGAGATCCCAGAAGGAGTTGCCGTAACCATAGACGGGAATACCGTCACGGTTAAGGGGCCGAAAGGTGAGGTCAGCAGGCAGCTTAGCTATCCTGAGATAGAGATCAAGAACGAGGAATCTCAACTGATCGTGAATTCCAGGCTCGATCGAAAGCAGCACCGGGCGATGGTGGGGACACTGGCCGCGCACATCAGCAATATGATTGCAGGCGTAAGCCGGGGTTATGAGTACAAGATGAAGGTCGTGTACTCTCACTTTCCCATACAGCTCAAGGAAGCTTCCAACGAGCTCATTATAACCAATTTCCTGGGCGAAAGGAAGTCTCGATCCGCCAAGATCTTACCGGGTGCGAAGGTCGAGATCGGCAAAGATGAAGTAACGATCACAGGCATCGACAAGGAGCGAGTTGGCCAGACGATGGCCAATATTGAGCAGGCTACCAGGGTGCGTGGTTTCGATATCAGGATATTCCAAGACGGGATATACCTGGTGGACAAGAGGTGACAAGGATGGCAGAGAGGTTGCTGAGAGTAAGAACCCGGCAGAAATCAAAGAAGCCTGAGTTCAACCTTCATGATTCACATAAAAAGAAGCGGCTTGGCACCAGCTGGCGAAAGCCTCGCGGCCTGCACAACAAGCTCCGGCAGCAGATTGCTGCTAAAGGCAAGCTGGTTAGAGTCGGCTATGGAAGCCCCAAGGCAGTTAAGGGATTTCATCCCTGCGGCCTTCCTGAGGTACTGGTTAATAACGTGGCCGAGGTGCTGAAGGCGCAGGGCTTTGTTGTACGCATAGCATCAGGCGTTGGCATGAAGAAGCGCCTGGAGATGCAGTCAAAAGCAGCTGAGGCAGGCCTTAGGGTGCTCAATCCCAAGGGTGGTGCCTAGAAATGCCGGGCTTAACAACGCAGCGGCGCCTGGCCGCAGCCGAGCTTAAAATTGGCGAGAGCCGGGTCTGGATCAATCCCGATCCAGAAGTGGCAAGCGAGCTTTCCGATGCCATTACCCGAGAGGACATTCGTTCCCAGGTAGAGGCCGGAAATATCAAGGCCAAGCCCAAGAAGGGCAACAGCCGAGGCAGAATCAGGGCCAGAGCAGCAAAGCGCGCCTATGGTCACTGCAAAGGAGCGGGACATAGGAGAGGCGCCAAAGGTGCCCGATCCCCAAGAAAAAGGCAGTGGATGACCAAAATCCGGGCTCTGCGAAAGAAGCTTTGCGAGCTTCGTGAAGGCGGCCAGATAGATCGCCATGCCTACCGCTTGCTTTATCGCAAATCCAAGGGCGGCGAGTACAGAAGTTTGGCGCACATGAACTCATTCATCAAGGCTAAGGGCCTTGCCAGGAGTGAATAACTTGGCTACAGGACCGAGATATAGAGTCCCCTTCCGAAGAAGAAGAGAGGGCAGGACCAACTATCACGTTAGATATAAGCTAATACTATCGAAGAAACCCCGTGTTGTTGTCCGGAAGAGCAATGCCAACACATTGCTGCAATTGGTAGTGGCGGAGCAGAAAGGCGATAAAACACTCCTGACGGTTAATTCCCGAGAGCTGTTGAACTTTGGATATACCTTTAGCAGGAGCAATATACCTGCTGCCTATCTTACCGGCCTTATCTTCGGCAAGAAGATGCTGGCCCTGGGCATTGATGAGGGTATCGCAGATATTGGTCTGCATGCCTCCACTAAAGGCAACAGAATCTATGCTGCCATTAAAGGCATCGTGGATGCAGGTGTAAATGTGCCTCATGGCTCGGAGATCTTCCCCGATGAGAAGAGGATTTCTGGCGAGCACATAAAGAAGCACACGGGAGTAGATATCGTGGCCCAATTCGAGCAGGTTCGAGAGAAGATACTGGGGTGAACTTATGGATCGGAAAAAGAAGCGTGATTTTTACCAGGAAGAGTGGATCCCCAAGACAAGGCTGGGCAAGCTCGTCTTTGAGGGCCAAGTAACCTCCTTCGATGAGGCAATTGCCTCAGGTCTGCCTATTAAGGAGGCCGGCCTGATAGATGTGCTGATACCGGGACTTGAGGATGAAGTTCTGGATATCAACATGGTTCAGAGGATGACGGACTCCGGAAGGAGAGTCAAATTCAGAACCACGGTAATTGTGGGAAACAGAGACGGCTACATTGGACTTGGCGAAGGAAAGGATGTTCAGGTGGGCAAAGCCATCAAGAAGGGCATCGATAGTGCCAAGCGGAATATCATGAAGGTGAAGCGAGGTTGCGGTAGCTGGGAATGCGGCTGCGGCCAGGCGCACACTGTGCCTTATCAGGTAATTGGCGAGTCAGGAAGCGTCAGAGTCGTACTTATTCCGGCGCCTAGAGGGTTAGGCATCGCTGCCGGCGACACATCCAAGAAGGTCATGGACATGGCCGGAATCAAGGATGTGTGGACAAGAACGGCAGGTTCGACCAGGACTACTATCAATTTCGCCAAGGCCACCTACAATGCACTCATCAATACTGTAACTGTGAGGGCTTGAAGATGTTTGCCATAGTGAGATTGAGAGGCGAGTTGAACGTTCGGCCCGGGATCAAGTCAACTTTAGCGATGCTGCATATCCATCGAGTCAACCATTGCATCGTCGTCAAAGAAGATGCGCATTACCAGGGCATGATCCAGAAGGTAAAGGACTATGTTGCCTGGGGCAAGATAGACGATGACACTCTGGCCATGCTTCTGGAGAAGCGGGGACGGCTGAGTGCAAACAGGCGGCTGACAGAGCAGTTCTTGAAAGAGAATACATCCTATGGCTCCTTCCAAGAATTGGCCAGTGCCATCACCTCTGGGGCAACAAGCCTGAAGGATCTGGAAATCAAGCCCATATTCCGGCTCCATCCGGCCCGCAAGGGTTTAAAGACCATCAAGAAGACCGCGCAACAGGGCGGAGATCTGGGCTTTCGCACGGATTTGGCGGATCTTATCAAGAGGATGAGGTAGAACCATGGTTAGACCAAAGACGAAGGAAAAAAGAGGGCACCGAACCTACCACGGCAAGCATAAGAATGCGCGCGGAGGCGGGTCTCGCGGCGGTCGCGGAGATTCTGGGAAGTGCAAACATCACTTCATGCGCTCTATGCTTCTCGGAACTCAGATGGGCAAGCATGGGTTCGTCAAGCTGCCTCTTGCCGTGGAGCTAGAGGTAGTCAACGTGGACGTGCTGGACCAGATGGCAGGCCCGGATGGCAAAATTGAGCTTTCCGAGATGAAGGTGCTGGGTCGCGGCAAGGTAACCAGAACGCTTAACGTTAGCGCGGCTGGATTCACTGCGACGGCAAAGAGCAAAATTGAGGCTGCTGGTGGTCAGGCAGTAGTAGTATGAACCAGCAGAGTTTCTTTTATGCGATAGAGCCCTTTGTGCGCCGGCTCCCCTCCGTGGAGCGGCCCACTGGGCACGTCCATTTTAAGAGAAAGCTAAGCTGGACTTTAGCCATACTGATTCTCTACTTCGTCCTGGGAAACATCCCCCTCTTTGGGCTTTCCGCAGCATCCATCGATATTTTTAGTTCTTATCGTGCCTTCTTTGCCGGATCCTTCGGTTCGATGATGCTCCTTGGCATAGGTCCAATTGTTACCGCATCCATCGTATTGCAGCTTCTCGTGGGCGCCCAGATCATCAAGCTCAATCTGAGCGAACCCAGGGATCAGGCCATTTATCAGGGCACGCAAAAGGCCCTGGTATTTGTGATGGTCGCAGTTGAGGCCCTGCCGCAGGTGTTGGGAGGCTATTTGTTGCCTGATGCCGGTTTAGCTGGTACTCTAGGTGTTTCCCTGGGCATGATATCATTATTGATCTTTATTCAGGTCTTCGTAGGCGGATCACTCATCGTCTATATGGATGAGGTCGTCTCAAAATGGGGCGTCGGCTCGGGAGTGGGGCTCTTTATCGTAGCTGGAATAAGCCAGCAGTTGGTCACGGGCATCATCAATCCGGCGACTGGCGACGGGGGGCTTCCGGTGGGCATCATACCCAAATGGATCGATATCATCAGGCTACAGCTCATCGGCTTTGATACCCTCTTCACATCGGAAGGGCTGAAGTTCATTTTGATAACAGGAGGAATTCTGGCGCTCATATCTACCATAATGATCATTTTGCTGGTCGTTTTGGTGGAGTCTACCAGAATCGAGATACCACTGGCCCACAGCCGCGTGCGGGGCGCACGGGGACGGTTCCCGGTCAAGCTGGTTTACGCCTCAGTTCTTCCCATGATCCTGGTGCGGGCCATTCAGGCCAACATCGAGATGGTGGGAGCATTGCTGGCGGCCAAGGTCGGCACGATAACCTCGGCCACGGTAACCGGTCAGGGCGTAACCACGATTTATACCGGCTACTCCAGCTTTCTCGGAACATTCGTCTCGTCCGCTAAAATTAATTCAGTTACTGGCGTGGCCATGAGCGGCTCGTCACCTCAGCCGGTATCGGGCTTGATGTACTATCTATCTGCCTTACGTGGCCCCAGTGACTGGATGCCGGGAATGGTACAAAGCCATCCTGGCATGACTGAATTGGGATTCGCGGCTCTGGCCGGCTGGCAGATATTTCTGCATGTGATCGTGGACGCTTCATTCCTGATCATTGGCGGCATTATCTTCGCCATCTTCTGGATTGAGACCACGGGCATGGGCCCCAAGAGCGTGGCTGCCAAGATTCACAACTCTGGCCTACAGGTTCCGGGCTACAGAAGAAACCCGGCCTCCATTGAGAAATTGATGGAGAGGTATATCCCCAAGGTGACTGTGATTGGCGGCGTGATCATTGGCGTTTTAACCTTGATCGCCAGCCTATTGGGCACACTGGGGGGCGCGGGCGGCACGGGGCTGCTCTTGGCTGTGAGCATTGTCTATCGGCTCTATGAGCAGGTAGCCAGCGAGCAGATTCAGGAGATGTACCCCATGATGCAGAAGTTCTTCGGAGCGTCGGCATGAATGAGAAGCTAACCAAGTCCCTGGACAAAGCTGCCATGGCGGTGGGCTTTGTCCTTTTTTTTGGGGTAATGATCAGTACGCAGCTTAGAACTGGCCTGGGTTTAGCTACCGGTCATTTGCTGGGATGGCTTCCCGAGATTCTGCCTTTTCACGTGGTGCTCTTCATTATGGCTGCCATCACGGGCCTATACGCCAGCCTGATTCAGAAGTACACCATGGACTGGGAGTACCTCCGAAATTCTCAGGAGAAGATGAAGAAGCTGCAAAGAAATATGAAAGAAGCGCAGCTATCTGGAGATCAGTCTAGAATTCAAGCCATGCAAAATGAGCAGATGAAGGCGGTAGCTGATCAGGGCAAGATGATGCAGATGCAGTTTAAGCCTATGCTCTATATCGGCATCGTCTCCATACCACTCTTCATGTGGGCTTACAGTTTCATATCCGCTAACCCAAACATGATGATGACCTTTCCCTTCTGGGGAACACATCCTATCAATGCCACTGTCCTGGGACCGATCCTTTACTGGTTCTACTGGTACTTTATCTGCTCACTGCCTGTATCTCAGATCATCCGTAAGGCTCTGGACATTGGGAGCATGAGCTAGAGATGATAGTAACCATCAGCGGTGCGCCGGGGACGGGCACATCAACTCTTGCTCGTTCTCTCTCCCAAGAGCTCAAACTACGCTGGATCAACTCCGGGGATCTCTTTCGCAAGATCGCCGACGAGAAGGATATCTCCGTTCGGGAGATGAACCGTCTGGCCGAGAAGGGACCTGAGATCGATTATCTCATTGATGATGCTCAGAAGGTTCTGGCCAAAGGGGGGGGCGGCATCTTTGAGGGCCGGCTCTCCGGGCATCTGCTGCCGGCTGATTTGAAGGTTCTTTTAAAGGCAGAATTACGAACAAGAGCTGAGCGCATCGCCAAACGTGAGGCAAAGCTGACCGAAGACGCCATGCAGGAGACACGTCATCGCGAAGAGAGCGAGGGGCGGCGGTATAAAATGTACTACAACATAGATATCAGCGACTTTTCCGCTTATGATCTGATAGTGGATAGCGGCAAGTTCGATGAGGCAGCCACGCTGGCAATTGTGCTGGCCGCAGTGAGGGGACGCCCGTGTCCGTGATCCATCGCGCCGAGAGGGCAACGATCGCTGAGAAAAGACCTGATCGCGGATCTCCGCGCTCTTCCCCTAGCTCGACCGCCGCGCCGTTCACTGCAACACCCTCAGTTTCCAAATATCCGCAAATTCTTCCCTCTGATAGGGTTCGGTCCGTGCTGGTAAAGCGAAGCGGCAAGACCAATTCTGCCTATGGCGTAGCGCCCGAGAAGCGCAGCCTAGAGATGCACATGTCTTTGGGGGCCATCAATCTGGACAAGACCTCCGGGCCGACCAGCCATGAGGTGG